>Ga0210402_10001152_pt1 | contig 27735 bp, 24 predicted proteins | sample IncBWC7MmetaG_FD_161055 | JGI IMG/M metagenome (GOLD analysis project Ga0210402, IMG submission 161055) | Forest soil microbial communities from Barre Woods Harvard Forest LTER site, Petersham, Massachusetts, United States - Inc-BW-C-7-M | ecosystem: Environmental > Terrestrial > Soil >... | reverse complement strand
TTCGTCACGGCTACGAGATCTACGTGGTGGAAGATTGCTGCGGTGACGTGAGTCAGCTTGCTCACGACAACGCGATGAAGCGTGTCATTCAAGCTGGCGCAAAGCCGGTCACGTCCATGTCCGTCATGCTCGAATGGCAGCGCGACTGGGCCCACAAGGGCACCTACGATGCGGTGATGGACATCGTGAAGAACCACTACGGAGCCTACGGGATCGGCGTCGAGTACGTGTACACGATGGTACACGGCGCGCCAGCCACGAAATTCCCGGAGTACGTGGTTCCCACCCCTGCATTAGCTCACAAATAGAGAAGTGGGCGGGAGCTTGCTTCCGCCCTCTCTTACTGGCGATAGAAAGCAAAGAAGGAGATTCGTGTGTCTGCTGAAATCATCTTGCACAACGCCAAGATCGCGACGAATAAGGTGCCCTCGTTTGTCGAGGCGATCGCTATTTCTGATGGAAAAGTGACTGCCACCGGTGGAAATGACGAGATTCTGCGTCTACGAGGGCCGGCCACCCGTGTCGTCGACGGCCGGGGGCGCACCGTCATTCCTGGACTCAATGATTCGCATATGCATCCGATCCGCGGCGGGCTCAACTACAACCTTGAGTTGCGCTGGGATGGTGTACCTTCGCTCGCCGACGCTCTGCGCATGCTGAGAGACCAGGCGGCACGGACGCCTGCTCCGCAGTGGGTCCGAGTTATCGGCGGATGGACAGAGTTTCAGTTCGCCGAGCGCCGGATGCCAACGCTCGATGAGATCAATGCAGTAGCGCCGGACACACCGGTCTTCGTGATGCATTTGTACGACAGAGTGCTGTTGAACGGAGCGGCGCTTCGTGCGGTGGGCTATGACAAAAATGCCCCGGATTTTCCGGCCGGTGAAGTTCAACGCGACCGTCACGGGAACCCCACGGGTCTTCTCATCGCGAAGCCGAATGCAAATATTCTTTACTCCACCCTCGCGAAGGGTCCGAAATTGTCACGCGAGGACCAACTCAACTCTTCAAGGCTCTTTTTCCGTGAGCTGAACCGCTTTGGAATTACCAGTGTGATCGATGCGGGCGGCGGATTTCAAAACTATCCTGACGATTACGCCGTTGTGAACGAACTGCACCGAAATGGAGAACTTTCCCTCCGGCTTGCTTACAACCTCTTCACGCAAAAACCGAAACAGGAACTGGCCGACTTCCAGAGTTGGACCAAAATGACAAAGCACGGGGACGGCGACGATTTCTATCGCATGAACGGCGCAGGGGAAATGCTGGTTTTTTCCGCTGCGGATTTCGAGGACTTTCTTGTACCACGGCCGGACATGCTTCCCGTTATGGAAGGCGAACTGAAAGCCGTCATCAGGCACCTTGTAGGGAATCGCTGGCCATTTCGCATACATACGACATACAACGAGACGATCGAGCGAGCATTGAACGTTTATGAAGAAGTGAATCGAGAGATTCCGTTTGATGGCCTGCACTGGTTCTTCGATCACTGCGAAACCATCAGCGATCGCAATATCGAGCGTGTGAAGGCGCTGGGCGGCGGTATCGCGGTGCAGAACCGCATGGCATTCCAAGGTGAGTATTTTGTCGAGCGATACGGGGCGCAGCAAGCCAAACGCACACCACCAATTCGGAGAATGCTCGAGATCGGCGTTCCGGTTGGGGCTGGCACAGACGCAACGCGCGTCTCAAGCTACAACCCTTACCTTTCCCTCTATTGGCTTATCACTGGCAAGACCATAGGCGGACTTGGTCTGTATCCGGAAGAAAATCGGCTCGATCGGGCGGAAGCACTCAAGCTCTACACGATGGGCAGCAGTTGGTTTTCAACAGAAGATGGTAAGAAAGGAGCGCTTGCTGTTGGGCAACTGGCGGACTTGGCCGTTCTTTCCGCGGATTATTTCTCGATTCCAGATGAGGAGATCAAGAAGCTCGAATCCGTGCTCACGATTGTAGGTGGGAAGATCGTTTATGCCACCGAAGAATTCTCAAAACTCGCGCCGCCGGCATTACCGGTGAGTCCAATCTGGTCTCCTGGCAAGGAGTATGGTGGTTACGCAAGGGGGCAGCGCGAGCTTGTTGGCGCGTCCCACTCCGCTTCCTGTTCGCATATTGAGAACTCCGCACCTGGCCGGACAAAATCGCACCTCCAAGTGCTGGGCGACCTCGGCCTTTGGGGGTTGGGTTGCGACTGCTTTGCATTCTAATTCGGGCGATGGTGGAGGAATGGAGATGAAGGTGTTGTTTTTGTCTTTTGTAGTTGGTCTCGGCGTGGGTGTTCTTTACGGGCTTATCCGAGTCAAGAGTCCAGCACCGCCTATCGTAGCGTTACTTGGCTTGTTGGGAATGGTGCTTGGCGAACAGTTGGGGATATGGATTCAAACAAAGAAGCTCGATGTTCCGCGTGCTGCGGCCGTCTGCCTTGTCGGCGAGCGCTATGATTCGGCGGCATCCGTCCGAAACGCTTTAGCAGTGTCAGCGCCCGAGGTTGTCGAGCGAATTAAGTGATTATCAAGTTAGGAGAAGACGGAATGCGCTTCAACAAAATTATCGTTGGAAGGTGCGTCGTTGGAAAATGCGTTGCGCTGGTTCTGGCGCTCGGTCTAGGGATTGGATCTCTCGACGTCAGTGCTTTTGCCCAAAGTGCGCAGACAGCCGAAACCGTAAGCGTGGCTGTAGGGCCGCAGTACGACACGACACATGTCTACGTGGCTCCGGAAGACTTTAATCGCTTCGTCGCGAGCTTGCTTGCAACATTTGGCGGCACAACGACGAAGCAGGGAGTCTTCACAGTAACTCCGACCCAGAGCAGCACGATGTCGCAGCTGGTCCTCACATCCGTGGGCTCGGTATCGGTTTTCGGGTTCAAAACACCGATTCCATATCCGTTTGGGTTGGAGCGCACAGGCTATCTAGTCACTGATATAGACGAGGCGGTTCGCGCCGCCAAAGCCACTGGCGCAGACGTGTTCGTCGCTTCCTTCAACGATCCGATCGGTAAAGACGCGATTATTCAATGGCCCGGTGGTGTGAACACACAATTGTATTGGCACACCACTGCGCCGTCCTATACCCCGCTCCAGACAATCCCGGAGAATCGGGTCTACGTGTCACCGGACAGGGTGGATGCCTTCGTGCGGAGCTTTCTTGCCTTCTCTCACGGAAGCGTTGTCTCCGATGAAGCGCAGGCGCCAGGCGTTGAAATCGGAAGAACTGCGGAAACCTGCCGGCGAGTGAGGATCGAATCAAAGTTCGGGAAGGTGACTGCGTTCGTTACTGACGGTCACCTTCCATACCCCTATGGCCGGGAGATGATGGGATATGAGGTGGCGAATCTCGCGGAGACGGTTACCAAAGCCAAAGCGGCTGGTGCGGATGTCCTTGTTCCTCCATACAAGACCGACGAGCGAGATGCCGTTGTTGTCAGTTTTCCGGGAGGATACATCGCTGAGATCCATTCCATAACAAAGAAATAGGACGCACGTACAACTTCTAACGATAGTGGGTCTAGTCGCTTTGCGACAAGAAATCATCAACGTTGAAGTCAAAGGAGTATCGAATGAAGACCTGGTTTATCACCGGCGCGTCGCGTGGATTCGGCGCTCTATTTGTCAAAGAAGCGTTGGATCGAGGCGACAATGTTGTCGCGGCAGCGCGCAATCCCCAAGTCCTCGCAGAGAAATTCGGTGCGCGTCCCAACCTCCTTGCGATCAAGCTGGACGTCGCGAATGAGGAACAGGCCCGTGAAGCTATGTGGCAGACGGTTGGGCGATTCGGGCGTATTGACGTGCTGATCAACAATGCGGGATTTGGCGTGCTCGGTGCGGTCGAGGAAATCTCAGGTGCAGAAGTAGAAGCCGTTTATCGGACTAACGTCTTCGGTCTGCTCTCGGTCACGCGCGCTGCCTTGCCGCAATTACGTCATCAACGTTCAGGACATATCATCAATATCTCTGCGGTCGCCGGATATCAAAGCTGGCCTGGCTGGGCCGTCTATGCCTCGACGAAGTTCGCGGTTGAGGGCATCTCAGAAGGATTGGCTATGGAAGTTAAGCCCCTGGGCATCAAGGTGACAATCGTCGAACCTGGCTATTTCCGTACTGATTTTCTGGATGGTCAATCACTAACCATTTGCCCGACCGTCATCGAAGACTATGCCGAAACGACCGGAGCCATGCGTCAGGCTGCAGTGTCGTTGAATCACCAGCAACCCGGTGACCCGGCACGAATGGCAAAAGCCCTCCTCAAGATCGTAGACGACCCGAATCCGCCGTTGCGGATGCCTTTCGGCTCTGACACCATCGCCACGATTGAAGCAAAGAACGCCTTCGTTGCGGAGGAATTGAACAACTGGCGCCCACTGGCTGTCTCCACCGACTTCGCCAAGTGAACTTCAGAACGAAGAGATACATGCGAACGTTCCTGATTTTCGTCGTCATGTTTCTTGCAGGTTCGCTGCTCTCGCAAGGCCAATCGATTCCGATTAACGAATCCCCGACCCCGGCTCGAACCTATCACTTGCTTCGCGAGGACGACGACTCGAGTTTTCTTGCCGATCCGGCCAAGCGGCAGGATTTTTGGGATCCCATCAAATATATTCCTCTGCGATCAGGCCGGAATGACTGGTTCCTATCCATGGGCGGCGAAGCTCGCGAGATTTGGGAACAAATTGGAAACGATAACTGGGGCCAACAGCCGTTCATGAACGGCTATTTCAACCAACGGTACATGTTTTATTTTGACGTTCACTACGGCAAGCACGTTCGCTCGTTCGTGGAGCTAAAAAGCGGTTTGAACTCTTACCGCATCGGCGGCCCGAGGCCCATCGACGAAAAGAAACTGGATTTCCAGGCCGCATTTTTCGAAGTCGGAACGGGAGATGATCGGAACTGGATTAAGTTTAGAGCCGGCAGACAGGAGATGGAATACGGCTCCGGTCGCATAATCGATGTGCGGGAGGGCCCAAATGTCCGCTTGAGTTTTGACGGATTCAAGCTAAAGACCGGAATCGGATCTTGGCAGATTGACGGCTTCGCCATGCGGCCGGACCTGGACAAGCCGGGCTTTTTCAATAACGTTCCGAATCATTCTGTCGGATTCTGGGGTGTGTATGGCGTCCGCCCTCTAACGAAGAACATCACGTTGGACACTTACTACCTTGGCCTCGACCGAAAAGCAGCCGCATTCAACCGAGGCGTCGGCCAAGAGGTGCGACACAGTATCGGTGCGCGTCTCTCTTGTCCCATTGCTCAAACGAAGCCGGGCTGGGATTTCGATTACGAAGCGCTTGGGCAATTTGGAAGCTTCGGTTCCGCAAATATCCGGGCATGGACTGTGGCATCGGAGACCGGTTACCGGTTTCCAACCGTTCCACTGAAACCACGATTCAGTGTCAAGGCCGACATCTCCAGCGGCGACGATCCGAGGACGAATACTCTCGGTACGTTCAATCCCTTGTTTCCGAAGGGCAATTATTTTGGCGTCATCGCCACCGCAGGTCCGGGCCCCATCAACTTCATCGACGTACATCCTCACATTGAAACGGCGTTGCCGCACGGTGTGACGGCTTCCGCCGATTGGATCTTTCAGTGGCGCGAGAGTCTTCGCGACGGAGTGTATTCCGTTCCCGGGTTTCTGCTCATTCCGGCGGGAAAGAGCAATGCGCGGTTCGTCGGGCATCGTCCAGGCACGGAAGTGCGATGGCAAGCGAATCCTCATCTGTGGTTTCAGGCCGACTATGGAATTTTTTATGCGGGGAAATTCGTTAAGCAGAGCCAGCCAGCCAGCAACCTCAATTACTGGGCATTGTGGGCCGGCTACAAGTTCTAGGGGGCGATTCGTGGAACGGTACAACTGCTTTGAAAGGGAGAGCCGACAATGAGCAATCGCAATGTACTTTAACCATAGAGTTCGGCCGACGTAGTGTGCCCATCAGCGGAATGCGGTACTTGCGACGGCGCACTTCGGTTCGTCAACAACTGCCAAATTTGCAGATCTCGATTCGAAGTCTGATAAATCGAACAATGGAGGAGAATCCATGGGTAACATCACAACGAAGGACGGAACTCAGATTTTCTACAAAGACTGGGGAAAAGGACAGCCTATCGTTTTTTCACACGGCTGGCCGCTAACAGCGGACGACTGGGACGCGCAGATGCTGTTCTTCGGTCAGCACGGTTATCGCGTCATCGCACACGACCGGAGAGGTCACGGCCGCTCCACGCAGACTTGGGACGGCAATGACATGGACACTTATGCCGACGATCTCGCGCAGTTGACTGAGAAACTCGACCTGAAGAATGCGATTCACGTTGGCCATTCAACGGGAGGAGGCGAAGTCGCGCGCTACATCGGCCGCCATGGCACGAAACGCGTCGCCGCCGCTGTCCTGATCGGCGCCGTACCGCCCCTGATGTTAAAGACAGCCGCGAATCCGGGAGGCACACCGATTGAAGCGTTTGACGCTATTCGAGCCGGAGTGGCGACCAACAGGGCGCAGTTCTACAAGGACCTCACGCTTCCGTTCTATGGTTATAACCGCCCTGGCGCGAAGGTTTCCGAGGGCGTCCGGGAGCACTGGTGGCTGCAGGGCATGATGGGAGGCATCAAGGCCCATTATGACTGCGTCAAGGCGTTTTCAGAAACCGATTTCACAGAAGACCTGAAGAAGATCGACGTCCCGACATTGATCCTGCACGGTGACGACGATCAGATCGTACCGTTTGCAGACGCGGCCGTTCTCTCGGCCAAACTAGTGAAGAAGTCAACGTTGAAGATCTGTCCGGGACTCCCGCACGGCATGTGCACCACGAATCCCGAACAGATCAACGCAGATCTGATTGCCTTCTGCAAAGCGGCAGCAAATGCAAAAGCCGCCTGATCGAGACTGGGCAATGTGGGCCGGCTATAAGTTCTAGGGGGCGATTCGTCGAACGGTACAACTGCTTTGAAAGGGAGGGCCGGCAATGAGCAATCGCAATGTACTCGGTCGGCTGGTTATTCATGGCGAGCAGCCCAACCACTGAAAAGGTCATACCGTACGCCCTGCTCGGAATGACGGCGGTCACTGGCCTGGTGGACGCCGTCAGTTTTCTTTCGCTCGGGCGCGTCTTCACTGCGAACATGACGGGGAATATCGTGCTTCTCGCGTTCGCAACGGCGCACGTACCCGGACTTTCCATCGCACGCTCGTTAACGGCACTCTTGGCTTTTCTTGTAGGGGCGATACTCGGCGGACGGATCATGGCCCAGGCGAATCCCGATTCACAGATTCGATTTGCGGCGCAAGCGTTCCTCCTGGAGGTGGCCTTTCTGTTTGCTGCGTCGTTTTGCGGCATCGGATACCGAGCCGATCTGCTCGAATATTCTTTTCAACCGTTTGCTCTGATCGCCTTGACAGCGCTGGCGATGGGCACACGCAATGCCGCTGTCCGGAAGCTCGCAATCCCTGATCTGACGACAACGGTCCTGACACTAACGATCACGGGCATCGGCGCGGACTCTTCGCTCGCGAGCGGCAACAACCCGAGATTGGCAAGAAGGGTTGCAGCGGTCGCCGCGATGTTTTTGGGTGCGGCCCTGGGTGCGGTCGTCATACATTACTCGATCTCAGCAGCCCTGTGGCTTGCGACCGCAATCTCCGCCGTCTGCGGTGCAGCGTTGTTTCGCTCGGTGCGCACGTCCGATAAGGTGTGAGTGCGAGTGAGTGCGATGATCGTGCTCTTGGCGCAAGAACGTAGTCGAATGCGGGTAGTGGGCTGTTTTGAAATTCCTTATCTGTTTCGCGCGGAAACTATCAAGCCGAAAAGCGATAAGAGGATGAACCACGCGCCGATAAACTTTACGACGGATCGCACCTGCGGATCATTTTGGTCGAGTGTTGAATGAACTTGTTTCAACCAACCAATAATTCCATTGGGATTAACAACGGCCCACGCACCAACCAGTCCAAAGATCGCCAAGGGTACGGCACCAATGTAATAATCCGTCATGCTGCCACCTGAGCCGTATGTTTATCCAATAATCCCACCAATTCCTCTAAAACTCCAAATGTGACTTGACTCGTATGCAATAATGAATCATGCCTAGACGCTCAAGCAAGGGCGATGTGGCGCAGAATGCGCTGCGCGTGGTGGAGCAGGCGATTGGTGAACCGCTGAAACCTCAGCGAAAGATTTTACAACTCCCGCCGCGCAAGAAAAATCCAGCGGCGGTCACACTTGGGAAACTCGGTGGTATGAAAGGTGGCAGAGCCAGGGCAGCAAAGCTCACGCCAGAACAGCGTAAAGAAATAGCCCAGCGAGCGGCTAAGGCTCGCTGGGGCAAACGTGAAGTATGATGCTGAGGGAGGGTCTATGAGGGCCTCAATCAACCGAGCACGGCATTAGCGATTATCGGTACTTCGATCACTAGGGTCTCATCGCCGACACGAATCGTGATTGTGACCTTTTTGACCGAGACCGTGACTGTTACGGACCGAGACACATATTTCCTCCCTCCGAAACGCCCGTTCTGCTAGCGGGCGTTTCTTATTTTGCAGAATTTCGTTCGACCACAACCTTCAGCGATCCGCGACTATCATCGGAATCCTTGTAGATCACGTTGAAGATGGTGGAGGCCATTTCCAGCCATTTCTTGCGATCCTCGGTTGTCCATTCCGATTGAGGCGTGGGAAGCTCTTTCAGTAAGCCTTCGATCAACGGATGTTTGCGGTCATCGTCCTCTTTCTCTTTTGTCTTTCCAGGCTTCTCAGGCTCAATCTCTGGGGCGACTACGGGGGCCGCGCTTGCTTTGATTGAGGGTTTAACCAAGCGATCTCTTCCAGACCAGAAAAATCCAGCCGATTTAGCGGAACGATCAAAGGCTTGGCGCGCCTTGCCTTTCTGCTTCGGAGAAACGCCCAGCTTCACGATCTCCGCTTCCAGCGCATCTGCTGGGGGCAAGACCCCGTTCTTGAAGTTGTCATGGATGGCGCTATAGAGAGGCACCGTGAGGAAAGCATCAACCTTGGCGGCCTTCTCTTGCTGCGGATCACAGAGCCTCTTCCCAAGTTCGGTGAGGTTCACTGTTCCCTGCCCATAAGTCACAAGCCCAAATGTTTTTGCCGTCATCGCTCTGAGTCGGAATCCACCGCCATTCGCGGCGTGCCCCAAACGCGCTGCAAGTTGATCCCACCCACAGCTTGACCCTCCGAGTTCATGCACACCCTTGACGATCTCTACGGCCGCATCGAGATCGAGATACGGGAATTCAATGGTTGAGCGTTCGCGTTTGTTCTCACCCACCTGCTCAACTTCTTCCAGTTCCGTAGCCGCTGTTGCTTCTTGAAGTGCCATAATTGACTCCTTTGCTACTACTGGCATTAAATCTAATGCCTAATTGGTATTAAGTCAATGCCGAAATCAGTAGAGCGTAAAAATAGTTATGCCAAAAGCATTATTTCCTTGACTGCATAGGCGCTCAAGCATAATAATTTTAGCATTATGAATCGCTTACCTAATGAGAAGCGGGCACAAATTGTCAACGCTTTGGTAGAAGGAAACAGTATTCGGGCGACTTGTCGGATGACCGGTGCCTGCAAAGATGCTGTTCTAAAGCTGATTCGTGACATGGGAGCGGCTTGCGCGGCCTTCCATAACTCCGCTGTTCGTGGAGTCGCGGCACAGCGCGTGCAATGCGACGAAGTTTGGTCTTTCTGCTACGCCAAGGCGAAGAACGTGCCCGAAGAAAAGAAGGGCAGCGGGGCCGGGGACGTCTGGACTTGGACCGCCATTGACGCGGATTCCAAGCTGATTCTCTCGTACCTGTGCGGCGGGCGGGATGCGTCTTGGGCGTGTCAGTTCATGGAGGATTTAGCATCGCGTGTGACCACGCGCATTCAGATCACAACGGACGGTCTCCGCGTTTACGCGGAAGCTGTTGAAGGTGCATTTGGAATGGACGTGGATTACGCGATGCTGATAAAGCTGTACGGCGCACCCACCGACAGCCCAGACACGCGCTACAGCCCCGCCCAGTGCATCGGAATTCGTACTGGCATCCTGAGCGGGAACCCTGATCGCCAGCACATCTCGACTAGCTACATTGAGCGGCAAAACCTGAATCTGCGAATGGGCGTTCGGCGATTCACGCGGCTCACGAATGCCTTTTCAAAGAAGTTTGAGAACCACTGCCATATGGTTGCGATTTACCATGCGTATTACAATTTTTGCAGGGTTCATCAGACTTTGCGCGTCACGCCAGCAATGGAAGCAAGGCTAACGGATCACGTTTGGAGTTTGGGCGAACTGACAAATATTCTTGAGTCAAGCATGAAAAAGGCGGCCTAAAATGGGACAAAATGTCCCCTAATCGAAGGTATTGATACCGAGTTTGTAGCCTTGTTTTTCGTGCCGGAAATCGGTTAAACTAGCAATATTGGAGCAAACGGTTCCTCTCAGAGTACCCTCCTGGTTCCTCCCCAAAAGTGATTGACGTGACGTGTATTTCGTGAGAGAAATGATGCCGACAAGGAACTACAAAACGAACCTTCTGGCATCCGGCGAGCATCTTAATTGCAGAATACAACGCTTTCAAACGGGGGTTTCCTTATGACGTATCAAGGCTGGGATGACTAAATTTGACTGACCCGCAAACGACCGAAAAACTAACATATTGGTTAGGAGAAACAAAGGGCTTCTGGGTTCAGACAGGAGCCCTATTTATTTCCGCCGTTGCTGGTGTTTGGATCATTCTTTCTCGTTCGAGAACTGAGAGGCGGCGTGCAACAGTTGATCTAGTGCTCCACCTTAAGAACGACGATGAATTAACGCAGGCCAAGAGTTCTCTTCTTAAACTCCATGAGGCTGGACAAACAACCTTCGCAATTTTTCTGGACCAAAAAGACTCTCCCGAACATAAGGCAATTATGCGGGTACTCAATACCCATGAATTCGTGGCTGGTGGTATTAGAGAGAAAGCGTATGACGAAAAGCTCTACAAGCGGATGCAGTGCTCAGTGATAGTCAGGGACTGGGATGCATTTTGCGGTTTCGTGATGGAGTTCAGGAAGTCGAAAGAAGACAAGATGAATGAATCAGCCGCCACTTTTTATCAGGATTTTGAATGGTTGGCAAAAAAATGGAAAGCTAGTCCCCTCAAGGTCGCCGATCCTTGGTACGCTTTTTGGCGCTAAACATCCCCTAGAATTCAAAACAGCCCACTACCCGAATGCGAGCTCGGTAGCAACCCGTCCCACATCGGAGTAAGATTCACAGGATGGTTCAAGGGTCTGAAGGCGTTTTCGACGTGTCTTTCACTCTTGGTTATATTGAGGTCGTTGCACGCAGGCAGTGTCACGGCCAAGATTGACTAATCGGCCCCTGGGGAAACTGGGTTGGCTGCCGCAAACAAAAACCGTACGCAACGTTCAATCGATGGACTGTCTCACGTCGATTGCATCGACCTCGTTTTCCGCAAAGGCGCGTTGGTCCCTGGGGTCGAGGAAGTAGCGACCTCCTGGCGGCGTTGTCTAACCGCGCATCACCTCGATCCGGAGATTCAGGCCGCACCGCACATCATCACAGAGAAGGAAATAAAAGACTCCCGCGAGCCCTTGCGCAATCTCATTTTGCACGCCCAGGAGGAACTCGATCGTCTATACGCCATCGTCGGACCACAACAGTATGTGGTTCTGTTATGCGACAGGGATGGGGTTGCCATTCACCACCGCGGGGATGAATCATTGGCAGATGCTTTCAAATATTGGGGAATCTGGCTAGGTGGAGTCTGGTCGGAGCAAATTGAAGGTACCAACGGAATCGGGACCTGCATCACTGACCAACGAGCCACGACGGTACTTCGAGGCCAGCATTTTCGCACGCGCCATTCCAACTTGAGCTGTGCGGGCGCCCCGATTTTCGACCCCCTCGGTCGATTGGCTGCGGTGCTCGATACCTCATCGATGAATCCGCAAACCACAGAGCGGTCCCTCTCTTTGGCCATGGCTGCAACAAAGGTATCCGCCCGCGGTATCGAGGAGCGTATATTCCGCGAGTATTTCCGACATGCGTGGAACATTGCCGCCGCTCCCTGCGGGGGTAGTGACGTAGCGGTTCTGCTCGCGGTGGACAATGATCAACGAATTTTGGGCGCAGACCAGATCGCTCGCCGGCTCTTCAGTCTCAATGACGAAGTGCTGAACCGGGGCATGGCTCTGGCGACGATCTTCGAGTATGATTCCTCGATCTTTCGTTGCAAGCGGATGCAAGATGTGGCGGCTCGTCTGCTTCGGACAGGAACTGATGAGCCATGGAATGCCGTGATCACTCCCCAAGCTTGTGGGATGAGTGGTTTGTGTTCTCCGACGGACGCCCTACTTCACTCACGACCGCGATTCGGCATGCTCGCACACCTGCCACTCTCGGTGGATCCGCCGACGAATCGCGGGGGCCTGGCACCCGCACGCGCCAATCGCGTATGCGAATACATAGATTCGCATCTGCAGGAAAATATCGCTCTGGAAGTGCTCGCCGAAATTGCACAATTGTCGGTTCATCATTTTGCCCGCGCGTTCCGCCAATCGCTCGGGATACCGCCGCATAACTATATAGTGCAACAACGAGTCGAGCACGCACAGCAACTGCTACGAAACACCGACCTTTCACTTTCGGAGATTGCGATTGAGGCGGGTTTCACGGACCAAAGTCACCTTGCCCGACACTTCAGGACAATTACCGGCGTTTCTCCTAGCCTAGCTCGCCATCAATTCAAGACTGGGCCCGATATCCTTCCTCTCCGCCCCGCGCACGTTGGAAGCTGACAATTCAGCAAGAACGTACCGATCACGGCCTCTTCATCCAAGACATCTAGCCCCCATCTTTGCGATCATCGCTTCACTGCAGGGGAAACAAAAGCAGCGAACTGTAGGTAGTCCTTATGGACAACGCCCTGGCGGTACGCGAATCGAACGGAGCCGAACTCAGAAACTGCTCGGCCTGTGAACGGATCACGTGAGAGAAGGCCTGTGAACGGATCACGTGAGAGAAGGCAGACAAGAATGCTTCGGAGACAATGTGGTAACCAACTGCGAGCGGAGCGAGCTCGCGAAACGTCCAAGTTGATTGCGATCATTGATGACGACGACGACATGCGAGATTCCCTGCACGACCTAATGGAAGCGGCTGGACTGGTCGCACGGTGCTTTGGATCCGCGGAAGAATTCCTCGAATCCGGATTGCACCGTCAAGCCGCGTGCTTGATAACTGACATCCTTATGCCGAAGATGTCGGGTCTGGAATTGCAGACCAGGCTGAAAGATGAGGAATGCGATATCCCGATCATCTTCATTACTGCTTACGGAGATGCCAGGATGCGGATTCAAGCGATGAGAGAGGGCGCAGTCGAGTTCCTTGCGAAACCGTTCGATCATCAAGTGTTGCTCAAAACGGTCCGAGATGCACTGGATATGTGAGCAACATACCAATCGTGTGCGGTGCCTGGGAAGGACCGGGAAGGAGTGTCTTATGGCAGATTATGCAACAGTTACGTATCCTGTGGAGGACCAGGCCGAACGTAGATTTGAGCGGATCATCGGCAATAGCGCCGCCCTCGAAGCTGTTCTCGAGCAAGTGGAGCAGGTTGCGCCCACCGACTCGACTGTCCTCATCGAAGGGGAAACCGGCACGGGAAAAGAACTCATTGCTCACGCCATTCACAATACAAGTCAGCGCTGCGGGCGCGCTTTCATAAAGCTTAATTGCGCGGCCATTCCACTGGATCTTCTGGAAAGCGAATTGTTCGGTCATGAGAGGGGTGCTTTTACCGGTGCGATTGCGCAAAAGATCGGGCGCTTCGAAATGGCCGATAAGGGTACGCTGTTTTTAGATGAAGTAGGCGACATCCCTCCTGCCCTACAGCCGAAGTTGCTGCGCGTCTTGCAAGAGCAGGAGTTCGAGCGTTTAGGGAGCGGTCGCACGCACAAAGTGGATGTCCGGCTGGTGGCGGCAACCAATCGGAGTCTCGAGAAGATGGTAGCTCGCGGGCAATTTCGCAGTGATCTGTACTATCGCCTGAACGTCTTTCCTATCTTGCTGCCGGCGCTCAGAGAACGCCGGGAAGACATTCCCGCCCTTGTCACGCACTTCGTGAAGACCTTCAGTCGCCGCGTGGGGAAGAAAGTCGATTCCATTCCTCCGGAAACCATGGCTGCCTTCCAGTGGCATTCCTGGCCCGGCAACATACGCGAATTGCAGAACCTGGTTGAGCGCGCAGTGATCATTTCACGCGACGGTGTACTCCCAAATCCCCTGCATAAAAGGCGAACGGGGCCAATCATCGTTGGTCTGCAGCAGACTCAGGCTTTGCCATCGTCGATGACATCGGAAGATTCAGATCGTGCCCTGATCGTGGAAACGCTGGAGCAGCTCGGCTGGACCGTGGGTGGACCACGCGGCGCCGCAGCCAAACTAGGATTGAAACGGACCACGCTGCTCGCCAAGATGAGAAGATTGGGGATCTCGCGACCTATCCCTCACGAGGAATCAGACGTGCTCGATATAGCACCCGAGACCACACGACGGGAAGATGCTCAGCTTTGAAAATTGGTGCGCACAAGAAGGGCAGCTCGATAAGGAGAACTTCGGAATTTCAAAGCTCATCACCTCGCTGTACTCCGATGTTATTCTTGCGATCATTGCTCACCTCTTTAACGCAGTCGCGGAACTCCAAACGGAGGGAGCGGAAGCGCTTGGCATGGCACCCGGAGGCGCCGTCGAATCCAAGCTCGTCGCATCCCGTCGCGCATCCGAGTAACATTCACAAGAGACGGTTCGTCCGTGCTCTGTCGGATGGGTTCGCTTTAGTTTGTCAACCGGGTTTGAGGCTACAAAGCTTCCATCGGAGGCCATGACCGGCCGGGCCCTTATCTGTGGCGAAAACATGAGGTGAAATATGGCAAAGCACGAACATTCAGTAGAGCTCGCCGGGGTCAATCTTGCCGGGCGAAATCATGTCTGCGCGTTCTTCAACACCATCGACGAGGAGCACAGAGTGCTCGGCTCGTTCTACAAGGATGGCGTCGACCGGGGCGAAAAGGCTGCCCGCATTGTGGAGCTTACGGTGAAGTCGGAACTGCAGGACGGTCAACTCCAGTTCTCGGTCAGTGACACAGGCGTGGGGCTGCCCACGGAGAAGATGGATCAGATCTTTTCTGCGTTCTTTACCACCAAGCCGCAGGGCAGCGGTATGGGATTGTCCATCAGCCGTTCCATTGTGGAGTCGCATGGCGGCCGGTTGTGGGCGACCGCTAACGATGGACGAGGTGCAACCTTTCATTTCACCTTGCCGACTCATATGACCGAGACATCGAGTCAAGTCAATCTTGTGACTCTTGAATGAGTCCGCTGAATGCGCGCATGAAATCCACGAGCCTTAGCTTCCGCCGTTCAGGCTCAAGCATTGCTCCACCTCCCTTGTTGATGCAACGAGACAAGAATATGACCCTCGAGAAAATCAGCGTCCACTAAGCGTCCAATAGAACGTGGAGTTGAATGTTTTTGCAGATGTTTAGAGGGTTTGATGTGCCATTCGCGCCTTCTAATTTGTCGATTTCGTTGGAAAGCCTGGGTTCGAATCCCGCTCCTTCATACTCCTCGTTATGTCGTGAGAGCGCCAGCCAGGGACGCTGTGTCCATTTCTTGTGTGCTTCGCAGTTAGATGCTGGTGTCAAAACCAAGCCGTTTCCCCGTTTTTTTCGGCCGCAGAGTCCCATCACCCATACGAATGACCGGAAGGTAAGGGGCTTTGCGCGACGAGTGGCCCCACACCCAATCTTTCGTGACATTCAGTCGCTGAGCGACATCCTCTGCCGTGAGCAAAGGATCCTTGTCTAGCCCGGATCCAGCGCGAAGAATTCTCTCGGGGCTATCGGACTGAGAGTTGGAGATCACAGAGCCCTGGTCGCTGGCCGGAATGATGGAGCTTCAGTAGCTCCGAGGCCCGACGCAACCTCGGCTGATTCCCCAAGCTGGTGATATGCCGCTCTGGGCGGAAAAAAACCAGCCCCGCATCTCTACAGGGCTGGTTCAGTAACACAGACTCTCTTACTTGCCTGTGCCCGTCAGACTCGAAGTCTGCGGACTATTGTTGCCGCTGTCAGACACCTGCAACGTCCCCTTCCTCGTTCCTGTCTGAGTCGGAGTGAACGTCACACTGATGGTGCAGAACCAATTGGAGGTCAAGTTTGCCTGGCAGTTCGTCGAGGAGACAGCGAAGTCGCCGGTCGTCGAGATCACGATGTTGTGGAGTATTGTGTTCAGGTTGTTCCTCAGCGTAAACACCTTGGGTGTGCTGGTTGTCCCGACCAGCGTTCCCGGGTAGGTCGCGCTGGTAGGTGTTAACGTGACCTGGGCTTTGCCGCTGCCCGACAGTGCCACCGTCTGTGGACTGTTCGAAGCGTTGTCGAAGACCGAAAGCGTCCCCGTCCGGGACCCAACCTGGGTCGGAGTAAAGACAATCACGATCTGGCAACTCGCTCCTCCGGCCAATGTGCTGCCGCAGGGCTTCGGGCTGCTCGCTTGCGCGAAATCGCCGCTGACTGTGATGTTGCTGATGTCGAGCGTTGCGGTCCCGCTGTTAGTAAGCGTGGCCGTCTTCCCCTTGCTCGACTGCCCAATCACGACCGAGCCATAGGTGAGTGCGCTCGGCGTCAGATTGATGTTCGCTCCGCTAATAAGCTGGTTCACGGTCAAGGTCACCGTCGTCGTGTGCGTCAAGGGGCCCGACGTCCCGGTGATAGTCACGTTGACTGTCCCCAAGGCAGCCGAACCACTGGCCGTCAGGGTCAGCAAGCTGGTGGAGGTTGCAGGATTCGTGCCGAACCCAGCCGTCACCCCGCTCGGCAGTCCGGTGGCGCTCAAAGTGACGCTGCCGGCGAAGCCGTTCAAATCGTTCACCGTAATGGTGCTCGTGCCGCTGCTACCTTGAACGACGGTTACGGTGTTCGGACTCGCGGTGAGATAGAAGTCCGGGCTTCCACCACTACCGCAACCGTTGAAGACGAACGATCCGATGTTTGTGTTCCAGTTGAAAGTGCCACTGACTTTCTCGTACTGGTCCACGTACCAGAAGGTGCAGTCGTCGCTGGGATCGACTTGCATGGCGGTGTAGTCGCCCCAACGAGACAGACCGCTGGTCTGCGATCCTGTGCCTACCAACTGGCTGGCCTCCGTCTCCAGCGTGCCAGCTGGATCGCCGGGCACACGGCCGGTGAAGCGAATGGCGGGATTGATACTGCCGCTGGATGCGCTGTATCCCAGGCCGATATTCTGGCTCTGGTCCTCGGCGATGCTCCCCATCCAACGATAGGTGCTATCCGGGGCGTAGGTTCCCTGCTGATTCAGGGTTACGGCGCCGGCTGGGTCATACAGTTCGTACCAGCGGACCGCCACCGGGCCCCCGTTATCGACGGCGTGGTTGACGACCGCGCGATCATGATCGGGGAAGTGTCGCACTGCAAAGCGGTACATCATACGGTCGCCGAGCGTGTCCAGTGTCTGAGAAGTTCCCAGCTGCGGAACGCACGTACCCCCGTTGCTGCAGGCCAGGGTGTCGTTGGCCACGCTGATGGTCGTCGGCGATGAGAGAGTGGCCGTGGCCGTCGCGAAGTTCAGTGTAAGCTGGCGCAGATACAACTGGCCGGGATTGTTGTTCTGCCAGGTGATGTAGAGTCCAGGCGTGCCATCGACTGGAGGAATCGGACCGTCCATGTCGGAGGGCAAATAACTGCCTTCGCTGCTCGGAGTCAGTCGACAGAGTTGAGCCGCAGACGAGTCTCCGACCAGCATCTTAGTGCGGTCCATACCGCAGAGGTCCGCACCAATAAAACTCGATGCATTTTGGAAAATGTTGTAGGTAGCCAGATAGGCGCTGTTGCTGGCCGTGGCCCAGGTGCTTAACTTGGGGTAGTCATTCAGATTCGAGCCAAAAGAGTAAGAGTAGAGGAAGTAGGCGCCGGTGGGGTCGTTGGTCTTCGACACTGCGACGCACTCCAGAAACGGGCTGCCGCCGGTGTAACCGATATCGCTGATCACCCAGCGATCGGCTTGGCGATCATAGAGCGCGATGGGATCGCTTGAGCCCCCAGCGCAGTTACCGCCGAGTGCGGAGAATAAAGTCGTGAAATTGGTTGGGCCCGACAGAAGGGTGCCGCTTTTGTTGTAGACCGCGAATCGCACGTTGACGGTCTCAACAATGTGATTGGGCCCGACAGCCAAGTTGGAATCCGAAGGCGCAAAGCCGTTCGCCGGAATGCCGTCGAAATCAACGCCCAAGCTGGCCGCAACCAGGGGGCGGACTTCCTTCTGCAGCACCGGGTCCTCCTGTTGCCCGGGACCGGGAACGGCTCTCGACCGCAGTGGACTCGGTCGAGGTTCAGGCATTTCATGGCCAGCGAAGAGTGAATTATCCACCGGAAGGTCCGACAACCGCTGCGAAACCGCAAAGGCCGATGGATAGGTCACAGTGGTTTTCGTCTTGTTCGTTTTGGCAAAGGCCTGCGTTGTCACAGCCAGGCCACATAAGAAGAGAGTTCGAGCCACAGTTCCTATACGAACCATTGATTTCTCCTGGTCAAATCTGCTTTGGGATCGGGTCTGAATGGTGGTCCGCCGTTTCCTCTTCGAAAGCCGGGGTCAGAACTTGGCTTCAGCATTGTTTAATTCCACATCTCTGCGTCGATTCAACAAACGCAATGCTTGCTGCCCGCGAAGACCGCACGGGCGGCACTGACCTTCATGCGACCCCGACGCGTGCTGCTATCGATTAAAGCCTTGGATAGTGGCGGAGTTTGAGGGGAAACTACCGGCGCTCGTAGTTTATACATCGGTTCTCGTGAAAAAGCAAAACAAAACTCCCCGTCAGCTCTGCTTCTGAGATGCCCGGTTCGTCCAAACCCCTTACTTCAAACACGGCCCCAAGTGTCCAGTTCTGAGGGGTTGCACTACAAATCTGTGGCTTAACTCCTGGTCTCAAACCGTCCCGTTCCCGCTGACGTGGGACACCTATTATTTTCGAGGACAAACTTTCCTGCCATCTGCCGGTTAAGAAAACCGCAACTCTTTGCACACTTCATCAATAATTGTGGGTTACTCCCATTATTGACTTGACTTAGTTTCGGGATGCGCTAAGCTTCGACGGTCAGTGCAACCGATTAAGCGTCACGAGTCGGTGCATTGAACAGCGCTTCACGGCTCAGTTCAACGAACTCCGCCTCCCCACGTAGGGCGTCACTGAACTCAGGTTGCGCATCGTTCACAATTTGTGAAAAAAATCCAGGAGGAAAATCCTTTGAAACTGAAAAGCTTAGTGGTAATCACTCTCTTCGTCCTCGGTTGCAGCGCGGCGTTCGCCCAGGGTTCGTTCACCCTCGGCTTTGAGAACTACGGCGGCACCTTCCTCTATTGCAACTACGAGGTAGTCCAGTTTGGTGGCCCCAACAACTTCTACATGCAGGGCTTTGACAACATCCAGGTTGGCTGCTTCAGTACAAATCCCAACGCTACGATTGAAGGCGTGAAGGTTCCGGTCCCGCTCTCTGACGGCTCACCGGTTGCCGGCGGCACGGTTTATGCATACGCCGACAATCTAATCGACGCCTTCAGTGCATCCTACACCACGGAACAGTGGTTCGTTCTCACCCAGACCAAACCCAGCAGGCTTCTGCATCACTATGGCTGGGCTGGCTACCTTGGGGTTAACGGCTACGAGTTCCTTGACAACTTTGGCTACCTGTCGGCGTCCATCCCGGGCAACGCTGGAAACATTCCCGTTTCGAGCAGCCACACCGCCAGCAATGGCATGAATTCACCGGTCAAAATCAAGACGGTCAAGTAGTGACTAGCTTAGCTTTTGTTGGCTCAGGCCACGCTGATTCCCGGCGTGGCCTTTTTCTTGTATGCTGCGAACACCGTTGCACTTGATTTTGGGTGGTCCGGTGTTCACCTCTGCGATACGTGGCTTGTTTCAGGCGACATAAATTCGAGTTGTCATGAGTTGGATTCGAGTTGTCATCCTGAGCGAAAGGAAGGACTCGTGCTCATCTGAAAATATGTGCTGCGAATAGGGATCCTTCGCTTCGCTCAGGATGACAGTTGGGATTTATCCTGCGATGTGCGGGACATGCTATTTGCCGGGACACGATATTTGCTTGAGACGATATTTGGAGGAAACGAAAAATGGTACGTTTGCTGGACGCTGTCCTGATCGCCTGCTGTCTCACCGCGCAACTGAGCGCACAAGCCTCAAAAGAACAAGCCTCGAAAGAACAGGAAGCGCCCGCGCAGCCCTCCGCGGCGCCGTCTGCACAGACCTCGTTTCCGATGGACGCGTTCCCGGAATTTTCCGCCGTGATGGTCGGAAGCGTGAGGACTGGCGATGAGCGGGAGTCCTATATCTACCGGTCCGGCAAGCTGGTGAGAGCGCCGGGCCCCGAAGGGCTTGGCTACTTCATTACCGATCTGACCACGCTCGAAACGTATGCGATCTCATCCACCGGATGCATGCATGACCGCAACCCCTACTTCCGTAGCGCTCCGCTCTCCTCGATGAGGCCCGACTACACGGTGGAGCGTGCCGTCTCCGGGCAGGAGACCATGGACGGCCATGCCTGCAAGGTCGAGGACGTTACCCTCTCTTCCCCGAAACTTCCGACGCCCATCAAGCTGAGATTCTGGGAGGCGGAAGATCTGCAAGGTTTTCCCGTCAAGGTGGAATTTCGACGTGCCAACGTACACAACCCGGTAATTCATTACAAGAATGTGGTTTTGGGGCCGCAGGACCCTACACTCTTCCTCCATCCGAATTCCTGCGAATGGTCCCCAGCGGGTGCCGGCACCATAAAACCCAAGCCTACCCCAAAAGCCAAGAAGCCAGCCGCCGCTGCGCCGGCCGGCACTCCGCCACACTGATACAAAAGTTCCGTGCGCTGGGGCCAAACGATCCTGATCCACAAAGGTGTCCCAAAATGCCCGGTGATAAACTCTTCACAATGTCCTTAATTCGTCGTTTGCGGTGCGTTGTGGCGTGCGTTGTCTGCTTGACGGCCATCGCATTTGCGGGGGAGGCCGCGTCTCCCAATATCATCCTGATCACGGTGGACACGACGCGCGCCGACCGCATGGGGTTCCTGGGCTCGAAGCTGGGACTGACGCCGAACCTGGACACACTGGCCCGCGGTTCCGCCGTGTTTACGCGCGCCTATGCTCAGGTTCCGATAACTACCGCGTCGCACGCAACCATTCTGACCGGCACGTATCCTCAGTTCCATCAGCTGAATGATTTTGGGACGCCGCTGGCCACGGATCTGCCCTATGCCCCAGCGATCCTGCGAACGCATGGATATCGCACCGCAGCATTTGTCGGCGCGATCGTCCTCAACCCCAATCCACCGTACGCCCCTGGCTTCGACCGCGGGTTCGAGACCTACGATGCCGGTTACCACTTTGAAGGTCCGGGAGAAGATCGCTACCGCACCGTCCAACGACGCGGAGATGAAGTGGTGGCGCATGCGCTGACGTGGCTAAACAGGCACCCTAAGGGGCCGTTTTTTATGTGGGTGCATCTCTTTGATGCGCACGATCCGTACGATCCGCCAGAACCCTACAAGAGCCGGTATGCTTCGGTGTCGTATGACGGGGCGATCGCGTACGAGGATGCGGTGGTCGGGAAACTGCTTCGGCAGCTGAAATTGCGAGGGCTGTACGACGGTGCGGTAATGGCGGTGGTGGCCGATCACGGAGAGTCGCTGGGAGCTCACGGCGAAAATACTCACGGGATTTTTCTCTACGATGAGACCATCCAGGTGCCGCTGCTGATTAAGCTGCCGCACGCAAGTGCTGGCGGAAAACGGATCGAAAATCCGGTAGAGCTCGTAGATATATTGCCTACACTGTTGCAAGTAGCTCGGATTGAGATTCCGAAGGAAGTGCAGGGGGAATCGCTGCTGGCGCTGATGAAGGCGAGAGGGGCGGAAGGCAATCAGACAGCGGAGGCCTGGCGCGGCCGGGCGGCGTATGCCCAGTCGGAGTATCCGCGAACCGAATTCGGCTGGAGCGCGGAGCGGTCGCTGCGGACGGACAAGTATCTTTACATCCAGGCGCCGCGCCGGGAACTGTATGACCAGGCCGCGGATCCGAAAGCTGATCACGACCTGGCATCGTCTTCCGCGGCGGTGGCCGACACGCTGGCAAGCCAGCTGGAGGCTTTCCGGCAGAAGACGACCAACCGGCGGGAGGCTCCCAAGGCTGCTCTGGACCCGGCGGCACATGAGAAACTGGGGGCGCTGGGATACATGGCCTCGGGCAAAGATGTTTCGAAGGGATCGGCCGCCGACCAGGGTGCCGATCCGAAAGACAAAATCGAAACTGCCAACATGCTTCATCGCGCCGAGGTATTGCAACAAGACATGCATTCCGACGAGTCGATTGCACTGCTCAAGCAAGTGATCGAGAAAGAGCCCGGCCTTCCACTGTATGCGAAGTTGGGCGATTGGTTGATGTGGAAGCGTGACTATCAAGAAGCCGTGCCGGTCTTGCGCAAGGCGACGCAAATGGATCCGGATTCGCCGGTGGCTCATTTCCAGCTGGCTAAGAGTCTGATGGCGACCGGAGATTTCGCGGCCGCTGTGCCAGAGTTAGAGTTCGCCGCAGCCAAGTTCCCGAACTTTGCGGATGCGCACCTTTTCCTGGAGACGGCGTACGCGCGGACCAACCGGGTGCCGGAAGCAATCAAGGAGTGCAAGATCGTACTGGAGTTCTTGCCGGACCACTTCGGAAGCTACCTGATTCTCGGGCGATTTCTGGCGATTTCGGGGGATTTTGAGGGTGCCGTACCGAAACTGAAGAAGGCGGCCGAGCTCAAACCTAAAGCGCCCGAGCCCCACATGTTTTTGGCTGACGCCTATGACCAGCTGGGACGGAAGCTGGATGCCGATCGGGAGCGGGCTGTGGGCAAGCGTCTGGCAGAGAACGGGCCGGCGCGAAGCGAACCGTAGACGTCCGCGGAACTGGTTCGGGCGAATCGCGCATGAACAGGCTCAAAGTGAAATTTTCCCGATGACGATATTGTCGATGCCCATGATTCGTCGGTTAGCGTCCATATTTTGGTTAACGGTTTGGTTGACAACCAGCGCGCTGGCAGCGGCTGCGCCCTCTTCTCCCAATATCATCCTGATCACGGTGGACACGACGCGCGCCGACCGTATGGGGTTTTTAGGATCGAAGCGCGGGCTGACGCCGAACCTTGATACCCTGGCTGGCCAGTCCGTAGTTTTCACGCACGCCTACGCCCAGGCCCCTTTCACCGCGCCGTCCCATGCCACTATCCTCACCGGTACGTATCCGCAGTTCCACCAGGTGGAGGATTTCCAGGTGCCTCTGTCGAAAGACGTGCCCTATGCGCCCGCGCTTCTGAAAGCCCGCGGATATCAAACCGCAGCCTTTATTGGTTCGATTGTGCTCGATGCCTCGCAGGGGCTCGGCGTCGGCTTTGACCGGGGATTTGACACCTACGATGCCGGCTTCCACCTGGCGGCTCCGGGAGAGGACCGCTACCGTTCCACTCAACGCCGCGGCGATGTGGTGGTGGCGCACGCGCTGTCCTGGTTGAGCGAACACCAACGCGGTCCCTTCTTCATCTGGGTGCATCTTTACGATGCGCACAATCCCTACGAACCGCCCGAACCGTTTGAGAGCAAGTACAAGTCGGCACCCTACGATGGCGGGGTTGCCTACGCGGATTCTGTTGTGGGGAAACTTCTGGGCCAGTTGCGGACTCGCGGACTTTTCGAAAACTCGTTAATTGCCGTGATGGCCGATCACGGCGAGTCGCTGGGGGACCACGGGGAAGAATTCCACGGATTCTTTCTCTACGATGCGACGATCCACGTGCCCCTTCTGTTGAAGCTGCCGGGGAAGCGTTTTGCGGGGAAACGGATCGAGAACCGCGTCGGACTGGTGGATGTAGTGCCCACGATTTTGCAGACGGCAGGAATTGCGGTGCCGCAAGAAGTGCAGGGGGAATCGCTGCTGGATATTTTGAGGCCGACGCCGAAGCCCGCTGAGAGAATGGGATTCGTCCCGGCTTCATCTGCCGACCGGCCGTTGTATGCGGAAACCGAGTACGGGCTCCGTGCCTATGGATGGAGTCCCCTGCGCTCGCTGCGCTCGGGCAAGTATCTGTTGATTGAGGCGCCGCGCCGGGAACTCTATGACTTGGCAGCAGACCCGAAGGCCGAACATGACCTGGCGGCTGCGTCCAAGGCGGTGGCCGACACGCTTCAGGGCCAATTGGATGCCTTCCGGCAAAGAACGAGCAAGAGCAGAGAGGCACCCAGTCTGCCCGCCGATCCTGAAGCGCAGGAGAAACTGGCCGCCCTCGGCTACATGGCAGCGAACACGTTTTCGGCAAGAGCCGCAGCCATGGGCCTCGGCGCCGATCCCAAGGACAAGATCGAGATTGGCAACATGATGGCGCGGGTCAACTCCCTGCTGGAGGAAACGCGCTTGGACGAAGCCGTTCTCGGGCTTCAGCAAGTCCTCGCCAAAGAACCGAATATGCCGATTGCCTATGCGAAGCTGAGCACCGCCGAGGCCAAACGGGGCAACTTCCCCGAGGCCGTAAAGGCGATGCGCAAGTCGGTGGAATTGATTCCGGATTCGCCCGATTTGCATGTGCTGCTCAGCAAAGTATTACTCGGGTCCCAGGATTACGAGGCGGCGGTGACCGAACTGGAGGGCGACGCGGCGAGATGGCCGGCCTCCTGGCAATTTGACATCCTCCTGGAGGTTGCCTATGTCCGGACCGACCGATTGCCGGAAGCCATCAAGGAATGCGAAAAGGTGCTGGCCGTCCTGCCCGAACAATACGGAACCAACCTGATTCTCGGTCGCGTTCTTCTACGCTCGGGTAAGCCGGAGGACGCCCTGCCGAGGCTGTTGAAAGCGGCTTCGCTTCGGCCCCAGGCGCCCGATCCGCACCTGATTCTGGCAGACGCCTATGCCAAGTTAGGACGGGATGACGACGCCAAGCGGGAGCGGGATGTCGGCAAGCGTCTGGCGTTGAACAGGCGAGGACCGGGCGGCGCGGAGTAGTCCGCAGGTTGCTGAAAATCTCGGAGTGCTCCGCGCGTATGGATGGAGTTTCCCGCAGCTGCGCACGGGCAAGTATCTATATGATTGAGGCGCCGCGCCGAGTTCGCGCTATCGGGCGAGCGAGCTTCGACCGAGCTCCTCCGTCACAGCCCCCCGAGGATTCTTGTCTGGATTTTCCTCGGCCCAGTCTGGGTAGTTGCGATCCTCGGGCCGACCCTTCAAACGATCGTAAGTTTCAGAGGACTTGGAGCCACGCCCATCCGACACTTTTGAACCGCCCTGTCAGGTCGTTTGTATAAACGCTGACTCGACAGTTAAGGATTTCTGCTCTGTGGGACGAATCGAGGCATGGTCTATGGGGATACGGAGATACAGATCCTCGCCCTGAACTCATGGGGCAATTCGGCTGTCTGGGCGCGGCTCGCAGACCAAATCAGTGCACTTCAGATGCGAATTGTTTCACACTACACAAGCGAGAGAAATACGTGTACAGTTGTGGCCATTTCTCGAGGGTCAAAAGGAGATTCCGATTGAAATTGCCTGGAAAGCTCGCCATGACGTCCGCCATTCTGTTCGCACTGCTAGGAGCCGCCGGTGCCCAAACATGGACACCTCTTGTTAATCAACCCGGAGCTGACGTCGGCGTCATGCTGCAACTCAGGGATGGCAGGATCCTGGTGCATGAGGAACAATCCGGAAATTCCCGGGCTTGGCATATTCTCACCCCTGACGCCAGCGGCAGTTACGTGAATGGCACATGGAGTTCGGGCGGACTGCTGCCCAGCGGCTACTCACCCTGGTTCTTCGGCTCCCAAGTCTTGCTGGACGGGAAAACAATTGCCGTCGAAGGCGGAGAGTACAACAACGGTCAATCGGCATGGACGACCCTGGGTGCGCTTGGAACCATCTCGGGAAGCACTATAACCTGGACGTCCAACTCCCCGCCGCCGGGCTGGAGCAGGCTCGGCGACGCGGAGAGCGTGATTCTGGCCGACGGAACTTACATGCAGGCGAACTGCTGCACCGCCCAGAATGCATTGTTTAACGGCCCGAATTCCTGGACGGCGACCGGCTCGGTGAACCAGTCGAGTAACGATGAATCGGGGTTTACGCTGCTGAGCAACGACCTGGTGCTGACCATCGATGCGAAGAATGATTCCAATTGTGGCACCGCACAGGGCTCCGAGCTTTACGATCAGGGCACTGGCATCTGGTCGTGTGGTCCACTGCTTCCCGTCCAGCTCTACAATTCCAGCGACGAGGAATTGGGCGCTGCAGTCCTGATGTACAACAACAAGGTGTTGCAGTTTGGAGGCAATGTAGTTGCGACGGCTTTGTACGACGTTGCGGCCAACACCTGGTCGGCCGGTCCGACTCCGGCAAACGGTTTGGATCAGGCCGATGGTCCAGCGGCGCTCGAGCCAAACGGCAAAGTGCTCGCCATGTTGAGCCCGGGCCTCTTCAAAAGTGGTTGCCAGTTTGTCGAGTACGATCCGGCGACCAATGCCTTGGCGAACACCGCAAATCCGACGCACTGCCCGGCTGATTCATCGTACGTCGGACACCTGATGATCCTTCCGACCGGTCAGATCATGTTCACCGACTTTAGCGGTCTGGTGGAAATTTATACGCCGGCCACAGGTGTGGTTGCGGGCGTCGCGCCGGCGGTCAATCCGCTGAGTGGAACGATCGGCAGTCCTTCGACAAACACGGTTCTGTCGGGCACACAACTCAATGGCTTGTCGGAGAACAACGCCTACGGTGACGACTACCAGGGGGCTACCAACTATCCGCTGGTTCGCTTGGTGCAGGCCGCTGCTCCTAACAATGTCTATTACGCCACCACTCACGATGAGAGCACGCACTCGATCGCTCCCTCCACGTCCAATTCCACCAAGTTCGACGTGCCAGCCGGCCTTCCCGCCGGGAACTATAACCTTTACGCGGTTGCCAACGGCATCGAGTCGAACCCGCTTGCCGTCGAGGTTGGAGCGGGCGCTGATTTCAGTTTAACCGCCAGCCCGAGCTCCGTAACTGTGGCGCAGGGCGGCAGCGGAACGAGCACGATCACGGTGAATCCGTTTAACGGCTTCAGCGGCAGCGTTACCTTGTCCGCTTCCGGCCTGCCCAGCGGTGTGACCGCAGGGTTCGGCGCGAATCCCACAACCTCCACCAGCTTGCTGACCCTGACAGCCAGCGGCTCGGCGGCCACGGGGACAGTTACCGTGACTATCCAGGGCGTGTCGGGCAGTTTGACGCACACGACGACGATCAGTCTCACCGTGAACCCGACGGGTACCGGTCCGGCGGTTACGCTGTCGCCGACCTCTCTCCCCTTTGGCAGGAAAGTGGTGGGGGTGACGAGCGCAGCGAAGACGGTCACACTTACCAACACCGGAAACTTGACGCTGAACATCAGCAGCATCACGATCAGCGGTGATTTCGCGCTGAAGCCCAGCACGAAGCCCTGCGGCAGCACCGTGGCTGTGGGTGCAAGTTGCAAGATTTCAGTTACGTTTACTCCAACCCAGCTTGGAGCGCGCTCGGGGAACGTTACGATCACCGACGACGCTTCGAACAGCCCGCAGATGGTGCCGCTGTCCGGCACCGG
>Ga0210402_10001151_pt1 | contig 27755 bp, 18 predicted proteins | sample IncBWC7MmetaG_FD_161055 | JGI IMG/M metagenome (GOLD analysis project Ga0210402, IMG submission 161055) | Forest soil microbial communities from Barre Woods Harvard Forest LTER site, Petersham, Massachusetts, United States - Inc-BW-C-7-M | ecosystem: Environmental > Terrestrial > Soil >... | reverse complement strand
ACTCTACGGATTGAATCTGCTGATTGCCGGTAAATCCCAGAATATCATTCAGAAAGTGAATTAAGATGTCTTTATTTTTTTCAGACCCAAATATCTTCTTAAAGGCAACATCATTTTTTGGGTCTAGGAACTTGGATAGCATAATCTGTATTGTTCTCTTAAAGTGAACCCTATTCTAGCATAGTGACGGTATTTATCTTGGTGTTTTTAGTGAACAACTATACCGTATTTGCTTTAACCATACAGCTTCTTAGACCTCTTTCGAAACTCAGAAATGGAGTCAAGTTCGCGGCGAACGACTGGCGAGGACCGGAGTTTACTGCGGGTAAATGAGGACCGTAGCCAGGTGTTCAACAATGAAATTAACTAACACCACGTTTCGAAAGAAGTCTATTCTCGGATATGTCCTAAATTTGCTAGATTCAGCGCTATAAAGCTAGTGAGTTTGTATTTCGCTAATAAGCTTATCTTTTTGAGCCCATAACTCATTAAGCTTTTTTTGGAAATTTGCTCGAAACTGTCTATCATTTTGATAATCACCTAAACAATCGGATGTGATCGGCAGCGCCTCTATATGTACGGTAATTTTTTTTATATTGCCTGATAAAAAATGCCATAAACTGGCTTTTTTCGGTGGATAAACAATCGTCACATTGAGAATTTTATGAAAGAAATCGCCTAGAACAGCTAGGCTGAATCCAATGCCTGTTGATTTAGGACGAAGTAAATATTGATAGGGAGATTCTTGCAATCTACGCTTGCGATCACTAAATCGTGTTCCTTCAATGAAACTAGCCACTACGGTGGGTGCTACTTTAAATCGTTGACAAGCATGCTTAGTGGTTTCAATATCCTTGTTTTTTAGTTCGGGGTGTTTAGTTAATACTTTTTTACTGTAGCGATGCATGAATGGGAATCCTAATAACCAGCAAGCCCAACTACCGAAAGGCAATGTCCAAAGTAACTCCTTTTTTAGAAAAAATTTTAGTGTTGGAATTTTCTCGTTAAAAATATCTTGTAATATCAGTATATCAGCCCAAGACTGATGATTTGCAATGAGTAGATACCATTCATTATAGGTGAGCTGCTCCAAACCCGTTACATCCCATTTAATAGAAGTGGTTAATTCTTGAATAAAACAATTACCTCTGATCCAATAAACTGGCAAATGCTCCATCCAGGGTTTACAATTTCTTCGCCAAATTTTTAGAGGAATAAGATAAAAGAATAGTCCCAGGATTATCAAAAATGTACACCAAAACAAAAGATTCATGAGATACAAAACGACGGCGATGCCAGCCCTAAAACTACGTAAAAATTTCATTAGACCTCTTTTGAAACGTGGTAATTTAGTCAATTTCATTGTTGAACGCCTGGCTACGGTCCTCATTTACCCGTACAGTAAACTCCGGTCCTCGCCAGTCGTTCGCCGCGAACTTGACTAAATTTCTGAGTTTCGAAAGAAGTCTAATAGACCTCTTTTGAAACGTGGTAATTTAGTCAATTTCATTGTTGAACGCCTGGCTACGGTCCTCATTTACCCGTACAGTAAACTCCGGTCCTCGCCAGTCGTTCGTCGCGAACTTGACTACATTTTTCTGAGTTTCGAAAGAAGTTTAATAGACCTCTTTCGAAACGTGGTAATTTAGTCAATTTCATTGTTGAACGCCTGGCTACGGTCCTCATTTACCCGTACAGTAAACTCCGGTCCTCGCCAGTCGTTCGTCGCGAACTTGACTAAATTTCTGAGTTTCGAAAGAAGTCTATTGCCTCGTCCTGTTACTTGCAATATTAGGCTTTTGATCTGTGAAAACACAGACTAGCACGATCGATCAGGTTACGCAAAAACCCAGCTTTTGGTAAATTTTCCAATGCAACAAGGTAAGCACTTGCAACAGGTCTATCGTTCAATACGACGTTTATTTGTCCGACAACATCGCCTTTTTTGATGGGTGCTTTCAAATTAGCTGTGAAGGCCATTGTTACTGCGGGTACTTTATTTTGCCCGGCAGGCAATGTTGCATATAAATCTCGTGCTATACCCACACTGAGTTGGGAGTGCTGCCCGAACCAAACACGCGTTGTAGCAAGTTGTGTATTAGCACTGTAAAGCTTTTGCGATTCAAAAAAACGAAATCCATAGGTCAATAATTTTTGACTATCTTGAGCGCGTACCTCATCCGATGGGGCACCCATCACAACCGTAACTAATCGCATGCCATTTTTTTGGCCTGAAGCGGCTAAACAAAAACCGGCATCGTCTGTATGACCTGTCTTTATTCCATCGACATCTGGATTACGCCATAACAAACGATTTCGGTTAGGTTGTTTAATACCGTTATAGGTGAACCATTTTTGAGAATACCACTTATAATCTTCGGGAAAATCAAGAATCAGGCGCTGCGCTAGAATAGCCATATCGCGCGCCGTAGAATAGTGCTTAGGATCAGGCAAACCATCTACGTCGATAAAGTGAGTATGATTCATCCCGAGTCGAATGGCTTCTTGATTCATGAGATTAACAAAAGATTCTTGGCTGCCTGCTATATACTCTGCCATGGCCACACAAGCATCATTACCAGAATCAACAATAATGCCTTGCATCAAATCCCGTACAGCGATTTTTTCACCGACTCCAACAAACATCTTGGAACCACCTGTTTTCCAAGCCTCCGTACTAATTGTTACCACGCTATCTGGGTGAATTTCCCCTTTTTGTAAAGCCATGGAGATAACATAAGAAGTCATCATTTTCGTCAAGCTAGCGGGCGCTACTTGCTGATCGATATTTTCGCTGGCCAGAATATTCCCGCTGTAAGCATCCATGAGTACATAAGCTCTAGCGTTAACACTGGGGGGAATCGGCGTTAACATAGGTTGCGCTTTTGGGGTGCTAGCCGGAGCAGTAATCGGAATGATTGGATCAGCCTTAATCATGGGACCGAATAATGTCGCTATTAGGCAAGTTGTTATTAGTAATAAAGAACGTATCTTAAGCATAACCGGGACGCCTTATACAATTTAACGAAAAATAGCATAAAAGATTAAGAAAAAGTTATTAGACTTCTTTCGAAACTCAGAAATTTAGTCAAGTTCGCGGCGAACGACTGGCGAGGACCGAAGTTTACTGCGGGTAAATGAGGACCGTAGCCAGGCGTTCAACAATGAAATTGACTAAATTACTACGTTTCGAAAGAGGTCTATTGTAATGACTTCAGAAGATACTGCAAGCGCCAATGCGCCTCTGTCTAACATAAAGGGGGGGCAAAACCCCGCCCCGCCCGGCGGCCCCCGTCCCCTTGCATAGGAACGTTTGGCGTAAGGCTCTCTTCCCTCTTTACTTATGAGCGCATATTAGGTATCTAACCTAATTATGCCAAGAATAATAAAATGCGTGGTTGCACTAGTCATCGGTGCACTCTACCCTGCTGTGGGATATGGCGTTGTCACTTTTATCGATTATCAAATCCAGGGTCTGGAATCATCTTTAAGAACCTCGGTTAAGGCGCGGCTTGACTACAGTATGCAGTCTTTAGCACCACCTTTAACCTCAGCGGTCATCCAAGCGTGGTACCAAAACTCCTTTGCAGAAATTCAACAAGCACTCTCTCCTTATGGTTACTTTAAACCTTTGATTCAGGCAAAGCTTCTTTACCAGCATGAGCATTGGCATGTTACCTATCGAATCTTGCCAGGACCTTTGTTAAAAATCACACAGCTACAAATTTCCTTGCAAAGTGAAGGTGCTAGCAGTGTCGTATTAAAAAAATTAATAACGGAATTACCTCTTCATCAAGGTGATAGCTTTTTAAGTGAAGATTACGAACAAGTTAAGCAAAAATTACTTACGACAGCGATGGCTGAAGGTTATCTTTCTGCTCATTTTACTAAACATCGTGTATTGATTAACCGACAATCCTATACCGCTCACATTACCCTAATATTAGAAACTGGACCTCGCTATTACTTTGGATCCATTACCTTTCAGCAAGGTATTCTCAAAGATTCCCTATTAAGGCGTTATATGCCTTTTCAAATCGGCGACCCCTACTCTTCCGAACAATTGTTTAAACTGCGAGATAATCTCAATAACAGTGGCTATTTTCAATATATTTCTGTTAATGACTTAGCAACAAAAAAGCAAGACCAAGCCATACCTATTGTCTTTAAACTAATGCCGCGACCTGCTCAAGAATATACGGCAGGTATAGGATACAGTACGGATATTGGTGTAGGAGCTACTTTAGGTTGGGAGTCTCGATATCTCAATCAATTGGGTCATAAATTAAATATTATTAGCCAATTATCACAGGTACAAAACAGTTTTCAAACTACCTATACCATTCCCGGAAGTTATCCAAACACAGATAATTATAATATTAATTTTGCCATCGTTCGCAAACGACTTGCGCAGGTAGATAGCACGACACAACAAGTCGGTATCGCCAGTGTGCAGCAATGGAAAGGTTGGCAAAGTAACCTTTTTTTAAACTACCAAATTGAACGTTTTAATTATGTAGATCGGTCAACGGTAATTTCTCATTTGTTGACGCCTGGTATCAATTTATCACGTAGTCAATTTGATAACGCTCTCTATGCGCTGCATGGTTATCGTTTTAACCTTAGATTGCAAGGAGCAGACAAAAATCTTTTATCGAGTGCAAGCTTTTTACAAACTCAACTCCAGGCTAAAACTGTTATGAGCTGGAACGACAATAGCAGGCTGATTTTTCGCGGTGAACTTGGTTACACCATAACGCCTGATCCTACTAATTTCCCTCCTTCTTTACTTTTCTACGCGGGAGGCAGTCAAAGCATTCGTGGCTATGACTATCAAGGCTTGGGTCCTGGGCGATATTTAGTAGTCGGTAGTGCAGAATACCAGCATAGACTGATTAATAATTTTTACGGTGCAGTCTTTTTTGATGCAGGTAATGCTGTTAATAATTTTCCGATTAATCTACAAAAAGGCACTGGTATTGGTCTTGTATGGGTTTCGCCGCTAGGGCCTATGGAATTAACTTTAGGAAAAGCACTCGATTTGCCAGGTCGTCCAATACGATTACAATTCAGTATAGGCATTGACCTCCTATGAAAATCTATCTCACTCGATTATTTTGGATTATCTGCAGTTTGATAGGGTTGGCCTTTTTGAGCGCCGGATATTTATTTTTAAATACACAACAAGGTTTAATCTTAGCTAGCAAATTTGCTCAGCAGTGGTTACCAGGGAAGCTGAAAATTGGTGAACTAAAGGGTTGTTTACTAGGCCCGATACAGATGAAGGAGTTAGATTATACAAGTTCTGATGTAGCACTCTCTATTTCATCTGTGCAACTCGATTGGCGTTGGAGTTATCTGTTACACGGTCATTTTGCAATAAGTTCATTGTTCATCGATAAACTGCAACTGGCTATTAAAAAAAACAACGTAGATCCGGTAGTAAAAGTCCGCGTAGAAAAGTTAAAATTTCCTTGGTTTTTAAAACATATTAAATTAAATTCAGTTGATGTTAAGCAAATGCTTGTTCACTATGGTTCCAATTTTCTAACTTTACACGGATCTTTACGCAAAAAATGGCAGTTTAATTGGCAACTAATTATTCCACAATTAGACAACTTTATTTCAGAGAGCAAAGGTCAGCTTGTTTTACAAGGCAAGATAACCGGTGATAGACTTTTTCCAAAACTGGATCTTTTCCTAGCTGCAACCGATCTGACTTGGCAGAATTGGAAATTAAAGCAAATTCAGAGTGAGTTTCATTTAGATAGCGTGAAGCAATGGGTTTTCAACCTAAAAGCTGCACAATTTAAAAATACCACGTTTTCTCTAAATCCTATTCACATAAATTTCAGCGGAAATCTGAAGCCGTTTTTTTTGCTAGGAACTGTATCACGCTTTAAGCTAGCGCGTAGAATAGATGTTAAGCGAGTATATAACATTGTCATCCCTACTAGCGAAGTAACTGCCAAACTGAGCGCTTCAGGATTAGAAGCCAAGCTTATAACTGAACCAGCCGATGCAATGCAGCAGCTAAGTGCCCAAATCCAGTTTCCTCGCTATCAACTAAATTCTTGGCTAAACCACAAACAAGCGATACAAGGCAACATTCAGCTAACATTGAAAAACCTAAGTTATTTTGCTGGTTTTGTGCCTATTTTAAAAAATTCACGAGGGATTCTTGATGCTAAGCTAAATTTTTCAGGCTCTATTTTTTACCCAACAATTGATTTAACGCTTAATTTAGAAAATGGTAGCACAGAAATATCGGCGTTAGGTCTTTTTTTAAAAAATATAAATTTGACGTTTCAGACCGATAAAAATTTATTACAAGGTACTGGACAATTAGATTCTGGAAAAGGTTCTTTGACATTCTGGTCACAAACCCGTTTAGATCAAAAAAATTTTCCTAGTGTCATCGATCTAAAAGCGAATAATCTAGAAATTAGCCATACTAGGAAATACAAAATTACTGCCTCTCCTGAATTACAGGCTCAAGCAAACATTCATCACATTACAGTTGGTGGATTTATTGTCTTTCCAAAAGCTGAAATTAAAATTCAGGAAGATAATACTAATTTAGTTGAACTATCCAACGACATCATATTTTCTGATCAAAAAAATATTGTACTGCCATTTACTTACAAAAACGATGTTAAAATACAACTGGGTAATGATGTGAGCTTTAGTTACCGAGGTCTTCGTACTAAAGTAACTGGCGCACTAACTATAGACCAAACAACAGATCATCCCATGTTAGCAACCGGTGAGCTAGCACTAACAGCGGGCACGTACACGTATTATGGTCAAAGCCTAAAGTTACAAGCACATTCTTTACTAACTTTCGCTAATAGCGCCATTGATAATCCGTACTTGGATGTATCTGCAAGCAAAAATGTATGGGTTCTGCCAGAAATAAATACTAAGACCGACACGACTAAATTTGGTTCTGCTGGCTTTATCTCGTCTGCTTTACAATCTCAACAAGCTATTCATGCCAGCGTGGGAGTACGCTTGCAAGGCTATTTGGAAAATCCTAAAATTACTTTATATGCTGATCCTGCTAACGCCATCAATTCTCAATTAGACATGCTGTCTTATCTCGTCACAGGCCAACCCAGTCGCCAGCTTGGTGCAGGTAGCGTGCAATTATTGCTAAGTGCTGTGACAGGTTTGAGTGATAAACAAAGTGAATTTAGTCAGCTAATTAACAGCGCACAGAAAAAAATAGGCATTGATCAATTCACCATTGGCGCGAATCCAATATTTAATCCCAATACCAATAGTGTACAACAAAATACGTCAGTCATTATCGGTAAAAATTTCTCGCCACGCTTAAATGTTTCTTATAGCTTGGGTTTGCTCGATCCTATCAGCATTCTACAAATCAATTATTTACTCAACAACCATTTTTCACTGCAAAGTACCAATAGTAATTTTTCCAATGGCATTGCTCTGCTCTATAAAATAGAGAGAAAATAGACCTCTTGCGAAACTCAGAAATGGAGTCAAGTTCGCGGCGAACGACTGGCGAGGACCGGAGTTTACTGCGAGTAAATGAGGACCGTAGCCAGGCGTTCAACAATGAAATTGACTAACACCACGTTTCGAAAGAGGTCTAATAGTTTAAAACTAATTAGACTTTTTTTGAAGGGTTTAGCTACGTTTTTGTACTATTGTGGATCTTCTTTCGAATGGATTAGTCGGTGCATCAGTATGGCTGCTCGCTGAGTTTGCATAGGAATCGACTGGATATCCACTGTTTCTTTTTCAGAATGCGCACCAGTTCCCACAAGACCTAAGCCTGCCAAGTTCGCCTGCACTATTGATGCAATATGTGAAATATCAGCGGCGCCACGTAATCCCAGATCACGCGCTTGAACAGGACCATATCCTAAATCAATACTAGCTTGGCTATATTTTTCTAATAATTCCCTATTAGTAGATTTTGCCTGCATACTGGGAATGCCATCTTGAAATGTAATTGTCGCGGATGTCCCAGGTAAGGATTGGCTAATGATCGATGTGATTTTTTTTTCAATACTAATTTTTTGCTGCGGCGTTAAAAAACGTAGATCACCTTTAGCCATTGCCGTTTTCGCAACAACATTTATTTTTCCAAAAACATGACCTTGAGAATTCTTGTCTTCGTAACTCAGTGTGGTCCCACCCAAAATAAATCCCGGGCTAAACGATAAATCTTTTTCACCGGAAAGTTGTGTACGCATGGAATTCAAAATACGTGCCAATTCAAAAATAGCGCCATATCCTGCTGTTTTTTGAAAAATTTGAGAGGAATGAACTTCTTGGCCTTGAGTTTTAACTGTCCAATTACTGATGCCACGACGCGCAATCGTTGCTGTATCCGAAGTAAAGCTCCATTCAAAATCTAATGCAACATCACTTTTTTTTGCAGCATCAAATAACGGTTTCCTCGAGATTGTAGTCGGTTTTCCAGAGTTTTCCTCATCGCCTGTTAAAATGACAGTAATCGATGCATCCTCTAAAGCGCCTACCTCATGCAAAGCTTTTAAAGCATAAAGTATAACGACATCACCTCCTTTATCGTCGATCACGCCAGGTCCGGTTGCTATATTTCCTCGTTTATAAAATTTTTGAAAATGACTAGTTTGTGGAAAAACGGTATCGAGGTGACCAATTAATAGCAATTTCTTACCCTTAGAACCTTGATGCTCAGCAATAAAAGTCCCTGCGCGTTGCATATATTTAGGTTCTTCAAACCAGCGAGTTTTAAATCCTAGTTGCTCAAAGTGCGGTCTTAAAATTTCTCCTACATGATGAACGCCAGTTAAATTATCTGTACCACTATTGACATTGACTAATTTTTCTAACAAAAAGAGTTGCTCTGATTGATGTGTGACAACTACTTGCTTAATTTTTGCTTCCCTAGGATCCAGGGTGGAAATTGGCTGTGCGCTTGCCGGTTGATAAAAAAATAAACCACAAAATACAGTAATTATGTAACATAATTTAACAATTGAAAGAAGTCTAATATATTTAATTGTTAGCATGCCTTATTAATTCATCAACAATAAGTTTCGTACTGTCTATCTGGTTAACTTGCGCTAGTTTTTTTTTCATTAACAGTAAATGTTCATAGCTATAAAAAATAGTTTTTAACAATTTTATATCGGAAAATTCTTCAGCATATAACACTGTACTTAATCCTTTTAGTGAAAAATATTTAGCATTTTCAATTTGATCACCACGACTGACTTTCCTGGATAAAGGAAGCAATATATGCGGTTTTTTTAATGCAACTAACTCTGAAATGGAAGACGCGCCTGCACGACTAACTACTAAATCTGCACAGGCCAACACATCAGTTAATTCCGTTTCTAAATATTCAAACTGTCGATAGCCAGCAATCTTTGAAAAATTCAAATCGAGTTTACCTTTTCCACAGAGATGGATTATTTGAAAGTTCTTTGTCAACGTGTTTATTAAGCGACGAATCGTATCATTAATAGTGGCAGAACCTAAGCCTCCTGCCATAATGAGTAATACGGGCTTTTTTTCGGTAAATCCACAGAATTTTAAGCCTTGAATTCGATCGCCATGATATAAAAATTCACGAATCGGCATGCCTGTCACTAAGATCTTTTTTCTATTTTTGAAATACTGAGCCGTAGAAAAAAATGTGATGCAAATCAGTTTAGCGAAGGGGAAACTCAAACGATTAGCGAGCCCTGGAGTAAGATCTGATTCATGAATAATCACTGGAATACGATTTAGCCAAGCGCCTATTACAACAGGCAGCGTGACGAACCCGCCTTTAGAAAAAATAATATTTGGTTTTAGGCTAAGACATATTAAGAAACTTTGCACAATGCCAACAAATACTTGAAAAGGAATTAAAAAATTTTTCCAAGACCAATATCGGCGTAATTTCCCCGTCGTAATTGAGTAATAGGGAATATTCAAAGAGTTAACCAAGGATCGTTCAATACCGTTTGTAGAACCCACATACAAGACGTTAATGCTCTTAATTTTAAGCGCTTGAATTAAGGGAAAGCTAGGCGTTACGTGGCCGGCTGAGCCGCCACCGGTAAACATTATTTTAATTTTCTTTGTCATTGCAATATTAACTTAATGGCTTAAAATCCAGTTTACCGTCAATATGTACATCATATGGCGTTTCTGGGGGTAAAATACCTTCACTGGAAAAACGATCCCATAAATTGAACAAAAACTGTGAGCGCACTCCCGAACGTGAACTAATGTGATTTAAATCCACATAATATTCAACTGTAAATTCCAATAGAATTTGATCAATTTCTTTAAAAAAAACCTCGGGTTTTGGATTGCTGAGGATTTTTGGAATAGTTGCTAGTACTTCTAAAATAATATCCTTAATATGATATGGATTATCCTTACGGTTGGCTCTTACTTTTACTAAAGCACGGACTACACTATCGCGATGCGTCCAATTGATAAAATTTTTACTAAAAATATCGGCATTGGGAACTAATAGTTCTTGCCGATCATCCGTAGTTACCGTAATAGAGCGTGCGCCGATATGGGATACCTGTCCGTCGTAATTTCCTACCGTGACCCAATCGCCTACTTTTACCGGCCTCTCTAATAACAAAAAAATTCCTGTAAAAAAATTATTGAATAGATCACGCAACCCTAAACCAACACCTAGTGAAAACAAGCCTAAAATAACGGAAATATTTGCCCAGGTTAATCCCAAAATATTTAATCCAATGGTGATTCCAATGGCAATAAGTGTATATTGCGTAAAAATAGCTAAGCTATTACGTAGCCCGAGATCTTTTGTGTGCACAAACAACCAACGGTAGGCAAATTCACGCGACCAATGCGCAATCCATATTAAGATGACAATAAGTACCGCTAACTGAACGACAGTAAAACCAGTTACCGTTACGCTCGTTGAAATAGAAAATAACTTTGTGCTAAGTAGCTTGCTAACATTAAAATTAATAAGTGGGGCGCGATCTCCCCAACCATAGAGCTGAAACAAACCCATAGCGGATAACACCAGCAAAACGAGTTTTAAAATCTGGTGAAAAGGTTTTAATAAAGCTTGGCTCCATAACCAGCCATTTCGAAAGCGACGAATACATTGCTCAGATCCCCAACGAGCCAGCTCATCTAAAAGACCTCTGAGTAGAAGATAAGCGGTAAGCGCTACCAAAAACAAACCTTGATAATGAGCGATAGCCCATGCCAATTCAACGTAGCCGACTAAACCGATCAGTGCGTTGCTTAATAAACTGAATGGAATCAAAAAACTTAACCAACGAACAATTCGCTTTAAATAAGCATGTTTGTTCTCTACATAAGGCTCTAGTAATGTAGGAACGACTTCCCAGCCTTTCATTAAGACTAATGCAACTATTAAAAGAAAAAACATGAATAAGCGGCCAAAAAGATCTTGAACTTCATAGTTAACAGGTAACTGATTAACCAAAATAGTGGCTAAAGTGATAATGCCGCCAACTAATAAAGTGGTGCGCAAGCGATAATACAGTTTGACATCATGGCCGCTTTCATCGGTGGTGTTTTCTAACAGCAAAATATGTGCCAATTGAATGACGATACTGAATCCTAAGCAAACTACGCTCATACTCAGAATCAAAAAGAAAAACTTGAACGGTATATTGAGTAAAAATAGTAGACCTACCAATGACGCCAATAACATAATGCTAGTCAGATGTCGTTGTAATAGTTGCAACACGACAATAACGGTTTGTGCTGAAAAAAATCCTCGACTACGTTGTTGCAGCCGTACTCTGTCGACGGCTAAAAAACGACGTAGCTTTAACCAAAGAGCAAACCATATCAAAAATCCAAGCGATCCAATTAGCCATTGCCAGCCGGATACCAACTCGAGTCTGCTGATGATAGGATCGTAAAGGCTAGATAGCTTTTCCAAGGTCAGTGCAGGAATTTTAACAACGGTCTTTCCGAGAACAAGCCAAGCGTTTAAATTCCAGCCAGGCAATCCTTGTCGGTTAGCCAATTGTAGTTTTAACTGCTTACCAATAAGGTTCTGTTGTGATTTGGCCTGCTTTCCTAATTGTTTGGTTTTTAGAAATAGATTTTGATAACTGGAAACTATCTCTTTTAGATGTTCCAATCTTATATTATCTTGTTCAGAATTTGCGCTATTCTCTTTGAGATCTTTACTCGCTAATTGTATGTAGCTTTGTAAAAATTTAAGTTTGTTTTGTAATAAATTATTTGATACTTGAATACGTTCATTTAAATTTTCAAGCTGGTGTTGTAGACTACTTAAAGTACTCAAGGAAAGCTTTTGGTTAAAAGAGGAATCTAAATTCTGTAAATTATTTGATATTTTTGCTATATCCAGTTCCGTTTCTAACAAATTATTTTTTTCTTCTGCTTCAAATATAGAAAACTCAATTTGATTAAAGAAAGTGTTATGGAGAAAGCTAGTTGTTCCTGCCTGTTTTAGTTCTTCGTTCCATTGATTCAAACGGATCATCCATTTTTTCTGTTCTTGCTCTAAACGAGACGCTAATTTATCAATGGATTGTTCTCTAACAATTTGTTGTTGAAGCTGGTATTTTCTCTGCAAGTCTTGTTTCCAGTCTTCAGAGAAACTAAGTGTTTGCTGAACGAGATCACGCGACTGCAGTAAAATCTTGCTGCGCTTTTGCTGGAGATTAAATAAACGTTGCCTTTCCTGTAAATACTGTTGTAATTTTCCCTGTTGTTCTTGATTGATTGAAGGTCCTGTGTGATCGGCTAGTCGCCACTGTTCAGGCGCATTTCGGATAGCGTCTTGAATGAGATCAGTAGATTGCTGGGTTGTCTGTAGTGTTAAATTGATGCTATCTAGGTCGGCCTTAGCCATGGCTATCATTAGATTAAGACGTTCTAACGATTCTTGAGTAATGGATTGCGCAGGAAAATTTTTTTGTTCGGTTTGCAAACCTTGTAATTTTTTTGCAAGCAAATCACTACGCGTTTGTTCAGCGATTAATTGCTGCTGCGCGGAAGTGAGTAAAGGGGAGTCGCCAGACGGAGCCGCCGCCGGACTAAAACTACTTAGTAAAAAAACTAATAAAACAACTCGTTTATGCAAATTATTCGCCTCATGGTAAAGGTAAAGGTTGTTCGCCGGCGCTTGCATTTATCTCATTGGACGGCGCTGCTCTCCACTTCATCCAAACATACACAGGTACACTGCTCAGTAGCAATAATGTGCCATAAAAGACAGTTGTTTTACCAGAACCGATAATAACCCAAAAGGAATAAATACCAGCTAAAATAGCAATAATCGCCGAACCTAAAAACTTTTTGCCTTTAAAAAGACCCGGATATTTAAAAAAGATAATAAATTCAGCCATGGTGGTTAAGAAATAGGGGATTAGTGAAGCTAAGGTGGCTAACAAGATAATAACCGTGAACTGTTTAGCTAAAGATTGACTCAAGGTCAATAACAAAAGCAGAGTAATTAAAATACTAGAAATAACTAAACCCACAACAGGCGTACCATTGGCGGACTTTTTAGCAAAAATACGGGGGAAAAGTTTATCTTCCGCCGCCGCTAATGGAATTTGCCCTTGAAGCAAAACCCAACCATTTAGCGTGCCTACGCAGGAAATAACGGCTCCTATGGCGACGAATACACTACCTATTGGTCCAAACATTAAACGAGCGGCATCCGCATAAGGCGCACTAGAGTGTGCAAGCTGATTTAAAGGCATACTTCCCATAACGGCGATACTGCTGAAAATATAAACTATTGCTGTAATCAACACCCCTAAAATAGTTGCTCGTGAAATATTACGACTAGGATCATGCACATGGCTTGCGGGAACTGAGGCAGACTCTAAACCAATAAAAGACCATAACGTTAATGTTGCCGCACTGGTAAAAGCAGTAAAGTTCGATTTACCACTCAGGTTGAAATCAACTAAATAGTGAGGGTGTATATAAAAAATACCTACTAAGGCAATTAATAACAATGGAATAAGCTTCAAGATAGTGGTTAGCAGCTGAAAAATTCCGGCGCGGCGGATCCCTAGCAAATTGAGGAGTGTCATCAACCAAACGAGAGCGATGCTGACCAAACCTGACAATACAGTATTGTGGGCTAATGAGGATAAAAAAAAGCTTAGATACCCTGTGAAAGCAAGCGCTATTGCCGCATTACCCACCCAAAGTGCAATCCAATAGTTATAAGCCATTTGAAATCCGACAAAATCGCCAAATGCCTCCCGACAATAGGCATAAGGGCCTCCAATCCGCGGCATAACAGACCCTAGCTTAGCAAATACTAATGCTATTAACAAAGCACCCACTGCAGTAGCTACCCAAGCCAGCAAGCCAATACTACCCAATGCAGCGAGGGAAGCAGGCAATAAAAAAATGCCAGAACCAATCATGTTTCCAGCCACTAAGGCTGTCAACATCCACAAGCCTAATTTTTGTTGTTTTGCTTGTTTTGTCATACTAAATCTCACCTTTGAATTTTGCGCGGAATAGAGCGGTGTGCCATTATACCCACCTCATCCCACTATTAAAAAATTTTATGTTAGAAACGCCCTGTCTGTACATCGTTGCCACTCCTATAGGTAATCTTGGAGATATGAGCGTACGTGCCATAGAAACCCTACGCAGGGTCGATTACATCGCAGCGGAAGACACGCGTCACTCACGTAAATTATTAAATCATTTTGCGATTAACACGCCTGTTTTTTCTTTACACGAGTATAATGAATCTGAACGTAGTGAAATGCTGTTAAAGCGATTACAGCAAAATAAGACGATTGCTTTGATCTGTGATGCAGGTACCCCCTTGATTAGCGACCCAGGTTATATTTTGGTTCAAAAGGCGCGCCAAAATAAAATTGCCGTTGTTTCTGTCCCGGGTGCTTGTGCATTAATCGCTGCTTTAAGTGTTTCAGGATTAGATTGTCATCGATTTATTTTTGAAGGATTTTTGCCTGAAAAAAAAATTGCGCGTCAAAAAAAACTAGAGGATTTATTATACGAAAGGCGAACCCTGGTTTTTTATGAGGCACCCCACCGAATTCTAGACTTAATAGAAGATATGTTGTTCATATTCGGTCCTAAACGAACTGTTGTACTTGCTCGGGAATTAACAAAAACTTTTGAAACTATTCATGAGGGCAGCGTAGAGCAGTTAAAAATTTGGTTAAGTGAGGATAAAAATCAACAGCGTGGTGAATTTGTTGTGCTTGTAAAAGGCAGTGAACAGGTTTTTACACCCCCAGCGCTAGAAATACAACGGATTTTAGCGGTATTACTGGACGAGTTGCCTATTAAACAAGCCGCAAGCTTGGCCGCTAGAATAACACATGAGAAAAAAAATAAACTTTATACACAAGCATTAGCATTAACCGGTAGAACAGCATGAAAATAGATGCTTTGGAAATTATTCAACGAGGAACTACAGAAATACTTGTTATTGATGAATTGAAAGAAAAATTAAAGCAAGGAAGACCTCTACGAATTAAGGCAGGATTCGATCCTACTGCACCAGACTTACATTTAGGTCATACTGTACTCATTAATAAGATGCGTCAATTACAGGACTTAGGTCATGAACTTGTATTTTTGATTGGTGATTTTACAGGATTGATTGGCGATCCTTCTGGTAAAAATACGACACGTCCACCGCTCACTGAAAAAGAAGTTCAAATCAATGCAAAGACTTATCAACATCAGTTTAGCAAAATTTTAGATAGTAAAAAAACACACCTGCGTTTTAATTCAGAGTGGTTAGCCAGACTCTCTGTTACTGAGCTGATTCAACTTGCCGCCTCTTATACGGTCGCTCGAATGTTAGAACGTGATGATTTTCATAAACGCTATCATGAGCATCAAGCGATTGCGCTCCATGAATTTATATACCCCTTACTGCAAGGCTATGATTCAGTTGTATTAAAGGCAGATATTGAACTCGGTGGTCATGATCAAAAGTTTAATTTATTAATGGGTAGAGAATTACAAAAACATTTTAAACAAACGCCGCAAGTTATCATCATGATGCCTCTTTTGGAGGGATTAGATGGTGTACAAAAAATGTCTAAATCACTAAACAACTACATAGGAATTAATGAACCTGCTGCTGAAATGTTTGGAAAGATAATGTCAATTTCCGATAAACTGATGTGGCGTTATTTTGAATTACTTTCTTTGAATAAAACGCAGATGGATATCCAAGGTATGCAGCAAGAAGCGGAGCAAGGGAAAAATCCACGTTACTTCAAAGTTGAATTAGCGCTAGAGATTGTCCAGCGTTTTCATGATAAAACAACTGCTCAAATGGCTTTAGAAGAATTTGAACATCGATTCAAGGAAGGCGCCATCCCCACAGATATTAGGACTATTACATTGCATATTGATGTAGAAACGATATCTATTGCCAATTTATTAAAACAAGCCGGGTTAGCTGCAAGTACCTCAGAAGCTTTACGATCTATTACGGGAGGGGCGGTTAAAATAGATGCAACAAAAATTGAAGATAAAACACTAAGAGTCTCTAGCGGAACAACACATGTTTATCAAATTGGCAAAAGACGGTTTGCTAAGGTAACCGTCCTACAAAACACTGCAGAAGATATAGCAGGAGCAGTATGTAAAAAGTAACCGAGCATGTTACCATTTGAAATAAATTAAAGCGTCTGTAAGGGAAATTTTTTGCAAACTCTGTTTCAATGTTCACTCTTTCAACATGGTTTATCTCGATTCGCTGGCTGGGTTGCCCGTTGTGAACTGCCGTGGTTAAAGGATAGATTAATCAAAAATTTTATACGGAAGTACCAGGTAGATATGAGTTTAGCTTTAAAAGGAAATGCATGTGATTATCGCCATTTTAATGAATTTTTTACACGATCTTTAAAACCCGAAAGACGTCCTATTGCATCTGAAGCAGGGACAATTGTTTCTCCGGTGGATGGCTGTGTTAGCCAATTCGGCGATATACAAAAAGACCGATTTATTCAGGCAAAAGGAGTTGATTATAGTTTACTGGCCTTATTAGGTGGTTTCGGAGAGCTGGCTGCGCAATTTCAACAAGGAAAATTTGCTACGTTTTATCTTGCACCTAAAGACTATCATCGTGTACACAGCCCTTGTGATGCCAGACTAGCTGAAATGATTTACGTGCCAGGTCGATTATTCTCGGTTAATCCACAAACGACGGCGCATCTTCCTGGTTTATTTGCGCGTAATGAGCGAGTAATTAGTTTATTTTCAACGCTTGCTGGCCCAATGGCCGTTATCTTAGTTGGAGCGACGTTAGTGGCAAGTATCAGCACGGTATGGGAAGAAAATATCACTCCTTCCGCTACGCGAGCCATTCGTCACTGGCATTACCTTGAGAACACAGCCTTTCTTTCGAAAGGTGAAGAACTCGGGCGATTTCAATTAGGGTCAACGGTTATTCTTTTGTTTTCTGCTAATCGTATCGATTGGTCTAATGCGTTGGCTATTGGAAAAAACGTCCAATTTGGCCAAAGTATAGGAAACTTTTTGTAAGAAACTTTTTGAAAGAAAGTCCAACACGATTAATTCGTCCGCAATAATTTTGCTAAATTACCGTAGATTGAAGCTAAGCGATTTGGCTGCTTCAGCTTCTTCGGCTTCTTGAATTTTTTTCTCAAGCAGAGTACACATCAATCTGCTGGGCGTAACATCTGCGAGAGAAACCCTCACGCTAGTCACAGGATCGCGATACCTATCGGCTTGGGGGGAGGCTTCAAAAAACTGCTTTAGAGAATTCCCATCATATAATCGGCCGTTAAGAAGCACAGGGATATTCGGAACCAAATGGGTTATGGTACAACAAAAATCGTTTCCCGGTAAAATCTGTAATCTCTTAAAAGCATCTCTAAACGATTCTTTATTCTCGCGCTCCCTGATATGCGCTTGCCAATCTTCCAGCAAGTTTTTCAAAATAATATTGCGGGAAGAAGAGGCGGCTGCTGAAGCATTTAAACTACGGTTATTAGTTTCTCTCTCGCTAGCTTGCTCAACACCGTTTATAAAGCATTTACCGCTATGGCTTTTAATAGTCGCAGAAGGATCTCGGGAAAAAGCTGAAACTTCACCGCTATAACTTTCTACAACAGTATTTGCATTCACGGTTAAAACAGAAACGCTACCACTGTAGCTTCCAATTGTAGAGCCGCGTTCAACATTTTCAGTAGTTATATTGCCAAGGTGGCTTTTAATTGTAGAGTCGCATCCAACATTTTCAGTAGTTATACTGCCAAGGGGGCTTTTAATTGTAGAGTTGCATCCAACATTTTTGGTGGTTATACTACCTCTGTAGCTGTCAACTACAGAGCCGCGTTCAACATTTTCAGTAGTTATACTGCCAAGGTGGCCTCTAATTGTAGAGTTGCGTCCAACATTTTTGGTGGTTATACTACCAGTGTTGCTGTCAACTACAGAGCCGCGTTCAACATTTTCAGTAGTTATATTGCCAAGGTAGCTTTTAATTGTAGAGTTGCATCCAACATTTTTGGTGGTTATATTGCCAAGGTAAGTAACTAAGCAGACATCTTCGTCCAAATCTTGTGCATGAATATGACCGTTGTGCGTGTCTACTTTTACCCCGTTGTGCAAGTATCCACAAAATTCCAATTTCGTACTGGAGGCTGCATTTATACGAGCTAGAGGATGCACATTTCCTTGAACAACAAGTTCACGCACAGGAACCGCAAACGCCTCGGCGTTTGCGGTTCCTGTGTAATGTGTAGTCTGGGTAGTTTGCGAAGAATTAGACAGAGTAACGTTAGCGCTTTTACCAATATCCCCCCGCACAGTCAACGATCCATCTATGACGGTTACAGATTCATTTTCCTCAATTTTTTCTAAAACGGTATTTCCGTTGAATTGTCGCATATAGATAGACCTTAAAGTGATTCATAGAACTACCTTACACTTACACTCATTTCTCCTGTTTAGGAATGAGCGAGTAGGTAATATTAGAGAATTCTCTGCTTGTTGACAAATTGAAAAACGGAGTATACGGCAATTTTCGTTAATTATTTAACGAAAGCCATGTAAACAACTTGGTATTTTTTCTAAAATCGGGTTAAATAAGCAAAATTGTTTTTACCCCATTGATATGCTTGTTGATTCGTCGATTTTATATGATATCCATAAAACTTTCGAAGAAAACTTCCATAATCCCCTATTCACTTCCCTAAGTCCACCGGTTCGCCAATGGTCTCCTAAAGCACAATGGATTCGCTGCTTAGGATTTTCCTTAGCTTCTCGCATTGGCGTTGCTGCTTGTGCAGTGACTACGGGTAAAGGGATAGCTCTATTAGCAAGCTTGGGAGTCGATATATTAACTTACAAAACTATTCGACGAAGAGCGCATCCTACGCATCCGTTACCTAACATTGTTTATGTGAATTGTGAGTCACAATTGCATGAATCAGACTTAGATAAACTGGTTTACACACGGCAATTAGCTCGCGATAAAATTGCGATTAGCAATTCGTTTGGTAACGGTTGTTTGGAACCAGAAATTCTTATCCAGGATATAGCTTTTGCAAAAAATAGTTTATCAGAAGGCCAAATTTTAATAGTGTCTGTTTACGGGGAGGGAGAAACGCTAGCAGCGCTTGCAACAGAGTTTGCTGAAACAGCTTTTTTTGCTCAACAAGCAGGCGCTGATGTCATTGAACTCAATCTTTCCTGTCCTAATTTATTAAAAAAAAGAGAACCCATCTACTGGGATGCTGAAGCTGTCTATCACATTACTGCCCATGTTGTAAATCGCGTCGAGAATGTTCCTGTCATTGTTAAGTTAGGGTTATTACCAGCTATTATTTCTCTCAGTAAAATTTTAGTCGCCATAGCACGTGCCGGTGCAAGCGGTGTTAGTGCAATTAATTCTATTCGTATGCGTGTTGTTGATCAATCGCAACAACCCGCTTTTGGTAAGCGAATCTTTAGTGGCGTTTCAGGTTATCCTATCCGATCGCTGGCATTATCGTTTATAAAAAAAATGGCTCAGATTAATCGAGAACAAAAATTAAATTTAGCTATTCTTGGAATGGGAGGTATTACTTCGGCCGAGCATTTTAACGAATTTTTCGACCTAGGCGCGGATATTGCACTTTCAGCGACGGGTTTAATGTGGAATCCTTACCTTGCTTTTCAATACCATCAACAAATGCAATTATGAAACCATTAACGTCGACACGATTACTATTAAAAACCGGTGAAAGTTTTACTGGATTTTCACCACAAGCACAAATGAACAATCAATCCGGCGAGGTGATTTTTAATACGGGCATGGTGGGTTATGTAGAATCTTTAACGGATCCTTCCTACGCTGGCCAAATACTCTGTTTTACCTACCCTTTGATAGGAAATTACGGTGTTTCTGCACGAAACACATGGGAATCTGAAAAAATTCAGGTAAAAGGCGTCGTAATATCAGAACTTGCACCTTTTTATTCAAACTATGCGGCACAACGTTCTTTAGTAGATTGGCTGAAAGAACAAGCTATTCCCTATATTACAGGGGTTGATACGCGCGCGTTGACGCATTGTCTTCGTGTGGGTGGTGTAACGCCTGGACTGATCACTCACGCGGCAGGTAATCCTGCTGAATTTATTGAATTCGATAGTATCGATTGGGTGAAACAAGTTACTGTTAAAGAGCCAGCCTATTATGGAGAGGGCAAAAAAAAGATCATCCTAGTTGATTGTGGTTTGAAGGAAAACATACTACGTTGTTTGCTAAAATTTCCCATAAAAATAAAACGTGTCCCCTATGATTATGATTATAGTTTAGAAGATTATGATGGTGTATTGATTTCAAATGGTCCCGGCGATCCGGTATTGTGTTTCAAAACGGTCGAGATTTTAAAAAAAGCGCTGGCCAGGAAAAAACCTTGTTTTGGCATTTGTTTGGGTACGCAGTTAATGGCGTTGGCAGTCGGTGCTAAAACTTACAAACTAGTTTTTGGTCATCGAGCGCAAAATCAACCCTGTCTTTATTTACCTACACAACGTTGTTTTTTGACATCACAAAATCATGGTTATGCAGTGGACGAAAAATCTTTACCCAAGGATTGGAGAGTATTATTTCGTAATCTCAATGATAAATCCGTGGCTGGTATTGAGCATACAGTAGATCCTTTTTTTTCTGTGCAATTTCATCCTGAAGCAGCACCCGGACCACTGGATACGCAATGGTTATTTGATCATTTTTATCGAATGCTATAAAAAAATTTATGAAAAATAAAAGATTTGAAGGTAAAAAGATCTTAATTTTAGGATCCGGCGGTCTACGTATAGGACAAGCAGGTGAATTTGATTATTCAGGATCGCAAGCGATTAAAGCCTTAAAGCAAGAAAATATTAAAACCGTCTTGATTAATCCCAATATTGCGACGATACAAACCGACGCGAGTTTGGCAAATGAAGTGTATTTACAACCTTTAAATTTTGATGTGGTTAAACGAATTATCGCCAAGGAAAAACCCGATGGTATGTTACTGGGTTTTGGCGGACAGACAGCTTTAAATTTGGGTTTGCAACTAGAAGAAAAAGGAATATTAAAAAAATATAAAGTGGCGGTATTAGGTTCATCGGTGACATCTATACGGCAAACAGAAGACAGAGCTCTTTTTAAAGCCGCGCTAGAAAAATTACAAGTGAAGACGCCGTTAAGCATAGCTGCGAAAACTACTAAACAAGCGCTCAGTGCAGCGGAAAAGATCGGCTATCCTGTTATGTTGCGTTCTGGGTTTTCTCTAGGAGGGCTGGGTTCTGGAAAAATTCCCAATAAAGAAGTGCTAGAGCAACGTGCGCAGGAAAGTTTAGCCGCCTCTCCACAGATCTTAATTGAAGAATATTTGTTTGGTTGGAAGGAATTTGAATATGAAATTATACGGGATATGGATGGTAATGGTTTAACAGTTTGCAACATGGAAAATATGGATGCCATGGGCATCCATACCGGTGAAAGTATCGTAGTTGCTCCTGCGCAAACATTGAGTAATACACAACATCAATTTTTACGAAATATCGCTTTACAGATAGCCGATAGTTTTAACATCGTGGGTGAATGTAACGTACAGTTCGCGATTAATCCAAAGAATGGTGACTACCGTGTTATAGAACTGAATGCACGTTTATCCCGTTCCAGTGCATTAGCCTCAAAGGCAACAGGTTATCCTTTAGCGTTTATTGCCGCTAAAGTGGCTTTAGGCTATCGTCTGCATGAAATCAAGAATACCGTGACGCAAGTGACTTGTGCGTATTTTGAGCCTGCATTGGACTATATCGTAGTAAAAATTCCACGATGGGATACCCATAAACTAAAAGCAGCGGAAAGAACGATTGGTACGGAAATGAAAAGTGTTGGCGAAGTAATGGCGATAGGACGTTCCTTTGCAGAAGCCTTACAAAAAGCCGTAGGTATGTTGAATATTGGGACTTCTTGTCTGAGTGACTATCCGGAAACAATTGAGCATACAAAAAAAGAGATAAAGCATGCAACGGATAGGCGTTTGTTTTGCTTGTATCAATTTTTTAAACAAGGCGGGTCGGTAACGCAAGCGCAGCAATTATCACAGATCGATCCGTGGTTTCTCACGTCTATTCACGCAATAGCGCAGCTGGAAATACGCTTAATTAAAGAAAATTTAACTCAAAAATTATTACGACAATTAAAACAATCAGGGTTTTCTGATTGCGCCATTGGCCGAATAAAGAATAAATCAGCATCGCAAATTCGTGAATTACGCTTGAAGCACGGAATTATTCCTTATGTTAAGCAGATTGATACTTTGGCGGGCGAATTTGCTGCGCAAACCAATTATTTATACTTAAGCTATCACGCTGTTGAGCACGATATAACGCCAGCGTGCCAATCAATTATCGTATTAGGTTCAGGGCCTTATGCCATTGGCTCGTCTGTTGAATTTGATTGGTGTGCGGTCAATACAGTGCAGACTTTACGCCGTTTAAAAGAAATGGCTATTATTATTAATTCAAATCCTGAAACCGTTTCAACCGATTATGATGAATCAGATAGACTTTATTTCGAGCAACTCACGTTTGAACGTGTACAAGATATAATTGAATTTGAGCAAGCTAGCGGTATTATTGTTTCGGTAGGTGGCCAGATTGCTAATAATTTAGCTGTGCCTTTGGCAAAAGCAGGTTATCCTTTACTGGGGACGGATCCAACATCGATAGATCGTGCGGAGAATCGAGAGAAATTTTCTGATTTATTAAATACCTTGGCTATTGATCAACCAGCCTGGCAGTGCATTACCAGTTTAAGCAAGGCGAAGGCATTTGCATCAGAGGTTACTTATCCCGTGTTAATCAGACCTTCTTATATTTTATCGGGCGCGGCGATGAATGTTGTTTACGATCCTGAATCCTTAGAGCGACATTTGCAGGCAGCGGCACGTGTTTCTCAGGATCATCCGGTTGTTATTTCTAAATTTGTTGAAGATGCAAAAGAACTCGAAGTCGATGGCGTAGCGCAAAAAGGTGACATTGTTATCGAGGCAATCTCAGAACATATTGAAAACGCGGGAGTACATTCAGGGGATGCTACCGTTGTGTTACCTCCGCAAAAACTGTATTTAGAAACTATACGTCGAACCAAAAAAATTGCGCGTAAAATCGTAAAAGCATTAAATATTACGGGTCCATTTAATATTCAGTTTATTGCCAAAAACAATGATATTCAAGTGATCGAATGCAATTTACGTGCTTCACGTTCGTTTCCGTTTGTTTCTAAAGTAACAGGTCACAATTTGATTCAAATAGCGACAGAAGTCATGCTAGGCAAATACCAGCCAACACAGTATAAAACCTTAGAATTGGATTATGTGGGCGTGAAAGCGGCGCAATTTTCTTATAGCCGCTTAAAAGGAGCTAACCCTGTGGCACAAGTTGAAATGGCTTCCACGGGTGAAGTGGCTTGTATCGCCGATGATTTGATTGAAGCTTTTTATAAAGCTTGGTTAGCGACGGATCAAACGATCACAGAAAAAAAAATATTGCTGAGTATTGCAGATAACTATAAGGCTAAATTATTGCCGTGGATAAAGCAGTTAGATGAAAAAGGTTGGTCTATTTACAGTACTGCCGGTACCCATCGATTTTTAAGTCAGCACGGGATAGCTTCTTATTTTGTTAATAAAACTAGCGAAGCTAGAAAACCAAATATTAAAAATTTAATCAGTCAACGAAAAGCGGCAGCGATTATCAATATACCTAGTTCTGCTATCGGTCTTGAGCAAACCGATGGTTTTTTAATTCGGCGTTTAGCTATTGATCATCATATCCCTTTAGTCACAAATGCTCAAATTGCTCAGATTTTTTTGCAAGGTTTAGTGGCTTTATGGGGCAAAGAGTTATCTGTAGAATCCTGGCAAAGTTTAGTTCAGAAAAACAATAAGTTTTGAGTTGACTCTGGAGTAAAATGGAGCGAACGATGTTTGATTTGCTTTTTGATGCCGATATTATTTCCGTGCGTGATCTATCTCGGGAGAAAATTAATTTAATATTAGAATTAGCAAAACAATTTAAGCAAAAAGCAGCTGAAAAATACTTGCTGAATAAAATTATTGCGCATTGTTTTTTTGAGTCATCTACACGTACTCGTCTATCTTTTGAGACGGCCTCCCTGCGTTTAGGCGCACAAGTTATCGGTTTTTCCAATGCGGAGAGTCTGTCTATTACAAAAGGAGAGGATTTAAGTGATACGATTAAAACTATTTCTCACTATGCTGACCTTATCGTGCTTCGTCATCCTCAAGAAGGAGCAGCTCGTTTAGCGGCTGAAATATCAATTAAGCCAATTATCAATGCAGGAGATGGTGCAAATCAACATCCCACTCAAGCGTTAGCTGATTTAATGACTATACAAGAAACGCAAGGAAAATTAGAAGGCTTATCAATTGCATTAGTAGGCGATCTCAAATATGGACGTACGATACATTCACTCATACAAGCGTGTGCTTTATGCAACAGCCGTTTATTTTTAGTATCGCCAGCTTTATTTGTATTACCTGAATCGCTGTGTAACGAATTAAAATACCAAGGGATACGTTTTTCTTTTCATCCTAGCTTGGATGAAATCATTGAAAAGGTAGATATTATTTATATGACGCGGTTTCAGCAAGAACGTTTTACTAAAATTGAGCATGTACGACTAGAAAATCAATTTGTGTTAACGCTAGAAAAACTAAAAAAAGCCAAGCCTCATCTGAAAATATTGCATCCACTGCCGCGGACGGGCGAAATTGATAGAGCCATTGACGATACATCATACGCGGCCTATTTTGAACAAGTAGAAAACGCAGTTTATGTAAGACAAGCACTTTTAACATTGTTACTGAATAAAAATATTAGACCTCTTCGAAACTCAGAAATGTAGTCAAGTTCGCGGCGAACAACTGGCGAGGACCGGAGTTTACTGCGGGTAAATGAGGACCGTAGCCAGGTGTTCAACAATGAAATTGACTACATTACCACGTTTCGAAAGAAGTCTATTAGACTTCTTTCGAAACTCAGAAATGTAGTCAAGTTCGCGGCGAACGACTGGTGAGGACCGGAGTTTACTGCGGGTAAATGAGGACCGTAGCCAGGTGTTCAACAATGAAATTGACTACATTACCACGTTTCGAAAGAAGTCTATTGAACTCAAATGATTACTGAGGTATCTCATGATAAAAACTCGTTCAGTCTCTGCCATTAATAATGGCATTGTAATTGATCATATTACAGCAGGCCAAGCACTTAAAGTGATGCGCCTATTACATGTTGTGAATGATAAACAGCGCGTAACCTTGGGATTAAATTTAATGAGTAGGCGTTTAAAACTTAAAGATTTAATTAAGATTGAAAATCGAAAACTGAGTTCAGAAGAAATCAATCAAGTCAGTGTTTTTGCTGCTTCTGCAACGATTAATCATGTTGAAAATTTTGTAGTATACGAAAAAATAAAATGCCAATTACCTGAAACCATTCGTGATGTTTTAATGTGCCCTAATCTAAATTGTATAAGCCGATTATCAGGTAAAAGTTATTTCAAATTAGAAGAGCAGTCTAAAGAGATTAGTCTTTACTGTTTTTATTGTGAGAAACAGTTCGAACATGATCAATTTGCAGAAGTCAGTCTATGATACTAATAAAAAATGCCCAAACACCCGGCGGAACTCGTAAAACTTTAGCGATCGAAAGTCAGCAAGACATCAGTCTCAATGCCGAACATTTATTATTGTTGCCAGGATTAATCGATCCGCATGTCCATTTCAGAACGCCTGGTTTAGAATATAAAGAAGATTGGCGTACTGCGGCACAAGCTAGCATTAGAGGTGGGTATACCACTGTATTTGACATGCCAAATACACTTCCACCTACCGTCACACAAATGGAGCTAGCGAAAAAAAAAGCGCTGATTGATAGTCAACTAAAAGAAGTCAGGATACCTTTGCGCTATCACTTATTTTTTGGCGCAGATAAACATCATCTTGATGAAATAAAAAAAGTGAAGGGGAAAGTCATAGGGATTAAAGTGTTTATGGGCTGCAGTACGGGCGGTTTAGTCATTGATGACGATGAAAGCCTACAGGCTATCTTTAAACTAGCCGCAGAAGAAGAGATGTTAGTGGCCGTTCATGCAGAAGATGAAGAACGATTAAAAGAAAACGCAAAAAAATTTAGTTTACCTCAGCCTTATGCTGTTCACTCGCAGATACGCGATGAAAAAGCGGCGAGCATAGCCGTTAAAAAAGCCATTAATTTGGTTCGTTGCTACGGAACGCGGTTATATATTTTACATACTAGCACTCGTCAAGAAATAGCTTTAATTGCTCAAGCTAAAGCGGAAGGGCTTCCCGTGTTTGCTGAAACTACCCCCCACCATTTATTTTTGAGCACAGATGATTATAGTTATTTACAAGGAAAAGGCGTTATGAACCCTCCGTTACGAACAACGGAACATCAAAAAGCATTATTTGATGCCATTCGAGGTGGAATTATTGATAGTATTGGATCCGATCACGCGCCGCATACAACGGAAGAAAAAGCACAACCTTACGGCGCTTGTCCCTCAGGGGTACCCGGTATAGAAACAACATTGCCGTTATTGCTAGAAGCCTATCATCAGGGTGTATTATCCCTGGAAAAAATTGTAGACCTCACTTCGCGTCGCGTGCAAGAAATTTTCAAGTTAAAACTCTATCCGGATTATGTGCTTGTTGACTTGATGGCGTGTCGTGTCGTCGAAGATGATCAGCTCAAAACTAAGTGCCGATGGTCGCCATTTTCCGGGCGTACTTTAAAAGCTTGGCCCGTGTATACGATTTTAAATAATCAGCTCTATAATTTATCTACAAATGAAATTGACTAGGGCGTGTCATCAATTAAGCCAAATCACTGAGGCGGCTAAATAAATGCCAGCAAGAAAATTTCCAGCTGTCTTGTCATATCTCGTTGCTATAGCTCTATATTAGACCTCTTTCGAAACGTGGTAATTTAGTCAATTTCATTGTTGAACGCCTGGCTACGGTCCTCATTTACCCGTAGTAAACTCCGGTCCTCGCCAGTCGTTCGCCGCGAACTTGACTACATTTCTGAGTTTCGAAACGTGGTAATTTAGTCAATTTCATTGTTGAACGCCTGGCTACGGTCCTCATTTACCCGTAGTAAACTCCGGTCCTCGCCAGTCGTTCGCCGCGAACTTGACTACATTTCTGAGTTTCGAA
>Ga0210402_10001150_pt1 | contig 27772 bp, 37 predicted proteins | sample IncBWC7MmetaG_FD_161055 | JGI IMG/M metagenome (GOLD analysis project Ga0210402, IMG submission 161055) | Forest soil microbial communities from Barre Woods Harvard Forest LTER site, Petersham, Massachusetts, United States - Inc-BW-C-7-M | ecosystem: Environmental > Terrestrial > Soil >... | reverse complement strand
CTACCGTGATACCGGTGGGCCGCGAGACTCCTGCATTGACGGCTGGTCCTCCGTCGCCGCTATCCGTCGTTGCGCCTGTTCCGGCGACCGTGGTGATGATCCCGGTCGATACCTCGACTCGTCGTAAGCGATTGTTATCGCCATCGGAAACTACATGTTCCCGGCTGAATCGAGCGCGATACTAATGGCTCGGCCAAGCATCGCACTGGTTGCTCGACCTCCGTCGCCGCCATAACCCAGGATTCCAGTACCGGCGACGGTGGTGATGGCGCCACCCCCTGTCCAGATCTTGCGGATGAAGCCACTCCAGTCGCCGACGTAAACATTGTCCTCTGAGTCCAGAGCCACACTCGTCGGATAATTCAGAATCGGACCGGCCGCGCCGTCGCCCGCAACTGTCGAGATTGTATACTGCTGTCCAAACAGCGGCGGCGAGCAGGCGAGCATCAAAATTGTCCAAAGCCGGGTCACTTATAGATGGTAACGCGCGGAGGCTCACGTCACGTGGTAACCGCCGCCCCGTCGTCGTCGTCGTCATCGTCGTTTCGTTTGTTTGCGCGACTGGCGGCCAACATTGCGTGTAACAGCATGACCAGCCCTCCTAGCTCCTAGCGGCCCGTGTGACGCTGCACCTGGCTCTCGGCGTCTTGTAGGCAAGAGACCTTCCTGTGTTCCTTCGTCACGCGATCACCGCCGCGGAAATCTTCGGCCACTTTCGCGCAACTGTTGTCCCTGAAACCACCCAGGTCGATGGTGCTGTTCCCGTTCTCGTCAATCACAACCGTGATAGTCTTGGTTTGCATACCAGCCTCCTACCTGACACCGAACCGCAGCCGAATCTGCTGCCCACCGGCGGTCTCCACCACCTCGCGCCCTTGAAACACGTAGCCCTTGGCCCGCGCCGTGGCAATCGTCTGCTTTTCTTTGTAGATCTGCTGAACTTTGGCCAGCCATTTCCGGTCGTACCCGATCTGCTGGTCATACTCGCTCAACAGCGCGACAAAGCGGCCGTCGGCGGACCGCGCAAAGCCAATGTCGTTGGATGCCGGCGACAGTTCCTTCCGGCGGATAATGACGTTCGCTCGCTCGGGCCGCTCGTGGCCTTCGTAGCCGAACAAGGCCGCCCCCTCTGGATGCACTTCCACGTGATAGCCCAGTTCCGCGAGGGCCGCCACAAGGAACTTGCGATCACCTAGCACAGTCTGACACTCCATATATTTTGACAAAACGATTTTCCTCCCTTCGACGCCGGCTGCCGCCGCCGACGATGATGCGACCATCGACGACGACGTCCGACCGCGATCTACGATGGCCCGCCATCCCCCTTTTCTGAACGCCAAAAACAACCGATAATATTTGCAGGTGGGCTTTCCGATGACTCTGGAACAAGCGATTCTCGATGCGGTCCGGGCGCTACCCGCAGACAAGCAGCAGGAACTCCTGGATCACGCACAGCACCTTCGCGACGAGGCAACGCAGCTGCGGAAGCCCCGCCAGAGTGGGCGCGGCCTATGGGCCGATTTGAATATCGATTTGAGCGCCGAGGCGATCGACGAAGCCCGCATGGAAAGTTGGAAGAATTTCCCTAGGGATGACTTCTGATGCCGGCTGTCGTTGCGGATACGCACGCAATAGTCTGGTACCTTACCAACAGCCCGAGATTATCTCCCGCGGCGGCACAGGCCTTGGATGACGCCTCGGCGGCAGGCGACTCCATCCTCATCCCATCGATCAGCCTCGTGGAGCTGACCTATCTCGTTGAGAAGGGCCGCGTCCCTGCCGAGGCCCGAAAAAGATTAGTGAAGCACTCGCCCAACCGGGCGGTCCATACGAGTTGGCGCCTCTGGACGGGCGCGTAGCCGCCGCTGTCGAGCTGATCGACCGAAGTGTGGTTCCGGATATGCCGGACCGCATCATTGCCGCAACCGCCCTCTCCTCCGGCGCTGCCCTCGTCACAGGTGCAGACGATCTGGTAGCAAGCCGCAACACTTGCACCGCCTAACCCGCGCTCTCCAGATCCCGGAAGGTTCGCCCCGCCTTCGGCAACACCGCGCCGTCCTGAATCTGGTATACGCCTGGCTGAGAAGCGCTGAGGAACTTCCCGGACGCCTGCTGCCGCAGTGCTTTGATTTGCTCCGCCGCAGAACGCGATACCGGAACGATATACTGGGCCGACTCCGGCAAGGAGATCCGCAGCCGGTATGCTTTGCGGCAACACTCCTTGATTTCAGCCCCGGTCCATCCCTCGTCATCTGGCCGCGCTCCCGCCACGCCGTATTTGGCCAAGTAGATCTTCCAGATCGTGTCTCTCTCTTCCTTCGTCGGCAGGTCGAAGAAGAATGTACCCAGCGTAAACCGCCGGCGTAACTCGGGCGGCAGCACGCCGATGGAATTGCAGGTCGCAATCCACAGACTGCGGCCGCTGGAAACGGCATCGACAACCTGAAGCGCCGAGCGCAGCCGCTCCCCCGAGGCCCCGACCAGAGAATTCTGCATCGCTCCGAAGTCAAAGGCGATCGTTGGAATGCCCGCTGCCGTACCCGCCGCCTTGGCAACCGCAGACTTCGCCGTCCCGGCTGGACCGATGAGTACGACTCCGTCGGCTTCCCGATCCTGCATCCAGCTCAGCATCGTGCCGGTCATCTCCGTTTTGACGCCCGAGAGGTCCGTGCCCGTTCCGGCGAAGGCCTTTTCGATCTCGTCCACGAAAACCACTACACGCGGAGCTTCCTCACCAGCGAGCACCGCTCCCAGAAACCGCCTGATGTTCTCGCAGCCGCCAATATCTGCGAACGATTCGCCGCCGCGCCAGACGCTGAGCCCCGGAGTTTGTTCGATCACTTGCCGCTTTCGCTCCCAAAGCTGTTCCGTATCGAGGCCACTCTTCGCGAGCGACATCGCAAGCGCCTGCTCAGCCGGAAATGCCGAGAGACCAAGAAGCGCATCGACTGCTCTTCGCCCTACATCGGGTGCTGGTTCATCGATCTCCGCAGCCGCGAACGTGTCCTTCACAATCCGGGACAGATCGTCGGCTGAAGGCAGCGGTTCGTCGAGCACCAGTACGTCTTGCGCCAGTTCTGTTGGCAACGCCGCCCCGGGCGCCACCAGTAGCACCAGCATGGAACCCGTGGATTTGAAGTGGTCACGCAAATTCCAGATGCCTTGTGCGACTGCCGGATCATGCCAGAATCGGTGCGCGTTTGAGAAGACTAGGACGCTGTCGTCCCCCATTCCAGCCGCCAGCACGAGCGCATCTGTCGGTCCCACGGTCGATGGATCACGTTCGTCGAGCACCCGGCACAGGTTCTCTTTGGCGGCGGCGTTGGCCGGCCGCAGTCCGGAAAGAATGTCCCAAACAGTCACCGGGACGCCTTCGGCCTTACCGTTCAGGCTTTCCTGGATCAGCCCAAGCGCACTAGCCGGATCGGCGGTCCGCGCGCAGATAAGCGGTGTCGAAACGCGCCGAGCGGCGCGGAAGATGGACAGAAACTCGTTTGTTGTTCGAATCACTTTGGACTCCGTTCGAAACTCAAGTCGCCACAACCTCTTTCAGCAAGACATGACCGCTTCGATGCGCGCGGGCGGAATGTCATGCCTGTGAATGAAGAACAGATCATGCGCCCACCGCTGGAGTTCGCGCACCTCGTCCTCGGGCGCGCCGGGTATGCCGGGAGAAATGCGCAAAGCTCTCTCCACGAGACCACCGCGGTCACCGGCGAGAATCAATTCGGCGCACTCCTCACATGCAGCCCATCCGCTGTCGCTGGTTGCGATTGCATGGCCGTAGTCAAGACCGAACGGCGTGGCCTCGAATCGCCACGCCACCACAGGAAACGTGCAAAAATCACAAATCATCACTCCTCCTTCAATCTCTGAACCCCAGCGCTCACCGCGCCTGGGCATAATTGGCTGTCACCATTTCGAGTTGCCGCTGGTGTCGCCAGCCACCACTGTTCAAGACAACTCCGCCGCTTGCCCCCATGCCACGAGGCCGGGACATCCTGAAACGCTGGCCGTACCGTCGAGAAATCGCCGCGGCTCACCGCGGTCTCAATCCTCCGCTCGCCAAGCCAGACCCGTGTGAACGTTGTCGCTCATCCCTTCCGCCGGCCAGAACGCCATCTGCGGTCCCTTCCTCCCGGCTCGCAACGGTCCAGGTGTCTTTACGACCATCGCGATGGGCTTCCACCCAGCGCCGCGTGTAGCTCTTCAGACCTGCGAGCCAAACCCGTTCGTCGGTGGAATTGAGTTGAGCCGACTCCTCAGCGGTGAAGTACTCGCTCCCGGCCTGACGCTCCTTTGCGCGGAGCATGTATTCGGCCAATTCACCCGATGCCCGCGTCATCGGCAGATAAAGCCACGCCGGCGTGAGCACGAAAGCCAACTTGTCGGCGATGCAAAGGGCTGACACCTGCCGGTTCATTCGCCTCGCCCAATATCGTGAATGGCAGGCCACAAAATCGGCCCACGAATCATCGAAGAAGAACCCCATAATGCTGGCGCCTAATTCGACGTGCGTCTCGCCATCTCGTCCTTCTACGTCAGTTTTGCCCAGGTACCCAAGATCATGTACGGCGAAGGCGACCCACAGCCGGACGTCCCATGGGACCCCAAATAGGCGAACCCAGGCGATAGCCACAAACCATAAATGCAGCCAAAACGCATGGGCACCAAAGAGCACACTTCGAGTCCCGACAGTCATAGTTCTCCTCCTCTGGATCAGCGCAATTTCGCTATGAGGCACGAGGCCGCACCTCGGCCCGCGCTTACCTTGGCGGCGGTAGATCGACGTTCCGACATTTGCGGTTCTGCGTCTTGCTCAGATCTCGTGCACATTGCGTGCAACGGCAAGGCGTTTGGTGAGGTGCTCGCGAAGAGCTGACGCCGATCAAGCCAAACGGAACTCCGCAGCTTCATCGCAAATGGATCGCCGTTGTTTCGCTCGCGTGCAATCAGGCACTTGGGGTCGGATCATCCGGCCCCATACGAGACAAAACAGTCTGCAAAGCTGGCCGCCGACGTGCCCCGGACCTTACACCGACGTCGCGGCCATCTCCGGCGTGAGCCCCTGTGTACGGTCGCCGCTCTCACGCGCCGGTTCGACAGCCGTCGCAGTCGGCGCAGTCAAGTAGCACGAGCTTTTGCAGCCGATTGAGTTCACCGCGGCAGTCAGGGCCTTTCCGGGGGAGACGAACGCCGTCGGTATCTCGATCTCTTCGCCGGCACGCGTGAAGAATTGTGGCAGCACAGTTCCGGCGAGCGCCTTGTCCTTTCCCCACAGTTCGAGGCCCAAGTACCCATTGGCACCACGGAATACCTCCTCGGCCAACAATTTCGGCCGACTACCGTTCTGGACTGCGCTCGGCCGATGCTTCGTGATGACCAGTTCGTACGTCCGGCCCATACGAAACATTTCGACACGGGTGAGTACAGTGGCGACGACTACGGCGTGCACACCGTTCACCGCGAGCGAATCAATTGGCTGGAGCCACGGTAGCTGCTCGCCGTTTTCCCCGGCGAAAGTCACGTAACGGCCGAGATCCGTGACCGCGCCACCAGATTCAACCCCGCGAACCACGTAGCGCCTGGTCAGACTCTGATATTCCAAGCTCACCTCCGGGCGCGCGAAGATACCGGTCTCACCGAGCCGCTTTACGGTCGGAGGCGGCAACCGCAGACCTCGAATGTTCAGTTTTGGATTGGCTTCCATGTTCGTCCTTTCTTGTGACGTGTTCTGAGATCGTCCAACCGCTTTCCGCGTCGCAAATTCAACCACCTGTGTCGCCAGCCGGTCAGATGCCTGCAGGTTGTGGATCACAGCTTCGTGATCTTCCGGCCGCCAGACACTGTCCACACGCTCCGCCGAAATGTCCCCGATCCATCGGCCAGGTTTTGAACCTGCGGCGGCTCCCGAATTTACTGTGTCACCGTTCGTCATACCCACTCCGTCACGCGATGAAACTCGCAGTCGAAATCTGCAAGCTCAGGTTCCCGGGCGCCGTGCCGCCAGCATCGGCGATCTGAATCGAGGAGCAAATATCGCCGTGTGTCGATGTGTTTGTAAAAGTCGATTCCCCGCTCTCTCCACATCCACATGAACGCCGCGCACAGACTGACGGGCCGTCCGCTCTCGCGCAGCTTCGTTTCCAATGACAACCAGTTTGGCGGCCCAAGCTCCTTGCTTTCGTTCACTGCCTCGCTCCTACTGAACACGACTCGGCTCTACTCCGTCCCGGCCCAACCATGTGGCGAGTTCAGGACTCGCCGAGAACACTCGCACCGTCTGTTCACCACCGTCACACCGATACAGCACCCACGGTATCGGGCCCGGCACATCCTGAAACGACAAGACCAAGTGCGGAAAGTGCTGAACCCAATCCCGGCTCAACCAGTCTTCCACGTTTGCGGGTGCGCACCCGGTGTAGTCGCAGAACTCCCGCTCGCTCGACCATTGGCATGCCGGCCCAATCGCCGTGACCAATTTCTCCAGATACCGGTCGAATGCGTCAATGCAGCCGGCAAACACGATCACCGTCGGCTCCGTTAGAGCCCTCATCGGATCGACATTTGCCAAGCGTCGCTGCACGGATCTACGCCCTCGCTCCCACCATCGCCGGAATTCGCACCGGCACTCCAAGCGCCGCCCGAATCATTTCCTTGGTGCACCCGGCCCAGCAGATGTACTTCTGCGGTTCCTCGACCGAAATGGCAAGATTGTCTTTGCTCCTATCGTGACCCGCCGCGGCACAGGATGGGCACCTGGCAATCCAATTCCGGCCAACCTTCCGCCGAACCTCAACATGGTCAAGAATCCGGAACTGCACGCGAACCTCCGCGTGCGGCACTTCATCTCGCCGTGTTGGTGGCTTGTTCTCGGCCACAGCGGAATCGCCAATCTTACCGATCAGCGACCGCAAGGAAACTTCCGATAGCTTGGCAACGCGCGCCAGATATGCCAGTTGCGCGTCGAAGCTGTAGTCCGCCCCATAGAACCAGTACCGCGCGCTGATCGTGCGATGAATTCCGAGCGGACCACGGATGGCGTTTCCAAATCCTCCTTCCTTGATCTCGTCGTGCTTCGGAAAGATCTCGACCCCCTCGGCGGTACCACCGCCTTTCACCGGAATGCTCAACCGCTCGGCCACGCCGTTGATCCAAAGGCGGCACTCCCGCGCGAGTAGAGGCTGTTCGGCCAGGATCCAGAGGTGGGCACCGCGCCGGCTCATTTCCAGGGCCGACTCGACTTTGAGCGTCTGCAAGTGCCACTGCAGCTCACACAGATGCTTCAGCGAATCCGTATAATCGCCATCGATCGCGATCCACTTGCAGCGCTGTGTCTCGGGGTTCATAGCATACAGCCCGATCGTCAGCCGGCCTTCCAGGTGTTGGCGGATAACGGCCTCGCTTAGGCTGACCGGTTGGACGGTCTTTCCAGTCTTGGGTCGGAAGTAGTAGTGGCGGCCGCTCTCCGGGTGCGGCCGTGGTGACTGCACCACGTACGCCCGCCGGTTTACGAACAGCCGCCAGTATTCCCGAACGTTGTCCGCGCTGGCCTGAAATCGCTTTGCCATCGCCGTCTCCATTTCGCCCTGCTCTTTACATAACCCGAATCCGGAAATCGTGCAAACAAACCGGAGCGGGCCGCCTCCTACGCCACTACCGGCGGCCGGCAGCGCTGTTCCAGCAACCTCGGGCGCCGTGCCAATGTGGTCAGCCTGTGCATCCGTACCAACGCATGGTACTCCGCCAGGCTGTATCCGCCCCATTTGCGATCGTCAAAGTTAAGCCAGTAGAAAACGCCGGTCTTCCGGTCGAGGATGTACAGTGCCCCCGATTCCGGGTCACCCGTAACCAAGGTGAAAAACAGAGCACCAGATGGAAACTGAACCCACCGGACCACCTGGGCTTCGGCAATGCGCGCAAGGCCATTGCCAGCTTCTTCGACGGTTGCCCGTCGTTCCAACCCAAGCTCCCCAAGCGTGAGGAGCGGGGTCACGTTCATTTGAGCGAAACTACACGCGTTCATCGGATTTGTCTCCTTCCTATCCATTCCTACGGCCCGTTCAGCCTGCACCATTCGATTGCCAGCCGCGCTGACGATATATAAGGATGCGGTAACCATGTTCAGCACTCCGCCGCCGAATCCTGTGTCCTATGGCGCGCCGACTCAAACGCCAGAGCGTCACGGCGTTCCTGATCAGCGTGCCCCTGAGTGCCCCACACGTGAATCCACGTCACGCGGTGGTAACCAGGTAGTTCGGCCAGTTCCCACCACAGATCCTGATTGAGAACCGGGTTCCCGGACGCCGCCTTCCACCCGTTGGACCGCCAGTGCTGCAGGAACTCCGTCATCCCACGGCAGAGGTAGTCTGAATCGGTGACGACCTCGACCTCGCAGGACCAGGTCGGCGCACGCTGCCCTTCGATCGCGGCCATACTTCACATCCGATTGTTCGTTATCCGCGCAATTCCCCCTTCGAGCATGCGCTCCTGTTCTCCGTACCGCCAGAATGCACGCCGAACCTCCCCGGCGGAGATTGCCCAGGCAGGAGTTATTCGACGCCACACACTCCTCCCTCAGCCCGCATTCCCATCGCTGACCAATCCCATTCCCCTCTCGCCAACAGAACTCGCGCAACCACGTCGCAAATCATCAACAACAACCGCCGCCCCAAACAGGGGCGAACAGACCACGAAAGCGGCGGGGTAGTGCCAGACTAAGCTCCTCTGCCGATGTGACTTAAGAAGGGGTCCGAAACTGCAAACCAACCCCATAAACACCGCAAAGCTGCGCTTAGCCGTCATCTGAGCACGCTGTTCAGAGGAACAGGAAACCGGTATGCAGGCCCGGTAACACGTGTATCCAAAAGATCCTGACAGAATTCGGAGGCCACGCCGAACACCACGGTCGGTCCTGTTTTTCGAAACCACTTGGAGATTCGCGACAATGCGTAGTGACTTGGCGCCAGGTAGAGCACGCAAGCGACACCCGTTTCGGTTCCCAGCTTGCGCTGAATCTCAACGTATTGTGGTTCCCGTTTGGGAGTCCGCTCGTATTCCAATGCGAACCGGGTTTCGCCGGCCGGCCCTTCCATCGTCACCACCGCGTCATAGTCCTTCGGGTGGCCGAAGTCCGTCCGCTCGTTTTGTGCCCGAATCTCGACTTCGGGTTTCCACCGAATAAGCCGCCCCGAACCAGCCAGCGCCAGATGAATGTCATTCAATTCGATCGCGTGCGCCAGCGCGTCAATCTCTCGTCTCTTCTCAAGGCCGGTGATGGCGCCGACGTACAGCGGACCGCGCCCTGCCAGGATCACCGCCGTCGTCGTCGGTATCGAGTAGTAGCGGCTGCCGGGGACCAGCGGCGAATAACCTTCGGCCACGACATTATGTTTGACCAGGCGACGGATCCGGTTGTTGTACGAGTTCCGCGACCGTTCGTGCAGGCTCAACTGCATGAACCGGAACAGCTGATCGTGCGTCACGAAGCCGCACGCGAGAATCTGCCGCAAGATCGGGTGGTCTTGCGTTTCGCTCAGAACGATTGATCCTTTGGTATATCGCATCGGCGCTATCCTATTCAGGCAGCCCGGCCCATCGTGAGCTGCGCCGACCACGGCTGTCGGGCTGACGGCTCCGCGAAGAATGTCCCAAGTTCGCCATGCACCCAGGAATACGCAGGCATGAGTAGCATGACCTGTTGCTGATGGCTGTCTTCGCTGAATGCCACCACCTGCACACTGGCCGGCTTCCAAAATGGCGAGTTGATGTCAATGCGTCCCGTTTTCTCGGGCGCCACCACGAACAGGTAAGCATCCGGCCGCAGCGGATGCGCGAGCACGGTCCTGAATAGTATCTGGTTCCAGCCGTCGCCACGGCGTTCGGGCGGTTCGCACTCGAAGACGCGACCCAACACCCGCAACGGATAGTTGGGCTCGAAACCACCCGTCGAATTAAACCGGATCTTGCCACCGATCCTCCACCGGTAGCGGACCCTGCCGTTCACCAGGACGCCGGTTGTGTTGTAGTACGCCGTGCCGCGGACCTTCGTCGAATCGCCCGCATGTATCCGTGGCTTCCGCTCCCAGATGTTCCCGAACCCTTGCAGTGTCACCAGCACTCAATTACGCTCCTCTAGGCTGAAGGTTTCTTTTCCGCTCGGCTTCCAACTGCTGTTGGAGCAGATTGACGCGAGCGACCAGCTTGGTGACAGTGTCGCCGGCGCTTGGCGGCGATCCTCCGTTCTCATCCCAGGTCTTTTCCAGCGCTGCAACCCGGGCGGACAGTTCGCCGATGTATTTCTCCTTGCTCTTCACCTGAGCTTCAGCTTCCTTCTTTAGGCTTTCCATGGCGCTGAGCTCGGCGCGCAGGCTCTCGACAACATGTTTCGCATCTCCAGCCTCCATCGCCACCGCACTCGGACGCCCGCTCAGTTGCGCTTCAACCACACGGTTGCATTCAGCCATGTGGCCGTTGTACTTCTCGATTGCATCTGCCGACAACGAACGAGAATGCTGATCCTGGTTCCAGATGTCGGTGAGGAGTTCCGCTGCCCGCCACAGCTTCCGCCGTTCGTTCAGGACGCGCACTCCGTACATCAGCATCAGCAACATCACCAAAGATGTCGTCAAAGCGCTGTACCAGAAGTACGGATTTGTGAGACTCGCGTCAACCAATGCCCGGCGTCGCTCCGCCATCCAGGCGCCGTAGTCAATGTTGTTACGATTCACCAGCTTCGTCGAATAGTGAAAAAAGTCTTCCCGGGGTTGATACGGCTTGCCGGTTTGGGGCCGCTGGTAGAGTTGCTTGGACTGTTGGCTTGCGGGCGGTTGTTCGGGCGCGCACAGGCCGACACTGATGATCGTGAGCAATAGCAACTTGAATGTGGTCATTTTCGGAATCCTCCGACGTAACGGTTCGGAACCCGGTACTTGCGCTCAAGCTCCGGATCCTTGAAGCGAAGATTTGCGCCGCTCGAGTCCATGCGTGCCTGCAACAGCCGCGGATACGCTGCCGGCACAAAACCAGGAATGCTCACGTCTTCCGGCGGCCGGACTTGGAGAAGCGAGTGCAGTGTACCGCGGGTGTCTTCCGACATCAGGATTTCCATCTGCCCCTTTGGCAGATTCTTGATGGACTCGTCCTGCGAGCGCGTCTCGCGATCCTCAGTTTCGCTTGCACGGCCAGTCTCTTCGTATTTGCCAAGTCCGAATAGTCCGCGCTGCTTAAAAATGCTCCGGCGCACGACGGTCTGTTGTGCGGACGCCTTGATGAAGTACTCGGCAGTCTCTTCGTCGCGCGTCCGCAGCGTCATGGTCGTGTTCGGCGCCGACGTCACCTCCTCCTTGAACCCGCGGCCGATCTGCATAAGTTGGGGCAAGGATTGCATCGAGAACAGGAACGCTGTGTTCGTCCCGCGCGCGGTCTGCAGAATCTGGGCAAAGTTGCGATAGCCGAACGGCGCAAACTCGTCCAACACCACCGAGAAGATCGGCCGGTTCTGCCGCCGCCGGTCTGCCTGGTCCTCGTAGCGCTTGCCCACCGTCAGTTGGATATTCTGCAAAAGCATTTTGCCAAGCGAGCGCACTGGCTCGATATTCTTGTTGGCATTCAGGCTGACGAACAGGATCAGCTCCTGGTCCATGACATCCTCGACCGCCAGCAGGTCGTCGTACTGCCCGGTGATTGCGGAGAGTTCGTCGTCCAGGAATGTCATGCATTCATTGATGAGACCCTGAATCTTCGGCACGCGCTCACGATCTTCAAGCGACTGCGCCAGGTTCTTCACCGACATCTCGAAGTTGAGCCGCTGCTGCGCGCTGATCTTTGCGTCGCGGTCAAGGCGGTGCGTGGCCTTTTGGATCTGCTCGTGGAGCACGGCGTCGTCGAGCAGCATGACGATCACGTCATAAAAGGTATAGCGGGCACCGGTGTAGAAGAGTACTCGGACAATGTCGCCCAGGTAGTTCAATTGGTGCTTGGCGAAAAATTCATCGTGTAGGTTGAACGCACCGAAGATCATGTTGACCTGTGCCATGTAATTGTCATCCCGCGTGAAGAACGGGTTGTAGAGGACGGACAGATCCGGCCGGGAGGGATTCAGTAAACGAAGTTGATGCATCCGGCCGGCGCGGTGGATGTGCGGGAGCAACTGCTCAAAGAACTCCAAGTCTCCTTTACCGTCGAAGATGACCATCGGGATATGGTGACGATCCTCCGGCGGACCAACCCACCTGGCGATGTCCTGAGTGATGATGTTCTTAAGCAGAGTCGTCTTGCCGGAGCCTGTCATTCCCAGGACAATTCCTTGCATTACCCGGACTTCATCCGGCCAGAGCCAGGGTTTGGCGTCCATGTCATAGCCGAGCACCACGGCGTTCCGGGCCCAGGCGTCGGCCACGGCCCGCTCATCCTTGACGGTGGGCACGACAAATGGCGCTCGCTTCTTTCGCTTGGCGTCCTGGGCAAACTTACGGATGATAGGGGTGGTGATGGCCGCGCAGAAGATGAAGAAATACAGCGCAGCCTCGACGAGTTGCTGAGGACGGATGTGCAGGCGCGCCACGACAAGGTACAACCCGAAGCCCGCTACGACGAACAGGAGGAGTAGCAAAATGACAGGCGAGTCGCCGAGAGACCCCTCGCTGTTGTTGCGATTGGAATTTGTAATCATATGGATACCCCCTCAACCTGAATCAATTACTGAGCGGAAAGACCGGCACACATGCGCCAAGCACCAGGCAAAACCGTGCACCAGTACTTCAGCGGCAGGAGTGTTTCAAAATACAGGAAGCCTTGAAAAGACGCCGACGCCCATCGCTACCTCGCTCAACGCAGGCTGAAGTAGAGGAACACCATGGTCACAAGAACCGCCAAGCCTGCCGCGACCGCAATGCCGGTTTTCGGCCTCCGTTTCGACACGGACTCGAACGGATTTCTCGGTTCGAACACCGCGTCGGCAACTGCAACCCGAAACCCGGTATCACGCCGGCTGCGGATCATCGCGAGCAGCCGTTCATGCATCTGCTCGACCGTCTGATATTGGGGGTGCATGGCTACAGCACCAATGTGGCGGTTACCTGGCGCTCACCATCAGCCGGGAACACGATTCGCAAAACTGTCGGCATGCCATTCTGCTTCGCATCGTCCAGCATCGGAAGAAGTTGAATTGCAACCACTCCAACATTAATATCCCCGGGTCGAATGCCTTCCGGTGACTGCGCGTGCATAACCGACACGGTTTCCGTGCCGTCAGAGCGCAAGTGGGAGAGATACTCGTCTCCGAGTTGCGAGTTGGTGAGCGACGTGAGGGAGCGGTCGCAGCGCGGAGATTTCAGCGATACGACTCGCGGGGTGGAGGGTTGATAAGGCGTGCCAGCATGATTCTCGATCGTGTACCGGATGAAGACCCGGTCTTCGGTGCGATAGACGTCTCGGATCGTGACGTCAACCCGTGGAGCCTTTGAATGGTTGAATCCGACCAGCTTGACCGGTGTGCCGTGCAAGAGCATGTCGGGCGGTACGCTTGGCTCTGCGACGGGCTTGGACGGCGGCGGCTGCAATTCGGATTGGCGCGGCGGCTGCTTGTAGTCGATGGCAAAGTCCATCTGGCCGGCGTCGCTGATCGCCGGGACCAGTTCGTAGTTGAGCCGTGTCGTAGCCGTCCATATAAAGAGGTTGGTGGTAGTTCCGTCCTGGAGGGGCTGGATGAAGACCTTGTTCTCGCGGCGTTCTACTTTGAACGCCTGCGGCGAACCTACGGCAACCGTGGTCACCGGCTCAGCGACCTCAATGACGGTCAGGTGGTTCAGCGCCGTCTGAACCCGGACGACCCGGTCGCGTGCTGGCGTTTCCGTTTCAATCTTCTGGCCTGGCAGCGCGAAGGCAACTGTCAGAAAACTCACGAGGATGCGTCTCATTTTGCTTGGACTCTCTTCCCAAAAACCGCCCGGGGAGGGCCCGCTTTCGCGGTACTCCCCAGGCGATTGGCTATTGCACCTGCGCACTCGGGAGCGGCCGTGCTTCCCATGGCCGTACCGGGGCGCTTTCAATGAACGCCTGCCGCTTGGCCGGCGTATTCAGTTGGCGGATGCTCGCCGGATCTCCGTCCACGAACACCGCGAAACCCTCGCCATACCGTTCCACGCATCGCGCGATGAACCGTTGCCGGTCGTCCGCGCTACGCAGCGTTGGCCGAGTTCGAATCGTCGGGCGCTGTGGCAGGTTCGAGAACGTCACCGTCCCATTCCGGATCTCGCCAGATCCTTCCTGAATGGCAAACCGCTGCACCGAACCGGTCCGAACGCCGTCGAGAATGATGCTTCCGTGCTCCGTCACCCGGAACAGGAAGATATGCCGCTCCTGGGTCTGGCCGTCTGGGAGCTGCTTCCGTTCGAGCCGGAACACATTTCCCGACTCGTCGAAAACGATCTCCCCGTCTGGCATTTCCGGGAGGTGCAGCCGTATAGGTTGTCCGCCGGTCTCCCCGATGATTTTGTCGACCACTTCCTGCGGGAAAGCGTGGAAGACGATGGCACCGGTGGCTTTGTCGTTTCGCGATGAAACCGCGATCGAATGCAACGCCTGGCACCATCCTCTCCGGTTCTCCCGCTTGCTGTTGCCCCATTCGAGCAGCCAGCGATGGAAATGCAGCATCTCCTCCCGGCACCGCTCCTCGTTCGCACGAATCGCGGCCTTGGCCCGGTAGAGGATCTTCGAGGCCTGCTGACGGACTTGCGGATCTCCGTCTTTGCGCAGCCGCTCAAATTCCGCTTGCGCTTCCTTGAGGGCTGCCTCGAACTGATCGGTCCGCTTGCGCAGTTCGGTTGCCTTGATGCCGAAGGCGCGGTTCACCTTAACGCAATCTTCGTGCATCTCTCGCGTGAAAGTCTCTCCGCGAATCATGCCGCCGAAATCACGCAGCGGAAGTGTCTCCTCGAAGAGAATGCCGATTTCCTTGCGGACGTAATTGTAAAGCTGCCCTACGATGTCCGTGCCGCAGACGGGCACGTCCATGGGCATCTGTGAGATGCGCCGGGCTTCTTTTGCGTCACGCCAGGGTGCCTTAGGGACGTCGCCGCGGATCCTTTTGATTACGGCCTGGTCCACCGCAACGTTGTGTTTGAGCGAATCCAACGCGTTCTGGAGCTGGTCCACTAATTCGTAAGCGCAGTCGGGCCGCCCATGTGCGATCGAATCGCTGATCAGGTTGGTGATTCGGCCGATCTGGTTTCCACGAGCCTTCATGGCGACATCGGCGAGATTCCACCAGGGAGATTTGACCTTCTTTTGTTTGTCCTTGTGCCGGCGGTGCTCTTCGCGCATTTCGAACCGGCTCTGGACGAACCGGGGAAATTCGCTTGCCGGGAGGATGGCCACGAGATCGAAGTCAAAGTCGCCGCCATTCCGCGCCGCGGTCTTCGAGTGCAACACGAAGGTCCCTTGGAGCCGGAGCTGGCTATCGACCAGATCCGCGATCTGTGGCGGCTCCATGCGGCAACCGGTCGACCGAAGCGCCCGTTGGAGTGTTTGGACCGTGGATTCAACCGATAACAGTTCCACCGGAAGCAGGTCCTCCTTCATCCGAATTGGATAGCGGATCACCAGTCCTCTTCTTGATGAGAGCGAGCCGACACCGCACCCCTCCGGAATCCAATCGGAACCGGCGAACACCTGTCCGTCATGCGCGAACAAGTATCCGTCGTCCGCCAAGGCAAACGCCGGCAGACGGAATCCGCCACCAGTGGAGGCCTTGAACGCCCACTTCACCAGCAACTGTTGAAGTCTGGAGTTCAGGTACGGATGCCGGACCAGCGAGCCGCTGCCATCTGCTTTCAGAACCGCCTCGACGACCGACGACTCGTAGGAAGTGTATTCGTCGTCTTCGGCGTCCTGGATTTGCCCTTGCATGGCGGACGTCCCGATAGCTTCGAGGAGCTTTCGGTAATCGCCGGAGAGGGCAGAACTCACGACGCTGCGGACTTCCTCCAGCGCCCGAGGAATGATCTCGGTCTGAAGAGAGTCGGGCGGCGCGTGTTCAATCAGGGTGTAGCTCGACTTAAACTGCAGGTCACGCGATACATCCCGGATTCCCAGCACGATCGGGGACCGGAAACGCGTTCCCTGAATGCCGCTCGAAAGCCCTGCAAACAACTTCTGGCACTCTCCGAGCAGCCCTAGTTCAAGCCGCGGCTTAACCGAGCTTTCCGGCAAGATGATGTCGGCGTCGAGAATTTCCGCCACATCATCCGGCATCACTTTGAATGAGCCTTTCGCCTGGGTCCGGTCGAACGCCAGCCGGAACTGATAGAAGCGGTGATCCGGCAAGCACAGCTTGCGGAACAACCGCTCCGAGATCCATCCCCGGCAGTCGTTGGTTCCCAGCGCGTGATCTTCCACCACGAGGACGCGCTCATCCTGCGCCTCGATCACCACCCGGCAGTCTGAGACCAGAATGCCGAAGTAGGTGATCGCCGCCTGCGGCCACTTCTGGAACCGCTCGGCGATGGGCCTTTCGTGCTCAACGTCAACGGCGTAATACTTGCCGTCTTTCGCCGAGCCGCTTGCGCCGACCAGACGGTACTCGACCCCGTCGATCCGCTGGCGCATGAGCGCTTCCCGGACCTTGGCTTCCTCGTACGCGTCCAGTTGGAGCTTGGGTATGCTGACAACGGCGACGAGAATCTCCGGATAACGCTTATGGAGCACCGTGTTTTTCAGTTGGCCTTCGGCGTCGATCCTGGGGAATCGCTTCGTCACTTTACCTTCCTCATCGATTTCCACGAACGTGACTTGGAGCACGTCCGGCGTTTGTGTAACAGATGGCAACATGGTCTTTCCTTTCTCTGTATCGTGGTTGATATTGCGGCGCACGAGCAGAGAGAAGGAACCGGCGCCGGTTTCTTCCTCTGCTCCTGTGCCGAAAACTTGCCTACGTTTTCGGCCTGGCTCGGAAGAGCCGGACCGCCATTCTGCTTTATTCAGTTGTTAATGGTCTAGAACGGGCACTCGCTATCGTTCCGCGGCGAGAGCATGAAGTCGATTTCCTCTGGATAGAGTTCCGGATGCTTCTTCCTGAGAAGATCCCGCTCGGAGACTGGTTGGCCGAGGGCCGCGCAGCACTCCACGTAGATCTTCCAGTCGTCTTCCGATATCTCGTCCAGACTGTGGTTCCGCTCGATCTCGTCGACGATCTCGCGCATGTCCCGCAAGCGCGCTTCGATACCTTCGCAAGAACCGTCATCGGCTTCACTTCCATTCGACCCGCACACTGTTTCAAGCGTATCGGTGTTCATTGCTGCTCCTTTCCCGGTCCACGAACAGCTGAGTAGAGAAAGGGAGCCGCTCGCGGCATCTTCTTCCACCCTGCGCCGAAGAGCCGGCCAGCGACATTGCCTGAGTTGTTAAGAATCGGCACGCCCTATGGCGGACCCGATCCGCTTCACTTACCGCGAGAACTCAATCCTTGCAGGTTGAATCACCGCGATACTGTTTAATCCGCGGTTCGCCCCGCGCAAACGAGAGCAACTCACGGATGTACCTGCCAACCGATGGCTGGTTCTGCAACGTCCACAGCAGAATCACGCCGGCGATCATGCTTAGCGCCGTAATTCGGTCCACCAACGCTCCGAGCGTCATGGAAACGATCAATACGACGGTCAACTTGTCATGCTCTGACATGACTTTTCTCCCTTCTGTCGGTTGGACCAGAGCAGAAGGAGGCCGCTGGCGCGGTCTCCTGAAGTCCTGGTCCGTTTACAGTTCGCGGACCAGGACTCCGTAGAGTCTGGCCAGCACCATCCCAGATCGAGTCTGGGTACTCCTCAACTAAGAAGCCCGGTGCTTATGAAGATTCTGAAGAATGATTGCCGTTCTTTACCGCCTCCTTCTTAAGAATTGGACCGCGCGATGATGAAACTTCCGCGCGGGTATGATATTCCGAGACCGCAAAAAAGTTGACGCCCGCTCGGAACGACTCGACGATTGCCTCTCCCTCATTTGGCACCTCCCGTCCAAGCGGCGGTGTGTCCCCGCTTACCTTCGATTCCGCAGCAAGGAAAAAGCGCTCCACTACGGACTGCTCTGCGGTCTCTCCTTGATTGCGCCGCCGCCTTGAGGTCGGTGCCGGTTCAGGTACCGGCTTCTGCCCGGGCACCGCCCGTCCGCCTCTCGTTTCGCCTGCCGATATCGCCGCCTTCGACTCTGCAACAGTCTCTAATCCAGTTCCGGCCATCCAAATCTCTCCTTTCCCGAATCACCCCTGACTGACGCTGGCATCTGCGTGCCGCGCGCCGTCTACCACTGCCGTTCTTCGATTCGCGAGGCAACGTAGGATGCGCGGCTTCGCGACCAATCCGATTCCAACGTCACCAGCGGAAGAATCCGCACCAGACCTTCCGGCAGCCGCCGGGCGCGGAGGAACCCAGAGACACTGCCGTAACTGAGAATGACCGCAATGATGAGCAGCAGCTCATAACGGTCGAGAAACCGGATTCGACTCCCCCGGAGTCCCGCGGTGAGCCCGCTTCTACCCCGGAGATCTAGACATAGTTGGCTCGCTCGCCGCAAACGTACGCGCAGCACGAATGCGCGGATAACCAAGAGAAATCCGATAAACATCTCCAGCAGTATGGTTCCGACCTGGGGAGCCAGGACAATCAGGAAAGTGGATGCCAAGGTACTGAGCCCCACCCTCGTGAGCGTGTCTGGGTGATCGAACCAGCGCTTACTGTCGGACAAAGGATTCGCTTTAGGCATCACTGTTCCCTCAGGGCTCGGCACGGCCAATCACTGCTTGCCTGTTGCCTCCCGTGCCAACTGATCCGTCTGCTCCAGCCCGGTATTCTTCTCGCCGACCATCTGTTGCTCCCAGTAATCGGCTACCAGCAGCCCGCTTGGGTTGTACTCGGACCGGCGGTCGAACACCAGGCGCACGCTGTAACGGCCAACGATGTGATCTGTGGTCTCCTGGCGGTTCTTCAACCTGTGGATCTCCTTGACACCAAAGGCCGTGTACGTCAGCGGGTTGTTTTTGACCACATCAATATTGCGGATCGTGAAGTTCGAGATGATGTGGTCATCCTGGATCTTGTAGATCGTGTCATCGTCTCGCAGGCGGCCCATTACCAGCGTCCGAAAGTTGCCTGTCATCAGGTTCAGCGCATCGGCCATCTGTTTGTCGACCGTCGCCGGCGTGTAATTCAGGTAGTGATCGAGGAATCGGCGAACTACTGCTTTTGCCTCGACCTCGCCCGGCCCCGCTTCCGCCGCCGAGGCGAGAAACGTCAGGCCCCGTGCACGCCCCGAGAATGGGGTGCCGCCCACGACGGTTGCGTCTCCGTCCGCACCCACGCGAATCACAGTGGGCGGCTGCAACCGTACATACACGGCAAATGCCAACGACCCCATCGCGACCACGCCGAACAAAAGGGCCAGCACCATGGAGCGATTCGCATACGCCCTAAGCATGCCGTCGTGTTCGTAATAGCGGCTGTAGCGAGTCTTGTCGTCTTCAGATCTTGGATTCAACTGCCTGTTCATCGCTTTCTTTCCTTTCGCGCCAATACTAGCCACCCTTCCCAAACAGCGATCCTACCCCTTTGGCGGCCATCAGGGCTGTTCTGGCGACTGTCGTCATGCTGTGCCCGACATCGCCGTCCACAATCCGCTTGGCCAGTAGTGGGATCAGGACAATGCACAACGACAGTAAAATGCTTGCCAAGCCGAGCAGCAGCGCATTGCTGACTCCCTGGAACCCGCCGAGGAAACTTTGCGAATTCAGCACGCCATTCACGGAATTCATTCCGATCGCCGCCATTAGTGCGCCGAAGATCGAATACAGTAGCCCCCACGCGTTGAAGATCATCAAGTTCACAATGTAGGTCCGCGCCAGTGCTCCTATACCGGTGGCCGGGTACAGCGCCAGCACCAGCGGCCCGACAACATAGAGAATCGAGCCGTATAGGGCGTAGAGGAGCGAAAACAGGGCATAGGTGATCGGGAATAGTAGATATCCGACTAGCAGCAGGATCGATTCCAGCAGGCTCGCCAGGGCGCCGGTGATGAGGCCCCAGAGCGATGACATCCCGTTGGTCTGCCAATACGATCCGATATCGTTCATCCACTTAGCGAACACATCACCACCGCCGGCCGTCGAGGTGTTGATGAAATTCGCAACGCCATTGAACATTCCGTTCACATCGCGGAAGACCGTCGTATAGTTCACCAGGATCAGGCCCATAACGAAAAAACGCACGCCCGTGACGCCGAGCAGTTGCGTGTCCCCTCCCTGCGCCCAGGCTTGAAAAATTCCGAACATTAGCGTGGCCAGGAGGATATACTCCGCGACCTGAACGACGCCGCCCGTAGCGCCGCCCGCGTCGATTCCGCTCATGGCCGTGTTGAAGAGGTTCTGAAAGTAAAACATCGGTTACTGCCTCTTTAGAATCGTGTTCACATCCTGATGCGTGCCAACGGTGCCTGAACTGCCGTACTTCATGGTGGCGCCGCTATTGGCAAGATCGATCGCGCGCACCCGCATCAGGTCCGCCAACGCCGACTGCGTATATGCGTGAGAGCGCACCAGCCACGCATCGGCCTGGGCCTCGACTATGGGGGCGCTTCCCGGCGCCGCGGATTGGATGCTCGCGTTGATCTGGTCAGCGGCCTGTAGTTCCTGGTCCGCAATCGCATCGATCACGATCGCCCGCTCCAGCGCATCCTGGGCTACCGCATCGGTCACATCAACCTGGTCCCTCACTTGGGGCGACGCATTCTGTGGCAATGGCACAACACCGTAGACCGCGCCATAGGCCCCCGGAGTATTGCCGATCTGGCCGGGGCTGCGCGATAGGAGTATGGTTTCCAGCTGCCTTGGGTTAGCCAGCGTTGCGCTCGATATTGGGATGTTGAAGATGTTTCTGATTTGGGTGTAGATGCCCTGGATGGCGCCGACGAGTCCTCGCGCTTGCGCGATTGCCTGAACCGGCCAGACGACCTGCTGCTCGAATTGCTGGATTGTGGTCAAAACGCCGTTAATCGAGCTCAAGCCGCCGCCGATGACACTGCCGAGAGTGGTGTTGATCGTGCCGAGGCCCGCAGACAGGATAGCGCAGCACGGGCTGATTTGACCCTGAACCTGAACCGGGGGTAGGATCGCGGCGAGCAATAGCAGGGCGGCCAGCGCCATGGTATGGAGCCTCACCCACCCGAGAATCTTGGTGAGATACGTTTTCATCGGTGTCATCCTTTCACCTGCGTTGCAGGATGTTGGTCATATCGTTTTGGAGTTGCACTGCGAGCGCGCTCCTCCTCTTCCGGAGAGCATTGTCGTGAGCGATGCGAGCCGCTTCCTGCCTCATGGCGGCGGCCAGCATCTTCTGCATGATCGCCTCGCTCTTGACGCTAGCCACCACGGCGGACGCCGTAAGAAATGAGGCTGTGCCCGGCGCCATGTGATTAATGTCGGGATCGCCGGCCAAATTCTCGATCTGGTCGGCGGCCTGAAGCATCAGATCCTGGGCCTGGTCGGACATCTTGAGCGTTTTCAGATTATTCTGCGCCATCGCATCGTCCATGTCGGTCATGTCGCGATCCTGCGGTGCCATCAGGCCGGCCTGCGGCACCGGTCGGAAGGCGTTTACGTAGATCTGGCCGACTGACCCGAGATCGCCGGTCTGCCGGTTTCGCAGGATGATCTCAAGCGCCACAGGATTGGGCAACGTGGCGGTGTGGGGATTCGTCGAGAAAATGCCCTGCATCCGCCCACGAAACTGCGCGATCATCGCCATGATCTGCGCTTTCGCTTGATTGATCAGATTCAGCGGCCACACGGTCTGTTGGTAGAAGTTCCGGATATCTGTCAGCACTCCGGTGATCAGATTGAGCCTGTTCCCGATCACCTTGCCGATCGTGTCGAGCACGGCCTGAATGATGCAGGGCAGACAGAGTTGCCCTGGCACTGGCGTTGGCGCGACGACCAAAACCGCGACACACCCGATCAGGGAAATTGCGACAAACCGGCGTCTGCTCTGTGCGCTGAGCAACATCAAACCCGCGAACATCAACGTGAATATCACCATCGGTGCCTCCCTAGACCGCCACGGTCTCGCTGGCGCCGACCTCGCCCGAGACTTCTTCCGGTAGTTTTTCCATTCCAGCCAAGCCTTGCGGGAACCGCTGCGCCAGTTCCTCATATGATTCAAAGAGCGCCCGGTCCTGGTGCGTCCGCAGGAACCAGGCGCGATAGATCCGCTCGCGTGGATACGTGGTGCAAATCCAGTAATCCATCGGCGTCGGCACGAGCCGTACCGCCTGGGTTGTTTCCGACTTTTCGCCGATGACCAGCAGCATCTCGGCGTAACGACCCTTCTGTGGCGAGCTGAACCGCTTGATCGCGCCGAGTGCAACTCCATTCAGGTGAAGCTGGTTCTGGATGGTGCTCAAATCTCCCGGCTGCTGACCGATCAGCTTTGTATTGGCGTTCTTGACGATGCCCGGACCGTGTGGCCGTGGTTGCATGGATGTTCCGACGAAGTCTTCGAGAGTTTGAGAAATTCCCCACACGCTTGAGTTCCGCTTCCGGGCTGTCCGGAAGAGCTGAACGACCTCCGGCGCCAACGTCGGTGAGTCGAGGAGCGACCAGCATTCGTCGAGCACCGTGACGCTCGGCTGTCCTGACCGGCCTGAGGCGCGTTCCGCCATAGCGTGAGCGATCAGCATACTCATCGCGGTTTCGAGTTTCGGGTCGGAACTCAAGCCTTCCACGTTGAAGAACAGCCAGTTGTTGTCAGTACGGATATTTGTGTGGCGGTCAAAAAGCCGGCTGTAGATCCCTCCCTCGGTCCATGTGCGCAGCTTGACCGAAGCGAGGCGTGCTTCGTCGATGGTGCGCTGCATCTTCTCCTCGTCCCGCCACTGCGCCAGTTCGTCGCGCAGGTCGGAGAAGGTCGGAATAGGGTTCGCGTATCGCATGGAGCAGCGCTTGTAGGTCGAGACAATGGCGTCGCTCAAAACGCTCTCGACCAGCGTCATATCCGAGTTGGGGCTGGCGCCGATCATGTGTTGAGTCAGATTCTTGAGGAACGCGATCTTTTCCTTTGACGGCGTTTTCTCACCGGATGACAAGTCGAACGGGTTGATCGTCTCGTTGCCGTCGAGGTTGACCTCGATGACCCGGCCGCCCATCAGGTCAACGAGCGGCTGGTAGGAATCGCCTCGTTCCAGGATTGAAATCTGGGCATTGGATCGAGCCAGCATGAGCAACAGCAGTTGCGCCATAAACGTTTTTCCGCCGCCACTCTTGGCCATGATAAGGATGTTGGCGTCGCCCAGACCAGGATCAAAGGGCGAGAACGGGACCATCTGCCGAGAAGCCGTCTCGAGTAGAATACCCGGGGAGTCGGTCGTCCCCTGCCAAGGCAGTTCCACCGGAAGCAGGTCTGCCGCATGCAACGTAAGGCACTCCAGCTCTCGTTTGGTCTCCTCGGCCAACCCGGGCAGAGTGCCAATGAAGATTCTCTTCTGGGCCAGGGTCTCGGGAATCCCCCGTCCGCCGTTCATGCGCGTGACGGCGTGAAGGATGCGCTGCCGGCGGTCGGCAAGTATCCGTTCAGCCTCTTCACGCTCCCTGGAGTTCCGGATGGGCTGCGACGTGCGCAAACCGGCGACCAGACTGAACTGGCACACCTTCAGCGAGCTAGACACCACGTTCTGCAGGGTCTTGACGAGTTGCTCCTGCGCGATCTGCGCTTCCACGTTGATTTTGAAGCCACCGTGAATGTCGCGTTGTGCGGCCTGCATTCGGAGGAGGCGCCGCTTGTAGGACCGCATGATTCTGCTCTGGTCGGGAATGCTGACCTCAGCGCTGACGACAACCGGGAACTCCTGCGCCACGAGTTCCCGCATAATTCCCGGGAAAGTAGCATCCGGCATTTCCTTCAGGCTGATCCAGGAGTACAGCAAACCGCCGACCTTGAGATGGTCGTCCTCCTCATCCTCGATGTTCACGTTGGCCGCTTGACTGCGAGCGCTCTCATAGGCCATACCTTGTTTGTAAGGCCTTTGGTCATCGCCGAGCGGCTGGAGAGCCCGCTTTACCTCCAGGAACATCTGCTGATCGGTCATTCGACGTGCCTGCTGCCCGGTGGCTTCCAGCGTGGCCCCGATCCCGGCCATCAAGCTCTCGAACTCTGACAACAGGTCCTGGTGTTCACGCAAGGTCCGCTGGATACATTTGTCCGCGGACAGACTCCACGCTTTGCCCCTGGGTCGAGCGTTCCGCCATTCGAAGTCTGGACTTTCGTGATGGACTTCCGGGTTCCAGATGAAGTAGAAATGCAATCGCCGGTTGAGGTACTGGCCATCGCCGTCGCGATTTCGCCACATCCGCACTCTTTCCCTGTCGAGCGCTTGCAGGACGGCGTTCTCTGTCTGCTGCTCGCGGGCATACCTCTCGGCGAGATTCCCATTTCCCTCGCCGATTTCGAAACGCACCTGCATGCGCATCGAGCGCTCCGGTAAGGACCGGATCAACGATTCGAGGGTTTCTTTTGTCCGGTTGCGGGTGTCGTCATCATGGTAAAAGGTGTTGAGGCCAACAGCCTCGTAGCCCGCAACGAAGCTGCCGTTGGTCCGAACCATTACATTGTCTAGATAGTCTCGGATCGACAGCAGGTCGCAGAATGCCGGCTGTCGTAGCGACTCCTCCCACTGGCGCTTTGTTAGCGGCATGAGCGTTCTTCTCCTTTCATATACTCGACTCGCTGCTCCGCATCCCGCTCCACCGCGCAATAGACGTGGGGTTTCAGGTGAAATATCAACCAGTCGCGCAGATAGGCCCGAGGCTTGCCGTATTTGAATAGAGTCAAGGCGGGAATGCTCAGGACCGGCACGACGTATTGCAGGAAGACGTTCATTGGGATCCCGAGCATCTCGCGATGCAGAAACCGGCCGAACATGTTCATGATCACGGCGAGTACCAGGATCGCAAACAGGTCGTCGAATTCTAGAAAGAGAAACGTGACTCTCGTCGCGAGATTTCTGGGGACGGGCGAAACAGTTAGCGACATCGTTTATTCCTCTGCTCTGCTTTTGCGGTTCAAAACCAGCACCGCCCAGACGGCGCATGCAACGGATGCCCAGTCGTAAAACGGGACACTGAAGATTGACAGCGCCGAGAGCGGCACGCCACCGCCGATCAGATCGACAACCCCCACGGGAACGGCAATATGCAGCGCGAGCAGCAGCAGGTCGCTCTGCAGAAGTCGGTTTCCGTTGGTTGTCGTTGTCTGACGTGCCTGCATATTCGCTCCTCTCAACTCACACCGCCAGTGCCCCTGGAGACGAAGAACTCCGCCAGGCGCACGAGTCCGGAGCCCATCAGGCACAGCAATGCGGCCACGAAATGCCGCGTCGCAGTGACCTGGTGATGTGTGTATTGGGTAAATGCCTCGCCAACCTGGATCGCTCCGAGTGTCACGTGCATACCTGCATAGACCGGCAGAATGACGTTCGCGAACCAGTCGACCAGATTTAGAATCGAATTCCAGTAGAGGTCCGGGTTGTTCCAGCCCAGCTGCCCGGTGAATTTCTCCATGGCTCGCAACAACCCGGACACCAGGAGGCACAGAATCCCGCCGTAGGCCCACATCGAGTACACCTGATGCTGTCCTCTCGCGAACTGCAGGATCGCGATCGCGATGAACAGCGCGCCAAGCGTCGGCATAATCACGTTGCCGGCCCAGTTCGTCAGATTCAGAATCCCGTGGTAGACAGACATACTTCCTTCCCCGTGTTCACATCATTGCGATGACCAGTTTCCAGAGCGCGGACACCGTGAGAAGCCCGAGCGTTGCGCCCACCATCGGCATCAGCGGCCTGCGCGTCACGAAGTTCCAAATTGCGCCCATGATCGCAAGACCGGCGGCAATCGGACAGATGGTTCCGGCCATGTAATTCCAGAGACTGTCGAGCACATTCGCTGTCGCGAACTGCCCCCCGCTGTTGTAGCTCTTGATGAGATTCAGTGTTGTTTGGACCGCCAGCAGGAACATCGCGGCGAGGATCGAAGGCAGAGGATGCCCGCCTTCAACCGTGTCGAGGATGGCCCGCAATACGAAAAACGCAGCTAGCGAGGTCGCGAGCCTTGTTACGACGAAGTTGTTCATGAAGTTCGTGAGGTCGCTCTGGAGGTTGGCCATCCACCCGGTTCCAATACCGCCGGAGGGCAGCGTCGCAGGAACACCGAATGAGGGAAACCAGCTGATTAGCCCCGGCAGAGTGATGAACACGATCGCCCAGAACATCCATTTGGCGAAGTTGCCGCCAACCACCGCAGCGGGTCCTCCCTCCCGCCGCAAGCTGATGCCACCGAGAATCAGGCACAATACCGCAGCCGATGGCGCAAGCAGCATCATCGTCCTGATGAAATCGCTGAGGAGTTGCGGAATGGCCATACCTTTCAAGCTCCTAGGGAGGCGGGCAACGCCGGGTGCGGACACGCCGACGCTCCCGCCAAAGAAGGACTACGAAATGCCCCCGGTGCCCTGCTGTATCCAGAACTCCAGAAGCCGGGTCAGGCCGGAAACCATGAGTAGGCCGATGGCAGTGAACGCCCACCTGCTGAACCCCCGGCCGGCGGCGAAGGAGGCAATGGCAGCCAATGCCGCTCCGCCGGCGCCCACTGGAGCGACCACGTTGCCGATCCAGTTGATCAGGTTCAGCCACGTGCCTTCCGGTTGCGCGCCTGTCTGGCCTTGAACGGCGACGTTCGTTTGCGGCGCCGACCCAAGATTTTGTGCGATCAACCCTGCCTCGGTTACGACGAGCAGGGCAAGAATGAGAGCGACAGGGAGCGCCCGTCGCCATGCGCTGAGGTCTCTCATCGGAATACTTGTCTCCTTTACAGCCCCGCATCCAATAGGGGCATGGGAGAACTTAACCCGATCTCGAGAAACGTGCAAACAAGATTGTCCGCGCTTCGAGTGGGATGATCATTGCGGGCACCAATCGCCACACACTGTTCTTGACTATTTAAGTAATGAATGGGCGCTAACTCCTAGGAGAGATCTCTCGCGGGCCTGAAGGATCAGATCACGACTCGCCGGATGGCGCGTTCGAAGTCGTCCCAGACCAGGGGAGGGATGTAGTTGTCTCGTTCAGATCGCCCGAAAGCGTTGCGGACAGCGGTCTTGCAGATGGCTTCAATATCCGCGGGTGAGAGGCCGGCGAGGCGCTCCACGAGTCGGTTGATCGCCACATCGAACTGGACTCCGCCCAGATACTTCCGCAGCAACCGTTCGCGGTTCGCCGGCCCCGGGGCGCCAATTTCGATCTTCTCTGAGAATCTTCCGCCTCGAAGAATGGCAGGGTCAATCCGGTCTAGATGGTTCGTTGTTCCAATCAAGAAGACGTTGTGCTCCGGAAGTAACTGGCTGATCTCGGTGCGGCACTGTTCGACTAGTTGAGTGTCATGCGTGCTTTGCATCCCGTTGTTGCGTGGCATCAGACCGTCGATCTCGTCGAAGAAAATGATTGACGGGCTGTTTTCTCGTGCCCGTGCAAAGACTTCCGAGAGTTTCTTAACCGAACCGCCGACGTGCCCACCAAGGATGTCGGCGGCACTGAGGGGATAAAAGCTACGCCGCGTCTGCGTGGCAATTGGGTGTGGCTACTTTGGAACGACGGCCCAGGCGACTGGGTATAGGCGGCGCTGGTCCTGCTCGATGTGGAATTGCCAGTAGCGATCAAAATCTCCCGAGAGATAAATGGCCCG
>Ga0210402_10001149_pt1 | contig 27807 bp, 23 predicted proteins | sample IncBWC7MmetaG_FD_161055 | JGI IMG/M metagenome (GOLD analysis project Ga0210402, IMG submission 161055) | Forest soil microbial communities from Barre Woods Harvard Forest LTER site, Petersham, Massachusetts, United States - Inc-BW-C-7-M | ecosystem: Environmental > Terrestrial > Soil >... | reverse complement strand
CATGGTTAAAGTCGCCGTCAAAGGAATGCAAACCGATCGATTTGAAATTCGTCCAGGTCAGGCGAATCAGCTCAAAATCATGAGTCGCGTGGCGCCTGGATTTATTTTGAAACAAATGAGCCGATCGGTCGATCGTATGCTCAGAACGCAGAATTAAGACTCATGCGTTTCATCGAATTCACGTCTTCGAGCTAATTAGGACCGCAAACCAGATCCTTGGGCCGCTTGCGGGACTTCTCCGTGACTCCTTGATCAAAGCAGGCCTCGGTGGCCGCCATAGGCGCGGTCCTTATCGAGTCCGCGCTCTTGGATGACTTTGCCAGCCGCGGCGAGCGCCGTCGCCACAGCCGGAAATCCAACATAGGGCAAGGTTTGAATTAGAGCTTCCTCAATTTCATCCAAGGTAAGGCCGTTGCTGAGGGCAATATTCATGTGAATCGCGAACTCGTTTGGCTGTCTGAGGGCGATCATGACCGCCATCGACACCAGACTACGTGCCTTTCGATCCAAGCCTGGACGTGTCCAGATTTCGCCGAATGCTTGATCGATAGCATATCCCGCAACGGCCGACCCGAACGTGTCTGATCCGGCAGATGCCAGCAGCCGCCCCGCGGTTTCCGCGCCCATCATCTCGCGTATGATCTTTTGGCCGGCTTCTCTTCGTTCCATAGCTCTGTCCTCCTTTCCATCGCCGGCCATGCGGGCGCGCTCGCTACTACGGCGGGAACCCCAGAGGCCGGTGTCGACCCCAAGCGGCCCAAGCAGAGTTACCTCGCTTTTACTCGTTGCTCATTCGATGCCGCGACCTGTGCCGCCGAGATGCCCTCAAGCGCGAGTCCATAGGACAAGCTCTCGTGCAGGCGGCGGCGGAAGCGAGTCGAGAGCGCCATGCGTGTATATCGGAGCGTCAGCGGATGCTGCCTTTTGAAATAGCGCGCCAATTCCCAAGCACGCGGAAGGAGCGCTTCGCCACGAACAACTTCGTTCACGGCGCCGTATTCGCGCGCCTCCGCAGCACTCAGCCTTTGGCCGGTCAGCAGAAAATATCGGCCGCGAATCTCACCGATGACCTCGGGCCACACGACGTGCAAACCGTCGCCTGGCACGATACCGAACGCCGGATGCGGTGCATCCTGAAAGTAGGCTCCTTCAGCGGCGAGGATGACGTCGCAAAGAAGTGCGTACTCTGAGTGCACGGTCACCGGTCCATTGATGGCAGCGATCATGGGTACTTCGATATCAAGCAGGTTTTCGAGAACCTTAGTACCCTCGCGTCGAATCTTGTCGTATCCCGTCGGCGTGAAGAAATCGAATCCGTCTACCGAGATTTTGGTGCAGAACTCGTCACCCGTACCGGTGAGGATCACTACGTGGTTGTCAGGATCGTCACCGATGTCGCGGAAGGCGTGAACCAGTGCCTCATGCACGTAACCGTTGAATACAAGAGGACCCCCTTGACTATGCAGCGCCACCTCGAGGATGCCGTCCTCTCGCCTCATTCTTACGTTGTCGTATTTGTCACGATAGGTCTCGAACGTGTGTGCTTTCATCGTTGCCTCCGATCAGGTAGTGCATCCCCGGCCGCCGCTTTGCGGCGCGCACGTCACACGGTAATCGGCGAACTCTCACGTAGGAAAGCGAGCCGGGCATGAACTGCCTGTACGACGACAGAGCCCTCGCCGACGGCGGAAGCGACCCGCTTTACTGAACCTGAGCGCACGTCACCGACAGCAAAAACACCAGGCAAGCTGGTCTCAAATAGACTGCGGGGTCCGGTGCCACCTATGTCGCAGTCCGCTCCGGTCAAAATGAAACCTCGATCGTCCAACTGCGCGGTATCTTTGAGCCATTCGGTGGAGGGGTCCGCACCGATCATGACGAACAGCCCACCTACCGCTCGTTCCGCCAGTTCGCCATCTCCGCCGCGGACCACAATCGTTCGCAGGCGATCATCGCCGAAGAGCTGAATCACTTGTGAACACGTCTCGACCTTCACATTGGCAGCGTGGCGCAGACGCTCTACCAGGTATTGGGACATGCTGTCCGACAGCTCGCATCCCCGATGGATGAGCCGCACATATGACCCGCGCGACGCGAGGAACATCGCCGCCTGGCCCGCAGAATTTCCTCCGCCCACCACCACGATCTCTTGACCTTTGCAGGCGCGAGCCTCGATCTCGGTGGCCGCATAATAGATTCCAGAAGCCTGGAAGCGCTCCTCTTCAGGGAGTCCAAGCCTCCGGTAGCGCGCTCCGGTAGCGATCACCACGGTTCTTCCCCGAAGAATTGAGCCATCATCCAACGTAATCTCATAAAATCCAGGACGCGAGCTGGGCCGAAGCTTCTCTGCACTCCGCGGTACGGTGACCCGCGCGCCGAACTTGATGGCTTGCAGCTCAGCTCGGAAGGCGAGGTCGGCGCCAGAGAGACCGGTAGGAAATCCGAGGAAGTTTTCGATGCGCGACGAAGCGCCTACTTGACCGCCGATCGCCACGTCGTCGAACAACACAGTGCTTAGACCCTCAGAAGCGCCGTAGATCGCCGCTGAAAACCCCGCCGGACCGGCGCCGGCAATGATTAGATCTACCGGGTTGTCCTCGCCTGCTGCCAGCTCCAGACCGAGCGCACGTGCCACTTCTGCAACCGACGGCTCTCGCAACACGTGTCGACCGCGCACCACAACCGTCGCGTCCGTGCTATCAGTGCTTGCCTGAACGCGCTGACCCTGGGCTCGCTCCGCAGAACCTGCCCAGCGATAAGGAATGCGGTTGCGCTCGGCATACTGCATCACGCGCTGAAGCGTCGGCGCCGTATCCGATCCCACCAGGACTAAGGTGCCTTGTTGGCGGCGTATCAGCAGCAGGCGCCGGGCAGCAAACGCTGTCAGCAATAGGTCGCTGACTTCCGGGTCGACTTGCACCAGGTCAGCGAGTACTTGTGGATCGACCAGTACCACTTCACCAGATTTGGCAACGGCGCATTCCGAGAAGGAGGTCTGCCGGAGAAGCATCCCCAGCTCCCCGGTAGACTGCCCCGGGTCCATGGTGCCAAGCACCATTCCGTCGGGGTCCCGGACCTCAAGGCTCCCGGAAGCGACATAGAAAAAAGGATATCCGCTGTCATCGACCCGATAGAGGACGTCGCCGACGCTGACCGTGCGCCGCTCGCCACGCGCTTCGAGCGTCGCGACAACGCGGTCCGGCAATGGCGCGTTGGCGCGCCGTCTCAGCTCGTCATAGTTGAGATCTTCAAACACCGCCTCCGCCTCCGTGTCGGCAGTCGCCCAGCTTCCCTAGTCTAGGACCACAAGCGGCGTGACGGCGCAGCATCTCAAAGTAGCTTCTCCACGGTAACGGGCAGGTCCCGGATGCGTTTGCCCGTTGCGTGGTAGACCGCGTTGACGATCGCGGGCGCAACTGAAACCGCGGTCAGCTCGCCAAGTCCCTTGGCACCCAGCAGGCTTGCTTCCGAGTCGAACTCGCCGGCGAAGATGACGTCCAGGTCGGGGATGTCCGCGTTCGTGGGCACCAGGTAACCGGAATAGTTCTGATGGAGAAAGCGCGCCATGCGCGGATCCGTCTCGGATTGCTCAAGCAAGGCCTGTCCCACACCCCAAATGATGCCGCCGATCGCCTGGCTCCGCGCTGTGCGGGGATTGATGATCCTGCCGGCATCATAGGCACCGACAAAACGGTTCAGGCGCACGAGTCCCAGGTTCTCATCCACGCGGACCTCCGCAAACACCGCCGAGAAGCTGAAAATGGCGTTGGGACCCTTTGCTTCTTCGACCGGATCGTAGTCGCCGTCGCCCACGAGCGAATCGAGACCGTTTTGCACGAGGAGCTCACCGTACGTAGTGCTTTGGTTCCCAACTGTGAGCCGACCATTGGATGCGACGACGTCCTTCGCTGATACATCCGCGAACGGCGCGTTGCGTCCAGTGCGTGCAAGCGCAATCGCCTTGTCACGCGCCGTAATGGCCGCGAGGAGAACCGACGCTCCAGCGTTCGCCATCGTGGCGGATCCGATTGCCGGGTGCGACACCGGGAGGCGCGTATCACCCAAATGTACGTCGACCTTATCCGGAGGCAGGCCGAGTGCATCCGCGGCAACCTGGCGCATGACGGTATACGTGCCGCCACCGATCTCGTGCATGCCGGACTCAACGAGAGCAGTCCCATTGCGTCTCAGCGTCACTCGCGCCTTTGCAGGCCATCGCCAGTGCGTGTAGATCGCAGCGGCTACTCCTTGGCCGATGAGGTACCGGCCATCGCGCATCGAGCGCGGCTCGGCATAGCGTTTGTCCCAACCAAAGCGCTGCGCGCCCTCGATGAGGCAGCGGCGCAGGCCACGCGTGGAGAACGGACGGCCACTGTACGGGTCGACGGCGGTATCGTTGAGAAGGCGCAACGCGACGGGATCGATCCCTATGCTGTAAGCCAGCTCGTCCATCGCGCTCTCGATCGCGAAATGGCCAAGCGCCTCGTGCGGCGAGCGCATCGCGGTCGGCGTATTGCGGTTCACATGAACCACCTTGTGACCCGTCGAGATGCCGCCGCTGGCACTCCAGAGCGAGCGAGTCACATTCGCGGCGTATTCGATGTAGTTATCGAAGACCGGTGTGGGCGAGACGCTCTCGTGACGGATTCCGCTCAGCTTGCCGCCCTTATCGGCAGCCATCGCGATCGTCTGAATCGTGGCAGGCTGATGACCCACCATGGAGTACATTTGCGCTCGGGTCAGTTGGATGCGCACTGGTTGCATTACGACCCGGGCCGCAACGGCTGCCATAAGCGTGTGCGGCCAGACGTAACCCTTGCCACCAAAACCGCCGCCGAGGAAGTGCGAGACGACCTCGACCTTGTCCTGCGGTACGCCCAGCACCATCGCGACGAGCTCGCGAGTGCCAAAAATGTGCTGGGTCGTCTCGAAGAGCGTGAGTTTACCGGTCGCGTCCCAACTTGCCACCGTGACATGCGGCTCCATCTGGTTGTGATGCCGATCGGCGGTGGTATACACCTGCTCGATCTTGACGGCGCCGTCCGCGAGACCCTTCGTGGGATCGCCGACCGATGACGTCACCGGCCACAGGAACTGCGGTGGATCTACCGCGTGCTTCGCAACCTCCGCATTGAATACCACGGCCGGCTTCACGTCATACTTGATCCTTACCAACGTACCGGCGAATGCTGCCTGATCCAGTGTCTTCGCGACCACCAACGCAACCGGCTGTCCGGCATAGTGGATCCAATCGTCCTGAAGCGGCAGATAGCCCTGTCCATACGGATGCAAGTGGCTCCACGGCTTGGGTGTCGGATTCATGCGCGGCATGTTGCGATACGTGAACACCGCGACGACACCGGGCGCACGTTCGGCGGCGGACGCATCGATGGAGATCGTCCGTCCGTTAGCGATGGTGCTGTGCACGATGGCGCCATGCAGTGCTCCGGATAGCGGGACGTCCGCCGTGTATTGCGCGCCGCCCGTTACCTTGAGTCGTCCATCCCGTCGCGAAAGCGGCTGGCCTACAGAGTTCATACGCGTGCTCCTGCCGTCTGCAGCGCTCTCAACACGCAGCGCTGCGCCAGCTCGACCTTGAAACCATTGTGCGCAAGCGGGCGCGCATCGCTGAACGAGTGCGCAATGACAGTTTTGAGGCGCACTTCATCGTCTAGCGACAACCCGCGGAGTGCACGTTCGGCCGCGTTAAGGCGCCACGGCCGGTGCGCGACGCCACCCAACGCGAGCCTAACCGAGGCGATGCTTCGACCATCGGTTGCAACCGCCGCAGCCGTGGACACGAGCGCGAATTCGTACGATTGGCGATCGCGGACCTTCAGGTAATGGGACGATCGGCTTTCGGCGCGTGCCGGTACTTCGATGCCGACAATGAGCTCCCCACGTGAGAGCACATTGTCTTTTTGTGGAGTGTCACCCGGCAAGCGATGAAACTCTGAGAATGGTATCGCCCGATCACCGGCTGCATTGCGCGCATGGACGATGGCATCGAGCGCAGCAAGCGCTACGGCAAGATCGGACGGATGCGTCGCGACGCACGACTCTGACCAGCCGACGATCGCGTGCGTGCGGTTGATCCCATACAGTGCGGAGCAGCCGGATCCCGGCTTTCGCTTGTTGCAGGGAAGACCGTCGGCGTCTCTGAAGTAGGCGCATCGGGTACGCTGCATGATGTTGCCGCCGATCGACGCCATGTTGCGCAGTTGACCCGACGCGGCGAACAGTAGGCTCTCCGCAATGACTGGACAACGCTCACGTACGGCCGGATGTGCCGCGACATCACTCATTCGTGCAAGCGCGCCTATATGTAGGCTGCCGTCGGGCCGTGCAGTCACGTCCGCCATCCCAGGCAGCGCGTTGATGTCGAGCAGATGCGTGGGAAGTGCCGCCCGGTCCTTGATGAGACCGATGAGATCAGTGCCGCCGGCGATGAAGGCCGCGTGCGGATCGCGACCATGCGTTTCGATTGCATTCCGTGCATCGACCACTGTCGAGAGCGTAAATGAGTGCATCAGTCAAACCTCAGTTGCGGCGGCGCTTATAGCCGCGACGATATTGGGATAGCAGGCGCAACGACACAAGTTTCCGCTCATTCGCTCTCGGATCTCCGTGGCAGATAGATCGGCGAGCGTGAACGGTTTGGTCACATCAGCTGTCGCGGCGCTTGGCGAGCCGGCGCGTGCCTCTTCGATCATCGCTACCGCCGACATGATCTGGCCCGAAGTGCAGAAACCGCACTGGAAGCCGTCATGTTCGACGAAGGCCGCCTGTATAGGATGGAGTGTCCCGTCGCGTTCGAGTCCCTCGATAGTTGTGATTCGCTTGCCTTCCTGCATAAGGGCAAGTGCCATGCAGGACAGAACGCGCCGCCCCTCTACAATCACCGTGCAGGCACCGCATTCACCCCGATCGCACGCTTTCTTGGTCCCTGTCAGATGCAACTCCTCGCGGAGAGCGTCGAGGAGTGTCGTGCGCGGTTCGACGCTCATGCTTCGAGCCTGCTCATTGACGACCACCGTCGTCGACACTCGTGGCAACTTCTGTTGCGCCGCGTCGGCGGCAATCGCATCGCGAGCACCCGTGAGCGCAACCCCGCCTCCGACAAGACCGGTCACTTTGATGAAATCGCGTCTGTTGATGCTCATTCGCAGTGTCCTCGTGTGAATGGAGTTGCCTCGATGCGCTTGATGCTTCGTTTACGCGCGCGCACGATCAGTGACCGTGGCGGTCGCCATGTCGAGCCGCTCGGCAGCTCTCATGAAACTGCCGGAGTCAACTACCTGCTGACAAACCTTGATGCTAGTGAGTATGTCTAGGTTGAGATTGAACCGCTCCCGTTGGGCTGATGTCTGTCCTCGATCGAGAGCAGCCTATGTCCCCATTGGTGCGTATGGAAGTAATTTGTCGTGCTGCCTGAGAGGCAGAGTCTGAGTGTGTTAAGAGTTGTTAACTGGCGTTAACCACAGCAGGTTGGCAATTGATCTTTGTCGCTAGGGCAGCCTACCCTAGCGATTAGGTGCGACCGACAACGAACTGGAGCGTAGGCGTCGTGTCAGGGATTGGAAGATCTGAGTAGTGGTGGAGATAGCCAGGTGGGTTTGCTCGAAAATGCGCTGCGTGCGAGTGGAGGAATGGATCTGTGGCGGCTGACGCATCGATTCATCCTTCACGTATCGATCACCGGGGCCCTCTGTACCGCGAAGTGCGGTGGTGCAGAGTTGAAGGAGCTTGCGGTTGAGGGAAGCACGCACAACCAGGCTGTAGACATCACGGGCTTCGCCAGAGCCGACCTGCGAGCTCTCTATCGGCCCGACTCGGTGGCGTTGGAAGGGCCGGACGGCCGGCGGCTCATGTGGCGCCAAGCCGCGCCGGGAGAGTTTCGCAGTGGCCTCAAATCGGCGACGTGGGACCAGTTAGAACTCGCACACTATTGCGGCTGTCTGATCTGGAACCACCTGGCGACCCCATTCATTCTTGCGGATCCGGACTTCGAAACTAAGGAACTTCCTCGGAGCGGTGAACCGGAGGGGTTGCGGCGCCTCAGTGTAGTGTTTCCCGCCCGGGTGGTGACTCACGCAACTGTGCAAACGTTCTTCTTTGACCGAGATGGCCTTCTGCGCAGACTAGATTATCCGGCAGCACATGCCGATCGCACCCAGATTGCCCAGATGTTTTCCGGGCACCAGCGCTTCTCAGGAATTCTGGTGCCGACCTTGTGTCGGCTGTTGACCGTTGGGGCGGACGGAGTGCCAATCGCAAAGCCGCCACTTCTCGACGTTGAAATCTTCGATGCCACATTCGAGTAACGGGTGCGCTTGGACGGTGTCGTGGTCGGAAGCATTGACCGCCCCGCATTAGGGGGGCACCATACGCGCTCATGTCGCACACCGCTCGTGCCGCGGTCGACATCCCTTTTGACGCGGGTTCCAGTGACGCAACGTGTGGATACGCGCAACGCCCCGGGTGGGAAGCGTGAGCGTGTACAACTGGAAACTCCCGCGCCTCCCTCGGCCGTAACCTCGCCCAGCACCCAGAATCAGGAGGGGGCCCCTGCGCTCGGAGCTTCAGCCTCGCGGGGAAGAATCGCCTCGTTTGGTCCTTTTCGTCTCTATGCGAGCCAGAGAGTCCTCGAGAAAAACGGCAAACCGCTCAAGATTGGCAGCCGTGCCCTCGACATCCTGCTCACACTGCTCGAGCGTGCGCCGGAGGTCGTCAGCAAACGTGACCTCATCCAGCGCGCCTGGGGGACACTCGTCGTCGATGATGTCAGCTTGCGCGTTCACGTGGCCGCCCTGCGCAAGCGCCTTGGCGTTGGAGGCCCGACAGATGGTTACATCACAAACGTCCCTGGCCGTGGATACTGCTTTGCCGGCGAGGTGACCTGGACAGCGCCGGGTGCGACTCCGCGCAATACACTCACGGCTGCGCCGCAGCTGCCTCGCGAGCCATTATTGATCGTCGGTCGCGACAATGTCGTTCGTGAGCTCACCGCTCAGCTGAAAAAGCGGCGCTTCGTATCGATCGTCGGGGCAGGTGGGATCGGCAAAACTACCATCGCCTTGGCACTGGCGCACCGCATGCTCTCCGAATTTCAGGGGGGGGTTCACTTCCTCGATCTCGCGGGCCTCGAAGATCCTCGGCTGCTCGCGCGCATGCTCGCATCCCAACTGAGTCTCGTGGCAGTTTCGGAGCACGCACTGCCGGTCATCCTCACGTTTTTGCGCGAGCAGCGAATGCTACTCGTGTTCGATAGCTGCGAGCACATCATCGAGGCCGTCGCAACGCTGACCGAGAACATATTCCGCGACGCCCCCCAGGTTCACATCCTGGCGACGAGCCGGGAGGCACTCCACGCCGAGGGCGAGCAAGTGCATCACCTACCGCCGCTCGCTTGCCCGCCGGCGAATGCGGAGTCACTAACCGCGGCAGAGGCGCTCGGATATTCGGCGGTGCAGCTGTTCGTCAAGCAGGTCGCCAATAGCGGCCATGCCTTGGAACTTACGGATGCCGAGGCGCCGATCGTCGCCGAGATCTGCCGCAGACTGGACGGCATCGCCCTCGCCCTCGAGCTCGCGGCTTCCCGCGTCGGCGTGCATGGGGTTCAAGGCACTGCATCGTTGCTGGACAAGCACTTCCGGTTGCTCTGGCACGGACGCCGCACCGCACTACCGAGACATCAGACGCTCAGTGCCACAATGGACTGGAGCTACAACCTGCTCTCTGATACTGAACGCCTGGTTTTGCGGCGCCTCGCCGTCTTCGTCGGTGGCTTTTCCCTCGAGGCCGCCTTGGACGTGGCCGCTGAAGGCCTCGATCCCGCCGAGCTCGCAGAAACACTCGCCGCCCTCGTCGAGAAGTCGCTCGTGATCCTGGATAGCGAGACTGCGCTGCGCTATCGGCTGCTTGACACCACGCGAACCTACGCCTCGCGAAAGCTCACAGAAAGCGGTGAAGCTCTTAAGATCGTGCGACGACATTGCGAGCAACTAATTTCCGTTTTGGGGAAATTTGATGCCACAGTCTGGGGCGCTCCGCCTCCCGGAAGCCTCGATTTCTTTGCCTTGAATCTTAGCAACATACGTGCCGCGTTGGGTTGGTGCTTTTCCGACCAGGGCGACACTGGACTCGGAGTGAGGCTGACCTCCGCCTCTGCCGCTCTCTTCATTCACCGCGGCCTTATGGCCGAGTGCGTGGCTTGGACCGGACGCGCAATCGGCGCTCTCGACGCTTCCATCAAAGGGACGCGACTCGAGATGGAGCTCCAAGCGTGCTTTGCGTCTTCCCTTATTGTAACAAGAGGAAACAGTCCGACTACCCAGACAGCTCTGATTCGTGCGCTGGACATCGCGACGCTGCTCAACATGGCGCCAATGCAGCTATACACACTGCATGCACTTTACAGGTGGCAGGCTCGCAGCGGTGATTTTCGGGGATTCGAAGAACTCACAGATCGACTCGATAACATCGCCAAGCAGATAGCCGACCCGTTAGCCGACGTCACCGCACACGGCTTTTGCGCAGTTGCGTATTTCTTCACGGGTGACAACCGCCAAGTTGCTCGGCATGCGCAGATTGCTCTGACCGCACCCGTTCACTTGTCGAGACTCAATCCAGCGAGTTTTGGGCACCTGAACAGGGTGCGGCACATATTGGCGAATAACTTGTGGGTGATGGGCTACCCCGATCAAGCGGCAGCAATGGCAAAAGAAGCCATTGAAGAGTCCGAAGCTCTCAATCATCCCCCCACACTCTGCTATGTCCTGATGTCTACTGTGGTGATTTCACTTGAACGGGGAGACTTGCAGCGGGCCGATGAGCTGATACAGCGCCTGGCGGCGATTGCAACCAAACACGGCCTGCTCACCTACGTACGGGCTGCGGGTGGCTGGCAGGGTCGTCTCGCCGTCTCGCGCGGTGAGCTCTCGCGCGGAATTCAATTGCTGCAGGCGGCCATAGCCTCTTTACACGAGGACGGCTACGAATTGTACCGACCAGCGCTCAGCGGGGTGCTGGCTGAAGGTCTTGCAAAATCGGGACAGCGCGAACTTGCATACAGCACGATTTGCGAGGCCGTTACCTGGGCGGAAACGCGGGGTCGCAAACTCCACTTCGTAGAGCTCTTGCGAGTGAAGGGTGAAATCCTAACCTCCTTGTCGGCGGATGATAGCGCTCGCGGCGAGGCATACCTGCTGCAGTCGCTTGAGTTAGCGCGGCAGCTCGGGCTACTCTCCTTCGAGCTGCGCAGTAGCATCAGCTTGGCGAGACTCTGGTCTGACCGAGGCGAGATAAAGAGGGCGCTCGAGGTTCTCGACCCGACGTTTCACCGATTTTCTGAGGGCTTCCGGACTCGCGACGTCGTTGAGGCGGCCAACTTGTTGGAGCACCTTCGATCAAAAAACGCCGCCATAAAAAAAGACCGCGGTAAGCGAAGTGAGGATTCTCGCCCAGCCTAGAACGGTGATCTCGGCAGCGGCATCCGGAGGGACCCGCGAATCGATACACATTAGTCACCGCGACATCAATGGCCGGGTGGACAAGCGCAATTCAGCACGGCACTGTCACTGCAGGCGGCAGACGATAAGTTCGGGGCACTGCACGAATGGATCAACAAGCACCTGGGCGACCATCTACCCCTTGCTGTATTGGCCGATCAAGCTGGAATGAGTGGACGTAGGTTCTGCTGTTGAGGGAAGAGCGGCCGTGTTTGGCTGGTGCCACCACGAGCGCGGGTATCTTACTGGCTTCGCCTGCTTGTTCGCGCGCACGTGACCGGCGCGGCGGAATTGCAAAGGCGTCTTGGGCCAGAGGGCTTTGTTGCTTATGTTCGTGGGCGAAAGCAATCAACATCCTGAGCACTTGGTAGCAACAAGCGATAGGAGCTTCAAATGCACGTCGAATGGCAGGGCGATCACAGACTACTCGGAGATGATGTAAAACAGGATTTCGAGCGCGAACTGACGCGTCTTGGGCTCGACCCAAGTAAGTTCTTGGTAGAGGTGCGACGCGAGCCTGATCTGCCGGGGGCGGACGGACTCTACGCGATACGCTACGACGTCTATATCACTGACCTGGAGCACCCGGATCGGGATACACGGAAGCTACACGGCGGGCACGGCGAGAACTGGATCGCGCAGTTCGCCCAAATCCGCCGTCGGTAGCATGTTCAGGGGACGCGGTGAGCACGCGATGAGACATCGTGGGTTCGAATCCTATCGCACGCAGCACATCGCAAAGCGGGCGGAATGTGGCGCGAGATCCCTTCCCTAGTGCCGGATTGAAGCTGGGTCTATTAGTTCGGCGCATCTAGCTATTACACGGCGCTAACTCCCATTAAGTACCAAAAACCTGACCCAACCGATAAGAGCATAAATACTTGATTGCTAGGATTAATTCGATGTCGAGATCGACGGACTGTTAATCCGCAGGTCCCAGGTTCGAGCCCTGGTCGGGGAGCCAATATTCAATGGGTTAGGCTCGTTCGAGCGCTCGACTTGGGTAATATTCCCGGTAATGTTTTTTACCGCGCCTTCGCTAAGTCAGCGTTATTCAAGAAGATAAAGCGCAGAGAGCGGCGGACTCTTGATCCGCAGGTGGCTCGGACGTCACGAGCTGAAGCGTGACGCACGCGCCCGGGAACATCCAGAGCGGAATCACCCCCCGGTGACCCCAGCAAGTTGCCGTTGATCGCAAGTCTTGAGACGCGAACAGAAGTCGATAGCGTCGATGGTTGCTTGCCGAAAGCACTCGTTCGCCACCCGCTTGTTGAGATGGCGAGACGCCATCGTGCCTGCCGCGGCGGCCAGCAGAGCATCGAGATCAAGTCGGCAGTGCTGTCCGTACTGCAGATGACGCTGAAGAATTCGCGCCGACTGATGGCGAAGCCACGCTTCGCCGAGATGCGCGTATGCGTTGTTTCGAGCTACTTCTATGGACATGGCAGTTCCTTAGCCTGTATTGGATGGTGAAAGCCGCGTTCCGCGCGAGTATTGAGTGAGTGCTGCAATCGCAAAGCCGCCTCCTGCCGAAGCAGGAGGGCGACCTTTGCGCCGGCTTAGACGCTGGTAATGAGGCCAAGCTGCTGCAGCGCTTTCACGCCATCGTCCAGCCCGACCTCTTCGGCGATCTTTCCGTCCTTGAGACGCAATACCGTCGTTCCACTGAAGTGCATCTTGCGACCCGTCGCCGCCGGCAGCGCCCCAACGAGGAAATCACCAAACGCGGGACCGGTATGCGTCCCGCCGCCTTCCCAGCGGCCAACGACGTAGTCGCCTTCGGCGATCAGATCCGCGGCGCCCCAGAAGTTGAGATCGGGGAAGGCCTTCCGGAAATCGGTCATGAAGGCTTTGATGTCATCACGGCCGCGGCGTGGCTCGTGCAGCGAGTAGTGCAGCAGCATATCGGGGGCAGCGATCTCGTCGACGATGGTGAGGTCGCAGGTCTTTCCCCAGAAGCTTGTGAACCAGCGACCAACAATGGCCTTGTTGTCTTGTTCGATGGACATGATGCGTTCCTTGTGTTCGGGCTAATGGTGGAGTGGAAAGAGAGAGGCTCATCGCTTCCCTCTGATTGAAGATTAGTGATCTGAAGCGAGCCGAGCACTCCGTTTCTTGCGACGTAAAAGAATCGAGCAAGCGCACTCCTAAAGAATTCAATCGCAAGGAGCGGAGTTTCGATATTGTCTTGCGCGTCTAGGCTGCGATCACTATGAACCAACGTGCGAAAACCATGACCGTCGCATCTACTCCTAAGCTTGAGCTTCACTTCCGCCCCCCTGCTCGTACGGGAACACGCTTGGTGTCCAAGAGCTCGCGCGATAGTCGCGGCCAGGCGGTAGGGTTGCAGGACTGGGACAGCATTGCCCAATCGCTCGACGCGCACGGCAATGCGGTGCTGCCTGAATTGCTGACTGCTGCGCAATGTGAGCAGCTGGCGGCCATGTACGGGCGAGCCGATGGCTACCGCGCGCGCATCGTGATGGCACGCCACGGATTCGGGAAAGGCGAATACAAATACTTCGCCTACCCGCTGCCTCCGCTGCTTCGTGAACTGAGGCACGCGCTCTATCCGAATCTGGTGCCCATCGCAAATCGATGGAACCAACAGCTGGGTAGCGGTGTGCATTATCCCGCCACGCTTGATGAATTTTTAGAGCGATGCCATCGCGCCGGACAAACACGTCCCACGCCCCTTATCCTCGAGTATGGCGAGGGCGACTACAACTGCCTGCACCAAGACTTGTACGGGGACCATGTGTTCCCGCTGCAGGTCGCGATACTCTTGTCGCGTCCAGGCGAGGATTTCACGGGCGGCGAGTTTGTGATGACCGAAAGCAGCCCTAGCCATCAGCGTGCGGACGTGGTGGCGCTACGCCAGGGCGATGCAATCGCGTTCACCGTGAATCAGCGCCCGGTGCCGGGCAACCGAAGCGGCACCCGCAAGGTCGCCATGCGTCACGGCGTCAGTCGCATCCACAGCGGCCGGCGTCACACCGTCGGCTTGATCTTTCATGACGCGCGCTGAAAATAAGCGAGGGGACGTGAGAACTATCGATTTATTTGACAAACCGGAACGAGGCGAAGTCGTGGTCATGGGGCCGCGCGCCTTCGTGCTGCGTGGCTTCGCACTGCCGTTTGTTGACGACGAACTCCTCCCTTCGATTGCCGCGGTGGAGCGGGTCTCGCCGTTTCGCCACATGGTCACGCCCGGTGGTTTCACCATGTCGGTAGCGCTGACCAACTGCGGCGTGCTGGGATGGACGACAGACCGGCGCGGCTATCGGTACACCGGGATCGACCCCGACAACGACCGGCCCTGGCCTGCGATGCCTGACGTGTTCGCACGTGTGGCACGCGAGGCCGCGCAAAGCGCCGGATTCGGGGGCTTTTCGCCGGATGCGTGTCTGATTAACCGCTACATGCCTGGAGCACGACTGTCGCTGCACCAGGACAAGGATGAACGCGACTTCGAGGCACCCATCGTCTCCGTGTCGCTCGGAATGACCGCCACGTTTCTGTTCGGTGGTTTCGAGCGAGCAGAAAGGACCGTGAAGATTCCGCTGTACCACGGCGACGTTGCCGTCTGGGGCGCCGAGGACCGGATGCGATATCACGGCGTCATGCCGCTCGGGGATGACCCTCATCCACTGCTCGGAAACCGACGCATCAACTTGACCTTTCGCAAGGCGGGCTGATCGAGAGACCTAGGCACTGGGCTGGGAAGCGCTTCGCCGTGACGACTGAGGCAGTGCATAGAAAGGAAACACCATGAAGATGTCATTGAGTGAACTTGATTCGCCGCTGGGCACCATGCTGCTTGTCACCGATGAGCGAGAGCAGGTACGTGCTCTGCATTTCGGCGACCGCATGGAGCGTATTCACAGAAGTCTCCGAGAACACTACGGAGCGCATGAGCTGACTGAAGCTCCAGCACCGGCCGCAGTCGCGGCCGCGCTTCGCCGTTACTTCGGTGATGATGTCCAAGCGCTCGACAGCATCAACGTTGCTACTGCTGGCACAGATCTGCAGCGAGATGTCTGGGCGGCTTTGCGCCGTATCCCGGTCGGGCAGACCACCACTTACCGGGCGCTCGGCCGCTTGCTCGGGTTTACCGATCCACGCGCAGCGATTGATGTGGGAGCGGCCATCAGCGCCAACCCGATCGCCGTCATCGTACCTTGCCATCGCGTCGTCGCCAGTAACGGAGAACTCAAGGGCTACGCCTGGGGCCCGCATCGCAAGCGCTGGCTGTTGGAGCACGAAAAGGCCATTCAACTGCAGGTCGGCGCTCCGCAGTCCGCGTCGCTTCCGGGATTCTGATGCCTTTGCCGACAACGATGATTGCCGCCGATTATGGCGCACTGCCACCCCGTTAGAATTCGACCGCAAGAATCGGGGTGCTTGCGATTGAAATCTGGCTCAGACTGGGTTCACGAGATCGAACAACAGGAATGAAGCAATGAAAACGAGCGTTCAAGCAGACAAAGAAATCACCGGTATTGCCTTTGCGACGGATGAGCAGCGCTGGGCTGCCGTACAGTCCCGCAATCCGCTCGCGGATGGAGATTTCGTCTACGCCGTCAAGACTACAGGCGTCTACTGTCGCCCCAGCTCGTCGGCACGTCGTCCGAAGCGAGAGAACGTTGAGTTCTTCGATACGGCCAAGGCGGCCGAAGCGGCTGGCTACCGCGCCAGCCGTCGTGCGGCCGGAGATCAAACTTCTGCCGCCAAGCAACGCGCAGCCCTGATCGCTCGGGCTTGTCACCAGATCGAAACGTCGGAGATGCAGCCCAATCTGGACGAGCTCGCCGCAGGGGCGAGCATGAGCCCGTTCCATTTTCATCGTGTCTTCAAGGCCGAAACAGGGCTCACGCCGAAGGCCTACGCCTCGGCTTCTCGTGCACGCAAACTGCGCGAGGAACTCCGTGGAGCAGGAACATCGGTCACGGATGCCATCTATGGTGCCGGCTTCAACTCGAACAGCCGTTTCTACGAAGCCTCGGACGGCCTGCTTGGAATGCGGGCGCGCGACTACCGCGCGGGCGGGCCTAACGCCCAGATCCGCTTCGCGGTCGGGCAGTGCTCGCTTGGCGCTATCTTGGTCGCCCAAAGCCAGCGGGGGATCTGCGCCATTTTGCTGGGTGATGATCCCGAACAGCTCGTGCACGACCTGCAGGACCAATTCCCCAAGGCGCGGCTGATTGGGGGGGACGCAGCATTCGAGCAACTGGTTGCGCAAGTCGTCGGGTTCATCGAAGCACCTGCGCTGGGCTTGAGCCTTCCCCTCGACGTACGCGGCACCGCCTTTCAGGAACGCGTGTGGCAGGCACTGCGCGAGATTCCGCCGGGCGCCACTGTCAGCTACGCGCAGGTCGCTGAACGCATCGGCGCCCCGAAATCCGCGCGCGCAGTGGCTCAGGCTTGCGCAGCCAATCACCTCGCCGTCGCCATCCCCTGCCACCGTGTGGTGCGCCGCAACGGCGCGCTTTCGGGCTATCGCTGGGGTGTCGAACGCAAGCGCGAACTGCTGCAGCGCGAAGCACGCGCATGAACCTGGAAGACGAGCACCGGACATGAACGTTCACGGTGGTTTCATCGCCCGTCTGAATTGCGCGGACATCGCAACCCAGTTGGATCAGGAAGGCTATGCGGTCCTGCGCGGCCTTCTGAACGATAGCCAAGTGCGCGAACTGGCTGCCCGGCGCGGCGTGGCCAGCGCCGACGACCGCGTGTCCCCTGCTTCGGAACAACCGGGGCGCGGAGACCTGTTCTATTTCTTGCGTCCGTTGCCCGCTCCTCTCGAGGAGTTGCGGACCACCTTTTACGGATGTTTGGCACCCATCGCCAACCGCTGGAGGGTCGCCCTCGATATTCCCCATCGGTATCCCGACACTCTGGATGCATTCCTGATGCAAAACCGTAAGGCAGGGCAGGTCTGTGCGCAGTCGAACCTCACCCATCTGCTGGCGGACGGCTACCAAGTCCTGCATCAACACAGGGACGGGGAGCAGGTGTTTCCTCTGCAATTGGTGGCATTGCTCAGCGAGCCGGAAAAGGATTTCACCGGTGGTGAGTTCGTGATGACTGAACAACGTCCGCGCATGCAATCACGTCCTATGGTCTTGCCGTTGCGCAGAGGCGATGTGGCCGTCATTGCGGTTGCAGAGCGACCGTTCAAGGGCAGCAAGGGCTACTACCGCGTCAATCTCAAGCATGCGATCAGTCGCGTGCGCAGCGGCGAGCGCGTTGGACTGGAGCTCATGTTCCACGACGCCAAGCGAAGTTGACCGCGTGCCCGAAGGAAGAACCTGGACGCTGATCGGAGCGGACGGCAAACCTTATCAAAGCGAACGGCCGGGCAGCCTGGGCGGACACGGAGCGAGGAAGCTGTACGGCCTCTTCAACTGTCCGTCGGCGTTGCAGGCCATCGCGCGCGGCGGCTACGTGAAGAACCGCGTGTTCTTTCGGGACGAAGCCACGGCAGTCGCCGCCGGTTATCGACCCTGTGCGGTATGTCTGCCAGAGAAATACGCTGCGTGGAAAGCGGCGCAGGCGCCGAGACCAACCAACCACGGGGAAGGAAACAGGTCGCCCTTCGCGCGCGACGAAGCCGGTAATATTGCGAAGCCGAATTAATCCTTCAGAGGGGAAAACTCGGCAAACCAACCGAAAATATTACCGGCCGTTTTGGCCAAGATCGTTGACTGGCGCGGCTTTCCGAGCGATGACCGGACGGACTGTTAATCCGCAGGTCGCACGTTCATAACGTATTAGAAGATCACTCCATTTGGCAGGCCGTAGAATCTGCCCAGTGTCGAACCTATCCACGCGCGCGTTGGCGGCCCGAGCACGGGCGACGAAACGCTGGTACGTGTACCTGATTCTCTGCCGCGGGGGAGCGATCTACACCGGGATCGCCCGGAATGTGGCGGTCCGCTACGCTCGGCACGTCGCCGGTACCGGGGCGCGCTACACTCGTGCCAATCCGCCGAGCCGACTGCTCATCAAGTTCGCCTGCTTGAACCAGTCGGAAGCCAGCAAGATGGAGGCAGCGATTAAGAAGCTGGCTGCCACTGACAAGCGGAAACTGGTCGACAAGACCAGTGCCACTGTGCGGAAATTACTGTTCGGTTGACCGTCCCTCAGATCCGCGGCCGGACCACAACGCTACGATACCTTGTCTTTAATCCATTTCGAAAGGCCAGCATCGACGGCGAGTTCTGCAAGCCGCATTGGTGGAACAAGCTCGATGTAAGGTGGCAAATCCTTGGCGTTTGCCAAGTCATCGGACGGCGAGTGAACGACGAAAAAGACGCGGCGGAATGGACGTAGCGGTCATCGGTGATCGGCTAAATCCGGTGTCTGTGATTGCTCTCGAGCTAACGCAGTTCAGACGAGTTTTGACACCACGCCCCAGAATTTTGACACCACGTGAGTGACTGCTATCGATATGAACAAAGCTAGATGGTGCTGTTGAGTGGAGTCGAACCACCGACCTACTGATTACGAATCAGTTGCTCTACCAACTGAGCTACAACAGCCCGGATGACAGCCGACGCAATATTCCCGCGCCGGCAAATCGAGGAGCCAAGAATTATACCGAACCCGGACCAAGGCTGCGAGTCGTGAGCACCATTGCGGGGCCCACGGCGGTGGCAACGAGTCTCTGGTGACTGCGTCGCGCTATCTGATCGGTTTCCATGCTGTCGCGGCACGACTCTCGCAGCGCGCGGAAGGCGTGCAGGCGATCTACATCACGGCGGCGCGCCATGACCGCCGGGCCCGCGAGATCGTCGAGCTCGCGCAAACGCTCGGCATCGACGTTCATGCGGTCGACGATGCGCGTCTTTCTCAGCTGGCGGACGGCGAAGTCCATCAAGGCGTCGTCGCGCAGGTCCAAGGCGAGCAGCTACGACAGACCCTCGAAGAGATTCTAGATGCGCTGACCACTCCGCCCCTGTTGTTGCTGCTCGACGGAGTGACCGATCCGCACAATCTGGGTGCGTGTCTGCGCAGCGCCGACGCGTTCGGCGTCGATGCAGTGGTTATTCCCAAGGATCGCGCGGTCGGCGTCAACGCGACAGTGGCCAAGGTGGCGTCGGGTGCTGTGGAGACCGTGCCGGTCATTACCGTCACCAACCTCGCACGCACCATGCGTGACCTGAAGGAGCGCGGGGTCTGGCTGGTTGGCGCCGACGCCGAAGGCAGTGAAAGCCTGTTCGATGCCGACCTTTCCGGCTCCATCGCCTGGGTGCTCGGCGGCGAGGGAAGCGGATTGCGTCGCCTGACGCGGGAGCTTTGCGACCGCAGGGTGAGCATTCCGCTCATGGGCAGCGTCGCGTCCCTCAATGTGTCGGTCGCCGCCGGCATCTGCCTGTTCGCAACGCGGGAGCAGCGAAGCCGCGCCAGCGGCTAGCACGGCAGATTTGCCTAGTCCGCCTCGCGCGGCTAGCATGGGCGCGTTCAGGGTGCCGCGTGGCGCCCGACGTTCCCACTGAGGACTCATCATGCTCCAGATATATTCCATTGCACGGTCTCGCGTCCCGGGCATCGCGCTAGGATTTGCATTTGCCTTGCTGCTGCCATTCGGCGCAGCAGCCAAAGGAAGCCTCGTGTTCTGCTCCGAAGGCAGCCCCGAGGGATTCCAGCCGCAGTTCTTCACGACCGGAACGACCTTCGACGCGGCGTCGGTGCCCATGTTCAATCGCCTGGTGCAATTCGAGCTCGGTAGCACCAACATCGTCCCAGCTCTCGCCGAATCGTGGACTGTCTCCGGCGACGGCAAGACTTACACCTTCAAGCTGCGCAAGGGCGTCAAGTTCCACAGCAATGCGAATTTCACGCCCAGCCGCGATTTCAATGCCGACGACGTCCTGTTCTCGTGGAATCGCATGGCCGACGACAATCATCCGTTTCACAAGATGACTGCCGGCCAGACGTTCGCGTACTACGACGACATGGGCATGAAGAACATCGTCGACAACGTGCAGAAGATCGACGACTACACGGTTCGTTTCAATCTCAAGCGGCCGGAGGCGCCGTTTCTTGCGGACCTGGCGATGGACTTCGCATCGATCCTTTCGAAGGAGTATTTCGAGACGATGCAGAAAAAGGGCACGCCCAACGCGGCGGATGTCTATCCCATCGGCACCGGGCCGTTCGAGTTCGTCTCCTACCAAAAGGACGCCGTGATTCGCTACAAGGCATTCGATCGCTACTGGAAGGGCCGCCCGAAGATCGACAATCTGATCTATTCGATCACCCGCGACGCGACCGCGCGTTATGCCAAGCTCAAGACCGGCGAGTGCCAGGTGATGGCATTTCCGAAGCCCGCCGATCTCGACGAGATGAAACAGGACCCGCAGCTCAAGGTGCTGCAGACGGAAGGGCTCAACATCGGATATATCGCGTTCAACACCGAAAAGAAGCCCTTCGACAACAAGCTGGTACGGCAGGCGCTCAACCTTGCCACCAACAAGGAAGCAATCCTGAAGGCTGTCTATCTCGGCAACGGCCAGATGGCGAAGAACCCGATCCCGCCGATTCTCTGGAGCTACAACAACGCGGTGCAGGACTACCCGTACGATCCGGCGAAGGCCAAGCAGCTGCTCTCGCAAGCGGGCTTCCCCAACGGTTTCGATGTCGATCTGTGGTACTTGCCGGTCACCCGCCCGTACAACCCCGACGGCAAGCGCATGGCCGAGATGATCCAGGCCGACTGGGCCAAGGTCGGCGTCAAGGCCACGCTCACGACCTTCGAGTGGGCCGAGTATCGCAAGCGCTCCAAGGGAGGCGAGCATCAGGTCGTGATGTTCGGCTGGTCCGGCGACAACGGCGACCCCGACAACTTCTTCGTGCCGCTGCTGGGTTGCGAGGCGGTCAAGGGCGGCGGCAACAGCGCGCGCTGGTGCAACAAGTCGTTCGAAGACTTGATCATCAAGGCCGCGCAGACACCCAAGCAAGCCGACCGCGCCAAGCTTTACGAGCAGGCGCAGGTCATCGTCAAAGAAGAAGCGCCGTGGATCACGGTGGCTCACTCGATCCGCTTCGAGCCTCTACGCAAGGAAGTCAAAGGCTACAAGATGGATGCGACCGCGCATCACTACTTCGACGGCGTCGATATCACGACGCAACCGGCGCCGTGAATCGCCGGTCTCCAGGCATTGCAGCCCGCTGAGCGCTACAAACCTGTGTGATGTAGCACTAAGTTCGTCATTCCCGCGAAGCGGGAATCCAGTGTCTTTGACGAACGCCGCTGGGTTCCAGCTTTCGCGGGAGCGATGATCTCTATGAGCTCGAATTCAGTCGCGCATGTTCCGGCGACCTCGCTGGCCGTTGACTATTCTTGCGCCGGGAGCATCTAGCCGCTCCGCTCCATGCTGACCTACATCCTCCGCCGCGCAGCGCTGATCATCCCGACGTTTATCGGGGTGACGCTGCTTGCGTTTGCACTGATTCACCTCATCCCCGGCGATCCGGTGGAGAATCTCTCGGGCGAGCGCGGCATGGACCCGGCGCGGCGCGAGCGACTGCTGCATGAGTTCGGTCTTGATCGTCCGCTGGCGGTGCAATACGCGACCTATGTGCGTCAGGTCCTTAAGGGCGATCTCGGCACATCGCTGACCACGCATGAGCCGGTGCTCAGCGAATTCCTGACGCTCTTTCCGGCGACGATCGAGCTTGCGTTCTTTGCGATGGTGCTCGCTGTGTGCATCGGACTGCCGGCAGGGATTCTCGCGGCGCTCAAGCGCAACACCGTCGCCGATTACGCGGTCATGGGCGTGTCGCTGACCGGCTACTCGATGCCGATCTTCTGGTGGGCGCTGCTGCTCATACTCTTTTTCTCGGTGCAACTGGGGTGGACGCCGGTATCGGGGCGAATTGCGGTCGAGTTCGACGTGCCGGCATCGACCGGATTGATGTTGATCGATTCCTTGCGCAGTGGCGAAGCGGGCGCGTTCCGATCGGCGCTGTCGCATCTCGTCCTTCCAGCGATTGCATTGGGCACGATTCCGCTTGCGGTCATTGCGAGGATGACGCGCTCGTCGATGCTCGAGGTCCTGCGCGAGGATTACGTTCGCACGGCGCGTGCCAAGGGCTTGCCGTATTGGCGGGTGGTGCTGATTCACGCGCTGCGCAATGCGTTGATTCCGGTGATCACGGTGATCGGTCTGCAAGTTGGCCTGCTGCTGTCCGGCGCGATCCTGACCGAGACCATCTTTTCCTGGCCGGGCGTAGGCAACTGGCTGATCCACGGCGTTCAGTCACGCGACTATCCGGTGGTGCAGGGCGGCATCTTGCTGGTGGCCTCGATCGTGATCAGCGTCAATCTGATCGTCGATTTGCTCTACGGCGTGATCAACCCGAGGATCCGTCATGCATGAGGCTGCCGTCGCGGAGCGCATCCCGCCAGCGCGAGAAGCCAGCGCATGGCGCGAATTCTGGCAGGCGTACTCGCAGAGCCGCGGTGCGCTGATCGGGCTGGCGCTGGTGATGGCGCTCGTACTGCTGGCGCTCTTTGCCGATGTCGTGTCGCCGCACCCGCCGAACGAGCAATATCGCGACTTCACGCTGACGCCGCCCGCGTGGCATGAGGCCGGGACGGCGAATTTCATACTCGGCACCGATCCGGTCGGCCGCGACATGCTGTCTCGCCTGATTCACGGCACGCGCCTGTCGCTGCTGATCGGCCTCATCTCGGTGACCATTTCGCTGGTCCTCGGCGTCGCGCTCGGCTTGCTCGCCGGATATTTCCGCGGTCTGACCGAGACCACCATCATGCGCTTGATGGACGTGATGCTCGCTTTGCCGAGCCTGCTGCTCGCCATCGCCGTCGTGGCGATTCTCGGCCCGGGCCTGATCAATGCGATGTATGCGATCGCCATTGTGCTGCTCCCTCATTACGTGCGCCTGACGCGGGCGGCGGTGCTGGCCGAGGCCGGCAAGGAATATGTTGCCTCGTCGCGGATCGCCGGCGCCGGCCCGATCCGACTCATGTTTGCGACCATTCTTCCCAATTGCGCGGCGCCGCTGATCGTTCAGGCAACGCTCGGTTTCTCGAGTGCGATCCTCGACGCCGCGGCATTGGGGTTCCTCGGTCTGGGCGCGCAACCGCCGACGCCTGAATGGGGGTCGATGCTTGCCGGTGCGCTCGAATTCATCCAGCGCGCATCGTGGGTGGTGACCTTTCCCGGGCTCGCGATCCTGATCACCGTGCTTGCATTTAATCTGATGGGCGACGGCCTGCGCGATGCGCTCGACCCGAAGCTCAAGCGCTAGGGCTTCCTGATGGCGCTCCTCGAGATCGAAGGGCTCACCGTGGAATTCGGGAGCCTCGCGACGCCGCTCATCGCCGTCGACGACGTCGACCTGACGATGGAGGCGGGCGAGATCGTCGGCTGCGTCGGAGAGTCGGGCTCCGGCAAGAGCGTCACGGCGCTGGCATTGATGGGGCTGGTCGATTTTCCTGGACGGGTGCGCGCCAAGCGCATGAGCTTCGACGGGCGCGATTTGCTGGGACTGTCCGACGCCGGGCGCCGCGCGCTGGTGGGCAAGGATATCGCCATGATCTTCCAGGATCCGCTGGCGAGCTTGAATCCCTGCTTCACGGTCGCGTTCCAGTTGACCGAGACCATGAGGATCCACGGCACCGACGCCGAGCGACGCAGTGCCAAGCGCCGCCGCGACCGTGCGCTGGAGCTTTTGCAGCAGGTGGAAATACCGGACGCGGCGGCGAGGCTGAACGCGTTCCCGCACCAGCTCTCGGGCGGCATGGCGCAGCGGGTCATGATCGCGATGGCGATCGCCTGCAACCCGCGGCTCCTGATCGCCGATGAGCCGACCACGGCGCTGGACGTGACCGTGCAGGCGCAGGTGCTCGATCTGCTCGTCCGCCTGCAGCACGAGCGCGGCATGGCGCTGCTGCTTATTACCCACGATCTTGCCGTCGTCGCCGAAACGGTGCAGCGGGTGATGGTCATGTATGCCGGCCAGGAGGTCGAGACCGGACCGGTCCCCGCCATTTTCGAGGCGCCCGAGCATCCGTACACGCAGGCGCTGCTGGCTGCGCTCCCCGAGCACAACCTCGAACGCTCGAGGCTCAAAGCGATTCCCGGTATCGTGCCCGGCCTTTTCGACCGTCCCATCGGTTGCCTGCTGTCGCCACGCTGCGACTACGCGCTCGAGCGTTGCCATCGCGACCAGCCGCTCCTCGAGGGACCGTCAGAGCGCAAGGTTCGCTGCCACTTTCCGCTGGACGCCACGGGGCAGCCCACCGGCGGCTGGCGCACCGAGGCGCAGGCACCTGCCCGGGCTTCCGCTGACACGCCGGCGAGTGCCGCGTGAAGCGTCAGGTGAATATCAAGAAGTGAGCACTGTGTGAGTGCAGCCTCTCCGCTGCTCGAGGCGCGCGCGCTGGCCCGGCATTACGCCGTCTCGCGCGGCCCGTTCAAAGCCAAGGGGCTGGTGCGAGCCCTCGACGGCGTGTCGTTCTCCGTGCGCGAAGGCGAGACGTTGGCGATCGTCGGAGAATCCGGCTGCGGCAAGTCGACGCTTGCGCGACAGGTGACCATGATCGAACGGCCGACGTCCGGTGAGCTTCGGCTCAACGGCGAGGACGTCGCGCACGCCGACCGCGAGACACTCAAGCGTCTGCGGCCGCAGGTGCAGATGGTGTTCCAGAATCCCTATGCGTCGCTCAATCCGCGCAAGCAGGTCGTGACGCTCCTCGACGAGCCCCTGGCCATCAACACCGACTTGAGCGCGGCGGCGCGGCGCGACGCCGCCCGCGCCATGATGGCGCGCGTGGGTCTTCGTCCCGAGCACGAGCGCCGCTATCCGCACATGTTCTCGGGAGGGCAGCGCCAGCGCATCGCGGTGGCGCGCGCGCTGATGTTGCAGCCGCGCCTGTTGGTAGCGGATGAGCCGGTGTCTGCGCTCGACGTTTCGATTCAGGCGCAGGTGCTGAATCTGTTGATGGACCTGCAGCAGGACATGGGGATCGCTTATCTTTTTATTTCACACAACCTGCAGGTCGTGCGCCATATCGCCGAGACGGTCGCGGTGCTCTACCTGGGAAAGATCGTCGAGTCGGGACCGAAAGCGCTGGTGTTCCGGCGCCCGGCGCATCCGTATACGCGGGCGCTCCTCGCCAGCACGCCGTCCCTGCGAAACGCGAACCGGCGCGCGGCGGCGTCATCCATCGCCTCCGGCGCCGGGCGAGAGCTAGAAGGTGAGAAGGACGCGGGCCGCGCGAGCGCCGTGCTCAAGGGCGAGCCGCCGTCGCCGCTGAACCCTCCTTCCGGGTGCGCGTTTCACGGGCGTTGTCCCTATGCCATCGAGCGGTGCCGGATCGAGGTGCCGGTGCTCGAACCATTCGACGGCGCTCTGGTCGCGTGCCATCGCGTGGCGGAGATCAATATTTAAGGAGATTGCGATGAAATGGTGGCCGGCTCTTTGCTTTTCAGTGGCGCTATTGGCGAACGCGGTGCTCGCGCAGGATTACGTGCTCAAATCGCTCAAGATCGATCAACCGTTCGCCCGCGCAACTCCGCCGGGGGCAAAGACCGGCGGCGTGTTCTTCACGGTCGAGAATCGTGGGGACGTCGGCGACACACTGATCCGCGCCTCATCGCCGATCGCCGGCACCGTCGAACTGCACCAAATGGCGGTGGAGGCAGGAGTGATGAAAATGCGCGCGATCGCGGCGGCGGAAGTGAAACCCGGCGGGAAGCTCGAACTGAAGCCCGGCGGCTACCACCTCATGCTGTTCGATCTCCGGCAGCCGCTCAGGAAGGGCGACCGGTTCCCGCTGACTCTCACCTTTGCCCGCGCCGGGACGCTCGAGGTCTCGGTCGTTGTTGAAGACATGAGCCTGCCGATTGGGGCGACGCCCAAACCCTGATTTCAATGCGCATGCGCGTGTCCCTCTGATGACGACGCGCGGGGCGGCTCGTGCTTGAGCACCTCGATCTGGGCGAGCATCCAGCTCATCCGGTCGGTCGCCGCATCCGGGACGCCGATCCAGCGTCCGCGCAGATAGCCTTGGCGATCGATCAGGAACTCCATGTGCGCGGGCGCGGCGTCGCCGGGTGCTGTGTCCTTCTGGCGCGCGAACATCGCGTACGCGGCGGCCACGTTTGGGCTCGTCATGACGAATATCGATGGGTCGAGATTCAAGGCATCCGAAACCACGGAGGTCGACGCGGCGCTCGTCGGCACGGCGATGACCCGTGCGCCAGCATGTTCGAGCGCACTTCTTGCCGCCGCGAGGGCACGCAAGCGTGGCAAAGATTGCGGCAGCGTATAAAACACGACAAGCGGGATGTAGCGCTCGCGCTGTTGTTGCAAAGACTCCTGCGTCCGTCCAGCAACCTGAAATGTGAAATCTGGCGCGACAATCGAGAGCCACGGTTCGACGCGGCGAATCAGAGCCGTTGCGTCCTCTGCCTCCGACTGGGCGTGCAGGAATTGGATCAGGTCCCAGATTTCCGCGTCGCTCATTCGCGATGCGAACCCTGGCATTGGCGTTCCCGGGATACCCTGCGCGATCCACCAGAAAAGCTCCCCTGCTCGGTGATGCGGCACGTGCTCGACAAGGTTTACCGGCTTCACCGACAAGGAGGTTGCAGCGGGTCCATCGCCGTGACCATCGATTCCGTGACACGTACTGCAACGCTGGGCATAGAGTGCGGCCCCGCGGACGATCGAGGTAGTCGTGTAACGTACCGGCGACGCGACATAGGTGGTCGGATATGCTGGTACCGCAAGCAGCCAAGCCCACGCCGTAGCTGTCGCTACGATGGCCGCGATACCGGCGGTCCATACGCGCGGTCGATGGCGGCGCGCACCCACCAGCACAAAGCCCGCGGCCAGGCACGCGATGATACCTGTCACCGCCAAGGTGGCTTGTTGCGCGTCCTCCCAATTCAGTGTGTGCTCGAACGGCCAGATCGGAGACTGGTGCGCGCCAGGAATAGTCGTGCCGAGCGCGCCGACGATCGCCACCACGATAATTCCGGCGGCGATTTCCGCCGTAGCGTTGCGCCGAAGAAGACGCAGCGCTTGCGCATCCTGGCGTTCCAGCCGCGGGGTCAGAGACAGGCGATTGACCGCGGCCAGCGTCACCATTGCCGCAAACACTGCAAGCTTGGCGAGCAGAAGCCGGCCGTACTCGGTTCCGACCAGAGCAGGCACGGAGCCCACGAGATACCACGCGTTCGCGAGACCACTCAAGACGAGCGCACCCACGCACACAACGCCCAGCGTCGAGAAGCGCCGGGTCGCCTGTGCTGCG
>Ga0210402_10001148_pt1 | contig 27820 bp, 17 predicted proteins | sample IncBWC7MmetaG_FD_161055 | JGI IMG/M metagenome (GOLD analysis project Ga0210402, IMG submission 161055) | Forest soil microbial communities from Barre Woods Harvard Forest LTER site, Petersham, Massachusetts, United States - Inc-BW-C-7-M | ecosystem: Environmental > Terrestrial > Soil >... | reverse complement strand
GATAGATAGAATAATTCCTTGCCATCCCGTCTCCATCGCGGCTCCTCTCCACCTGCACGGGACACCTGCCATTTGCTGTCGGGTGCCGGGAATGGCGATACGTATACCTCCCAGGTTCCCGTCTCGTTCGAAGAGTACGCCACCCATCTGCCGTCCGGCGAAAACTGCGCGTTTCGAATGTACCCCTTGGAGAGTAGGAATGGCTTCGCTTGCCAATCTGACGAGGACATGTACCACAGCTCGGAGCCCTTTCCGGCCAAGAGGTACTTGCCGTCGCGGGACCAGTCCCAGAAAGCTTGTTGCGGCGCGCCCAAGTCAGCAATCTCCTGTTCGGTCCCAGAACCGTCAGAGTTTTTCTGATACAAGGAAAAATGGAACTTGCGATTCGAACTGAACGCAATCTTCTTGCCATCAGGGCTCCAGATCGGGCACTGATCCGCGGCCAGGGTGAAGGTGAGACGTGTTGCTGCAGCGTTCGCTAGCTCGTTGACCCATATGTTTACGTGGCGCTGATCCCTGTCCATCTGGTCAACCACTAATCGCCGGCCATCGGGTGAAAGGCCCAAGTTGGCGAAGCGGCCAGGTACCCCGACGTTACCCGCGGGTTTTCCAGTACGGTCAAACCACGCCATTTGTGAAATCGCCTCCCCTTTGCCCGTTTGTGCGACCAAGATCCCTTTGCCGGCTACGTCGAACACGCCGTAATCGACGATAGGATAGTATTGAACCGCGTCGCTGACGGTTTGGGGTTCTCCGCTCAGTACGTAGTCACGCTTATCAAAGCGTTGTGCGACCAATGCATTGTCCCGCACGTAGACGAGAAATCCGGGTTCCGCGTAAGCAGCATTCGAACTGGTGTTGGCAATGGTGTGCCAATTGGGCGAATCCAGCATACCTAGACAGATGGCATTTTTTTCGAAGTGCCCCGAAAAGTTGGCCGCTAGAAAAAGAAAGTGTCGGCCGTCCGGCAGGAAAACGGGCCATCGATGGCTAAATTCGGAACTCGACGCCTTGGTTACTTCCACCGGTGTCCCGCCACCCGCGGAGACCCGGAGCAGTCCTCCGTATCCCTCCGGCGCGAAGAGGATTACTCCATCCCGGCTCCACGTGCCACCGCGCCCGTGAGCGGCGTCACAAATCACCTGCGGTGATCTTCCGGAAGAAACATCTACTCTTTTGAGTTTTCCCAGAGCGAAAAACCCGATGGACTTGCCGTCTGGCGACCAGAATGGATAGGAAGCGTCTTCCGTTCCCTGTACAAGTGTGGCGCCCCGGCCTCCGACTTCGGATGTCCAGATTACATACTTGTTGGATTGACTTGAGTAGGCGACCATGGCTATCGTGCGACCATCTGGCGACAGAGCAAGGTGGTTCGCCGGGAGAGGGACTGGGCTATTGAAGTACATCGCGCGCGGAGTCTGGTGCGCGCGCATCCACCAGGCCGCGCCTCCTCCGATCAGAACCAACAAAAGCAAAGCTGCAAGCGGCTTACTGACACGGTCCCAAGCCTTGCGCTTTGCTTGGACGCCAACCGATAGGCCGGTCTGCGGATGACTCTCTGCTATCCACTGCAGCTGGAGTTTCACGTCATGTGCGGTTTGAATGCGTTCTTCGGGGTCCTTCGCGAGGCAAGTGCGAAGTAAGCGATCCAGCGCAGGCGGCGCCATTGGCTGAAACGCCGAGATCGGGCGTGGTTCGTGTTCCAGGATCGCGGCAATCACACTGGCTTGGCTCTTGCCATCGAACGCGTGGTTTCCGGTCACCACCTCATACAGCACAGCACCAAAGGAGAAGAGATCGCTGCGCGCATCCGTTTCTGTCCCTTCCAACTGCTCCGGGGACATGTATTGCACCGTCCCGAGGATAGCGCCTTCCTCTGTGAGCGGCGGGCTTTTCGCCAGCGAGACCAAGAGGGTCTCGCGGCTTGCGATCGCTTCTGCCACCGGCTTGGCTAATCCGAAATCCAGCAGTTTCACGCCGGACTTCGTTAGCATGATGTTGCCGGGCTTCAGGTCGCGATGGACGACACCACTGCGGTGAGCTTTGTCGAGCGCATCGGCTATTTGCGCACCGTATTTCAGCGCTTGATCGAGTGGCAACGGGCCTTTTTCGAGCCGCTTGGCGAGGGTCTCGCCTTCGACGCACTCCATGACGAGATAATCCGTGCCGTCCTGATGGCCGATGTCGTGAAGGACACAGATATGCGGGTGATTCAAACTGGAGATGGTCTTCGCTTCCCGGTCGAAGCGCTGCTTGCGAATGGGATCAGACGAAAACTGTGCGGGGAGAATCTTAATCGCGACGGTGCGATCTAGCCGCGTGTCTCGCGCACGATAGACTTCGCCCATCCCGCCCGCGCCTAGCGGCGCCGTGATTTGATAGGGGCCAAGCTGGGTGCCTGGAGCGAGGGCCATAAGTTGCCGTGATTATAACCCCGAAAAGTCCTCGTCGGGGACTTCCAGCCCTTAAACGCCTGATTAGCGCGGCGAGCTCAAGCGGTCGATGCAACACCATCGAATCAATTGATCTGACAATACTTCCCTCCAGAGATACGATATGTCCGGCTGAACTTAATTAGAACTAGACAGGGCTGTGCTTCGATTGAATCAACGCTCGCGAATGACTTTAGTTGTTGAGACTCCTACAAGTAGAGGTCGCGCTAACGTTGCGTATACCCATTAAGACCACCGCGACTAATGGAGACGTGGAATACTGCGGATTCTTGGAACAGCAGTGAGAGTAAGTAGTGCTATTCCCGGACGACGGCTACTTTGGCGGAGTGGGCTTCGCACTCTTGGGGCTGGCTGCGCTAGGAGAGCAAGCGCGGCGGGGTTGTTCGCCGCCGAAACCCGCACGGAACGGGCTCGATTCGCGGACTCTCGTCCGTACTCCATCGATCACCGGTGGTATGGGATCGTGCGGAACACCGCGAATTAGAAAAATTATTAGCGCGGCTTCGCCGGGAGAATCCACGCTCGAGCCGACGCCCACTCCTTGCACGCCGGACTTGCTCATCCATTCATCGGAGTGTGCGGCATGCACGACATTCGCCCGGGCAATTTCTGCGTCCGGCAGAGAGTACACAAGCTGTGGCAGCGGCGCCGATTGTTCCAACGCGGCGCTATCCGCCGCAGAAAGCACGCCTCGCTTCGAAAATAAATCTGCTTCGATGATTCGCGTGCGCACCCCGTCGACCTGGGTGGGAATATTTGTCCGCGGCTGACCGCTCGTCACGAAAAACAGGATTGCCGGTTCGGCCGGATTGTCGTAGCTTCCCCCCACTCCCACCGCCTGGACTTCGGGATGCGCATGTAGTTCGGATGCGTGGGCATCCCGCACCGCGAGCGCTCTTTTGAGACCCTCGGCTGAAGCTGTTGCGGCCGGCACTGTTAGTGTTGCCGAAGCAGGTTTCACTGGCAGCGTGCAGCCAATAACCTGATGAGCTCCGCCACCTACAAAGGTCACAGCATTGCCCGCACTCGCAAAGAAGTTGAGCACCTCCGACACCGGATTGCCGACAGTATCTTGATCTGAGCCAGCAAATAGAAGCGCCACTGGATCGGCGGTATCCTGCGTGACAATCAGCGATCCGGAATCGCCCGGTGCACTAAAACTGCCTCCTGCAACGTTGACCTGATTCGTGAAGGTTTCGTTGAAAGTTGTTCCTGAACCGCATCCTTTCTGATACTGAACGGAGGTCGTGACATTGGTCGCCATGATCGTCGAACAGGTGAGTCCTGTAGAACGGCCGCTCTTGGCAACAGGGTGGCCTACCACAGCGCCCACTCCGGAACCTGCATGTGGGGAGCCCGAGACGGGAACACTGTTCGTGTCGGTCGTGGCGCCGAGAAAAAGGATATTGCCATTGGGATCGAGGCCATTCGGCACACCCTGCGCAATGGCAGCGTCTATCTTCGGCGCCGTTCCGGTTTCTAAATTATAGAACTCCGTTAGGTTGGCAATAATGGTGAAAGGTCCCTGCCCACAGTTATTGTCAATTAGCCCAGGCTGGATGATGTTCTCGCCTGGGACAGCCTGATCACTACGGGCTAGAACATGGTTATTGCTTAAGATGTACTCAGTTCCACCGCGCGTAACGGCGGAGCCGAGCGTGCCCCCACAGCAAGTGATGAAGCCACCGCTCGTCTGCGAATCCTTCTGGTTGCCGCCGGAACTGCCGAAAGATATTGGATTGCCTTCGTAATTCTGATTCGGCGGAAAAATCGTCACAACTGCCGAACCGGACACGGACGGGTTTACCTGGGACACTGCCGTGATCGTGACTGTAGTTGTCGTGACACCCCCCTTCCCGTTAGACGTTGTTTGGACTCCGCCCGGGGCGACGTACAGACCAGAACTGGAGATAAAACCGAACTGCTGGCTGCCTCCAGCTATGCCGTTGACCTGCCAGGTCACGGCGTTGTTGGAAAGATTATTGGGAATGGCAGTGAACTGTTGCGTTGTGAATATGGCCACATTCACTGGATTCGGATTGACGGTAATGGAAGGGATTACCGGGATTACTGTCACTGTGGCGGTTCCGAACTGCACGCTATCCACCTGCGAAATCGCTTTTACTGTGACCTGCGCTGGGTTAGGCACCGTTGCGGGCGCCGTATAGAATCCTGAAGAGTTAATCGTCCCATTCGCACTGCCACCTACGACGCTCCAGGTGACAGCCGCATTGGTGGTCCCAGTCACATTTACGAAGAACCCCTGCATGCCAAGAACCTGTAGTGTCACGGCTTGGGGCTCAACTTGGACACCGATTTGAATCTTCGCGGTGGCAGAGGCGGATTTGGACGAATCCGCCTGAGAGGTAGCGGTTACGGTTACCTGCGCCGGGGTCGGTACGGTTGTAGGTGCGAAGTATAGGCCCGCCGTGGAGATCGTCCCATTCGAAGGACCTCCTGCAACGCTCCAGGTCACAGCTGTGTTCGTTGTGCCCGAGACGCTCGCGATAAATTGTTGGTTATTACCGGCGGTAACCGTCGCCGACGTAGGAGAGATGCTCACTGAAATCTGAACCGGAGGCGGAGGCGTTGAGCTTCCGCCCCCCCCCACAACCTCCGAGGATCAAGAGCAGAACACAAGGCAAAGCAAACGGAAACCCGCAGCGCATGAAAACCTCGTCTGGATTAGAAATTTTTATATGCTAGCACGGACAGGGAACATTTTCGACGAATCGTGCCAACGCACTTGAGTTTGGACTCTGCTGAAGAGAAAAGGGATGCCTCCGACGAACCTGGCTTGCGTCTGATTAACGCGGAATACTGCGGATTCTTGAAATAGCAGTAGTGGGAGTGGGTCGTGTTATTCGCGGACGACGGCTACTTTGGCGGAGGGGACTTCGAGGCGGATGAGTTTGTGAGCGGAGTCGAGGTAGAGAAGGATTTCGAGGTCGGCGGTGGTGGCTTTCAGGGCTTCGCAGGATTTTCCGCCGGCGGTGGCTGTGCCGGTGGATTCGACAGCGATCGTGCCGGGCGTTAATTCCTGAGGGATCAGAACCGGGAAAGTTTGCGCCCCTTTCTTGTTCCAATCGTAGATGCGGGCGAGGAGTTCGAACTGGTGATAGAGGTTGTTGTCCAGCACGGCGATAAGCGGCGAGCCGAAGGAGTTTTCCTGATTATAGGGAGCGGCGCCCTGCATCTGCAGTGTAGTTTTGGCGACGCCATTGACGAAGAGGATGTGCGCTGAGTTGGACTTGTCGGTTTGGGCGGCCCAGTCGTAGCTGAGCGGAGCACCGTCGGGTTGAAGGGTGAGGGTGCCGGTAACCTTGGAGGATTTTCCGTCGGGAGTTTTCATGGAAGTGGAGCCCTTGGCGGTCCAGGTGGCCCCGGAGGGTTCGATCTCGAATTCCTCGCGGCCGATCGAAGCGCCATCGAGGAGGATATTGAATCTGCCTTTGTCGGCGACTAAGACGGAGCCGGGCGCAGCTTTTTTGTCTGCGGCGTAGGCGGAGAAACCGAGCGCAACGGCGAGAGCCAGCATGGGAGCGAGAGAGATGAACAAATTTCGCCGGAAATAATCACTTCGCATGAATCCCCCTCAGGATTTCGGTTTTTCCAGTTCGAGATGCGCTTCGAGATCGGTGGTTGGGACACCGGCAATTCCGCGGCGAAGAATCTCGGTGATGACGACGGCGGTGTCACCGGAACTGTCGACGCGAAAATCGGCAAGCTGGTAGGACGCGATGCGCTGCGTGTGCAGGGCGCGGAAGCTGGCTTCATCGCGGAATAAGGGGCGGCCGGTCATGGTCATGCAGCGGGAAAGAAGGACTTCAATACGGGCGTCGAGCCAGATGACGGGGACGCCGGCGTTGCGGAGGAATTCGGGAGCGCCGGGCTGCGCGTAGGTGCCGCCGCCGAGAGCGAGGATGGTGGGTTCCTTTTGTTCGACGGCGCGGCCGAGGGCGGCGCGGAGTTCATCGGCTTCGAGTTGGCGGAAGGCGGGTTCGCCGAGGCGCTCGAAAAATTGGGGAATGGTGATGCCAGCGGTGGCTTCGATGCGTTCGTCGAGATCCACGAAGCGCCAGCCGAGCTGGCGGGCGAGGCGAGCGCCGACGGTGCTTTTGCCGGAGCCCATGAATCCGGCGAGGCACACAATTGGAATGCGCGGGAGAGGGCCGCGAGATGGGGGCGTTGGATTCACGATGCCGACGAGCGCGGGGTTGATTTCATAAGGCTACGTTAAGAATACAGCGGTGGCGGGCGGAGCTAAAGGTGAAGATTTGGAAATTGGTGAAAGAGATAGGGTGGGAGAGCCAGGAGGGATGATTTTGTCATGGGGCCTTCTGCGTAAAAGTGGAAGATTCGCTTCCGCGTTCAAAAAATTGGCCGCTACGCGGGATTAGTTGCGCTTTAGGATGCGGATGGTGCCGCTGTAGGAGGAGAGTTCTACTTTGGCCAGGCCCTGACCGACGGTGCCGAAGAGGCTGTGGGCGTAGCGCGAGGCGGCGTGGCGGTTCGCATGTGTGTCCGGCTTCATGAAAGCTGCCGCCTGATTGTCCACGACGCCGAGATTGGTCCGGGCGTTCAGGTCGAAGGAATCGTTGCCGGAAAAGCGGACTTCGACAAGGCCCTTGCCGCTGCGCATGGTGTAGATGCCGGTGCGGATGAAATCACCGTCATAAAGAATGTTGCCGGAGGTGGTCATCAGGTTCACGTTGGTTAGGGACGGCTGAAGAACCTGGGCGCCGCCGCTGATGGACGTGAACTCGAGCTTGCCGGAGCAGAGGGTGCAGACGAGCGAGCCGCCGGTGGTCTTTACGATGATGTAGCCGGAAACTTCTTTCAGGTGAACGTCGCCCGCAACGCTTTCGAGCTTCATATCGCCAGTGACCTGCTCAACGTAAATCAAACCGGTTTGGGTCTTGAGCTGGAGCTCGGTCTGTTCGGGCACTGTCAGCTGAAAATTGGCCTCGACTTCATGGGGCAGCGGAGAAGAACTGAGGGAAGCGGCGCTAATGTCAATGCGATCGCCGACCTGCTCGATGTCAATCGCCACCTTGTCGGCGATGGAGGTGCTGGAGACGATGACTTCGGAATTTTTCGAGGACTTGACCTCGATGCGTCCGTTGACGATGTTCTGCAGGACCACAACGGGGTGGCCCTTAACGGAGAAATGGCGCTCCTGATGTTCCGGGGAGGCGGCGATGGCGGTGGAAGCGACGAAGAGAAGAAGTCCGGCGCTCCAAACATTGAAAGAGTGGCGTTTCTTGATCGTAGGCTGCATTTTAGTTTTCACCCCTGCCGCTTTCCATCATCGCGGCGAGTAAATCGGCTTTCTGCTGATAGGCAGTATTAAGGTATTCGCGCGCCAGTTCATCCTGAGGATTCTGTTTGAGATGCAGTTCGCATTCGGCGATGAAGGCGTTGAGCGTGCGCAGATTCTGGCGGAGGGAAGCGTCCACCTGGGAATTGCCGGCGAGCTGCATGTTGGGTACGTCGAGTTCCGCCTGGCTGAGTGTGAACGAGGCGGACTCCGAAGGGGAAGGAGCAAGCTCCTTCCCTTTGGAAGGAGTCGATCCCTTAGGAGGCACACTCACAGGAGGTGCGGATGGCGAAGGCACCGATGCCGTCGTCGCAGATTGCGCCGGACTTGTGCTTACGGACGCGGGTTGATTGTCTGCGACGCCCGGATGAGGGGCTTGTGGAAACCGCGCTACGAAAACGGCCGCAGCCAGCACGAGCGCGGCAGCAGCGGCAGTAGCAAAAGTTCGACGCCTCAACCATACGCTGAAAGATTTCCACCAGGATGAACCATCGGAAACCTCGACAGGCTCTTTGATCAGGCCTTCGGCTTCGAGTTGGGCGCGCAGGGAAATCCAGATGCGATCCGGCGGCGTGACCTCGGCCGGGAGAGACTTGGCTGCCGAGACGATAGAGCTGAGATCGGCGAGAAGACCCTGGCAAGCGCCACAAGTAGCCAGGTGAAGCCGAGCCTCTGTGGGAAGCTGCTCGAGTCCCTCGGTTTCGAGAACGGACTCCAATTCTTTACAGTGCATACATCGAACTCCCGAGGGACAAGCACTGGGGTGCTGTCCCTGGAAACCTATTCCGCGAATTCTGCGCACCGGGTGATTGGGGTGTTTTCTTCATTCTAGCTTAATCCAAGGAACCTGACGGAGTTTTTGCGGCCTTACGTTCCTCACGAGCCTGCTGACGAATTTCTTCCTGGAGCAGTTCGCGAAGGCGGGTGCGCGCTTTATGCAACTGCGACTTCGAATTTCCGACGGAGCATCCCATGATGCCCGCAATCTCGTTGTGTTCGTAGCCCTGCACGTCGTGGAGGACGAACACGGTCCGATAGCCTGGAGGAAGCTTCTCAATGGAACGCTCCAGGTTGACGCGGTCGACGGCTCCGGAGAGCCGCAAATCGGGGGCGCCGACATCCCGCTTGGGGCCGCTATTTTCGGCATCGGGTTCCAGAGTTTCTTCGAGCGAATCCGTGGGGAGCGACTTCTTCCGCAAACGCATGAGTACGACGTTGACGGTCATGCGATGCAACCAGGTGGAAAAGGCCGATTCGCCGCGAAACGTCCCGATCTTGCGGAACAACTGAAGGAAAGCCTCCTGCATCAGGTCTTCCGCATCGGCGGGATTCCCCACCATCCTCAGGCAGAGCGCATAGACCCTGCGGCCATGGAGCTGATAAAGGAACTCAAAAGCAGCGGCGTTGCCCGCCTGAGCCAGACGGATAGCCTCTGCTTCGGTCAACGCTACCGGTTGTGCTGGTCTTTGACGGGCCAACTGTCCAGTTGCGGCGCCACTGATAGTACGGATGCGCCGAGTCGCTCCTAAAGTTGTCCCCGGGATGACGGACGCGGCGCACATATGCAGCTATAGAAGGTAAATCAGGCCTATAGGTTGCATGGGGCCAAAAGGACGTCCCCAAGGGGTCAAGGTTATTGTCCCTTGAGCAAGGTCATCCGTCTATGGGCAAGATGCCGCTTGGGGGCAAGGAGCGGGGAAGAGGATGGCATTGGAGCACCGTGGAGTGCGGCGTTGAAGTCCACCAATTGCCCTTCCGGGAGCGCCAGGAGGAAGCACTTGAGAAGGACAATGGATTCGCGAAGGCAGGTATTAAGGTCGTAATGGGAGGCGTCGAGGAGGTCCCATTCCTGTTCGGGTCGGACAGAAGAAGGATCGTTGAGCTCTTGCGCGGCGTGGGAGCAAGTCTCATTGAGACTCTCGACAAGTTCCTGGAGGGTCGAAATTTTATGAAGAAACTGGGACCGCTGACTTAGAAAGATGCGACTGCAGATTCCGTTGAAGCTCGCGGCGCGGCGGCTCTTGGCCTGTTGAAAATTTTCAGGATCGAGCGGACTAAGATTAGGAGTAAGGCGAAAGTGCTTGGCATGAGCAAGCATGGCGCGGAGAAGAGTCAGGAGAGGGTCGGCGAGCCTTTTGCAAAGAGCAGGAGTGACCGAGAGGGCTTGATGGGCTTTGACGAGCCGGCCATTCCGACGAAGCCCGATGGCTTCATCCAGATTGACACTGAACATGGCGTAGGATGTTTCAAGACCGCGCAACGCGCGCATGTAGGTTTTGGATTTTTCAGTGGAGAGGGGGGATCGCCAATCTTGAGACACAGAGCCAACACGACGAGGAGAGAAAGTGATCCGCACTGTCGACCTCCGCGGGACGATTCGAAGAGTTGGAAAAGTATAACAAAACTTTTAACAATCGATAATATTTAATTCCGTGTACCAAAATGGGAATGGAGCGTTCGCGCGCGAGGAGAGCGTTCCTTGCCCTATCGAACCAGCCGCCTTTATACTCCTGTTGCAACCATTTGGAAAGGGAACTTCAACTTGCAATTCGAGCCGCGGGACCAGTTTGAACAGCGCCAGAAGAAGCTAGAGCAGATACAAGCTCTTGGATTTGAAGCATTTCCGCGGGAATTTCACTGGAGCCATACGGCGGCGGATCTGGTCCGGGAATATGCGCCGGCGCAGACTCCGGAACTGGAAGCAGAGAAAAAGGTAGTACGCTTGGCGGGGCGAATTGTTTCCTACCGGCTGATGGGGAAGGCGGGCTTTGCGCATTTACAGGGCGGTGGGAAGCGGATTCAGATTTATGTGAAGAAAGATGTGGTGGGAGAGCGTGGATTTCAACTTTTTCAACTGCTCGATTTGGGCGACCACGTCGGTGTGCGCGGACACATGTTCCGCACGAAGACAGGCGAACTGTCGGTATGGGTAGAGGAATTATTTTTTTTGTCCAAGGCGCTGCTGCCGCTGCCGGAGAAGTGGCACGGGCTGGCCGATATCGAGTTGCGATACCGCATGCGGTATCTGGACCTGATTGCGACAGAGAAATCGCGGGAAATTTTCGAGACGCGAGCGCGGATCGTTCGGGAGTTGCGGAAGTTCTTTGACGCGCGCGGGTACATCGAGGTGGAAACGCCGATGATGCATCCCATTGCGGGAGGAGCGGCGGCGCGGCCGTTCGTGACACACCACAACACTCTGGACATCGACCTTTATTTAAGGATTGCGCCGGAGTTGTACCTGAAGCGGCTGACGGTGGGCGGCTTCGACCGGGTGTATGAGATCAACCGGAATTTCCGGAACGAAGGAATTTCGACGCAGCACAATCCGGAATTCACGATGCTGGAATTTTATGAGGCGTACAGCAATTACCGGGACCTGATGGACCTGAACGAGCAGCTTTTCGCGCAAATGGCCAAGGCGATCACCGCTTCGACGACGGTGAAGTACGGTGAGGTCGAGCTGGATTTCAGCAAGATGCAGCGGCTGACGATGCGCGAGGCGATTGTGAAGTTCTGGCCGGCGGCAGCCGGCGCGGCGCCGACGCTGGAAGAGCTGGCGGCACCGGGCGGAGCGCAGCGGGCGACCGAGCGCTACAACACCTGGGCGAAGGCGAATCACGCGCCGTATGTCGCAGCCAAGGGCACGCTGGCGGACGGCGAGTGGACCGGGCTGCTGTTTGAAACGATTGCGGAAGACAAGTTGATCCAGCCGACCATACTTTACGATTTCCCGACGGAGATTTCACCGCTCTCCAAGCAGAAGCCGGAAGATCCGAGCCTGACGGAGCGATTTGAAATTTACGTGGCCGGGATGGAGATTGCGAACGGCTTTTCGGAATTGAACGATCCCGCGGAGCAGGAGCGGCGATTCCTGGCGCAGATCGCGCAGGGCGGCGATGAAGTGCCGAAGCAACTGGACGTGGATTACGTGCGTGCGCTGTGCCACGGCCTGCCGCCGACGGCCGGAGAGGGAATCGGCATTGACCGGCTGACGATGCTTCTGACGGATTCGCATTCGATCCGCGACGTGATTTTATTCCCCCTGCTGCGGCCGGAAGGAAACTCAGAAGAAGAGCCACCGGCGCAGGCAGCCGGGAAGGCGTAGAGGATTCCGCGCGCCATGAGCTTCGAATGGTTTGTGGCGCGGCGTTACCTGAGGTCGCCGCACCGTCCGGCAATTTTGCGATTGATCACCCTGTTTTCGGTGATTGGCGTGGCGGCTGGCGTGGCCACGCTGGTGATTGCGCTGGCGATGAACAGCGGCTTCCGCGAAACGCTGCAGGACCGGCTGCTGGGAGTGACGGCGCATATTTCCCTCACGCGGCCGGGCTCCGGCGGAATTTCAAACTACCAGGCATTATCCGAAAAGCTGCAGCAGATGGCCGGGGTACGCTCCGTGACACCGGCGATTTACGAGACGGTGCTGCTGTCCTTTGGCGGGCAGGCGCGGGGCGTGGTGACGAAGGGGGTTGAGGTCGAGCGCGAGAAGAAGAGCGATGAGGCGCTGCAGAAGCTGACTTCGGGACAACTGGATTTTTCGACCGATGCGGACGGAATCGATGGATTGGTGGTCGGTAAGCAGCTTTCGGACGAGTGGAAATTGCGGCCGGGAGATTACGTCACGCTCACGAGTCCGCAGGGACGCCTGACGCCATTCGGATTGATGCCACGGACGAGACGATTCCGGGTTGCGGGCGTGTTTGAATCGGGATTTTACGATTACGACGAGAACTGGTGTTTCGTATCCATGAAGGCCGCGCAGTCGCTCGCGGGCGCGGGAGACATTGTGAACGTGCTGGAGTTCCGGCTGACCAAGCCGGAGCTTGCGGCACAGATCGCGCCGGAGGTGGAGCAAGCCGCTGGGCAGGGATTTTCGGCCGCCACCTGGATGGAAGAGAATAAGGCGTTGTTCCGGGCGCTGAAGCTGGAAAAGCTGGTGACGGCGATCTTCATCGGGCTGATCACTTTCGTTGCCGGACTGAATATTCTGGTGGTTCTTTCCATGACCGTGACGGACAAAGCGCGCGACATTGCCGTGCTCCTTTCGATGGGAGCGCGGCGGGAACAGATCCGGCGGATTTTTCTGTTTCAGGGACTGGCAATCGGAGCATCGGGCACTGTGCTCGGATTGGTTTTCGGATATGCGTTCGCCTGGATTGCGGGAACCTATCAACTGATTCCGCTGGACCCGCAGGTGTACGCGGTGCCTTATGTGCCGTTCCACCCCAATTTTTTGGACGGATTGTGGATTGCAATTGCGGCGATGAGTATTGCGATCGTGGCAACGCTGCTGCCGGCGAGAGAGGCGGCGCGGTTGCTGCCGGTGGAAATCCTGCGGTTTGAATGAAGGTGGAGCGAAGGTTCTGAGACTGGGGGTGGGAGGGGATATGGCTCTCGATTTGCTCCTACGAAAGACAATACTTCGGAGGCTGAGCCAGCCCCGGCGCCGGAGTTGTATTCCGACCGGAAAGGCTGCCGTAAAGTATTGAAACACGGACAATTAGAAATGTTCCAATTTCGAACAGTTTCTCGGTCCATGGGCAGGGGCAGCTTGGGGAAGGAAATGGGAAAACCGTTGGGCAAGACTGTGCAAACCGACGGCGGTTGTCTGAGGTGTTTTCTGGCCGATCTTACGCATCTTATGTATATGCCCGCGCGCTTCTGCTGTAACACAAAATCTTGCCGAAACCCTCGCCGGGGCGGAGTATGCGGCTGATGGGTTCGCTGCGCACCGCCGGAGGGGACCTGCAGGGCGATGTCGTGCTGGAATCGCGGGGACTGCGGAAGAGTTTCGGGAAGGGCGAGAAAAAACTGGAAGTTTTGGTGGACGCAAGCCTGCAATTGCGCGAAGGAGAGATGGTAGCCATCGTTGCGCCGTCTGGAGCGGGGAAAAGTACGTTGCTGCACTTGCTCGGCGCGCTAGACACTCCAACGAGCGGTACAGTATACTTTGCAAACAAAGCGATTGAAACGAATGAAGACGCGGCTCTGGCGCAATTTCGCAATCGAGTCGTGGGGTTTCTCTGGCAAAGGCATCAATTGCTGCCGGATTTTACAGCGGCAGAAAATGTAGCGATGCCGTTGCTGGTGCGCGGAGAGCCACAGCAAATTGCGTTGCAGACAGCGCGCAAATGGCTGGCGGAGGTTGGGCTGCAGGACCGGGCCGAACACCGTGCAGGAGAACTTTCGGGCGGGGAACAGCAGCGTGCAGCGATAGCCCGGGCGCTCGTCACAGGGCCGCGCGTGTTGCTGGCAGATGAACCGACCGGAGATCTGGACGAGCAGAATGCTTGGGCCGTGTTCGAGTTGCTTGAGCGGTTGCATCGCACGCATCGCCTGACGTCGCTGATCGCGACGCACAACCTGGCGCTGGCAGCGAGATGCGACCGTGTGGTGGGACTGGAACATGGCGTTCTGCGGACTCGCTCGGTGAGAGCCGAGGCGACGGGGACCCCAGGGGGAGAAGCGAGCTAATCGTGTTCGAACGATATACTGAGAAAGCGCGACGCGTCATTTTTTTTGCCCGGTACGAAGCCAGCCAGTATGGGAGCCCGTACATCGAGACGGAGCACCTGTTGCTCGGCTTGATGCGCGAGGACAAAGCGCTGGCGAACCGATTCCTGCGGCAGCAGGGCTCGATCGAATCCATCCGAAAAGAAATTGAAGCCCGCATCACCATCCGCGAGCGCATTTCCACCTCCGTGGAAGTGCCGCTGAGCGCGGAATGCAAGCGCATCCTGAATATGGCGGCGGAAGAAGCGGAGCGGCTGGGCCACAAGCATGTGGGCACGGAGCACCTGCTGCTAGGAATCCTGCGCGAAGAGAAGTGCTTTGGCGCGGAGATTCTGATGGAGCGGGGGTTGCGGCTCTCGGCGCTGCGGGAAGAGTTGTCGCGAACGACGGGGGAGAAAACCACGGCTTCGCGGCCCAAAGAGACGTCGCTGCTGGCTGAGTTCAGTCGCGACTTGACGCAGGCGGCCACCGAAGGATCCCTCGACCCGCTGGTGGGACGCGAAGGCGAAGTGGAGCGCGTTATTCAGATTTTGTGCCGGCGGACGAAAAACAATCCGGTGCTGATCGGCGAACCCGGGGTCGGCAAGACGGCGATTGTCGAGGGATTGGCGCAGAGAATTTCGGATGGGGATGTGCCGCCATTTTTGGCTGACAAGCGGATTCTGTCACTGGACTTATCCCTAATCGTTGCGGGAACGAAGTATCGCGGACAGTTCGAAGAGCGGCTGAAGACGATCATGAAGGAACTGATGGAGAGCCAGAACTCCATCGTGTTTATTGACGAGCTGCACACGCTGGTGGGAGCAGGTTCGGCGGAAGGTTCGCTGGACGCGGCGAATATTTTGAAGCCGGCGCTCTCGCGCGGTGAGATTCAATGCATCGGCGCGACAACCCCGGGGGAATACCGGAAGTCGGTGGAGAAAGATCGTTCGCTGGAGCGGCGCTTTCAGGCCGTGAAAGTTCCGGCGCCAAACGAAGAAGAAGCAATCCAGGTGATCAGTGGCGTGCGGGAACGGTATGAAAAGTTCCACGCGGTCAGCTACACGGACGAGGCGCTGCGCTACTCCGTTTATCTTTCGAACCGATATATTCCCGACCGGTTTTTGCCGGACAAGGCAATTGACCTGATAGATGAAGCAGGCGCGCGTGTGAAGTTGCGGCAGGCTTCGGTGCCGGAAGAGGTTGCCGAAGTACAGAAGCGCGTGAAGTTTATCACGCACCGGATGGAATCGGCCATCGCGGCGCACGAATTCGAAAAGGCGCGATTTTATTCGGAAGAAGAGCGCAAAGAGAAAGAAAACCTGCGGGTGCTGCGGGAGCGCTACAAGCTGGACGACGCATCGACGGGAATCGTGACGCGGGAAGACATCGAGGAAGTGGTATCGCGCTGGACGGGAATTGCGGTCACTTCGATCAAGGAAGACGAGCAGCAGAAATTGCTGCGTATCGAACCGGAACTCCACAAGCGAGTCATCAGCCAGGACAAAGCGATCACGGCACTGGCACGGGCGATCCGCCGCAGCCGCGCGGGATTGAAGTCACCATCGCGGCCGGTCGGCTGCTTCTTTTTTCTGGGGCCTACGGGCGTCGGGAAGACGGAAGTGGCGCGGAGGTTGGCGGAGTTCCTGTTCGGCTCGGAAAAATCGCTGGTGCGGTTCGACATGTCCGAATTCATGGAAAAGCATTCCGTGTCCAAGCTGATCGGAGCGCCTCCAGGATACGTGGGCTACGAAGAAGGCGGACAGTTGACGGAGCGCGTGCGCCGGACGCCCTATTCGGTTATATTGTTGGACGAGATTGAGAAAGCGCATCCCGACCTTTTCAATATATTGTTACAGGTGTTCGAGGACGGGCAGTTGACGGATGGACTCGGGAATACGGTTGATTTCCGGAACACCATCATCATCATGACATCCAATATCGGCGCGCGGCATTTGCAGAAGCGCACCTCCATCGGATTCCAGGCGGGGATAGATGAAGCCAGCCTGCGAAGCATGGAAGACCTGGTCTTGGGTGAAGTGAAGCGCGCGTTCAATCCGGAGTTTCTGAACCGGTTGGACGAAGTTATCCTCTTCAATCCATTGGGTGACGAAGACCTGCTGCGCATTATCGATTTGCTCGTCGGCCAGTTGAATGACACACTCATTCACCGGCAAGTGCAAGTGGTGCTGTCACCCGAAGCAAGGCAGTGGGTTCTCGAGAAAACGTGCGCGGACCGCAATTATGGAGCGCGTCCGTTGCGCAGGGCTCTTCAGAAATATGTGGAAGACCCGCTCTCCGAAGCACTGATCCAGGGGGGAATACAGAGACCTGCAACATTGCAGATTTACGTTGCGGGGGAAGGTCTCGCGTTCCGGCCTGTTGGTGAGGCAACCCCAGTCGTCCACTAGCGAATCTGACGCAACACGTGTGAACGCGAAGCGGTTTAGCCAGAGTGGAAACCGTCCCGCGTGCTACGCGCGACCAGCCCCACCGGGCCTGGCGGGAGAATAACATCTTGAGTTTGGGGGCGCGGCCTTGAGATTCTCAATGGCCGCTAATTGGAAAGTCTGTGTGTTCTCTGGGATGAACCTGGCGCGTTCTGAGCGAGCAGGTGTCTCCAGGCGACGCTTACTTCTTCTATCCTTCCTGACGTGTATCGCTCCCACTTTGATTCAGGCCGGGGGTTCAGGGTTAGAAGAAAAAACAAGCGCAGAGCACGAGCATTACCTGTTTCACGCCAACCTGGATGTGAATTCCCTTAGCGAAAGAATCGACGATTTTACGCCCGAGCAGGCAGGCGGAGCCGCGCAGACCAGCGGCAATTTTGTGATTGACCGGATTGAGTTCGTGGGGAACCGCCGCATTCGAACGGACACGCTGAAAGCGCGCATCTTCAGCCGCGACGGTGATCCCTACAACGAAGAGACTCTGCGGCGCGATTTCCAGGCACTATGGAACACCCAATTTTTTGAAGACGTGAAATTGCGCGTGGAAGAATCGCCGACGAAGCCGAACGGAAAAGTAATCGTGTTTGAGGTGACGGAGCGGCCGGTGATCCGGCGTATCCGCTATGACGGCATCCATTCCATTTCGGAATCGGATATCCTGGACCGCTTCAAAGAGAAAAAAGTCGGCTTGACGGTGGAAAGCCAGTTTGACCCAACCCGCATCAAAAAAGCAGAGGTGGTCCTGAAAGATCTGCTGGGTGAGCACGGACGGCAATTTGCGAAGGTGACGCCGCAGTACGAGCGGATTGCCTCGAGCAACGCGGTGATCCTGGTGTTCAAGATTGAAGAAGGGCCCAAGGTCAAGGTGGGCCAGATCCAATTTACGGGGAATCATGCATTCAGCCGGCGGAAGCTGATCCGTGCGATGCGCAACGACCGGCCCTATGCGATTCCGCTGAAGATCACGGAAATCAACGTGATGTCGAAGACCTACGATCACGACAAGCTGATCGAAGACATCGAAGTCGGAATTCGCGGACTGTACCAGGACAACGGGTATTTCAAGGTTCTGGTGAAGGACCCGATTCTGGAAAACATTGATACGACTGGCTGGCGCTGGGGCGTTCCCGTGGTGATGGGGCGGACGAGCGGGAAAGCCGTGAATATCACCATCCCGATCGAAGAGGGCCAAAAGTACACGATGGGGACGTTGCGGATTGCCAGCAACGACCCGGACAAGGCGCTTTCGCTGAAGGCGGACGCGTTGAAGGCTGCGTTCCCGTTGAAGCAGGGGGATGTGTTCTCCACGGCAAAAATCCGCAAGGCGCTGGAAGACTACACGAAGATTTACGGGCAGTACGGATTTATCGATTTCGTGCCCACGCCCGAAACGGACATTGACGAGCCGGCGAAGCGGATTGACGTGACGATGAAGTTCGATGAAGGCAAGCAGTATTACGTGCGGCGCATCGACTTCAGCGGAAATACGACGACGCGCGACAAAGTGATCCGGCGGCAACTGCTGATTGACGAAGGGCAACTGTTCAACAAGCGCGCCTGGGAATTGAGCGTGCTGCGCATCAACCAGTTGGATTATTTCGACAAGCTGGATCCCGACAAGGCCGTGGAAATCAAGCGCAACCAGAAGCAGGGTACGGTGGACCTGCTGCTCAAGCTCCACGAAAAGGGCAAGCAGTCCATCGGGTTGCAGGGCGGCGTCAGCGGGTTGGCCGGCGGATTCATCGGTCTGACCTACCAGACCAACAATTTTCTAGGACTGGGAGAAACGCTGACCCTTTCCGCCCAGATCGGGCAATACCAGCGGAACCTGATGTTTGGATTCACGGAACCGTACCTGTTCGACCGGCCGATCAGCAGCGGCTTCACAATATTTTCGACGCTGTACAAATTCAACCAGGCGCAGCAGGCGGCGCAGCTCACGGGGCAACAGGTCAGCATCAACCCGCAGTTCATCCAGGATTACAACCAGAACAGCACCGGATTCACGACGTTTGCGAATTACGCGCTGAAGAAGCATGTATTTACTCGGGTGGGATTAACGTACGGCCTGACGCGCACCAACATTTCCACGTACAACCAGTCGTCGGAGCTTTTGTTCACCCAGTTGCAGTACGGCAGCCTCGCCGGGCCCAGCGCGCTGAACGGGATCATCGCGAGCACGGTGACGGGAACGATCAGCTACAACACGATCGACAACCCGATCAACGCGACACACGGGAAAAGCTATTTTTATTCGCTGTCGTTCACGGGCGGGCCGATCGGCGGTAACGTGAATACGATCACGAACACGGGCGAGTTCAAGTATTTCCGTCCCGTCAATCACCGGCGAAACGCGATCGGTGTGAGATTCCTGGGAGGGTTTACAACGGGGTATGGCGGGAAAGAAGTGCCGCCATACAGCCGGTTCTACCTGGGCGGGGAAAATGATTTGCGCGGGTTCGACATCCGCGCGGTTTCGCCGGTGACGTACATCCCGAACTCCATTAACCAGACGATTTCGGTATCGGGCCACCCGTTCAACGTGCCGGTGCTGTTGAAGAGCATCACCTTCCCCGGCGGCGACACGCAAGGAGTAATGAATCTGGAATACCGCATCCCGATTGCCGGGCCGGTGTCGATGTCGCTGTTTAACGATATCGGTACGGTCGGCGTTTTGCGCAAGGGCGGGTTGCTGCTGGCGCCCAGCGGCGTCGACAACATCAATAACTTGTTCCCGCTGGCGGACCAGCACGCGCAATTGCAGATCGCCCCGGGAACGAATTTCAAGCTGCGGGATTCGGCGGGGATCGAATTCATCGTGAATTTGCCGATCGTGCAGGCGCCCTTCCGGATTTATTACGCTTACAATCCGCTGCGAATCCACCAGACCTTGTACGCGCCGAATGCGCAGATTAACGGGGCGAAGCTTTCGCAGTCGTGTATCGATAGCGGAATGACCAATCCGCTGACGCCGATTAATCCGAATAATTTGAACAATTGGCAGGCCATTTGCAACCAGGCCGTTGTGTTGGGAATGCAGCCGATCTTCGCGCCCTCGGGGTTGAACTACTTTGAGCCGAAGACGACATTCCGGTTTACGGTGAGCCGCACGTTCTAGGGAAGCGGCAAGGATACGAGTTTCAAGAAGCGAGACAACTTGGGAATGCCCGCGGCGAATTTGCGCGGAGATTTCACGGGGGAGATTTCATCCATGAGTTGGCGTATGGCAAGAAATTCGATCTTGGCGGTATGCGCTGCGGGCGCGGCGATGGTGATGTCGGGGTGCGGGAGTTCGAGTGCGAACGTGGTCACCGTGTCGGTGACGCCGACCGCGATCACAGTGGTGGCCGGGCAGGTGCAAAACTTCACGGCGACGGTTGGCGGATCCACGACCCTGACGGTGGCGTGGACGTGCACGTATGTCTTTACGCCCTTGCCGACGACCGCCGTGCCGAACCCAACGCAAATAAAGCCGCCGCTGCCGTGCACCTCCGGAGCGTCGGTGAATGGCGGGAGTATCGGGACTTGGACCACAAGTTCTGCAAATGGCTCGAATGTATTGACCTACACGGCCCCATCTTTGAGCAATTTTCCGAAACCGATTCCCATCATCAGCTTTATTGCGACGGCAGATGCGGACCACAAGAAGACGGGAACCGGGCAGATCGGCCTGGATTCCGGCATTCGTGTGTCGATAACCCCTCCAGCGGCGACCGTGCCTGTGGGCATCGTCCCGCCGCAAACTGCGGTGTTCTCTCCATCATTCCAGAATTCCCCCCCGCTCAGTGCGCAGTTTCGATTGGTGCAGCCGAACACGGCATCCACCAACACTCTCGATCAATCCGCAAACCCGTTGTCGGATTCGTGCGATCCCGCGTGCGGGACCATCGATAACAATGGAGTCTACACAGCTCCCGCGACACTGCCGACGGACACAAAGCCGGCGGGGAGCAAATCGACCACGCCAACGACAGTGTTTGTGGTGGTCTCGTCGTCTTCGGATCCTACCCACTTCGCCGTGGCGACGACCACGCTGGTGAATGCGACTACGAACCCGGTGAGCTTTTCAGGTCTGTACCCGCAAACAATTGCGGCAGGAGGGGTACTGCAAGACGTTTTTCTGAAAACAAGCAACCTGCTGAACACCGCGCAGATCATTTTTATTTCGCCGGTGTCGGAGGCCAATCTGGCAACCGGCAAGCAATCGCTACTGAGTAATACCACACAAGTGTTCACGATTCCCATTTCGGGCGCGTACTGCACCCCAAGTGCATCCGGGGTGACTCCGGTGGTGAACTGTGACGCCTCGATAATGACGAGGGTGAGGTTGCTGTCGCCCCAGCTTCTTCAGGCGGAACCGGACCCCACTCAACCCGCGTGGATCATGATCGCAAATTTGCCTGGCAGCCCGACGCCGGCAGCGCCTTGCGTTTTGTTTCCGGGTACCACTTCATCCGTTGCGTGCCCCTTACATATTGTCAATGCAAGCCCGGCGATAGTGGCAGCAGCCCCGGACAGTTTTCAGCAAAGCACGCAGAATGGTTCGATTGCGGTATCGCTTGACGGCGGCTATTACGGGGCGTCAGGCAACGCGGTTAATGTAACCTTTGCCGGCAATGGAGTGATAAAAAATGGCCAGTCCGGGGCCAGGCGGGTCATTTTTTCGGAGGATAACTTCCAGCTTCCGAGTCCCGGCCTTTACGAGGTTACAATCAGCAGTAACACGACGCAAGGAACGCCGCCCACTTTTCCGACGGCAACGACAAACATTGCCGTGCAGCCGACGTTCGGCATCGTGCCAGTTCCGGCGTCCCTTCCGCTTATCGCGACGGGGCAGCCGGCGTTGAACCTTGCGCCGAGCGCGATCGCCTTGAACTCCGTGAAGGGCTACGCGGTAATCACGGAGCAGGCCAACAATACATTGCAATACGTGGATCTCACTGGTACGAACCCGATAGTGCCGACAGTCCAACCCCCGTACCCGCCGTCGGGGACTGCACCGACATCGCTTGCGCCGACGGACATCGCGATTGACAGCGACTTCTTCGCAAATGGAGACGATCTGGGAGTCGTAGTTAGTAGCGGGGACAGCACACTTGCTTTGTACTCGATCAACCAGGCATCGCGAAGTTTCACATTTATCGCAAAAGTTCCGGTTGATTTGCAGACGCTTCTGGGGCAGCCGACAGCAACGGGGCTTCCCGCGCCCGTTTCGTTTGGTGTCGATCCCACGACGCACCTGGGAGTGGTGGCCTATGCGAATACGAACGTCGCCTTCATCGTAGATGTGAATCCGAACCTGGACGGTAAGGACACTACGCATACTTGCTTTATTGCAGGCAAGAACCCACCCTGCGTGCTCGCCCCGGTTTCCGTGAACACCGGGCCGACGCCAAAAGTAATCATGCAGCCGAACGTACCCTTGGCTTATGTGACGCCCGGTGGGGGTAACGGAGCAACGTCGGTTGTGAACCTGTTGCAGCAGGGCAAGTCTGCGCAGATTGCGCCCTTTGTATCGGGCGGGACGAGCGGCGCCGTGCGAACAGCAGGAACAACCAAGATCATTACGCTTACAGCGCACGGGATCAATCCGATTCTGGGCGGAACAGTGATCATTTCCGGTATTAATGGAACAAAGACCGGTTCGAGTTTTAACGGGACGTACCAGGTGTCGCAGGTAATCGATCCGTTTTCCTTCACGTACCAGCAGAGTCTACAAAACGACGACGTTGAAAGTAATCTCAGCACGAGCAGCAGCGGGGCCGGATTGGGAACGGTCCAGTATGGAACTCCGTATTTTTCCTTTAGTACTTCTACGACGGTCTCTGGCGCGGCTATCAACCCGATTACGCATACGTTTGGGTACGCCGACTACAACGCGAGTTCGGCGCAGATCGGATTTATCAGCACGCTGGACCAGAGCTTGACAACGCTGAGCCTGACGGCAGGAAGTTGCCAACTGCAGACTTGCAGTACATCGGGCGCGCCGGAAATCGGTTTCCGGTCCGTGGCGTTCGACCCGTTTACGAACCTAATGGTGGCTTTCAATCCCAGCGAGAATTCGGGATCGAATTTTGCGGGGAACGAGATCTCCCTCATCAATCCCGGCGGGCCGGCGCCGGCAGGGTCGGCGAATTTTCCAAGCCGGATCATCGCTGCCATTAATACCGGGCAGGTTGGAACTGGATCGTATACACCCTCAGGGCAAACGGCAGCGGTGCCGGTGTACGGACCGATGGCTTACGATCCAAAGACTAGACTAGTTCTGGTCGCCAACGCTGGAAGCAATAGCCTGACTTATATGAACCTGGACACGAATACGGCAGCTCCATTCCAAAAGGCGCACATCCAGGATTTGCAATTGCCCAACCCAAGCTGCCAGGATCCGGCAAATCCATCCACCTGCTTCGGCGTGCCAGTGGTTCAGCCGCCGCTTAGTACCGCCAGTCCGGCCCATTCACCGGGCGCCTGTAACCCAACGGACCCGACGCAGCCATGTATGCCGCAAGCTGTGCAGGTTGGCAAAAATGCGACGGTGCGGGTGTTAGGTCTAGGATTAAAGTCTGCAACCGTGAGGTTGGATGGCAAAACAAGCGTAATCCCGCCAGGGCAGCAGGTTGCGGTATCGATCTCTACCACACCGGTTGTCCTAAATGGAGTGGTCTCCGATTCGGAAGTGGACGTCAATATCCCAGGGGCGTTTTTGTTTGCGCCGCATGACTATGCACTGGATGTCGTGTCAAGTTCCCGGGAAATCTCCAACGCCATTGATTTGCACGCGGTGGGACTTTTGGACATGGCGAGTGCGTGCGCGCCGAATGGGACCTTTCCGCAAGGGCCAGAGGGAGTGGCGATCGACGAGTCGCGGCACATTGCGCTGGTCACCAATTATGCGTGCAACAAGGTCTCCGTGATCAGCATTGATCCGACCGGCACCTTAGCTCCCTACGGGACCATCATTGGCAACGTGGCCGTGGGGAATAATCCGATCGGGGTTGACGTCATTCCACGACTGGGGTATGCGGTGGTGGCGAACAACGGGGACACACCGAACGGAACGGCATCGATTATTGACATCAGTAATCCTGCAAGCCCGCAGATCGTGCCGATTACCACGACTTCCGGAACGACGACGACAACGGCCAACAGCGTCGCCGTAGGGATTTCGCCGCTTGGCGTGAAGATCGATCAGGATCGTGCGCTGGCACTGGTGGCGAATAACGGCTCGAACACGTTGTCGTCCATCGACCTGACGGTCCTGGCTCCATCGGTGACGGGTGGGCATACCCAGTCCGGACCCTTGGCAACGACAGTTGCGCTGAGCGGGCCGCCCACGGCGATCGCCGTGGATCCAAACCGGGGGGCTGCGGTGGTTACCAGCCTGCAGAACTCCGGCACGACCAGCGTGACGGGAGGATTGGATGTGGTGAATCTCGCTACTACCCCACCGATCAAAAGTTCGACCGCCTCGGTATCGTCTTTGTCGGCGAGCCTCACGGGGGTCGTTTATGATCCCGGAGATCCGAACGGGGCGACCGCACAGACCGGAGTTTTCTATGCCACGTCGACACAGTCGAACGCGATCTATGCGTTCAACCCGGATACAGGAAGCGTCCAAACGATCCGCGTGGGGATCAACCCGTATTCGGTAGGCTACAATTATCAGACCGGGACGTTGCTGACGATCAATTCCACTTCGAATTCCAGTTCGGTGGTGGACGTGCAGAATTTCAAGATGCGGCAGACGTTGGGAATCAGCAGCCTTTCTCAGTTTGCTATCGCAGTAGACAATCTCACGAACACCGCGGTGATTGTGGACCAGAACAACAATCGCGTGGTGTTCCTGAATCTGCCGAAGTAGGAAAGAGGCAGCCGGGATAGCGTTTGCAGGGGTCTTGATTGCTCAGCTATACTGTTCGCTTTGCGTGAGGGCAGTTTAGGCTGGTGGAAGCTGCCTGGCTGTGCAGACGTACTACCTGCGGGAACACGCATAAGGCAGTTGTTTACTTTTTCCAGGGACTACAAAAAAATTGACCGGTCACCGGTTGAGTATCCAAAGACTTGCCAATCCCAATGGCGTCGGCCGCCAGGGACGAGGCAGAGCCAAGATGAATAAGGAGAAAACAGTGAATTCGAGAAACTTGATTCGTGTGGCTGCGGCGGCCACGTTGTGCTTGTTGGGAACAGTAACCGTCCGCGCGCAGGGCGCGACGGCACCGGGCGCCGCAAGCGGCGGCAAGATTGCCGTGCTGAACGTCCGTCAGGCAATCGTGACGACGGCGGAAGGCAAGCAGGCTTCGGCGGAGCTGCAATCGCAATTCGCTCCGCGGCAAAACGAGATGGAAACACTCAATAAGCAGATCAACGATATCCGGCAACAGTTGGCGGCGAACCAGACCACCTGGAGCGACGAGCAGAAAGCCAAGGCTCAGACTCAGGGGCAAAGACTCGCCGCGCAACTGGAACGGAAGAACACCGAATTGCAGGAAGACGTGAACGCGGCGCAGGGCGATGTGGTGGATCGCATCGGACGGAAGATGATGGAAGTGCTGGACCGGTACGCGCGCGAGAATGGCTATGTTGCGGTGTTCGATTCGTCGGCGCAGAATTCCCCGATTATCTACGCTTCGAACAACATTGATGTGACCCAGGAAATTATCCGCCTGTATGACCAGCAGTATCCGATCAAGGGTTCGGGTGCTCCGGCGGCCAAGCCTGCAGCCACGCCGAAACCTGCCGCGCCCCCTGCAGCGAAGCCACAGAGGTAGTTCGGTTCAACATTGAGGATAAGAGGGCCGCCGTGAGGCGGCCCTCTTTATTTTAGAGACTGTTTGGGTCGCCTGCCGGAGAAGCCTGGGTCGAAGGCGGAGGCACGTTTTTCGGTTTTCCAATCTTGTGATTGGTATCCACCTCAAAGAGCATGTAGTCCGTCAGATAGTGCTTGTGATGATAGCGGCGGCCGCGAAGTTCCATATGCATCTCAGCGCTCCACGGAAGCCAGAGGGTGGTATTGCCGGCGGAGAAATTGACGGGGCCGTAGTCGACAAGCAGGTGATCGCGGGTGAGATTGAGTGTCTGGACGGGCTCCAGGAGATCGGTTTCCATGCGGAGCACATCGAAGCTGGCGGAAGAAATCCAGATCCTGCCTTTGAGAGGCACGTGGTAGAGCTTGCCATCGCGCCGCCAGACGCGGACTCCTCCCCGGGAATCCTTTTTTTCCTGAAAACGGATTTGCCAAGTAGCTCTTCCGCGGATGCTGGCCAGGCCTTCACATTGATAGACGAATTCATCCCGGGTGGCGGGCTGCAAAATCGAGACGCCAAGATTGTTGAGACCGGTGGTCGCAAGCGACGTGGGAAAACTGAAGTCTTTCCCGGTGGAATACCTGTCTTCGTCGAGGAAGAAGGAGTCGACGGCGTAGCGGTTGACGAAAACAATGTAGGAAAAATCGCGGGATTTGACGGGGCCGGGCCTGCCGAGGCGGTCAATTTCCTGATGTTCGATGTGTTCAGTCGCCGTGAATTTCTCAAAATTCTGCAATTGTGATTTCAGGCGATGTTCTGCGCGGGGAAGAATTTCTTCTACGCTGCAGGCGGCGTTCTGTGCCAGCGGGTATTCGCGGCTGTCAATATCGAGCGGGGCCCAGGGGCGTTCGTTGGCCGGCAGCAATTCGATGCTGGGGGTAGCGGGGACCGGCAGACTCGCAAGTTGAGCAGACTCCGAAGGGACGGCAGCGCGCGGAGCGGAGAGAGAAGCCAGTTCTTTCCGGGCTTCTGCCGCTGATGGATCGCTGGGGAACTTGGCGACAAGGGCTTGCCATGTGTGTTGGGCTTCGGGCAGCTTTCCTTCCATCCGCTGAATCTCTCCAAGAAGGAGGCGAGCATCGGCGCCTTTTTCGTGAGCCAGATCGGCTGCGCGCTGCGCGTGGGTTTCCGCCTCGGGCAGTCGGCCTGCCTTGGCGTATGCAGAAGCGAGGAGAAGATGCGTGCGCCATCCAGCGCCGTTCTTAAGGAAGGCTTTTTCAAGCGTGACGACGGCAGCAGAAGTTTCGCCGTTGCGGAGCTGTAATTCGCCGAGCGCGAGCAAGGACCGCTCATGCGTCGGGTCAATTGCCAAAGCCTGTTCGAAATCTTGGCGCGCCACGTCGCTGTGGTTCAATCCGAGTTCTGCGGTACCGAGGAGGTAACTGATGTCAGGATTGCCCGGGGCCATCCCATGTCCCTTTTCAAAGTGAGCGCGCGCAATTTCGAATTGACGTTTGCGCAGGGCATCCAGACCTTTGTCGATCTCCGCCTGGAGTTTGGGGGACATTACGAGACCTTGCGGCCTGGGTCTTTGAGATTTCTGTTCCGATTCAGGAAGGAGGTAGAGGTAGACATGCATGGTGCCGGCCATGGCCGTTACACTGATGTGCTCGGTTGTCCTTTGATAGCCAGGGTAGCTCGCTTCCAACTCGTACTCACCCTCCGGCAGCCCGTCGAAGACGGCGGTGGACGCGTCCGCGGTGGTGACAGTCTGATTGTAGCTACCCGCAGTGGCAACAAGTTTGACGACGGATACGCCATCCATGGGGACCCCGCTGGCATCGCGGACGTTCACGGAAAGGGTGACCGTTGAAGAACCAAAACGTTGTTGGCCTTCACGGCTTCCGCTGGTGGGCCGCTGGGCAAAAACCGAAGAGTGGCAAAGCATGAGAAGACAAACAACGGCGAGATGATATTTGGAGAGCGTGAAGATGCTGGGCCGGACGTAGACCATGGTGACCTTGGCGCAGCGGAAGACGTAACGACACATTACGCAGGAGAAGGCAAGTCGTCAAGCGCCGGGTGGGGCATGAGACTGGCAACTTGCCAAGAAGTTGGGGCTTGCCGGGGAAAGTACCATGATTCGAATTAGTCTTTGTATTGCTTTGAGTTAAATCGGTTTTGAGGCGTGTGAAACGTGCCAGAAATCCCTTTGTCGGGCGGCTAAGCCCTCAGGTACCTTGCATTTACCTTGCTCCCGGAATATACTCATTCTTCGCTCTGAATCGGGTCGCACCATGAAGTGGGCGCAAGCCCACTTTTTTGTTGCCGCCGGCGGTGCTGAGCTTTCGACCGGCT
>Ga0210402_10001147_pt1 | contig 27825 bp, 20 predicted proteins | sample IncBWC7MmetaG_FD_161055 | JGI IMG/M metagenome (GOLD analysis project Ga0210402, IMG submission 161055) | Forest soil microbial communities from Barre Woods Harvard Forest LTER site, Petersham, Massachusetts, United States - Inc-BW-C-7-M | ecosystem: Environmental > Terrestrial > Soil >... | reverse complement strand
GAGGTTCAATAGGAGGCTGGCCAGGGCGGTGTAGGCGGCTAGTTCGGAAACATCTAAGTTGGAGGGGACGGGGGACTCGCCTTGTTTGAGAAATTCTCTTGCTGCGGCAGGGTCGCGGCGGTAGGTGGACTCCAGGGTGTCGAGCATCTTTAGCAACACATCGAGTTGGGCGGGGGCGGGGGGGCGGGCCAGTAGAAGGCGGTATCCATAAGAGATGCGCGCCGACGCGACCCGGAGGGTCGCATCCACTAGCATGCGCTTGGCCAGGTTGCGAGCGGACTCCAAGAAGGCGACGTCATTCATCAGGTCCAGGGCCTGGAGCGGTGAATTGGTACGATTTTCGGAGACGGTACACTGCTCGCGATTGGGTGAATCGAAGTTCACCATGAAGGGCGGGGCCACGGTGCGCTTCCAATAGGTATAGAGGCTGCGCCGGTAGAGGCCCTCGCCGGTATCGGCCTTGTAGCCTCCACCGCTGGCCAGTTCCTGCCAGAGGCCGGGCGGTTGATACGGCTTCACCGAAGGTCCGCCGAGCTTTTCGACCAGCAGGCCGGAGACCGCCAGCGCCTGGTCGCGGATCATTTCCGGACCTAATCGGTAGCGCGGTGCGCGCGCCAGCAGGCGGTTATCGGGATCCTTCTGCAGAAGCTCCGGAGTGACTTTCGACAACTGCCGGTAGGTGGCGCTCAAGACCATGGTCTTGATGAGAGCTTTGACGTCCCAACCGCTGTCCATGAATTCCACCGCCAGCCAATCGAGCAGCTCGGGATGCACGGGCCACTCGCCTTGCGAGCCGAAATCGTCCACCGTCTTGACAATGCCGACGCCGAAGAAAGTCTGCCAGAGACGGTTGACGGTGACGCGCGCGGTGAGCGGATTTCCCCGGTCCACCAGCCAGCGCGCCAGGCCGAGGCGGTTGTTGGGCCAGTCGGCTGGAAGCTGATGGAGAACTTCGGGCACGCCGGAGGTGACCTTTTCGCCGGGGCTGTCGTAGGCGCCGCGTTTGAGCACGAAGGTATCGCGCGCGGCGCCATCGGCCATCACCATCACGGTGGGGATGCCGCGGTACAACTGCTGGCGCTCCGCCTCCAGGGCGGTGAGTTCGGTGTAAGCGTTGCGTATCTCCGCGGGGGCGCCCTCTTCCAGGAACCAGGTAGACAGCTTGAGCGCCTGGCCGCGGCTGCGCCGGGCTGCGGGCATGGCGGAGATTTCCGCGATGGATTCGCGGATGGGGACGATGGCGGCTTCGTCGGCGGTCAGTGCCCGGTTGTAAATGCGTACGTCGGCGATGTCACCCACCCACCGCAGGCCGCCGCCAGCGCCGATGCGGAGCGGCGTTTTGGGATGGTGGATGGGCTCGTTGTTCTGATCGAACAGGACCTTCAACTGCTGCGGCTCGCCGTTGAGATAGATGCGCACGCCGGCGGCTTTGCGTTCGCCATCGTAGGTCACCAGCACGTGCTGCCACTGGAACAGGGGGACGGCGGCGGTGGTTTCGACGCGAATGCCGAGGTCGGTCCAGCGGCGATGGATGTGCAGCCGGACCTTGCCATCGATCAGGTACAGGCCGTGGCCCATGCCTTCGAAGAAATCTTCGGCGTGGGAGACGATGGCACCTTTGGGGGACTCCGGGCGAATCCACGCGGCGTAGGTGAAGGGCTGCATGTAATCGAAGTCGGCGACTTTGCCATCCTCTTCGATGAAGCGTTTGCCGTCGAAGTGTTCGGGGGCGGGGGTCGGAGAGCGGTAGACAAGGGACTTGGTGATGTCGAAATCGGGGTCGGGCGGAGGAGCGGCGGGTGGGGGACCGGCGGGACGCAAGGCTTCGAAGCGGCGGCGGGCTTCGGCGATCTGGCGATCCAGTTCGGCCAGTTTCTGCGTTTGGTCGGGGAGCGGGGCTTTCACGCGCGGGTCTTCGTTGCCGTAATTCCAGGCGAAGCCCTGTTCGTTGGGGATCTGGTTGAAGAAGGCGAAGAAGCGGTAGAAATCCTTCTGCGCGATGGGGTCGAACTTGTGATCGTGGCAGCGCGCGCAGCCCAGGGTGAGGCCCATCCAGACGATGGACGTGGTCTGGGCGCGATCGGCCACGTATTCGACACGGTACTCTTCGGGGATGATGCCGCCTTCGCCGTTGGTGCGGTGATTGCGGTTGAAGCCGGTGGCGATGAGCTGATCGAGAGTGGGGTTCGGGAGCAGGTCGCCGGCGAGCTGTTCGATAGTGAACTGACTGAACGGCATATTGCGGTTGAAGGCGGCGACCACCCAATCGCGCCAGCGCCACATTTCACGGGGGCCGTCGGTCTGGTAGCCGTTGGTGTCGCCGTAGCGCGCGTTTTCCATCCAGCGGAAGGCCATACGCTCGCCGTAACGCGGCGAGCGAAGGAGGCGGTCCACGACCTTTTCATAAGCGGCGGGCGAGGTGTCGGCCAGGAACGCGTCAACTTCGGCGGGAGTGGGCGCGAGGCCGGTGAGGTCCAGGGTGACGCGGCGGATCAGCGTGGCGGGATCAGCCTGAGGCGAGGGGTGCAGGCCTTCGCGTTCCAGGCGGCTGAGGATGAAGGCATCGATAGGACTGCGGACGAAACCGCGCTGCTGCACGGCGGGGACGGCGGGCCGCTGGGGCGGAATGAGCGACCAGAAGGGCTGCCAATGGGCGCCCTGGGCGATCCAGCGGCGGATGAGTTCGATTTCGCCCGGCTTGAGCTGTTCCTTGCCGGCGTAGGCGGGCGGCATGCGGACGGCGGTGTTGTCGGCAGCGATGCGGCGGACCATTTCGCTCTGGCCGGGGTCGCCGGGGACGATCGCGAAGCGGCCGTTGGCCAGGGGGATGCGGAAGCCGCTTTCGAGATCGAAACGGAGCTTGGTTTTGCGGTTGGCAGCGTCGGGGCCGTGGCAGGGGAAGCAGCGGTCGGAGAGGATGGGGCGGATATCGCGGTTGAACTCGACGGGTTGGGCGAAGGCGGCGGCGGGAGCGAGGAGGGCGAGGGCCCAGAGCGCGGCGAGGGCGGTGACGTGGAGTGGGTAGGCCGGTTCACCGGACATTTTCCTGCAACCTTTTCCAGCTTGGATTATGACAGATCCGCGAGTGATGGCTGGCTGCACCGGCGGGGCCGGAAGCCGGATGCCACTGGCCGGTGGCTGGCTGGCCCGGTTCGATGGTCCGGTTGAAGCAAGAATCACCAAGCGAAGCCATTTCAAGCGCCAACTCAAACAAAATGAGGTACCTGCAATCCAAGAAACGAACCCAATTGGCGCCCGGTAAGCCTGCTTCCCGCCCGGACAGGCAGCCTTGAGGCTGGCAGACGCCGGATGCCGGATGCCCGTAGCGGAGCGGGTGGGCCGGCCCAAGGCGAAATGAAGAACGAAGCCAATTTTTGGGGGATCGCGGGGAGGGAAGGGTCGCGGTGCGGGATGGGGCCGGGGAACACGCATTTTGACGGACCAGGTTCTATCTTCTCTCTTCAGGTGTAACACAGCCGCCGAGGATTTTCGGGTCTAGAGGTCTTGAAATGATTGAAAAGGCGGGGAAGATAAAGTGAGATCTGGTGAAATGGAGCCCGGTGAAGCCAGTGGCGCCGCGAGGAATCCCTCTGAATCCGGACCCGCCTGTTCGAGTTCCGCCGCGGCCCGGAAAGTCTTTCGCATGCTTCGCGGCGGAACCGTCCGAACATCGACGTCTACCAGTCGATCGTCATGCCGCAACCGAAATGGGGAACCGCCCTGTGAGCACGTTTCTGTGGGGCGGGTTGCCAACCTGGTTGCCAACCTGCGGCGGATTGGCAATCCGCCTTCCGACGTTCGGAGCGAGCCCCGAGGCGCTCGTTGGGCCAGCGTCAGGCGGATTGCCAATCCGCCGGCGGCTAATCCTTGAAAAAGAAAAACGGCTGCACATCCACAGGGATGCCGCTGGTGGCGGCGAGGGCGGTCTTCAGTTCGGCCGGCATCCGGTCATACCTGGCGAACCAGGACTCGGCACGAGCGCGGTCGCCGGTGGCCTCGATGGTCAGCAGTTCCTTGGCGAGTTGCGCCAGCACTACCGGCATGCGCGCGAAGTCGATGGTATACCGGCCGCCCGATTGTGCCAGCGCGTGGTTTTCCTGCAGGTAGTTGAACTCCATCATCTCGGCGCGGCCGTGGGCTTCGCCGGTGCCGAATCGCAACGTGCGGAAAATGCCGGCCACGTAGGACGAATAGTATTCCTCCAGGCGCTCCTTGGCCAGGGCGTTGTGGTCCACCAGCCATTTCAATCCGAACATGCCGACCACATCCGCCTTGGCTTCCTCCAGGCCGGAGAAGGCTGGCCCGATGGCTTCGCGAATGTCCATCTGCTTGCCGCCCTGCTTGCCGGTCTGGCGGGCGAAGACCGGGCCGAGGCCGTGGCAGATTTCGTGCAGCAGGGTGCCTGCCAGGTAACCTTCGCCCGAGGCCTTGGCGGCCTGCGCGGGCTGCATGAGTTTCTGGGCGATGGGCAGGATGACGAAGGTCACGCGGGCATCCATGAAGTTCTTGAAGAAGATTTTCTTGGTGCCTTTTTCCTGGTGGATGCGGGGATCGTTGGGCAGGTTGTCGGCCACGGCCTGGTATCCGTGGCGCAGATCGCCGGCGCGGTAGGGCGCGTCCATCACTTCCATCGGGGTGAGGTGGCCGCGTTTAGAGGGGCGGTCGGCGGCGGCGATGGGGAGCGCGTCCTGAATGTCGGGAACGTACTTCTGGTAGACGGCGAGTTTGCGGCTCTCCTCGTCGTTGCGAACCAGAATCGAAGCGCCGTAGGAGGTCTTCACGCCCAACAGGTCGTCCAGATAGGTTTCGTAGGGCGCGAAGATGACGTCGAACTTGGGGTCTTTGAGATCCATCCAGGCCAGATCGCTCTTGTAATAGTCGTCGCTGAGCAGGGCGTCGGCGCGCAGGCGCAGGAAGTTGGCGAAGGCCGGGTCGGGGCTGAGATCGGCAGCCTCGCGCAAGTCCTTGGCCATAGGTTGGAGCCACTGCTTATATTCCTCGCGGTAGGGAACGCCGATGAGGCGCTGGCCCTGCCGCTTCACCACGGTGAAAGGGTCGTAGACGGCCGCTTTGTCCGCGGGGTGTTGCGCCACGTACTGCTCGATCTGGGCGCGGGTGAGGCCGCGAGGGTAGAGTTCGTGGCCGGGCGGCATAGCTTCGCTGCCGGTGAAGGGGCGATTCTCGTCGATGAGGTCCCAGCGGCAGCCCATGATCTCCAGGAGTTGCTTGAGCGCCCGATCGGTGGTGGAGTGGTAGAGCTTGAGTCCTGCGAGATCGCTCTGCTGCCAGTAGACCTGGTCCAGCAGCCGGGAAGCGTCCACCAGTTTCTCGACCATCTGCTTTTCTTTGACGGCGAGCGATTCGGCGTGGAACGGCATCTCCACCGGCTTCCATTTCGAAAGCCGCTGTGTGGGCGAAAGTTGCGCCATGGTTGCCTGGGCAAATGCGGCCACGGTAAAGGAGGCCGACACAGTAATGGATGCTGCCAGGGCGGCTGAATACAGGGTTCTCCGGGTCATTACGGACCATGGTAACGCGCGGGCGGGACGGCTCGGGTTGTATCGCTAAAATCGGGTCGAATCCGACGGAGGCCTAGACTCCGGCCGCGCTGCGTGTCACAATGTGAAACATGCAGGATACCGTAATTATCATAGCCAACGGCGACTTGCGTCTCTCGGCGAACCAGCGGTGCTGGTCCGCTCAGGCGGCCGTCGAGGCAGCCGTCACGAATGCCATCCGCCGCGAAGGCAGGGACGTGCGCCGGGGGCACCCGTGCGACGCGGAGAAAGGCCACGGGTTCATTGACAGCCAGAAATACGGCATGGAAGTATTCCGCAGCCTGCCGCCCGGAGCGCCACTGGTGGTAGTGGAAGCCGTTTGGCAGTACAGCCATCATATTCTGCACGGGCTCTACACCCACCAGGGGCCCATTCTGACGGTAGCCAACTGGAGCGGCCAGTGGCCGGGACTGGTGGGCATGCTGAACCTGAATGCGTCGCTGACCAAGGCCGGCGTGGACTATAGCACGCTGTGGAGCGAAGATTTCACCGATGAGACGTTTCTGGCCGGTTTGCGCCGCTGGTTAGCCGGCGAAACCGTGCAGCACGACATGAGCCATGTGCATCCGCTGAGCGACTTCCAACTGCCGGCCGAGGCCGAGGAAGTAGGCGGCCGGCTGGCGCGGGAATTGCGGCGCGGCAAAGCCATCATGGGTATTTTCGACGAGGGCTGCATGGGGATGTACAACGCCATCATCCCGGACGAATTGCTGCACCCCACGGGCGTGTTCAAGGAGCGTCTGAGCCAATCGGCGCTGTTCGCGGAGATGCAGCAGGTGGGCGATGCCGAGGCTGGTGGCGTGCGCCAATGGCTGGATGCGAAGGGAATGAAGTTCCAGACCGGGCCCAATCCCGAAACGGATTTGACCGACGGCCAGATTCTGGGCCAATGCAAGATGTACATCGCGGCGCTGCGAATCGCCGACGATTTCGGCTGCGACACCATTGGTATTCAGTATCAGCAAGGGCTCAAGGACCTGGCGCCGGCGTCGGACCTGGCGGAGGGGTTGCTGAACAACGTCGACCGGCCGCCGGTGACCGCGCGCGGAAATGGGCGGGTGCTGTATGAAGGCCGGGCGCTGCCGCACTTCAACGAGGTGGACGAGTGCGCGGGCCTGGATGCGCTGGTGACCAACCGGATCTGGGCTACGCTGGGCTACGACCCGGAGACCACACTCCACGACGTGCGCTACGGGGAAGCGTACGGAGTAAACGGGCAGCGGGAATTCGTCTGGGTGTTCGAGATTTCGGGAGCCGTTCCTCCGGCGCACTTAACCGGCGGTTATGCCGGGTCGGTGAGTGAGCGGCAGCCGGCCATGTGTTTTCGCCTGGGCGGCGGCAGCCTGAAGGGTGTCAGCAAGCCGGGCGAAATTGTGTGGAGCCGCATCTTCGTGGCCGGCGGCAAACTGAAGGTGGATATTGGCCGCGCCCGGTCCATTGAATTGCCGCGGGAAGAGACCGAAAGGCGGTGGAACATCACCACGCCGCAGTGGCCGATTATGCATGCGGTGATGTACGGCATCACGCGCGATCAGCTAATGGCGCGGCACAAGTCCAACCATGTGCAGGTAGCTTATGCGCCGGACGTCTTAGCCGCCAATCTGGCGATGGCGGCCAAGGCGGCCATGTTCCGCGAAATGGGGCTTGAGGTGAGCGTCTGCGGAACCGGGCACGGGTTGTAAGAAATTCCTAATGTGCGCCCACGATGGCGGTCAACCGCTCCACGATGGCGTTTCCTGCGACTGCGCTGTAAGCGCGCACAGGACTTTTTGTATAGGCGCGCCCGGAACATTTTCGATCGGTGTTGACAGGGTAATTCTCTGAATCGCCGCAATGCGCGTTTATACATCATGCCTGGTTGGCGAAGCGGCTCAGAGATTGGCTCCGTTGCGACGCTCGCACTTCCGTCTCACAAAAGGTCCTTTGCGCATCACCACGCGGGCGCTTTCCTGCCCGGCTTCCGCCAATCCGGCGTTAGGTAAAATTTCCGGGGATGCGAACGTTCTCAACGAATCCCTCTGGAGCATCGTCTATTTGGTAACGGTTCAGGCCAGGGGCTTGGCTATTTGATGCACAGCCATAGTCGCCGGGTTGACGCCTCGCTTTTGGATAGGCCCGAGAACGGAAGGAGAGAAAAGAATCGAATCGCGTGCGTGTTGGTTGTCCTGTCGGCTTTGGCCGTAGCCCAAGACAAGGGCTCCCGCGACGAGCCGGCCCAGGACTCACGGACGCATGGTCCATCCCGCGGCAGTCTTCTCCTTCAAGGCGGAGTCGGATTGAACCATGCGATTGACTCGGCGTTCGTGGCGCTCGCCGGAGGACCCGCTTCCCATATCGTCGTCATTCCGACGGCGAGCGTTGGCGACGCCGGGCCACGCGCGATGGAAACCTCCCTCGCCCGTAGCATGAGGGAGAGCTTCGGCGTGGGCGCCGTCACGGTGCTACACTCACTCGACCGCGCCACATCCGATTCGGATCGCTTCGTCGAGCCGCTTCGAAGCGCCACGGGCGTGTGGATTCTTGGTGGCTTCCCGGAACGCCTGGTCCACTCATATCTAGGCACGAGAACAGAGCGTGCGATCCGTGAGCTGCTTGACCGCGGCAGCGTCGTGGGCGGAGAGTCAGCCGGGGCCATGATCCAGGCCTCGTGGTTGGATACTACGGACGACGAGTTCACACCGGACATTCGCGCGCTGATAAAGGCTTTCGGTCGTGGCGGATTCGGGCTTATGACGCGTGCGGCGGTCTTCCCCCACTTCGACAAGCGCGGAAGCGACGCGGCCGTGAGGTTCAGCGCAGAGTATCCCGACGAACTCGGGATCGGGATCGACGAGGAGACGGCCCTGATCGCCAAAGGCGACCGCGCTCAGGTCGTTGGCCAGGGCACGGTCAACATGTACGACGGGAGACGCCGCGCGGCGAACCCCGTCGTGCTCCGTAGCGGCGATAGCTATGATCTCGCCGCGCGACAGTGATCCGTTCTGCTTGGATCGACTTACCGGGCCGATCTGACGCTATGTGCACTCCCTTTGCGGCGGCGCTTGTGTTGTCTCACAAAGAGTAGGTTTTGCAACGCTCGGCGAGGCCAATGAAATCAGCCCTGGCAGAGTCTCATAATTCACTCTCAAAACCGAATGCACGTCGTCGAGTTGGGCCACGGGTTTTCCCCCAGCGGGGCTGAGCAGGTTGCACGGCTACATTTTGCCCGACCGCGTGCGCCGGGCTGAAGTCCGGCACAGGATGAATCCAGCCCTACCCTAGAAGGCGAACCTCAAAGACATCTCGATGCGGCGATTGTTCGCCGTGCTTCCGCCGCCGCCGCCGCCCGGGCCACCGCCGCCTGGGCCACCGCCACCACCAAAACCGGTGTTGACGCTGGTGGGTTGGCCGAACTGCGGCGAGTTCAGAACGCCGACATAACCGCCGGGATTGAAGTGGTTCAAAACGTTGTTGAACACCAGCGAGAGTGTAACGTTGTAACGGTGCTCGGTGAGATCGCCACCGCCGCCGGGGCCGCCACGGCCGCCGCCGGGGCCACCGCCACCGCCCATGCGCATGCCGCCCCCGCCTCCGCCGCCGCGAGGGCCACCGCCGCCGGGGCCACCGCCGCCAGGGCCACCGCCCATGCCGCCGCGTCCACCGCCGTCCCCACCGCGTCCGCCGCCCGGACCGCCGCCCATGTCCCCACCGGCGCCGGCCAAGGCATTACCTCGCCGAGGCGGACCGAAGCCGAACGTGCGCGCTACCCGCATGTTTATGGAGATCATGCCGGCGCTGGTCAGGTAGTTGCGCGGGACCAGACTGGAGCCTCCACCGGCAATCGGATCGGTGCAGAAATCGCCGAAAGCCGTCTGGTCCGGAACCTGGCACGAACCGGTCGCGAACGTAGGACGCCCATTCTTCAGGGTGTCGCCATAGATATCGCGCCCCAGAGTTACGTCGTACGGTGTGCCCGACTGCAGCGTGACAAAGGGGCTGAGCCGGATATTCAACGGCGCCAGCACCGAGCCGATCAACTGAAAGCGGTGTTTGCGATCCAGCGAGGAGCGTCCATAATCCTGCTGGAAGTTGTACGGATTACTCGGGGTTCCGGGCAGGTCATGCGCGTTGTTATAGCTGTAGTTGCCGAACAGCGAAACCTTGGCGTTGAAACGCGTGTTGAAATTCACCATCAGGATGTTCTGCTTGAGCAGGCCGCCCGATTCGTATTCGAAAAGATTGCCGGCGGCTGCGCCGTAAGGCCGCAAGCCACTGGCGGACTGCCCGAAGACATAGGTGCCCGGCAGCGGAGTGTTGATGGGTATGGTCTGTGACAGGTGGAGGGCGCGGGTATTGGTATACGTGAGCGCGACGGTGGTGGAGTGCGGCAACTGGCGCTCCACGCCGATGGCGGACTGCATCATGTAATCGGGACGCAGCCTGGCGTCCAGCACATAGATGCTGTTCTGCGACGGAGTCAGCCCCGCGATGGGCGGGACATTGGGAAACGTGTCCGGATTCGTCACGGTAAAGTTCAGTTGGTTGGTGCCGTTGAGCAGGTTCGCGCGCTCGACAGTGCTTTCATTGACCCGGTCATAGAAGATTCCGAATCCGCCGCGGAACACGGTCTTTTGGCGGCCGTTCTTGGCGTTGCCGGGGGCCCAGGCAAAACCGAAGCGGGGGGCGAAATCCTTGTGGTCGACTACGTTGTTCTGGGTTTCGTAGCGAATCCCGAAGCTGAACGTCAGATTCGCCTTCACGCGCCAGTCGTCCTGGGCGAACAGGCCCGCATCGTACTGCGCGATGCTGGAGTAAGCGGTGCCGGTGTCAATGACAAACTGCGAAGCGCCGCCGCCAAACTGGCGGATCTGCGCCGGGAGAAAGCCCGCCTGCTGGAAAAGCAGAGTGCGGCGATACTGCTCGATCCCGAGGATCGTGGTGGTCTGGCCGGGAACAATCTGGTTGTTGGCGTCCAACACAGGGGCCACGCCGCCAGCGAAGAAGAACTGGCCGCCGAAACCGTTGGGCGACTGGTTGCGGTCGGACTCGCGGCGAACGCGCCCGCCGTACCGGAAGGTGTGCGTTCCATGAGAGATCGAAGTGTTGTTCTGCAATTCGTAGTGCACCCGGGTGTCGTAATTGTTGCCCCAGTTGGCGCCACCCGAGTTAAACGCGCCGGACACGCTGATGGAGGGGAGCAGATTGCCGATGGAATTCGTGTAATTCCGTGTGTATTGGAAGCGGGTTTCGTTTACCACATGGAGATTGACAATCGAGGTCTCGGTGACCATCAGGTTCTGCTGGTCTCCGGTCGAGTTGTATTCGCTATTGGCGAACGGCGGGGGGAGCGAGCGGCCGCCGATGCCCTGATTCTGACGCGAATTCCAGCCCTCTTCGAAACGCGCCACCAGAGTATTATTGGTGCTCAGGGCATAATCGACGCGGCCGTCCATGGTGTTGCGCGTATTGGGCGTTACCACCGACTCGGAAATCAGGCTTTGCTGCAAGGAGACAGGGTCGAGGTAAGGAGCGTAGATGATAGCGTTGTCGGTGATCTGCCGCCGGGTGAAGTCGAGGAAGAACGAAGACTTCTTGCTGATGGGGCCGCCGACGTTGCCGCCAAAAGTCCGGCTGGAGAAATCCGGCTTGTTGGTCGAGAACGGGTTACGGGAATTGAAAATCCCATCGCTGTCGTTGAAGTTCATGCTGCCGCGGTAACGGTCGGTGCCGGGCCGGGTCAAAATCTCGATGCGGCCGAAACCAAGGCGGTCGTACTCGGCGGAAAAGGGATTCTGGTTGATGCGGATCTCGCGAATGGATTCCTTGGGAGGCAATTGGCCGCCGCTGAAGCCATCGATATAAATAGATCCGCCGTTGGGGCCCGCGCCCGGGCCTGCCAGGGCCTGCAGAGCGTCGGAAAGGTCGTCGGGATCGTCAGGCAGCGCAGCCAGGTCTTCGCCGCGCAGCACCAGCGCCGTGGCATTGTTGTCTGGCTCCACGCTGACACTGGGGCCGGGATCGCCCTTGACTGTGACTTCCTGCTTCTCCGCCAGCACATTCATCTGAACCGGCAACACCAGGTTGGCTCCGGCGGCGATGGTGACCGGCTTATTCACCGGAGAGAAGCCTGGGAACGTGACGTGGACTGTGTACTGGCCGGGCGCCAGACCCTGAAACGTATACGTCCCATCGGCCTGCGTCTGGGCCGTCTTGGTGGCCCCATTGCCGGTAAGCGTAATGTTGGCCGCCGGTATGACGGCGCCGGAATCGTCCGTCATGGTGCCACGCAGCGTGCCGAACGTCTGTTGGGCAATTGCGCACAACGCGACGAGCGCCACTGCCGATAAAATTAAACCGATCCTTCGCAAGTTAACCATCCCATCCTCTATTTGTTCGAACTGGTCGTTTTTTCCGGATTGCAAAATTGTTACCGGGCGCCGTGTTCCCGGCTGCCCTGACTGCCGTGTTACTTGACCGCGCGTTACTGACCGCGTGTTACTGACCGCCGGTATCGCCTCCGCCTCCGCCCAGATTCCAGCCGCTCATGATGTCGCGGGTAGCGTTGGGAGAAGCCGTAAGCAGGGGCTCCACACCGGCCAGCAGCGTGATGGCGGTGACACGGCCGGGGTCGCTGCCTTGCGTGGTGGAAACCATAATCGCGTCGCCGGGCTTCAAGTCTGTCAGCGGCAGCGGTGGCAGCGCGTCCAGCATCTGGCCGACATCGCCGCCGCGGCCTCCGCCCATCCCCCGGCCTGGTCCGCCCGGGCCGCCGCCGCGTTGGCCCGCAGGAGCAGTCTGCGCCGCCTGGCCATATCGGCGGGCCAGCATGCCAGCCATCTGGTCGGTCAGTTTCTTCATGGCGGAATCGGCCGTCACCCGGATGGTCAATGGCTTCTTGGTGGCCAAATCCTTCACCTTGAGTTCCCCCGTCCCGGCATCGATGGAGGTGATGGTGGCCGCGATCTGGCGGAAGGAGCCGGAAACGATCCTCTCGGCTTTGATTACGCTGCCGTCCTCATTTTTCTCGCCCAGAACCCGCATCTGGTCCCCAACGGCGATCTCAGGGAAACTGCTGGGCTTGGCATCGGAAAAGCGCGCCGAATCGAGCGCGTAGCGGTGGTATGTGGTTTTGTCGGATGGCTGGACCGTAATGGTGCGCTGCCCGGCCTTAATCGTGGCAGTCTTGGCGGCCGCATCGAGGGCCGTGACAGTGCCGGTGGCGCCACGCTTCTTCCAGTCGTCCTGATCCTTCTGTTGCAGGTCGGCGATGTCGGCTTTGGTACGGACAATCAGCGAACTGGCCTGCAGCGTCTTCTGCTCGGTTCCGCTGGCATCGGGCGTGGCCCGTATGATTGCCACCACCCGGTCGCCGGCGGCCAGGCTGGAAAAGAGCATCTTACTTCCCTTTTTGGGATCGGTCTCGCCGGGCGGCATGTGCAGCACCAGTGTCTTCTCGGTGGTGGCGATGGTGACGGCTTCGCCCTTGTCGGTCTTTAAGGTTAACTGGTTATTAGGGGCATCCACAGCCGTAACCGAACCGGCAACCTGGCTCCGGGCCGCCGCCGGCTGCTGGGCGTGCGCCAGGACTCCGCCGCACAGGGCTGCGAGCGTCGCTAGTCCGAAGCGGGCTAGTGCGAGGGTGTCAAGAACCTTCATCCGTCTCCTCTTCTGGATTGCAATCATGAACATGGAGAAGGGCGAAGGGCGTTTCCGGAAGGTTACATACCGAGTGGCGCCGGAGAGATGGGGAGCACAACGATTCTTGGCTGTATGGTTTTTGGCTTAAAAACAACTACGGCAGAAATGATGATTCTGAGGGAGATGAGGGCGGGATCGGAAACGGTGGGGGGAAAAAGCTGGAACGCCGCGCAGGTCAACCTGGTCGATACTGACCCTTGGTCCTGGTTCCTTGACGCTACGCGGCTCACCAGCAAATTGCGGCTGGAAGAAACGCGTTAGTGCGCGGCTCCGCCGTCCTTCTTGGGGGCGTCTTCCTTCTTTTTGCTGCCCTTCTTCTTTTTCTTGGTGTCTTCCTTCTTGGGGGCGTCCTGGGCGAACGTCACGGCCACAGTACCGAAAGCGAACGTCAGGGCGAGCATCAGCGTTGCGAGTTTCTTCATTTGGGCGGATCTCCTTTGGATTCGACGATTCTTTCTCGTCTGCGGCTATCATAGCGAACCTCACATGAAAGGTCCCTTAACCCACAATTAAAATCGGTTCATGTGACAGTCACAAGGAATTTCATTTTTCTCGATTTTCCGCAACCAGTTGTTTTTCAATCGGTTAGCTAGGCGGGACGGCGGCTGGAGCGTCGGGATCGGCAAGCCACCTTGTTAGAGTGGAATCGGCATGAAGAAGCCCGACATTGCGAAACGGATCGCCCGGCAGAGTGGTGTGACCCAAGCCGAGGCGGCGGACCGCCTGGACCGCGTGATTCACGAGATCCTCACAGACCTTCGAAAGGGGACACCTACGTCGCTTCCCGGCCTGGGCCGCTTCGTACGGGGCACCGACGGCAAGGTCTCGTTCGAGCCGGAGAGCGGGCCCCGCCATGGTTAGCCGTTCTTTAACCGAACAACTGGCGCAGGTGGTGATAAAGGGAGTCGCGGCCGGTAAAATCGTCGAGATCGACGGTTTGGGCGTGTTTTATCCCGACCCGGTTGGCGGATTACGTTTCGAGCCGCGTGATTTGCCGCAGGTTTTTATCGCGTACGGCAAAGAGGACAGCGCCGCCGCCAGCCAACTCTACGATGAACTGGATGCGGCCGGCTTCGGCGCCTGGCTGGACATTCGCAAGCTATTGCCCGGCCAGAACTGGCCGCGCGCCATCGAAAGCGCCATTGAGGACTCGGATTTCTTTATCGCCTGCTTTTCCACGAACTCGGTCAGAAAAAAGGGCGGCTTCCAGATCGAAATCCGGTACGCGCTGGATTGCGCGCGCCGCCTGCCGCTGGACGAGATCTTCCTGGTCCCCGTGCGCCTGAACGAGTGCGCAGTGCCGCGATCGATCCAAACCGAGTGGCATTACCTCGACCTTTTCCCGGACTGGCAGCGCGGCGTCCGTAACCTGGTTGGGATGATGCGGCGCGAGGTGAGCAGGCGCACGGCACATTAAAAGACAGTCTGGGGTCCCGGCTTTAAAGATACAGTTCTATGGAGACATTGGAGCGTGTGTAAGGCGAGGCGACGACGCGCTCGGGTGGGATGTGCCGGAAGCCTGCGGATTCATACAGCCGGATCGCCGCCCCAAGCTTTCGGTTCGTTTCCAGATAGAGACGCGTTGCGCCCGAAGCGCGGGCCGCGGCAATCGCATAGTCGAGAAGACGCCGTCCAATGCCGGCCCCTTGACAGGATTCCGTGACCGCCATCTTGGCCAATTCAAACTCGCCCGGGCCCATGGCGAGCAGCGCGCAGCAGCCGACCGCCTCGCCGTGCCGGGCAGCCAAAAAGATTCTGCCGCCGGCGTCCAGAATGGAGCGCTGCGGATCGGCCAAGGCCGACTCGTCCTTAGGCTCCAGGGCGAAGTGGCGGACGATCCACTCCTCGTTGAGCCGCCGAAAAGCAGATTCGTCGCCTGACCTGAACTCGCGGATGGTCAGTTCTGTTTCCGGCTTCGTCATGGGCCGATCGCCGCCCGTGCCCGCCAGATCCCGCCGGTTTTCCGCCGGAGTGACGGTAGTGGGCGCCGCATCGGACCGGGCGGCCAAGTGGGTGACCAACTGGGCGGCCAACTGGGTGACCAGGCCTGGCGCATTGTCTGAGCCGCCAACGAAGCGCGTCGTGTTTTTGGTACTGGAGAATGCCACTGGGGATTGCCTCCTCCTACCCAAGCTAGTGCAGGGGCTTCCAAGATGTCCAATAGCTAGAACATGCTTGTTTATATGATAGGGATATGAATGAAGAGATCGAACTTCGTCATCTTCGCTACTTTCTGGCGGTGGCGGAGACGCTTCACTTCAGCCAGGCGGCGCAGCGCCTGGGGATTGCCCAGCCGCCGCTCAGTCAGCAGATCAAACGGCTCGAACAGCTCCTCGGCCATCGTCTCTTCGATCGGACAACACGCGGTGTGAAGCTGACACTGGCCGGCCAGCTTCTGGCCGAACGCGCCCGCAGCACACTCGAAAAAGTTCACGACGATCTGGCACAGGTCAGGCGGCTGGGACGCGGCGAGGAAGGGACACTGACGGTGGGATTCAGCGGCTCCGTCACGTTTGCCGATCTCCCGGCCGCCATTGAGAGTTACCGGCGCCGCTACCCGAAGGTGGAGCTTCGCCTGCGCGAACTGGTCACGTCCGCGCAGACTGCCGCCCTGCTCGATGGCACAATCGATTTGGCCTTCCTGCGGGATGGGGACCCCACTGCAGGGATTCAGATGAGCACGTGGCTTAGAGAACCGTATGTGGCGGTGCTTCCGGCGGCGCATGCCCTGGCTCGCAAACGCTCGCTACGAGTCAAGGACCTGCGGGACGAGCCCTTCATCCTCTTTGCGCGCCGGATGGGGCCGCTCGCTTTCGACCGCACGATTGCCTGCTGCGAAGCCAACAGATTCCGGCCCAACATTGTCCAGGATGCGCCGCAGTGGCCGACTTTGGTGAGCCTGGTAGCCGCCGGCCTTGGAGTCTCCCTGGCTCCGGCTTGCGTCGCCAATGTGGCGATACCTGGAGCAGTGTACCGCGACGTGAATGCTGCGTGTCGGACAACTATCGACCTGGGCATTAAGGCAGGGTCCGACAAAACCCTGGCAAAGAACTTCGCGGAAATCGCGCGGGAGCATCTCGCCAGGTAGCGCACCAGACTCCAATCCGACACAGGCGTGGGCTGCCGAACACGGGGCCCTCACCGCGCACCACGCAAAACCGAGCCTTTTTCCGCGGCCTCGCGCATGCAAGGAGCGCAGGATGCAGAGGAGGACTGCCCATATGCGGAACTGGACTCGCTGTGATGGTGTCTACACCAACATGCTTCGCGTACCGCTGCTGGTCTTTTCGTTAGCCGCCGCGGCGCAATCATCGCCCCGGCGATCACCCCAGCAGGAGCCACTGGACACGGCGCTCCAGGCGGTCTCGCAGGCGCAAAGCGACGGCCGGTTCAACGATGCCGCCGCGGCGCGGGAGCAGGCGCGTGCCCTGCTGCAGCGCGCGGCGGTCGATTCGCCGCCGCGCTGGAGCAGGCGCGGGCCCTGCTGCAGCGCGCGGCGGTTGATTCGCCGCGATTCGCCGGCTGGGTGCAGCAGGTGGCGCAGCTTTATCGGAATTCGGGTAGGAACGCCCAGGCGCGAGCAGTCCTGCTGGAAGCGCTGGCCCGTAGCGGCTCGCTGCCCGACTCGCATCCGTCCCGCATCGCGGTGCTGAATGCGCTGGCAGATTCCTGGTGGCAGGACGGCAACCTGCTGAAGGCCGTGGGATATCTGGAGCAGGCAGCGGCGGCACGGGCAACTGCGCCTCCAGTCTCGGCGACGCAACCCACAATGGGGCCCGCCATCGTGGTGTCGGGCAAATTCACTTATTCCGCCGGCTATGTCAGCGGAAGTTATGGCCAAAACGACATCTACGCCTACATGCGCCTGGCCAATCTCTATCAGCAACTCGGCCGTCCGGATGCCGTTGCCGCCATCGCGGTCAAAATCCGGACGCTCGGATCGGAGGGCGAATCGGAACTGGCGAATTTCTATGGTCAGCACGGGCAGCTTGAGGACGCCGCCGCCATCTACAGGAATTTGGCCGAACAAGCGGCGGATCCGCAAGCCAAGGTGGACACCTGGCAATCGCTGGCGGACCTTTACGCAGGCCGCGAGCATTACACCGAGGCCATCGCCTCGATCCAGCAGGCGATCGCGGCCGTGCAATCGTCGGACAACCCCGGCATTCGCGGCCAGGCGCTCTCGATGAGTCAAAGTGTGGCCGATTACATGCGCCTGGACGGACAGCTCGATCAGGCCGACCAGGTCTATCGGCAGATTCTGCAGGAGAGCCAGGGTGAGCCGCAGGAATGCCAAGTGGTAGGCATGTATGCGCAATATCTGGCGGAGACCGAGCGCGGCGCGCAAGGCATAAGCCGGCTGAAAGATTATCTGACAGTGAGTTCGAACCTGGACCCGGAGCAGAAAATCAACGTGCTCTTCGATCTGGCCGCCGTCGCCCAAAGAATGGGAGACTCCAAGGGCGCCGATGAGTATCGGCAGGCGGCCCAGGCCCTGCGGCCACAGCCGGATCCGTCTATGCCTCCCGCCGGACTGATTTTCATCGGAGAGAGCTGCAGAAGGCCCAGGCCGCCGTGAACCAGCACCGCTTTGATGATGCTTACGGTCTGGCTCTGCATATAATCGATACCGCCGCGGACGCTGCCGATGGGCAGCAGGTCGAGGGAACCGTGCCCCAAATTGCGGGTGCGCTGGCCGCGAACAAAGAACCGGCCAAAGCCGAACAGCTCTTCCAGCGCTTGTTCGCGCTGGCGCAAAACTGGTCGGTGGACAACACGCAGCCGCTACTCGCGGTTACGCAAAGCTATGCGCGTTTTCTGATGGCTCAGCCGGACCGCTTGGGCGAGGCGCCTGCCGCCATCGAACAATATCGCAGCGTGCTGAGCGATGCCAACGGTCCCGATAGCGGCAGTCTTGCTGAGCCATTGCGAATGAAAATCGAGTTTGAGCAGTCCCACTCGCAATGGGAGAAGGCAGAGGCCTCGGCGCTGGAACTGTTGGAGTTGCAGGAGTCGCTCAGCGGCAATACCAGCGAACCATACCTCGGCGATCTCCAGAGCGCGGCCCAGGTGTATGGGGCTGCCGGCGACTTCGCCCGCGCGCTGCCGCTTCTCCGCAGTGCCATCACCCTGGCTGACCTGCACGCCAGGCCAAACAACGACTGGCGCCCTTCGCAGACTCGCATGGATGCGGCCCTGGGATTGGCGCGCCTGGGCCAATTCGATGAGGCGGAGACGTTGGGAGCGGAAGCCGTTGCGCTGCAGCGGCCCATGCGCACGCCGCGACCGCAATTGGAACAGCTAGTGGAACAATTTCGCCGGATGAAAAAGGCTGCCGAACAGGTTGACACCGCCCGCCACTACCAGTAATATACATATAAGCAATTCACTGGTATGCCCGGCATGAACGGCACTGCTATGAACGACGCCCGCACTCCGCCGCCCCTCAAGCCCGCCGACTTTCACATTCTGCTGGCGCTCCTCGAAGGACCGCGCCACGGATACGAAATCATGAAGGAAGTGGAACGCGAATCCGCAGGCACGGTGCGGCTGGAGGTGGGCACTCTGTACCGCCTTCTCGCCCGTCTGCTGGAAGCCGGGTGGCTTGCAGAGGCCGACGAAGATGGCCGCCGCCGCAACTACCGGCTCACCCGACTGGGCCGGCGCACCCTGCGCTCGGAAGCCGAAAGGCTGGCACTGGTGGTAGACAGGCTGCGGCTTCGCAAACTGCTGCCACAGGGTAACATCTAATGCGCCTGCTGGTGCGCGCTCTCTTGCGGCTCTTCCCCGCCGCGTTTCGCCGCGCCTTCGGCGCCGGCATGCTGGCCACCTTCGACGACCAGTGGCGGGAGCGTGCCAGCCTGGCGCTAGCGTGGCGAACCATCGCCGACCTGATCCGCAGCGCCTGCCTGCTGTGGGGCAGGTTGTTAACCTGCGGCGGATTGGCAATCCGCCTGCCGCCCGAACGCCAAGGAGACAACGTCATGAAAACGTTCTGGCACGAATTGCGCTTGGCCCTGCGCCAGTTATGGAAATCCCCGGCCTTCGCCGTCATCGCCGTTTCGGTGCTGGCCCTGGGTGTGGGCGCCAACACCGCGGTCTTCAGCGTGGTCGATGCCGTGCTGCTGCGTCCGCTGCCCTACCCCGAGGCGGATCGCCTGGTATCGGTGGTCGAAACCCACAAGGGGGTAACCGCCGATGAGGTTACGCTCACGTCCGACTTCCTCGACTGGCGCGCCCAGAACCACGTCTTCACCGCCATCGCCGGCTTTACCGATTTCACACGAACGCTCACCGGCATTGCGGAGCCGCTGCAACTGCGGACCGTGAAGGCCTCCGCCGATCTGCTGACCATCCTGAAGGTGCAACCGTTCCTGGGCCGCAACTTCCTGCCCGGCGAAGACGCCAAGGGCCGCGACGCGGTCGCCATCCTCTCCTATAGTCTCTGGCAGCGGAGCTTTGGCGGCAACCGCGAAGTCATTGGCCGTTCGATTACGCTCGACGACCGGCCGCTCACCGTCGTCGGCGTCCTGCCGCGGGACTTCCGCTTCCCAAACGGAACCATCGACCTGATGACGCCGCTGGGCAAGAACGAAGAGGCGGAGCTGAAGCGCGGCAACGAAATGACCATCGTCCGCAACGTGATCGCGCGCCTGAAACCCGGTGTTTCGCTGGCACAGGCGCGGGCGGAAATGGAGGTGATCGAGTCCCATCTTCCCCGGCCCTTTGCCGGCGTGCAACTCAGCGTCCGCGTTCTTGGACTACAGGAGTGGCTGGTGGGCAACGTCCGCGCCACCCTGCTGACCCTGCTGTGCGCGGTAGGTTTTCTGCTGCTCATGGCCTGCGCCAACGTGGCCAATCTATTGCTGAGCCGCGCGGTTTCCAGGCAGCGCGAGATGGCGGTCCGCTCCGCGCTTGGCGCTTCGCGCTCGCGCATCGCCGGGCAACTCTTAGTCGAGAGCATGGTGCTCGGCGCCCTGGGTTGTGCCGGCGGCCTGGCGCTGGCCTTCTGGACGCGCGGTCTTCTGTTGAGTCTGGTCGCCACCAGCGGCCCGGGCATTGCAGCCCTGCCCCTGGATCTCCGCGTTCTCGCCTTTGCGGCGGTCGCGGCCGCCGCCAGCGCCCTCGTCTTCGGGATCGGGCCGGCGCTTTCAGGCGCGGGGGCTCCCATTGCAGCCTCACTCGCCTCGGACAGCCGCTCGCTCACCGGCGGGGCGCGCCGTCAATTCTGGCTCAACGGGCTGGCTACTGCCCAAGTAGCCATTGCCATCGTGCTGCTGACCGTCGGCGGCCTCATGCTGCAGAGCTTCTGGAAAATGCGCTACCGCGATCTGGGATTTCAGCCGGATCGCCTGCTCATGGCGAAACTCAAGCTCAGCCCGGCCCGGTACCCCTCCGGCCCAAAGCAGGTCGCCTTTCTGGACCAGGTGGTCGAAGCCGCCCGTAATCTTCCGGGCGCGCAGGACGCCGCCATCGGCAGCCTTCCCCCCGGCGGCGGTCACGCCACCAACGGCTTCGGAATCGAAGGACGCGCGTTCACATCCGGCCGATCCCCGGCGGCCCGGCAGTGCGCGGTCAGCGCGGCCTACTTCCGCGTCTTGGGGATCCCGGTTCTGCGTGGCCGCGCCATGGCGGAGAGCGATGCCGCGGGCGCGACACCCATCGCGCTGGTCAGCGAAACCTTCGCGCGCCGCATCTTCCCAGGTGAAGACCCTCTCGGCAAGCGCATTCGGATGACGGCCCAGGAACCTTACCTCACCATCGTCGCAGAGGTGGGCGACGTGAAAACGGCTGGTCTGGCCGCCGAGCCCGAGCCAGTGATCTATTTCCCCTACCGGCAGGCCGGGTCGTCCGGCGACCCTGCCGTCCTGGTGATCCGCACCGCACTTGACCCCGTTGCCCTTGGTCCGGAGGTGCACAAACGCGTGGCCCAATTGGATCCGCTGCAGCCGGTGGCGTCCGTCGAAACCATGGAGCAGCACCTGACCGATTCGGTTTCCCGGCCGCGGCTGGCCACCATTTTGCTGACCTGTTTCGCCGCCTTGGGCCTGCTGCTGGCGGGCGTAGGGCTGTACGGTGTGATGTCGTTCCTGGTGCGCTGGAGATTCCGCGAGATCGGCATCCGCCTGGCTATCGGCGCCCAACCCGGTGACGTGATACGCATGGTTCTCACCCGTAGCCTGCGCGTGATTCTGGCCGGCGCCGTGGTGGGTATCGGTGGTGCGCTCTGGCTCAACCGGCTGATGCAGGGGCTGCTCTATGGCGTCTCTCCGGCCGACCCGCTCACCTTCGGCGCCGCCGTGGTGTTCCTGTCTCTAGTGGGCCTCGCCGCGTCCTACATTCCCGCGCGGCAGGCCTCGCGCATCGACCCCATGGCCACGCTGCGCGCGGAGTAAGCGAGGCGAGGCCGACGCTGCTCAAAAACCCACACCGGCCAGCAGGCCCGCGCTACGGCTACAGGTGCCGGATGATCGCGTCCGTGAATTCCGTGGTCGAAGATTTGCCGCCCACATCGCCAGTCAGATGGTCGGCCGTGGCATACACCTGGTAGATGGCTTCGTGCAGGCGGAGGCTGGCGTCGCGCTCGCCGATGTGCGCCAGCATCAGGACGGCCGATTGCATCAGCGCCGTCGGATTGGCCAGCCCCTTGCCGGCTATATCGGGCGCGGTGCCGTGGACGGCTTCGAAGATGGCGTGGTGGTCGCCTATGTTGGCGCCGGGAACGATGCCGAGGCCGCCCACCAAGCCGGCCGCGAGATCGGAAATGATGTCGCCGTAGAGGTTGGGCATCACCAACAGATCGAAAGTCTCGGGCCGCATCACCAGTTGCATGCAAGCGTTGTCTACGATCATCTCCTTGTACTGAATATCCTGGAAATGCGAGGCCGTTTCGCGGCAGCATTTCAGAAAAAGGCCGTCGCTCAGCTTCATAATGTTGGCCTTGTGGATGGCAGTCACCATTTTCCGGCCTTCGCGGCGCGCGTACTGGAAGGCCGCGTTGGCAATCCGCATGGATGCGTGTTTCGTGATGATTTTCAGGCTCTCCACTACGCCCGGAACCACCTCATGCTCCAGGCCCGCGTAAAGGTCTTCGGTGTTTTCGCGGAAGATGGCCAGATCGAGCGCCAGGTCGGAATAGCGCGTCTTGAGGCCCGGCAACATGCGCACCGGCCGGAAGTTGGTGTAGAGGCCAAGCTTCTTGCGAAGGGCCACGTTGATGCTCTGGTGCCCGCCGGCGATGGGGGTGGCAGTGGGGCCTTTCAGGCCGACGCGCGTCACTTCCAGGGACGCGTAGACGTCATCGGGAATCAACTCGCCTTGTTCGGCCAACGCGCGGGCCCCGGCGTCGACGCGTTCCCATTCAATGGCGGCGCCCGTGGCGTTGACGGCGCGCATGGTGGCGTCGGCAACTTCGGGTCCGATCCCGTCGCCGGGGATCAAGGTAATCAGGTGGGCCATCATAGCTATTATAGAGTTGGAGACTGAGGTGATACCCGATTGGGCGGACGAACGGCGTCAGATGGTGGAACGGCAGTTGCGCCGGCGCGGCATTCGTGACCAGCGGGTGCTGGCCGCCATGCTGCGGATTCCGCGCGAGGAGTTTGTGCCCGCCGAATCGCGCGTGGTGGCTTGTGTGGACGAACCGGTACCCATCGGCTGCGGCCAGACCATCTCGCAACCTTACATGACGGCGTTGATGGCGGAGTCTCTCGAACTCACCGGCGTTGAGACGGTTCTGGAAGTGGGCACGGGTTGCGGATACCATGCCGCGGTGCTGGGGGCACTGGCGGCGCGCGTGATCTCCATGGAACTGATTCCCGCGCTGGCCGAAATGGGGCGCGGCAATCTGCGCCGTACGGGGTGCAACGGTAACGTGGCGGTGGTGCAGGCCGATGGCTCCAACGGCTTTGCCGAATGCGCCCCGTATGACGCGATTTCGGTGGCGGCCGGCGCGCCCTATGTTCCCGCAGCGCTGCTGGAGCAACTGGGCGACCCCGGGTTGATGGTGATCCCGGTGGGCGAGCGCGACGACCAGGAACTGCGCGTGATCTGCAAGCGCGGCGGGCGGACGGACTACCGCGTGGCGACAATGTGCCGTTTCGTGCCGTTGCGCGGCGGGGAAGGCTGGAGATAATTGCGCCTGCGCACAGCCAAGGACCGGCTTAAGGTGGAGCACAGCATCATCGACGGGGTTCGCGCCATTCTCGAAGGTTTGCTGGCCGCCAATCCCGGCATCCGGTCGGTGATCCCCGGGGTAATCCGCCCGGTCCGCGATGCCCGCGGCAAAGTGAAAATGCATGTGACCGTACCGACGCAGAACGGATGGAAGGCCATCGCCTTGAGCGCCGGCGCGCGCCAGGAGTTGTTCATCAGCGTGGATATGACGCAGGCCGAACTGGAGGCCGCGTTGCAGAAGGCCGGGGCGGTGGTGGAATAGAGCACGGGAAACCGCTCCCTTACGGTCACGGCTCTGAAAATTCCCCTAAACATTTTCGCCACTTTTGTTTTATCCTATCGTTAAGGCGCCGGTGCAGGCAAGCCGGGCCCCGGGAGAATCGAGCCTTGGAGAAAATTGTTTCATTCTGCGGCAATGCGCTTACCGATAGCGAAATGAGCCTGGTTCGCCAGATCATCACAGAATTTCCCAGCCTCACCCAAACCGAATTAGCGAGCACTATCTGCGAGTTGCTGGAGTGGCGCCGGCCCAACGGGAAGCTGAAGACAATGGAGGCCTTCGAGTGGCTTCAAAAGTGGCAGGAGCGCGACTGTCTTCCGGCCTTGCCGGAGTTGAAAACCGGCAAGAAGGGGCCGCATCGCTTGTTGGAATCCAGCCCGGAGAGCGATCCGCAACCGCCGTTGCGCGGGAAGTTGGCCGATTACCAACCGCTTGAGGTGCAGTTGGTGGAAAGCCCCGAAGATCGCCGCCTGTTTCAGCAGTTTATACAGCTCTATCATCCGATGGGTTATAAGGTTCCTTATGGCGCGCAACTGCGCTACCTGGTGCGCAGCCACCATCCGCCGCGGCCGGTGCTGGCCTGCCTGCTGTTCACCAGCGCGGCCTGGAGAATGGCACCGCGCGATGCCTGGGTCGGCTGGAATGACCAGGCCCGCGTGGCCAACCTTCCCCGCGTGGTCAACAACGCTCGCTTTCTGATTCTGCCATGGGTTGCAGTGCCGCACCTGGCGAGCCACATTCTGGGCCTGGCCGCGCGCCAACTCCCCGCCGATTGGCTGGCTGCCTATGCCGTGCGTCCCGTACTGCTGGAAACCCTGGTAGACCCACCCCACCCCGGCACCTGTTACCGCGCCGCTAACTGGACCTGTGTAGGCCAAACGCAAGGCCGCGGCCGGATGGATCGCTACAATACCGTGAAAGGCAGCCACAAAGACATTCTGCTGCTTCCGCTGGAGAAGCGCTGGCGCGAACATCTGTTCCAGATCCCGGCGCCGGAGCCAGAGCCGGAGCCTGTCCCACCGAAAGAAGTCGAAGAACCGGTCCTCGTGCCCCAAGTAGTCTCAAAACCGCGAATCGGGGCGTACGCGGCCCTTGTCGAAAGCGTCACTGCCCGCGCCGTGCCCGTCAGGCCACCGCTTCGAAATAGCCCGGCTATTTCGTGACTCTCCCCAGCGCCGCACGTGGCTGGTCGATGGCCATGTAGCCCGGCCCGAGGAATTACCCCTCCTGCAGCGCATATTCCGTATGATAGAGAGGAACAGCCATGACTTACACAAGGCGTGAGATCGGCAAGCTGGCTCTGGGTGGGCTGCCCGCAACGATGCCCGTGGCTTTGTCCGCGGCATTGTCGGTCACCCCGGCCTGGGCGGCCAAGCCCAACTCGGTTTTCGGCGGCGTGCAGGTCGGCATCAATGCGCCGTACAGCTTCCACAACATACCGGGAAGCGCCGACGACATTCTCAACTACATGACCCAGACCAATATCAGCGCGGCCGAACTGCGGTTGCAGCCCGTGGAGGCGTACCTCAAGGCGCCCACGCCCTGGACTGCGCCGGCGGTGGCGCGGGGAACCACGCGCCCGCCGCTCACGACGGAGCAGACGGCCGAGCAAAGCGCCGCCGCGGAAGCTCTCCGGAAGTGGCGGCTCTCCCGCTCGATGGATGAGTTCAAGGCCTTTCGAAGGAAGTACGAGGATGCCGGCGTGTTGATCCAAATCGTCAAGTTCGACGGCATCGACGCCATGGCCGATGAAGTGGTGGACTACTGCTTCCAGTTGTCGAAGGCGCTCGGCGCCTATGCCATGTCGTGCGAAATCCCCGTCAGCAGAACCAAGCGCCTCGGCGAGTTTGCCACCAGGCACAAGATGAAGGTGGGCTATCACGGCCACGGCAATCTGACCAATCCCGAAGCCTTCGGCCGTCTGGCGGCTTGGGAACAGGCCTTTTCGTATTCCGACTTTAACTGCGCCAACGTGGATATCGGCCACTTCTTTGCCGCCACCGGAACTTCTCCAGCGGCCTGGATCAAAGCCAATCACACGCGCGTCACCCACGTGCACCTGAAGGATCGGAAAGCCAACAACGGGCCTAATATGCCATGGGGCCAGGGGGACACACCGATTCGAGAAATCCTCCTCATGATGAAGCAGGAAAAGTACCGCTTCCAGGCCACCATCGAGATGGAATACCCCGTGCCGGAGGGTTCGACGCTGCTGGTAGAAATCGCCAAGTGCGTGCAATACTGCAAGGACATTCTTTCCTGACCCGCTAATGCAAGGCTTTGCCGATCTGCTGACGCTTCAGCCAAATTGGGATAGCTACGGCGGCGGCGCCATTGACCCGAAGGTAATCCATGGGCGGCAAACTCCGCGATGGCGCAATCTGGGTGGTGATGCTCCGAAGCAGGCGGACGCCGGCTAACTGCGTGTCAACCTGCGCGGCCTTTACAAAATGTACCGGCTCAAATCCTGGTCCTTCACAATATCCGCCAGTTGCTTGCGCACGTAGGCCGCGTCCACCTTCACCGTCTTTTTCTTCAAATCCGGCCCGGCGAACGAAACCTCTTCCAGCAGTTTCTCCATAATCGTGTGCAGCCGCCGCGCGCCAATGTTCTCGGCCGACTCGTTCACCTGCGCCGCGAACTTCGCCACCTCCTCCAACGCGTCGTCCGTCAATACCAGCTTGATCCCCTCGGTCTCCAGCAGTGCCGTGTACTGCTTGGCCAGCGCGTTCTTCGGCTCCTTCAAAATCCGGATGAAGTCTTCCACCGTGAGCGACTTCAACTCCACTCGGATCGGGAAGCGGCCCTGCAGCTCCGGAATCATATCGCTCGGTTTGGATACGTGAAACGCGCCGGCCGCGATGAACAGGATGTGGTCGGTCCGCACAAAACCGTAGCGCGTGTTGACCGTGGTGCCCTCCACAATCGGCAGAATGTCGCGCTGCACGCCCTCGCGGCTCACGTCCGGCCCGTGCCCCGATTCCCGGCCGGCGATCTTGTCGATTTCGTCCAGAAAAATGATCCCGCTCGATTCCACCCGCTCCAGCGCCGCCCGCGTCACCTGCTCCATGTCGATGAGCTTCTGCTCCTCTTCCTGCACCAGGTAGTCCAGAGCTTCCGCCACCCGCATTTTGCGCCGCCGCGTCTTCTGGCCGAACAGGTTGGGCAGCATGTCTTTCAAGTTGATGCCCATCTCTTCGATGCCGGCGTTAGTGGTGATTTCAAACGACGGCGCACGGTCCTTCACCTCCAACTCCACCAGGCGCTCGTCCAGCTTGCCCTCCCGAAGGCGCTCGCGCAGTTTCTCGCGCGTGCGCTCCACGCTCTCGCTAGCTTCCGCCGTGGGCGGCATCAGCAGGTCCAGCAGCCGGTCCTCGGCGTTGAGTTCGGCACGGTCGGCCACCTCATCCAACCGCTCCTCGCGCACCATGTCGATGGCGATGTCCACCAAATCGCGGATCATCGACTCCACGTCGCGCCCGACGTAACCCACTTCCGTGAACTTGCTGGCTTCCACTTTCAGGAACGGCGAATTGGCCAGGCGTGCCAGGCGCCGCGCCAGTTCCGTCTTGCCCACACCGGTAGGCCCGATCATGAGGATGTTCTTCGGCATCACCTCTTCGGCCATTTCGGGGGGAAGTTTCTGGCGGCGGATCCGGTTGCGCAGCGCAATCGCCACCGCGCGTTTGGCTTCCGCCTGACCCACTACGTGCTTATCCAACTCGCGGACGATCTCCCGCGGAGTCAGCTCATCCAGCAAAGGCTCCTCATCCACGGACTGGCCTGGAAGATAGATCACCATGGCTATTCGAGCTCCTCATAGGTGACTTGATCGTTGGTGTAGATGCAAATCTTGCCGGCAATTTCCATGGCTTGTTCTACAATATGGCGCGCCGAAAGTTTCGTGTTGCGCAGCAGCGCCGTGGCCGCCGCCGTGGCAAACGGGCCACCCGAGCCGATGGCCACGATGCCCTCATCGGGTTCGATCACGTCGCCGGTGCCGCTCACCAGGTAGGTGTTCTTGGCGTCGGCCACCAGCAGCAGCGCCTCCAGATGGCGCAGAATGCGGTCGGTGCGCCACTCCTTGGCCAGTTCCACCACCGAGCGAGGCAGGTTCCCGTTGAACTGCTCCAG
>Ga0210402_10001146_pt1 | contig 27838 bp, 21 predicted proteins | sample IncBWC7MmetaG_FD_161055 | JGI IMG/M metagenome (GOLD analysis project Ga0210402, IMG submission 161055) | Forest soil microbial communities from Barre Woods Harvard Forest LTER site, Petersham, Massachusetts, United States - Inc-BW-C-7-M | ecosystem: Environmental > Terrestrial > Soil >... | reverse complement strand
ATCCCCACAACCCCACAGGCCCATCAACCGCAACACCCTTGATGCTCAATGAAGCAAGATGTCACCCATCCAGCCGGTTCAATCTGTCACCCCTCAATCCGCTTGCACACCCCTGGCGCATCGGAGATGCGCCACCCGACAGGCGCACGCACGCGTGCGCCGAGAGGGGCGGGATGGTGAGGGGCGAACACGCAAAGTTAGGAGAAGGTGATGCGATTTGGACTCTTCGGCAGTGCCCAGGCCCGGCGCAGCGGCCCCGACACCGACAGCAGCCAGGGCTTTCGCGACTTCATCGAGAACAATGTCGAGGCCGAGGCGCTCGGCTATTACAGCACCTTTCTCGTCGAGCATCATTTCACCGGCTTTGGCCAGGTTTCGGCAAGCCTCAATCTCTTGACCTGGCTCGGCGCCCGCACCCGCGATCTGCGCCTCGGCACCGCGGTGCTGGTCTTGCCGTGGCATAATCCGGTGCTGCTGGCCGAGCAGGCGGCGACACTCGACCTTTTGTCGGGCGGCAGGCTCGATTTCGGGATCGGCAAGGGTTACCGCCACAACGAATTCGCCGGCTTCTGCATACCCTTGGAGGAGGCCGACGCGCGTTTCGAGGAAGCGCTCGAGGTCGTCACCAAGGCCTTCACCTCGGAGATGCCGTTCTCGCATAGCGGCCGGTACTGGCGGTTCGACAACATCGTCGTCGAACCGCCGACCGCGCAGAAGCCGCACCCGCCGTTCTGGATGGGAGCCGGCAGCCCAAACTCTGTCCACGAGGTCGTCCGGCGCGGCTACAATATGCTGCTGGGGCAGCATTCACTCGCCGAGGAGACCCTCGCGCACGTCGCTCGGTTCCGCGATGAAGTCGAGTCGCTCGGCCGCGCCTACAACCCGATGGAAGTCGGTGTCGCCCGCGCCGTGTACATCGCGAAGGACGCGGACGAGAAGGCGGCGGCAATCGAGCGGCGGTATCAAGGGCATATGCGGATCAACGCGCTGGCGCGGCGGCCGGACGGCGAGACGCGGAGCCGCTACATTCTCGACGACGAGAAAGAGGCCCGGCACGAAAGCGCCGAAAGCGCCCTCTTCGGCACCCCCGACGAGATCATGCGCAAGCTCGAAAGATTGCAGAAGGGCGGCGTCGAATACGTCATCATCAATTTCGGCGGGTCGCGCGAGCAGATCCGCCGGTTTGCCCGCGACATCATGCCGGCGTTCGCGGACGAGCCCGCCTTGGCGCTTGCCGGCCAGTGACATAGAAGAGGAGCAGCAACAAATGACCTTCGAATTTGGCGTCTTCCATGAGTTCCAGCGGCGCCCGGGGCAGAGCGAGGCCGAGGCCTTCGACACCGCTTTCGAGCAGGTCGACGCCGCCGAGCGCTGGGGTCTCGACGCGATCTGGCTGGCCGAGATCCACATGGCGCCCGAGCGCTCGGTGTGTTCGGTGCCGATGACCATCGCGAGCGCGATCGCCGCCCGCACCAAAAACATCAAGATCGGAACCGGGGTTCAGGTCCTGCCGTTGTGCCAGCCTTTGCGCCTGGCCGAAGATACGGCGACTGTCGATCACATCAGCCACGGAAGGCTGATCTTCGGTGTCGGCCGCAGCGGCTTTCCACGCGCGTACGAGGCCTACGGCATCCCCTACGGCGAAAGCCCCGAGCGCTTTGGCGAAGTGCTCGAAGTGGTCACGCGGGCCTGGACCGAGGAAAGGTTTTCGTTTGCCGGCAAATATTACAATTACGAAAATGTCTGCATCGTGCCCAAGCCGTACCGCAAGCCACATCCCCCGATCCGGATCGCCGCCAACCGCGAAGAGTCGTTCATTTCCGCGGCAAAGCAGGGCTATGCGATCTTTGTCGGCGCGCGCCGCGGCACCTTCGAAGAGGTCCTGCCCAATTTACGCGTCTACCGCGACGCGTGGAAAGGCGCGGGCCACCCGGGCGAGGGCGAAGTCTATCTGCGCGCCCCGGTTTATGTCGGCGACACCCTCGACCAGGCGCTTTCCGACCCTCAAGAGAGCCTGATGCAGTTCTACCGCTATCTCGGCGCGCGGCTCGAAGAATCGGCCAATCGCCCCGGCATTTTTGACACGGAGCGGAGGGTCGAAGGCGCCCAGCGGCTGCAGACGCTCACCTGGGATGAGGCGCGGCGCGGCCGTGCCATCGTCGGCACGCCGGAGATCGTCGCCGACAATCTCGCGAGCCTCCAGGAGCAGCTCGGCCTCGCCGGCATCCTCGCCGAACTCAACACCGGCGGTCTGATCCCGCACGAACGCGTCATGCGCTCGATGCAATTGCTGTGCGAAAAGGTGCAGCCGCGGCTCCATTGAGCGGGGCCGATGGTTCGGAGGCGATAATGACGCGATACAGAGAGCTCGAGCGGGGCGAGCTAGATGAGGCGCAGCGCCGAGTGTGGGACGATGTCGTGGCGGGGCCGCGTCACGCCGTCCCGCCGCCGGCGCATGTCTGGCTCAACAGCCCCGGGCTCGCCGATCACGCCCACAAGCTCGGTGCCCATGTGAGGTTCGGCACCGATTTTTCGCCGCGGCTGACCGAAATCGCCATCCTGGTGACGGCGCGCTATTGGACCGCGCAGTTCGAATGGCAAGCCCATGCCCGGCTCGCGCGCCAGGCCGGGCTCGCCGAGGAGGTCATCGCCGCGATCGCCGAGCGCCGCACGCCGGTTTTCACCGATCCCGACGAGCAGCTCGTCTATGATTTCTGCAGCACCTTCTACCGCAATCATGGCGTCGATGACGGCTTCTTCGAAAAGGTCAAGCAGCGCTTCGGCGAGCGCGGGCTGGTCGACCTAACCGGTCTGATCGGCTATTATTCGTTCGTGTCGGTGACGCTCAACGTCTTTGAGGTGCCGGTTCCTCCGGGAGCGCAACTGCTACCGAGGTAAGCCGGTTTTGGTGCGCGAGGGGCAGCGCCAATGGAACCGGATTTCTTCGGAACGGAACAGGTGACCGAAGAGGACCGTGCTTATGGAGGATCGCGCTTCTCCGACGTCCGCGATGCTTTATCCGCGAACCGGTACCAGAGGGTCTGGGGTGCCGCCGGCGAACCGCCAATCCCGATCTATGGCGTGAGCCTCGCGACCGCACTGCGGGGGGCTCTGCCAACCGGGTTGCCTTACTTTTTTCGTCAGGCGGTTGCGAGAGCCGTCGATTCGAGCGCCGATCTGCGATGGGGCGCCGATCGCAGGGGCTTCCGTCGGATCATTCATCCAAACGGCATTTGCCTGACAGGGCTGTGGGAGATCTTCGAACAAACCCCTTATTCCGGTTATTTCCGGCGGGACAGCCGGGCGCTCGTCGTCGGACGTTATTCGACGTGCTGCAAGGAGACGCGGCGCGGTCATGAACGGTCGCTATCACTGGTCGGCAAGCTTTTTCCGACCGTCGATCCCAGCCATAGCGAGCCGCTCCGTACCGCCAACTTCATCACTCAGCAGGACATCGGCGGCGACCGCACGGACTACATCAACGACGCAGAACTGCTCAACGCACCCAATACCACCAGCTGGCGCCGCGGCTTTGGTGTGCCGGTCTTGCTGGTTGAATCAATACTGTTTAATAAAACCGACAAGGAACCGACGCAGCGCCAACTCTACCAGGTCGCCGAGCTCGGCAAACAGGAGGGCGAGCCGACGCGAGCACCCGCCTTCATGCGCCTGATTGTCGATTCGGCGCAGCCGAGAATCCCCGGCGAAGCATTGGATTTTCGCGACGAAATTATGGCACAAATATTTGATCGAGGCGATCCCATACCAAAGCGAACTTTGGTCTTTCACATTGAGGTCACCGACGAAGGGTCAACTAAGGGCCCGACTTTTTTTCAACGGCGGACCTTTGCAAATTGGCGGCGAATCGGAAGATTGGTATTTGACAATGCCATCGTCTCCTATAACGGCGACTTTGTCATTCACTTCACCCATCCGACTTGGCGCGACGATCGGAACAACCCGTCGACGGCAACGCGAGTGGGCGAACGCAAGGTGCGCTGACCCTCACGCCCTGGGGTTACCAGAGATGAAATCGAGGGTCGCTTCGGCGCAGCGGTCGGCGTGGCTCGCTGCCACGTGGTAGGAGTTGCCGGGCACGACCAGCAGGCGCGAATTGGCGATCTGCTGTTGCCACGCCCGGGTCTCCTCGACCGATGCGAGCCCACTGCCGTCAGTGGTGATGACGAAGGTCGGGCACCGGATCTGCGGCAGGTCAGCCCTGATATCGGCGCAGGCGATCGTCTTCATAAAGCCGATCTGGGTCGAGACCGCGGTGCCCCCCATGAACTTGATCCACCACTCGACGCCTTCGGCAGGGAAGGTACCGCCGAGGCGGCCTGCCATGGTGCGGCGCGCCCAGTGTTCGACGCCGAGCCGTTCAAATTCCTCGGCCAGCTCGGGAGCGCGCTCAGCGGCGCCCTCACGCATTGGCGGGGGCGTGCCGACGACCGTCAAGGTGCGCACCCGCTCGGGCCGGCGCGCGGCGAAGGCGCGGGCGATGGTCCCGCCGATCTTGGCCCCGACGAGATGGAAGCGCTCGATGCCGAGCGTATCCATCAGCCGCACGAAATCGCCGATGACGATATCGAGCGTCCAGGGAAAGTCGCGCGGCATCGGGGTCGACTGGCCAAAACCTCGCATGTCCGGGCGGACCACGCGAAAGCGACGCGCAAGACTGGGTACCCAACCATACCACGCCGCTCCGCTTTCGGCATTGCCGTGGAGCAGCAGGATCGTCTCCGACTGGCGCCAAGGGTCGGTAAAGTCGTGGACGTCGTAGTGGAGCTGCCCGTCCGGCGAACACTGGAGCGTCGGCATCACGGTTCCTCCCTCGCGGCTGGCTTCGCCCCGGAGACTGGCCACGGGGCGAAGACAGCGTGCTCTTGTTATCCCGGCTGGTAGGTCAGGGTCAGCGCGGCGATACCGGCCGCAACGTTGAGGCCAGTGTTGCCTTCGATGCTGAGCGGCTGCAGCGAGATCGTGTTTCCGGATCCGCCGATCAGAACATTGGCCCCGACCCCGACGGCTGCCGTAGCACTTGCTGTGGCGCCGCCGTAGGATCCGGCCAGCGAGCCGGGTGCCGGTGCGGTGGTCGGCGCCAGGACCGCCCAAACGAGAACCCCGTTGGCTGTATAGCCGATGTCGACACCGAATTTGTCGATCGAGCCGACATAGTGTTGCGGAGGGCCTCCCGGCGGCGAGAAGCTGCAGTTGACTGCCTTCGAGGAGCCAAAGATGAAGCCAAAACCGCTGGCCACGTTGCAGCTAAGCACCCCGGCCTTGACGCCCTGCGCCTGCACCGGTGCCCCGAACGCCAAAGCGCCGGCCATCAGGCCGAGTGCACTAACCGCTACCGTGAGTTTCCTGGGCATCCCGTCAATCTCCTGCTTGCCAAATCCCATTGTCGAGGCGCCAACCCCAACATTCGGTCATATAGACCGGTTCCCTGCCCTTGTGCCACGGTTTCTTGACCTCGCGTTTCGCGTGTCCCTTGCACCTCGACCCAACGTTTCGCTGATGGTCGATGCAGACGCGGCCCGCTGAAAATCTGCGGCAACGGATACGAGGGACCGAACTTCCGAGGCGGCCGAGCGTTGAGGCCACAACTGTGGGACCTCGGCATGCCCGGCGATGGTGAAAGCTGGCGAAAACCGCGCGATTTTGCCCGGCGTGCGGCAATCTCCTCTTTCCGAATTTATTCCGCTCGCGCCCGACGCGATTTTTTGGAACAATCAGCTTCTGCGGTCGCCATTGGGGCCGTGAACCGATTCGACAGGAAGCAGACTTGATCAGAGACAGGAATTTTCGTCAGACCCGACGCCGCGAGTTCGACGATGACGGCTACGACCCGCATCTCCGCGAATTCGGAGCGACACCGCGCTTTAGCCCATCACGGTTCGAGACCCCCTCCGGACCGCCGGTCCGCGCCGTTGTCAAATGGTTCAAGCCGGAAAGAGGATTTGGCTTCGTCGAGCTCAGCGACGGCTCCGGGGATGCCTTTCTTCATGCGACGGTCCTCGAACGCGCCAGTATCGCTGCAGTGCAGCCGGGCGAAACGCTCGAGGTCCGCGTGGCGCCGGGTCAGAAAGGGCCGCAGGTCACCGAGGTCCTCAGCGTTGACAGCAGTACGGCTGCTCCGGCAGCGCCGCGGCGTTCTGCCTACCCAACCGCAAGCCGGCCGTCGCTCGAGACTGCTGTCGAAGAGGTGGGCACGGTCAAGTGGTTCAACGCGCAGAAAGGCTTCGGCTTCATTGTTCGCGAGGGCGGCGGCAAGGATGCCTTTGTGCACGCTTCGGTGCTGGAGCGCTCCGGCATCGGCACCCTCACTGAAGGCCAGCGCGTGCTGATCGACATCGCCGAGGGCCGCAAAGGCCCCGAAGCCGTCAGGGTCCGCCTGGCATAGCGCAGAACAGCCACGCCACCGAGCGCCGGCGGAGGCGCATGGATTTCGGCGCGACAATGTTCTTCCCGACGCGATGTCCCCGGCCGCGTTCGCCCAGGCGCTCAAGGCCCGCGGCTTCAGAAATCGCTCTGCCGCGAAGGCGTGATCAGGGAGGATAGCGGCACGGAAAGCGCTGCCGCGACTGGCTAATCGCAACCACAATTCACCTGCGTCTCTCGCTCCTTGGTAGCTCAGACGCGGGAGTGCCGCGACAGGCCATGGCACGCGGCGGTTTCTCTGCTCGACCGGGTGCCGCTTTTTATTGCAACATAGCGCCATGCTTCGCCCGTTCACCTTCGGTCGCAATACCCGGGTTAACCTGCTGCTCGGCGCCGGCCACTTCCTCTCCCATTTCTATCAGCTCTGCCTGCCGCCATTGTTTATCGCGTGGCAGCAGGCCTTCGACGTCTCCTTTGCCGAGCTCGGCCTGGCGATGGCGGTGATGTCGGCCACTGCGGCACTGCTGCAGACGCCGATGGGGTTTCTCGTCGATCGCTATGGCGCCCGCCCGTTCCTGATCGGCGGCACATTGGTGATGACCCTGTCGATTGCCGCGATGGGGTTCACCACAGCCTATTGGCAGATCGTTGGTCTGGCATTGCTCTCGGGGGTCGGCAGCTCGGTCTTTCACCCGGCGGATTACGCGATTTTGAGCGGCTCGATCGACCCGGCGCGGCTCGGCCGGTCGTTTGCGTTTCATACCTTCACCGGCAATATCGGCTTTGCGGCCGCGCCGCCGGCGACGGCGGCACTCATGCTGCTCTTGGGCTGGCGCGGCGCACTGATGTTCATCGGCTTGCTCGGGATCCCTGTGGTGCTGGGGATCATCTGGCAGAGCCGCATCCTGATCGATCAGGGGCACCGTGCGCGCGGCCGGACGGATACGGCGATGTCCGGTGCCGGGCTGCTGTTGAGCCGCTCGGTGCTGATGTTCTTCGCTTTCTTCATGGTGTCGTCGATGGCCGGCGCCGGCATCCAATCCTGGCTGATCACGATCCTGCATCAGGTGCACGGGTTGCCGGTCGCAGCCGCTTCTTCGGCGCTGACCGGCTACATGGTCGGGCAGATCGGCGGGGTGCTCGCCGGCGGTTGGGTGGCCGACCGCACCGATCGTCACCTCCCGTTTGTGGTGGTGCTGACGATCGGTGCGGCGGCGCTGTTGCTGGTGGTCGGCGTCGTCTCGATGGCCGAGGCGGCAACGATGGGCGTGCTCTTTGTCTGCGGCCTGTTGACCGGGGCGAGCCGCACGCCGCGCGATGTGATGGTCAAGGACGCCGCCCCGCCGGGACAGATCGGCAAGGTCTTCGGCTTTGTCAGCTCCGGCATGTCGCTGGGCGCTGCGATCATGCCGGTACCCTATGGCATGATCATCGATGCCGGACGACCGGAGCTCGTGCTGGTCGTCGTCGCCCTGCTGCTGCTCGCGAGTTTGCTGTGCGCCGGGGGTGCCCGCATCGGCCTCCGCCGCGCTCCGGTGCCCGTGGCGGCGGAATGATGCCCTCGGCAACGCCCATTTCCGTCAAGGGAAGCTGCCTCTGCGGCGCCGTCAGGTACGAGGCGACGGGCATCCCGGCCGCCTTCGACCTCGATCATTGCTCACGCTGCCGGACGGCGAGCGGCTCGGCTTTCAAGGCCGAGCTGATTCTCAGGCAAGCGGAATTTCACTGGGTCAGCGGACGATCGCGGGTCAGGACCTACGAGGCACCGGTACGCTCGACGCCCCCAGGCTATCGACGCACGTTCTGCACGCTGTGCGGCGGGCCGGTGCCCACGGTGGGCAAGGACACGATCAACACCCCCGCCGGAACCTTGGACGATGATCCTGGGCTGCGGCCACAGCGTCACATCTTTGTGGAACGAAAGGCCCGGTGGTTCGACATCGGTAGCAGGCTCCCGCGCTACCCGACGAAGTAGACCCGGCACTCTTGTGCGGGCCCGGCCGATCGGGGACAATCGCCCGCATCAGCAACGGGAGGTGTCGATGCGCAGGGTCGGACCGAACTCGTTCACCGAAATCTATTTCGCCGGCTGCAATCCGAGCTTTGTCGAGACCAGCGACGGCTATGTGATGATCGACTCGCCGCAACAGCCGATCGACGCCGTGCGCTGGCGCGAGCGAATGGAGGAGAAGGCGCCGATCCGCTACCTGATCAACACCGAGCCGCATGGCGACCACATCTCGGGTAACGCCTATTTCCCGAATGTGACGGTCGTCGGCCAGGTCAAATTGCAGGAATGCTTCGAGCGCTATCTCTACGCCTTCGGCTCGCTCGAAGAGAAGCGCGAGCGCTTGAAGGAGAGCGATCCCGACAGTGTCTGGCTCGTCGGCCACCCCGATTACCCGGCGGCCAACCCGCCCAAGCTGACCTTTACCGACGCGCTGACGCTGAACGTCGGCAATCACACCTTCTATATCATCCATATGCCCGGGCACACCGCACCCCAGACCTCTGTCTACGTGCCGCAAGAAGGGGTCGTCTTCACCGGCGACAACGTCTTCTACAAGTGCCGGTCGTGGCTGCAGGAATGCGACCCCTGGGAGTGGCTCGCCGCACTGAAGAGCATCGAGGCCCTCGATGTCGAGACCATCGTGCCGGGGCACGGCGATCCCTGCAGCAAGGCGTACCTCAAGGAGCAGGGCCAGATCGTCGAGAACTGGGTCGGCTGCATCGAGCGCTTTGTCGACCGTGGCCTCAGCGCGGAGGACGCGCTCAAGGAGCCGATCGAGGTCACCAAGCAGGATCCCTACCCGATCGGGCAGCGGCTCTTCATGCACAATGAGCGGCTGACCGACATGATCGTCCGCAACCTGCATCAGCGCATCCTCGATAAGAAGCAGCAGCCTAGCGCCTAAACTCTCGTCACTCGCCACAGGCGTGCGGGCGCAGCGGACACGAATTTGCCCGCCACGGAACCAGCGATCGCTAATAGCGAGCCGAGGCCCGGCGGGGCGAGCCCACCCGCCGTCGAAGCCGGTCACCCGCTTCCGGCCGCTCTGCTCTATCGGTCCTGCGATCCGGCCGAGCTGTCGTTCGAGCAGGTCGGCGACCTCCCGGATCTCCTGGAGCCGATCGGTCAGGACCGCGCGGTCGAAGCGGTGCAGTTCGCCGTTGCGATGCGCCACAAGGGCTACAACGTCTACGCTCTCGGCGCCAGCGGCACCGGCAAGCATACCGTGGTCGGCGATCTGCTGCGGCGCCGCGCCGAGACCATGCCGGTCCCGTCCGACTGGTGCTATGTCAATAATTTCGCCGACCCGCAAAAACCGCGCCGCCTGCAGCTGCCGCCGGGACGCGGCAACGGGTTGCGCGAGGCGATGAAGCGGCTCGTCGAGGAACTGCGCGCCGCCTTGCCGGCGGCTTTCGAGCGCGACGATTCTCGGGCGCGCCTCGACGTCGTCGACCAGCGGTTCAAGCAACGCAACGAAGAGGCCTTTGGCGCGCTGCAGCGGCGTGGCGAGGAGAAGGGCATTACGCTGCTCCGCACCCCGATGGGGCTGGCGCTGGCGCCGCGGCGCGACGGCAAGGTGCTGACCCCGGAGATGTTCGAGGCACTGCCGCAGGCGGAGCGCGAGCGCATCCAGCACGACCTCGAAGAGCTGCAGGGCGAGCTCGAAGCGGTCATGCAGAAGGTGCCGCAATGGGAGCGCGAGCACCGCGAGGCGGTGCGCGAGCTCAATCGCAACACGACGGGTGCGGCGATTGCGCTGATGATGGACGAGCTGCGCGCCGGCTACTGCGACCTGCCCGAAATCGTGCAGCATCTCGACGCGGTCGAGCGCGACATCAAGGAGAACGCCGACGATTTTCTGACCCCGGCGCAGCTGCCCCAGGGAACGCAGGTCCCGGCTCCGGTCGAAGAAACCATGAGCGAGGCGCGCTTCCGCCGCTACCAGGTCAACGTCATCGTCGACAATGGCGGCCAGCACGGCGCCCCGGTGGTTTATGAGGACAATCCGACCCATCAAACCTTGGTCGGCCGGGTCGAGTACATGGCTCGCTTCGGCACCCTCGTTACCGATTTCAACCTCTTGACGCCGGGGGCGCTGCACCGCGCCAATGGCGGCTATCTGATGCTCGACGCGCAACGGCTGCTCGCCGGGAATTTCGGCTGGGCATCACTGAAGCGCGCGCTCAATGCCGGCGAGATCCGCATCGAGACACTGGAACAGCTGCTGACCATGGCGAGCACCGTCTCGATCCAGCCCGATCCGATCCCGCTCGACGTCAAGATCGTGCTGCTCGGCCCGCCATCGCTCTACTACCTGTTGAGCTCGGTCGACGACGACTTCACGGAATTGTTCAAGATCGCCGCCGACTTCGACGACCGGATCGAGCGCACGCCGCAGACGACCCTGCTCTATGCCCGCTTCATCGCCGGGGTGGTGCGCCGCGAAAAGCTGCTGCCGTTCGACCGCAGCGCGGTGGCGCGCGTCATCGAGCGGGCGGCGCGGCTCGTCGGCGATGCCGACCGGCTGTCTGCAGGGCTGCGCGAAATCGTCGATCTCTTGCAGGAGGCGAGCCAGCTGGCCGCCGGCAGCGGTACCGTGACGGCGGCCGAGGTGCAAAAGGCGATCGACGGGCAATTCCGCCGCGGCGACCGAATCTACCGCCGCCTGCAGGAAGAAATCGGCCGCAAGACGATTCGTATCGAGACCGACGGCGAGCAGGTTGGCCAGGTCAACGGTCTTTCGGTGATGACCCTCGGCGGCCTTTCGTTCGGCAACCCGAGCCGCATTACCGCCCGGATCCGGTTGGGGCGCGGCGAGGTCGTCGACATCGAGCGCGAAGTGGCACTCGGCGGCCCGCTGCATTCCAAGGGTGTCTTGATCCTCAGCGGTTTTCTCGGTGGGCGATTTGGCAATACCCGCCCGCTTTCGCTCAACGCCAGCCTCGTTTTCGAGCAATCCTACGGCGGGGTCGATGGCGACAGCGCCTCGGCCGCCGAACTTTTCGCCCTGCTGTCCGCGCTCGCCGACGCACCGATCGACCAGTCCTTCGCCGTCACCGGCTCGGTCGATCAGCTCGGCCGGATCCAGGCGATCGGTGGCGTCAACGAGAAGATCGAAGGGTTTTTCGATGCTTGCCGGATCACCGGTTTCACGCGAAGGCAGGGCGTCATCATCCCCGCGAGCAATGTCAAGCACCTGATGTTGCGCCAGGATGTCGTCGCCGCGGCATCCGAGCAGCGGTTCCGCATCTTCCCGATCGAGACCGTCGATCAGGGTTTGGCATTGTTGACAGGTGTGCCGGCGGGTGAGCCCGGTGAGGACGGAAATTACCCTGCCGGCACCATCAACCACCGCATTGCCGCGCGGCTCGACGCCTTCGCCGCCAAAGCCGCCGAGCTGACGCGGAGCGCGGCCATTGCCCAGGCCCACGCATGACAGAAGACATCAAACGCGTCGTCGTTCCGCTCGACGCCGCCTCGGAAGCCGGTACTGCGATCGACACGGCGGCGCGACTGGCAGCGCGCTGGCGAGTCCCGCTGCACGGCGTCTTCATCGAAGACGAAGAGCTGATCGGGCTCGCCAGTCTGCCCTTTGCGCGCCAAGTAACGCTGGGCACCGGGCTCGAGCCGTTGACCAGGGATCATGTCGAAGATCACTTCCGCGCCTTCGCCGAGCGGGGCCGGCGCGAGCTTGCCACCGCGGCGGACCAGCACGGTGTGAAATGGTCGTTCGAGGTCGTGCGCAGCCCGCTCGCCGCCGACGCGCTCGGCAAGGACGATTTTGTCGTTATCGGGGCGGTCACCCGCCCAATCGGCCATTTCCGCATCGCGTCGCGCTGCTGGTGGTGGACGGCGACCATCGCTCGGCCTTTCCTGCTGGCTAAGCGCGAGTGGGAAAGCGGCGGGTCGGTCTTTACCCTCTTGCGCCGTCGCGGTCCGGAATCGGCGCGGACGGTCGATATCGCGGCGCAGATCGCCGCTTTTGGAAGCGGCAGCCTGACCGTGGCCGGGACGCCGGATCTTGCTGGATCGGACGATTTTGCGGCGTGGGTCTCAGGGCTGCTGGAGGGGCATTCGCTGAACCTCCAGACCGAGCCTGCAGCACCCGAACCGGCGGCACTTCGGCAAAGGATCATCGAGCTCGATTGCCGGTTGCTGGTCCTCGAAGCGCCCGAGCACGGTCGCGAACCCGACGATCTGCGCGAGTTCGCCGAGCACCTCGCCTGCGACGTGCTGATAATCCGCGGAGGCGCAGTCGATCCGTAACCCTGGGAACCGGCGCTGCGCCTACGCTGCCGCTGCCGCTGCGGGGTGGGTCAGCTCTAGCGCGCGCTGTGCTACGGCGGCGGTGGCGGGTTCGGCCTCCCCCGTGACCGACACGGTCGGGAAGGCGAATTTGATGCCATTCTCGTCGAACGCTTTCTTGATCATCGCATAGGCTTTGCGCCGGATGACGAACTGCTCGCCCGGCAGGGTCATCATCTTCATCCGGATCTGCACCGCGAAGTCTCCGAGGTTCTCCACGCCCTGCATCTTCAACGGCTCGAGGATCAGCGGCGCGAATTCTTCGTCCTGTTGCAGATCCAAGCCGATTTGTTTGATCAGCTTTCGAGCCCGTTCAATGTCGCTGTCATAGGTGATGCCGACCATCATCTTGTCGATGACCCAGTCGCGGCTCTGGTTCTGGACGGCACCCAACAGGCTGAACGGCACGGTGTAGACCGGGCCGCGATGATGCCGCAGCTTGATAGAGCGAATGCTGAAGCCTTCGACGGTACCCTTGTAATTGCCGCTCTGAATGTATTCGCCGACCCGAAAGGCGTCATCCATCAAATAGAACATGCCGGCGATGACATCGCGGACAAAGGTCTGCGCGCCAAAGCCGATGGCGACGCCAACGACGCTCAAACCGGCAATCAGCGGGCCGATCTCGACGCCCATTGCCGCCAGCGCCATCAGCGCGGCGACCGCAATGACGACCACGAACAGAATATTGCGAAAAATCGGCAGCAACGTCCGCAGCCGCGCCCGCCGGCGCGCCTCGTCGCTGTTTGGCAGGCCGAGCTCGGCGCTCTGAGAGAGCTTGCGATCGATCGCCGCCTTGATCGCGTGCCACGAGAGGTCTGCCACGAGCAGAATCACGACCGCACTCAGCACGCCATGGGCAATCCGGCCGACCATCGTGTCTCGCCCCGTGAGGCTGTCCATGTCCATACCCCAGCCCCAGCCGAGCAAGGCAGCCGCACCGATGATCAACAGCGCCCGCACGCCGCGTTCCAAGCTGACGGTGAGGACGCTGGACGGTGCGTCAGCTTCCTCGTCCGAGCCGGGCGGTCGAAGCAGATGTTCGACCGCGCGCCGGGTCACGCCGATCGCGAGCGGCAGGGTTATGGCGACCAGGACGAGCCAAAAGCTCGCCATCGCGTGGGCTACCCAAAGCACCCACAACATAACGATGCCGATCGACAGCAGGGCGTTGCGGGTGCCGTGGCCGAGCCGATGGTGCTTCACCGGGGATGGCGGCTCGATCAGGTCCTCCGGCACGGCGGGCCGGCGCCAAACCGCTTCCAGCGCGATCGCTAGGAGGGCGAGCCCGAGTGCGTAAGCGACGATCTCACGTCCCTCGACCGACCAGCCGAGCGCGCGCCCAAACCCGACGATCACCCAACCAAAGGCAAACCACCCCACGAACGCGGTCAGTCGACGGCACCAGAACCGAGCGGCGACGTTATCCACTGGGATGATCCGGAAGCGCTGGGCCTTGGGCGCCAGGAGGAAACGGCCGACGACCATCGCGACCCGGATGGCGAGAATAGCAACGAGCAACCCCGAGACCATCTGGCGCAAGAGCGGCGGCCAATCGAAGGCGAGAAAGACACCGATGCTGCCGATCGCGAAAGCCAGCAGCATGCCGGCGGCAAAAGCGAAACGCGCGACGACGACACGCAGGCGATGGCTCACAGTCTCCAACGGGAGGCTGTCGAGCCGCGCCCGAATCCCCTGTGTCGCCCAGCGAAACAGCCACTCGACGCCGAAGCCCAAAGCAACGAAGACGAGGAGGAGCAGCAGGGCCCCGGTACGGCCTTCATCTCCTAGCTCCGCAGTAACCAGCCGGGAGCCGCGCTGGAATTGGCTCGGTAAATCGGGAAGTGCTGCGGCAAGCGCCACGATATGGGCACGTACGGCGCCGAGCCGGGCGTCGAAGTACTCTGAGACCGAAACCTCGACATTCTCCGGCGCCGATTGGCTCGCTGCCTTCGCCTTGGCCTCCTTGTCCAGCCACTCCTGAACCTTGGGGTCGGCGAGCAAGGTCAAGAGCTCGTGAACTTTCGCCGGCGTCGTCTCCGCCTCGCTTGCTGCCGTCGATTTCGCGGGCTGTGCGGCAAAGCCGCACGACAGCGGCCCGATCGCAAGCACCAGAGCGGCAAGGCAAATCGCCGCGATATGCCTCGCGCCACTTGCGATCGACTTGCTCTGATGCATGATCGCCTCCCGCGGCCGACCAACAGTATATGGTCTGGTATGCAATATTGCTATGAACTCAGGCGGGGCGGGTCAGGCACGGTGTGCTGGACGGACAGTTGCCGACGAACTCCGGAGAAAGTCAGTAAAAATCTGCGGTGTCCCACCTAATTGGATACCGCAAAACCATGTGCAGCGAATCTGCAGCAAAATATCGCCTCTCGGTTGAAATATCGTGGTTAATCCCGAAGCTGCGAAGGCTTTCTTTCCGGTGCTCCGTCGACGGCGTGCCCGTGTCGCGTATTGCGCGAGATCCGCCCCCCGTCCTCCTGTTACTGCAGGAAATAACAGGAGGGTGCCCAACCCAAGATGTTCCCTGGTTAGCAACATGGTTCCAAAACCGGCAGGTGTCGGCCGTCGCCGATCCAGCGTGCATTTTGTCATCCGACCACTAGCCAAAAGGTTTCACCCAACCTACCACATTATTGCGATATTGTCAATCTCGATCCCGACGGGCCGCTTCGGTAGCGCCGAAGCTTTTGCGGCGTTTAGGAGGTGAGATCTGCTCCGGGCCCCGCCCGGCGGACCTTTCGTTGACGTGATCAATTCGGGTTCTTATTTTCCCGGCTCGTTCCGGAAAGTACTGTGCTCATGGCCACGGATTATCGTCCGACTGTTTTCCTGCCCAAGACTGGCTTCCCGATGCGCGGGGACCTGCCCAGGCGCGAGCCGCCGATTCTCGCGCGCTGGGAGGATATGGATCTCTACCGGCGGCTGCGCGAGGCTTCCCTGGGGCGGAAGAAATTCATCCTGCACGACGGCCCGCCCTACGCCAATGGCGAGCTTCATCTCGGAACCGCGCTCAACAAGATCCTGAAGGACGTGGTCAACCGCTCGCAACAGATGCTCGGCAAGGATGCCCCCTTCGTTCCGGGCTGGGACTGCCACGGCCTGCCGATCGAATGGATCATCGAGGAGAAGTACAGAGCCACCAATCAGTCGAAGGACAGCGTACCGATCGACCAGTTCCGTCAGGAATGCCGGGAGTTCGCGGCTCATTGGATCGAGGTGCAGAAGCGCGACTTCAAGCGGCTCGGGGTCATCGGTGATTGGGATAACCCCTACACGACCATGGCCTATTTGGCCGAGGCGCAGATCGTCCGCGAAATCGGCAAGTTCCTCCTCAACGGCGGGCTCTACAAAGGTGCAAAGCCGGTCCTCTGGTCGATCGTTGAGCAAACTGCACTCGCCGAGGCGGAGGTCGAGTATCACGATCACAAATCGACCACCGTCTGGGTGCGGTTTCCGGTCGTGCAGGCCAGCCGGCCTGTGCTTGCCGGTGCGGCGGCACTGATCTGGACGACGACGCCTTGGACATTACCGGGCAACCGCGCGATCGCATTCAGCCCGACCCTCGAATACGTCGTGATCCGGGTCGACAGGGTCGCGCATGCCAAGGATACGATCCAAATGGGTCTGCGCGCGGTCCAGATCCCGGTCGCGAGCCGAGCCCGGCCAGGCGAAACCTTGCTGATCGCCGAAGCGATGGTCGATGAGCTCGCAAAGCGCGTTGGGGTCGAGGCGCACACGGTGCTTGATCGCTTTCCTGGCCAGGAGCTCGCTGGGACGATCGCCACCCATCCGCTCCGGGGCCAGGGCTACGACTTCGACGTGCCGTTGCTGGCGGCCGGCTTTGTCGAGGCCGATCAGGGAACCGGCCTCGTGCACATCGCCCCGGGGCACGGCGCCGACGATTTTGAACTTGGCCAGGCGCACGGGCTGCCGGTGCCCGACACGGTTTCTCCCGACGGGGTCTATCTCCCGAACGTGCTGCTCTTTGCAGGCCGTTCGATCTATCGACCGGATGGCAAGCCGGGGGATGCGAATGAGGCGGTGATCTCCGCAATCGATAAGGCCGGCGGACTGCTCGCCCGTGGCACGCTTGTACATTCCTACCCGCATTCCTGGCGATCCAAGGCGCCACTGATCTTTCGCAATACGCCGCAATGGTTCATCAGCATGGAGACGAACGGTCTCCGGCGGAAGGCGCTGGCGGCGATCGCGGAAACCGGCTGGATCCCACCGCAAGGTCGGAACCGGATCGAGGCGATGGTCGAGAGCCGGCCGGACTGGTGCGTCTCGCGCCAGCGAGCTTGGGGCGTGCCCATTGCGGTGTTCACCCACCGCGAGACCGGCCAGCCGCTGCGCGATCCGGCGGTCGTCGAGCGAGTCGCAGCCGCGGTCGAGCGGGCAGGGGCGGACATCTGGTTCAGCGCCGATCCGGCGGAATTCCTCGGGCCCGCCTACGACCCCGCGGAATGGGAGAAAGTCACGGATATTGTCGAGGTGTGGTTCGATTCGGGCTCGACCCACGCCTTTGTGCTCGAGCAGCGGCCGGAGCTGGGATGGCCGGCCTCGCTGTATCTCGAGGGTTCGGACCAGCATCGCGGCTGGTTTCAATCCTCGCTGATCGAGGCCTGCGGGACCCGCGGCCGCGCCCCCTACGAAGCCGTGCTGACCCATGGTTTCGTGCTCGACGAGGAAGGGCGCAAGATGTCGAAATCGCTCGGGAACGTCATTGCGCCGCAGCAGGTCATGGAGCAGAGCGGCGCCGACATCCTGCGCCTGTGGGTCGTCGGTTCGGATTATTCCGAGGATGTCCGCATCGGCCCCGAGATTCTCAAGCGTCAGAGCGACGCCTACCGCCGGCTTCGCAATACGCTGCGCTACCTCTTGGGTGCGCTCGACGGCTATTCGGAGGTCGAGGCCGTCGAAATTGAAGCAATGCCGGAACTGGAGCGCTGGGTGCTGCATCGCCTGTCGGAGTTGGACGAAATGGTTCGGCGCTCGGTCGAGGCGTTCGATTTCCACGGAATGTTCTCGGCATTGCACAATTTTTGCGCGGTCGATCTCTCGGCGTTCTATTTCGACATCCGTAAGGACCGGCTTTATTGCGATGCGCCCGACGGCATCAGACGGCGGGCGGTGCGCACGGTGCTCGATCGCTGTTTCGATTGTCTCACTCGCTGGCTCGCTCCGATCATCTGCTTCACCGCCGAGGAGGCGTGGCTCGCCCGGCACGGCGAGGCGCCGAGCCGTAGCGTCCATCTCGAGCTGTTTCCCGATGTCCCGGCCGACTGGCGGGACGAAGCGCTCGACGAGCGGTGGCGGATGTTTCGCGACCTCCGCCGTGTCGTCACCGGTGCGCTCGAACTCGAGCGCGGCGCGAAAAGGCTGGGGTCCAGCCTGCAGGCGGCGGTCGAGCTGTTCGTTCCCGAACGACTGATCGATGTGGTGCGCGGCATCGACCTCGCCGAGATCTGCATCACCTCCGGCGCTACGGTGCGAAGCGGGGCGGTTCCGGAGGACGCATTCACCCTTCCCGATTTGGCCGATATCGGGGCGCGTGTTTCCGCGACGCCGGGTGAGCGCTGCGAGCGCTGCTGGAGGGTGCTGCCCGAAGTGGGCCAGGTGCCGGGGCACGAGGATCTCTGCCGCCGCTGTGCTGATGTCGTCGATCACAGCAGGGCCGCCGCGGGGGTGGGTGCTGGTTGATGCTGGTCCGTGGTCTGGCCGCGGCGGCCGCGGTCGTGATCATCGATCAGCTCAGCAAAGCCGCCGTCCTCGGCTTCTTCGCCGGGAGCCCGCCCGGCGCGCACGAGGCGGTCATGCCATTCTTCAACCTCGTCCTGACCTATAATCGCGGCATCAGCTTCGGGCTCTTCAACACCCCCGGCGGGGTGAACGTGCTGCTGTTTCCGCTCTTGGCCGCCTTCATCGTCACCATGCTGATCTTGTGGTTGAGGCGCGTCGAGAGCCCGTTCCTCGCGGTCGCGATCGGCTTGGTCATCGGCGGTGCGATCGGCAATGTCATCGATCGCATTCGTCTCGGCGCGGTCGTCGATTTTCTCGATTTCTACGTCGGCGCCTGGCACTGGCCGGCCTTTAACGTTGCCGACAGCGCCATCTGTTTGGGCGTCGCGGCAATGCTGCTCGACGGGTTGCTTCTGCGACGAGAAGCGCATTAAAATAAGGCGGTTGGGGAGGTTTCTGCCATGTTCCGTCGTCACCCGGTTCGCAGCGCCGACCGCGGCGTAGTAGTCGCGAGCGCTGTCTGCCTCGCCGCCTCGTCGCTGATCGCGGGCTGCACCGATTTCAAGAAGTCGATCGGCCTCGAACCGACGCTGCCCGACGAGTTCGCGGTCGAATCGCGTGCGCCGCTGACGATCCCGCCTGATTTTGAGCTGCGCCCGCCTGCTCCGGGGGCGCCGCGGCCGCAGGAAAAGGCCCCCAACCAACAGGCCAAGCAAGCGATCGAGCAGGCCGGACCCGGCGAGCCGGGCAAACAGGCGCCGGATTTCCGCCTGCGCCGCTCCGAAGACGGGCTTCCCGATATCGGCCGACGCAGTGCACAGGCGCCCGATCCGAACGCCGCCGTCGGCGATCAGAGCCTGTCGAGCAAGCTCCTCGGCTACGACGGCGCGAGCGGCGGCTCGGTCGAGAAGCGCGAAACCACGCCGCTGAAGGGCGTATATTGAGGGCTCGTTGCCGCCCCCACCCTTCCGGTGACGCGGGTCCCTCCCTCCCCCGTAGATACGGAGGAGGGAGGGGGTGGGGGCGAGGGGCGGCGTGGTTGGTTATCGCGTGCTTTGTGACCGCCGCGCCGGCGCGGGCCGGGCGCTTCGCCGCCGAAACTTTTTTCCTCGACAACGGCATGCAGGTAGTGGTCGCCCCGAATCACCGCGTCCCGGCTGTCACTCAGATGGTCTGGTACAAGGTCGGGGCCGCCGACGATCCGCTCGGAAAATCCGGTCTGGCTCACTTCCTCGAGCATCTGATGTTCAAGGGCACAAAGGCGAACCCGCCCGGCGCTTTCACCGCGCTGATCGGCCGCGACGGCGGACGCAACAACGCCTTTACCAGCGAGGACTACACCGCCTATCACGAGACGGTCGCGCGCGATCGGCTGGAGCTCGTCATGCAGCTCGAGGCGGACCGGATGACCGGTCTCGTGCTCGACGACCCGGTGGTGCTGCCCGAGCGCGACGTCGTCCTCGAGGAGCGGCATTTGCGCGTCGACGGCGAGCCGGCGGCATTGCTCGCCGAGCAATTGCGCGCGGCGCTGTTTCTGCATCACCCGTACCGCAATCCCAACATCGGTTGGGAGAACGAGATCCGCAGTCTCGGCACCGCTGATGCTCTTGCCTTCTACCGTGACTGGTATGCCCCAAACAATGCGATCCTGATCATCGCCGGCGATACCACGACCGAGGAGGTGCGCCCGCTAGCCGCGAGATATTTCGCGCCAATCCCGTCCCGGCCGGTGGCGGCCCGAATCCGCGTCGGCGAGCCCCGGCGCCACGCCGCCGCCCATCTCGAGATGAAGAGCGCGCGCGCAGCGCAGCCGCGCTGGAGCCGCTCCTACCTGGCCGCGAGCTATGGGGCGGGCGACACAGGCCAGGCCTATGCCCTGCAGGTTCTCGCCGAGATCCTGGGCGGCGGCGCCGGCTCACGGCTGCACAAAACACTGGTCCTCGATCGCGGCTTGGCGCTGTCGGCCGGATGCTCCTATTCGGCGGGCGCGATCGATCTGTCGACCTTCCGCATCTCGGCGACGCCCAAGCCAGGGATAACGGTCGGGGACCTCGAAGCCGCAATGGAGGGCGAGGTTGACCGGCTCACCCGCGAGGGCGTAGACCCCGACGAGGTCCGGCGCGCGACGGAGCGCATGCAAGCGGCCTCGGTCTATGCCCAGGACAGTCTGATGGGCCCGGCCGAGATCATCGGTGCGGGGCTCGCGATCGGCCAGAATTTGGATGCGGTCGAAGACTGGCCGAGGCGCATCGGCGCGGTTACCCCCGCAGGCGTCGACGCGGCCGCCCGCGCGCTGTTCCTGCCGCGCAATTCCGCCACCGGTGTGCTGCTGCCGGAGCGCGGCTCGTGAGCATTCGCGCGGCGGTTTTCGCCCTCCTCCTGTGGGCACCGAATGCCAGCGCGATGACCATTGAGCGGGTGGTCAGTCCCGCCCGCATCGAGGCATGGCTCGTCGAAGACCACACCCTGCCGGTAGTGGCAATCCGCTTCGCCTTTTCCGGTGGTGCTGCGCTCGACCCGGCCGGTAAGAGCGGGCTCGTCTCACTCGTTGCGTCTCTGCTCGACGAGGGCGCCGGCCCCTACGACACCGCGGCTTTCCAGACCCGGCTGGAAGATCTCGTGACCACCCTGCAATTCCACGCGGGTCGTGACCAGCTCTCAGGCGGTCTACGCACCCTAAAGCGCAATCTCGGCGAGGTCGAAGAGCTGCTGCGCCTTGCGCTGACCGAACCACGGTTCGAGCCGAGTGCCATCGAGCGTGTCCGCGGCCAGATCGTCGCCTCGCTCGCCCACCAGGCGCAAAACCCGCGCGCACTCGCGGGGCGCCTGTGGATGCGAGACGCCTTCGAGGACCATCCTTACGGACAGAATGTCGACGGCACGACCGAGAGCATCGGCGCCATCAACCGCGAAGATCTCGTGGGCTTCGTCGCCGATCAACTGCGCCGCGGCGGGATGGTGATCGGCGCCGTCGGGGATTTGAACCGGGACGAGCTCGCGGCATTTGTCGACCGGGTATTCGGTAGTTTGCCGATCGGCTCCGGCGTTGTCGACGTGGCCGAGGCCCGGCCGGCGGAGGGCGGCGCATTGCTGATCAGCCGGCTTGCGGTGCCGCAAAGCACCGTCGCTTTTGGCCAGGCCGGCCTCAAACGCCGCGATCCCGACTGGTACGCCGCGCGTCTGCTCAACGATATCATTGGCGGCGGCGGCTTTCGCGGCCGCCTGATGAAGGAAATCCGCGAGAAGCGCGGGCTCGCCTACGGCGTCTCGACTGGGCTCGTCACATTTCGTCATGCGGCGCTGATCCTCGGCGGCGTCGCCACCGAGAATGCGCGGGTGGCACAATCGATCGACCTCATCCGCGGTGAATGGCGGCGGATGCGCGAGGAAGGCCCGACCGAGGCCGAGCTCGACGAGGCCAAGGGTTATCTGATCGGCTCCTTCCCGCTGAGCCTCGATTCGAGCGAGAAGATCGCGTCATTGCTCGTCGAAATGCAGTTGGAGCAACTTCCGATCGATTTTCTCGAACACCGCGCCGCACTGTTCGCCGCGGTGACCCATGAAGACGCGCGGCGCGTCGCCCGACACCTCTTCGATCCCGAGAAGCTGAGCTTTGTCGTGGTCGGCAATCCCGCCGATCTGACCCCCACACGGACCCGGCCGGAACCGCGCTTTTGAGCTGCTTTAATTCGACACTGCTCGCGGCTCGGGATCACTCGGTGACGAGCAGCAGGTTGTGCGCCTCGCCCCGCCGAAACGGGGCGCCGATCCGGACATAGGCATCCCAGTCGGCCCAGGCCATGCCGTGGTCGAGCAGAATCCCGAGCATCCGGTAACCGAGGCCGTGCAATCGGTCGTGGATTGCCGGTCGGTCGCCCTTGGCTTCGTGCCCGGTCTCGATCACCAGTGCTGGGCGATGTCGGCGGAGGGTGGTTTCTGCGCCGTCGAGGACCTGACGCTCATGTCCCTCGACATCGATCTTGATCAGATCCACCCGGTCCAATCCGCGTTCGGCGACGAGCGAATCGAGACTGCGGAGTGAGACATTGAGCCGTTCGTAGCCGGCTCCAACAGGACCGAGCCGAGCGATGCCGGTGTCGGTTCGCGCCGAGGTTACGACAGGCACGGCAAACTCGGCATTGCCGTCATGGTCGCTCAGCGCGCAGCGGATGACTTCGGCGTGGCGCAGCGCATTGGCGTCGAGCGTTGCTCTGAGTGCCCCGGCGGTGCGCGGCGCCGGCTCGACAGCCAGCACGCGGCCCGCAGCATCGACGGTGCGCGCCAATGGAATGGTCCATTCGCCAAGATTGGCGCCGATATCAATCGCCACCGCGCCGGGTTGCAAAAAGGCGAGTGCGGCCCGATGAGCGCGCGGCGGATGAAGCAGCGCATGTCGGCCGCGGGCATCGAGCGGACTGGGGACGTAGACGAGATCGCCGGTTCGGTGCAGGGTGAAACCGCCCGGCCATCGCCGCTCCAGCCTGGCCAGCAGGCGCTTTTCGCGCCATCGCCTAAGGAGCCGGGCGCCGGGGGCTCGCAATCGCCGGGTGGACGCAGCTTCCAAAGCCCCTTGAGCAGCGCCATCATCTCGCGCAGATCGGCGGGGTCGCTGGCGCTCACGCCTCTTTTGATGTCCCGCAGAAAGCCGGTTCGATTCTCAGGCAAGCAGGCCGGGCATTGCCGGCACGCCGCCGCTGTCCGGGAACACGCTCGTCGCCAGCGCTTGCTCGGCGACCTGCAGATGATCGCCGAGCAGGCCCTTGAGGACCGCGCGCAGATCGGTCGTGGGCCGCAGATCCCGGCCTTCGTAGAGATCGGCCGCTTTGAGACCCGGCCAGTCGGCGACCACGCGCCCGCCCTTGAGAGCCCCTCCGAGGAGCACGGCGACGGTCGCGGTGCCGTGGTCGGTGCCGTCATTGCCGTTGATCCGTGCCGTGCGGCCGAATTCGGTGACGATCACGACGACCGTCTCGCGCCAGGCATCGCCCATGTTGGTCTCGATCTCGGCGATGGCACCGTCGAGCGCGCCGAGCAGATTGGCGAGCCGGCCTTTGACGGCACCCTCGTTGACGTGGGTGTCCCAGCCGTCGAGTGCCAGCGCGCCGATCCGCGGACCCTCGGCCCGCGCCAGGAACTTGGCCGCCGCGCCAGCCGCCTCGGCGTAATATTTGCGCACCTGCTCGATGCCACCGATCTGGACCGCGGGGACGTCCTCGGCCGGCTCGCTGGCGATGCCGCCGGCGCGCGCGACCGCGGCGAGTCCGATGCGCTCTTCGAGTGCCCGCATCAACACCGGGTCGGTGTGGCTGTAGAGATCGAGCAGGCGCATCGTCGTCTCGTCGCTGACCGGCGGCAGCCGCGGCGGGACCCACGACAGCACCGGTGCCGGACCGCGCACGACGAGCGGGGCGATCGGTCCGACAGCAAAGCCTTGGCGCCTGCGCAAATCAGTCGGTTGGTCGGGTTGCAGGGCGTAGGCAGCACGGTTCAACCACCCGGTATGGGCGGCGCCCGGCACTGCATGGCCGCTCTCCAGCACGTCCTGACCATCGAAATGCGAGCGCTCGCGATAGGGTGTGGCCACCGCATGCACGATCGTCGCCTGGCCCGCGCGGTAGAGGCGATGAAGGTTCGGCATCGCCGGGTTGAGGGCGAAGAAACCGTCGAGCGGCAATGCCGGCGCGGCACCATCGAGCGCGAGCGCCTTGTCGCCGCGCAATTTGCTCCAGTCGGGATCGCCGACCGGGGCGACGACGGCGAGCCCGTCGACCGCACCGCGCAGGATAATGGTCAACAGACGCGGGTCACGCCCTTGGGCGCGGGCTCCGCCGGGGACGAAGGCTGCGACGACGAGGGCACTCGAGCCGAGCAGCAGCGCCCGGCGGGTTGCGACAGGATAGGCTTGCGGCACGATCACCTCCGCTGGAATTCCGGAGCCATCAGCAACAGCGTCAAGGCCTGCGGCCTGGATTCGGCGCGCGCCAGGGTTTGGCGCGTTTCCGCCGAGGCGAGCGGCCCAAGGGCTGCCTCCATGACCGCTTCGGGCTCATGGGCCAGACCCTCGCGGCGGGCAAAGCTGTTGGCGATCTCCAGCCGCTGGCCCAATCCATCGAGCCAGGCCGTGTTGTCGTCGGAGAAGCCTTTTGGCGCCGGCGGCCGCCACAGCGGCTCGCCGAGCAGGGCCTGCGCACGGATGATGCGAACGGTGTCTCCCGGCTCCTTGGTGGCCCGCAGCGCCGCCACGATCCATTCACCGGGCCGCTTGATCTTCGCCTGCTCCGCCGCCCAGGATTCGGGAGCCGCGATCAACGCCGCGGTTACCTCCTTGAGGTCGCCGTCGGTGTCGAGAAAGCGCTGCGTCAGGCGATCGACTAGCGGCGTCGGCGGATCGTCGGCAATAAAATGGCGGGCGAGCTTGGTCGCCACATGCCGTGCGGTCGCCGGATGACGCGCGAGGTCGGCGAGCACCGCGCGGCCCTGCTCGACCCCGGCATCGGGGTAATTAGTGCCGATCACGGTTTGCGGGCCGGGCTCGTGGGCGCGCCGCAGGAAGACGAACTCGCCGCCGTGATCGGGGTTGGTCAGGGTCGGCAGGATGGTCCACCCGGTGAGAATCTTGGCAAAGCTCGTGACATCGGCTTGGCCATAGACGGTGCGCACCCCGAGGGTGTGCAGCTCGAGGATCTCGCGCGCCAGGTTCTCGTTGAGGCCGCGGTCGCGATTGATGCCGGCGACCGAGTCGGGACCGACCGACTGCTCGTTGTTGAGATAGAGCAGCATCGCCGGGTGGCTCTCGGCGGCGAGCAGCATGTCCTTGAAACGGCCCAGCACATGGGGACGGATCGCCTCGCGCTCATAGCCGCCGGCCATCACCGTGGCGTCGGCGTTGACGCAGAAATGGTTCGACCAGAACCATACCAAGCGCTCGACCAAACCGATCTCAGCGTTGATCGCCGCATCGAAGCGCGCCCGAGCCTCGTTGCGGAAAAGCTGCCGCGGCAGCGGCACCGCCTCGGGCTGGGCGGGAACGGGCGGCGCATCGGGCTTGGCCTCCATCGCCGTCTCGCCGCCGGTGTTCAGCATTGCGACCTGCGGAGCGGCCGCGCGGCGCAGCTTTTCGCGCTTGTCGTTGGCTGCACGCTCGGCGTTGAACTCGAAGACCGCCCGATTGGCCGCAGCGCTGCTCGGCAGATCAGGACTTACGATTTGCCCCGCATTCGGCCGCTGCAGCTCGGCAAGGAGGGCGCCGCGGGGGTCGGCGGCAATCGCCGCGATCGAACCGCTGCGCGGTCCGAAACCGAACCGGTGCAGCGCGAGAGCCGCTTCCTTCGGATCAAGGGCCATCAGCGTCGTCCTCCCGGAGGCCGATTTACACGGCGTTATAGGCAGCTGCCCCCGTTCATATCACCGATGTCTACGATCGCGATTCGCGGCGCAAAATGCGGCCAAGATCGTCGCGAAGGATTCCCGCTTTGTTGCTGTTTTCGCACGAAATTAACAGCGAATGTGATCACTAACCCCACGGAGAACCTGGCGTCCCGATAGTGCGGTGAAGGGTGGATCGCCGGGCTGACGCCCGGCCGTGCGCCGCTGTCCGCTGATCACACCATTGGTATCGGAATAAAACAGTAAAAAATTGGGGGGAAAATCTCTTGAGGACTCAAGGTAACGATAGCACGCGATATATTGTCCCGTCGGATTTTCGATATCTTTTATTGTTTCATCAGGAACCGTAGCCCATTGGTCGTCGATTCGCGCCTCATAATGTCCATTGGCCATACGAGCGTCGACGCGACGACAATCGGAAATGTCACAGCAGGGCAGGCCTTGGCTATTTCTCAGACTCTTAAACCATTTCGCTATCTCTGAGTTTGGGTCTGCCCCCTGCGGCAGATGGGCAGAGGCTGAGAATATCAACCCCAAAACAAGTAAGCCCGAAATCGAAAACCTTTTTATATTCCATCTCGCTGGGACAATATGCGTCTTATTTCGAGTCGTCATGATCGATCTCCGCCGACATCCAGTGACGAGTGCCGGAACTGAAGCTAATCCCAGCATAACAGCGCCCGACCGACGTGACTTTGCGGCGGCCTTGATTTGTCCTTCGGACGGTCTTGATTTTTGATCCACGCGAATTGCGGTAAGCTCGTCGGCACGCGGGGGGCGGAAGGCTGATATCGCGCGGGCTGCGAGTTGCTCTATCGATTTGAAAATTATGTTCTCGACATCGACCGGCGTGAGCTGCGCCGCGGTCCGGCGTTGCTTTCCGTCGAACCGAAGGTATTCGATCTACTCGTATTTCTTGTCGGCAACCGCGATCGGGTAGTGAGCAAGGACGATTTGCTGGCCTCGGTCTGGGGCGGGCGGATCGTCTCGGAATCAACCCTCGCAAGCCGGATCAATGCTGCGCGTCGTGCCATAGGTGACAGCGGCGGAGAGCAACGGTTGATCCGCACGACAATCGGCAAGGGCGTTCGCTTCGTCGGCGCGGTGCGCGCGCAGCATGCCGCCGGCGAGGCGGCCCCCGCTTCCATCACACCTCGCCTGTCGATCGTCGTGCTGCCCTTTGCCAATTTCTCGAATGATCCGGGGTTGGAATATTTCGCCGATGGGATCACCGACGATCTGACTACCGATCTCTCGCGGATCTCCGGCAGCTTCGTCATTGCCCGCAATACGGCGTCACCTTCAAGGGCAAGTCGACCGACGTACAGACGATCGGTCGCGAGCTCGGCGTCCGATATGTCGTCGAAGGCAGTGTGCGGGCGGTTGGTGATCGGGTGCGGATCAATGTACAGCTGAACGATGCCGAAAGCGGCGCGCATTTGTGGGCGGATAGGTTCGACACCGATCCCGCCGACCTCGCCCAGGCTCAGTACGAGCTTCTTCGCCGCCTGGCTCTGACCCTCTACTTCAAGCTTTTGGAGGCCGCTGGCCTCCGTATCGCCCGGGAACGTTTGCTCGACGTCGACCCGGAGGATTTGTTCATCTATGAGTGGGCGTTGGTTCAATCGCGCCACCACCGCAGCGTCTCTGCAAGAGGCCCAGCGGGTTTTCGAGCGGGTGCTGGAGATCGATCCGGGGGTCGGTCGTCGCAAAGATCGGAATTGGTTATGCCTTGGGCACCAATGTAGCCAATTATTGGAGCACCTCTGTCCAACAAGATGTGGCGCGTGCTGAACAGTTGCTTCTCCAAGCACTCGATCACGATCCGAACATCGCTCGCGCGCGGGTGGCGCTCGGGCTGCTACGTCGACTCCACAATTGGGCCGGGACGGCGATCGTGCGGTGACAAAACCGTTCGATGGAGGCCAGGATGTCGTCGGCGGTTTTGGTCCAGCGAAAGGGCTTGGGGTCGGCATTGCGGGCGTCGATGTAGGCGGCGATAGC
>Ga0210402_10001145_pt1 | contig 27847 bp, 22 predicted proteins | sample IncBWC7MmetaG_FD_161055 | JGI IMG/M metagenome (GOLD analysis project Ga0210402, IMG submission 161055) | Forest soil microbial communities from Barre Woods Harvard Forest LTER site, Petersham, Massachusetts, United States - Inc-BW-C-7-M | ecosystem: Environmental > Terrestrial > Soil >... | reverse complement strand
TCACTCTGAGTTGCTCTGAGGTGTTGTAGGGTGCTCTACAGTCTTCTCGGTTGCAGCGGTTTGCTAATTCATCCTGCCCTATTTGTACTCACACCCGTCGAAGTCCGGCGTCTGGCTAGATGCCTTGCTATACGACCACGCTTAACTCATGGTTCGCGATAGGCGCCTTCTTCTGGCTCAAAGCGGACACCCGGGAGCGAGAACTCCTCTCGCGAATCCTGCCCACCCAAAGCACTTTCCGCTGCGTACCAATCAATCTCAGGCGAACACAGCGGGTGGCCCCTGCGCTCCCACAATTTTGACAGCGGCAGCGCACGGATGCGCGTGGACGGAAGCGACCTGCTGAAGATGCTGGCGCAGGAGCTCGGCAAATTGCCAAATCACATCGCGATGGAATGCCATACGGATTCGAAACAATATCCCGCCGGAGCGTCATACGGAAACTGGGAACCGTCCGCGGACCGGGCGAATGCGGCACGGCGAATGATGCGGGGAAATGGAATTCGCGATGACCAGGTAACACAGGTGCGCGGGTTCGCGGACCAACGATTGCGGAAGGCGGACGCGCCGCAGAACCCTTCGAACCGGCGAATCTCCCTGATCGTGCAATATCTGGAGAAAAAACCTTCGGCGGAATGGGCGGGCGGAGAAAAAGCGGAGGGAGAAGGCGGCGCGGGTGGCAAGGAAAAAGGCAGCAAGGAAACGGGAAAGGCCAAGGGTGCGAAGGGCGCGGAAGCGGGAGAGAAAAAGAAAGAGTAGCGCGGATTTGCGGAGCGCCTGTTTAGGGGAAAGAACTATTTCCACTCGGAGGGCCTGAGCTGCCCGGGATTTCAGCCCCAACCGGCACAACTCTGGTGTCCAGAGATCCATCCAATTAACAGGCGGTAGAACAAAGTGGCCTAAGTGCGCGAAACTTAATGCGCGGCCTCGGGTTAGTACCAGGGGATCGCGGAACTGTTCGGGCGCAGTGTTTTCAGTTTCACCGGCGACGGTAGAGAAATCGAGATACCGGCGAGCGGTCCCACCCTAACTGAAAACCGGCTGGACCTTATTGTATTTGCAGCTCACAGGGTTCGGCAAAATTCATCGAAGGAGCGGCATGATCATGAACTACCGGACAATTTGTCTTGGGTTACTGGCATTTTTCGTTCTGGGCGGTGTTTCGGCGCGGGCGCAGGGACGGTTTGAAGTTTCTCCGTTCGTGGGTTTCGAGACGAGCGGGTCTTATCCAGTCACTTTAAGCTCCACTGGGATAATTACGAATCCTATCGACCGGTTACGCGCGAATCAGGCGACCTCGTACGGTATGTTTCTGGACTACAATCTGACGGAGAATTTTCAGGCGGAGTTCATGTGGGACCGCAACAACACTTCGTATAGCGCGCGGCAGATCGTCGATGGAACGTACGTGAAGGCGTATAACTCCGACATCGACCAGTACCAGTTCGGATTTCAGTACATGTTTTTGGATAGCAGCCACAGGTTCCGGCCGTATGCCGCGGCGAGCGTGGGATTCACACACGATTCGAATGGCGGAGGAAACCCGAACCGCACGGAATTCGGGTACAGCCTGGGCGGCGGCGCGAAGTATTATCTGGGCCGGCATTTCGGTCTACGCGGAGATATCCGGTATATGCCGACGTATGGGAGTTCTTCGTATGGCTTGTATTGCGACCCGTTTGGATTTTGCTACAACGCGAAAGTGGCGAATTTCCTGAACCGGGGAAATTTTGTGGGTGGATTGATTTTCCGGTTTTAGGAGATTGAGGACCGGACAAGCATTGTGCCGGGAGAAATCTCGGCCCATTTTTTTTGCGTGAAGGATTTTCAGGGGTGGGGAGTTTCAGGGACTCTCGGCATGACAAAGAGTTTTTCGTCGATGGGGACGTTTTGCTGGACGGACGTAATACGGATGGTAAAGCTGCCGTTGGTGCGGGTGAGCGTCCACTGGTAGGGGATTTTGACGCTGTTGGCGTCGCGGTAATCGGCGTAGTCGACCTGGGCTGGATTCCGACCGAGCGGGGTCTCGGTGTAGCGGATCAGGCGCAGAAGCAGGCCGGTTTGCTGATCGAAGAACAGACGTAGTGGCGGAGTAGAGGCGCCGGTAGCGGTCACCAGAAATGTGGCGTGGCCGTCGATGGTTTCGCCGGGAAGAAGCTTGAACTCCTTGTACAATTCGCGGAGGCGCGCGGGGAAATAAATCTGCGCGTCAATGCGGGCGGACTGCTGCTCGCTCTGGTTCATCGGGTGGACGCCGCGCGGGGTGGTGAGCCAGCCGGCCTGGCCGTTGAAGGCAGTGACGCTTTCTCCGAACGACGGGTGAGAGATGGAGAGGCGCTTTTCCGGGGCTTCGGAATATATTTCGATCGGGTATTGCTCGCCGCCGGCTTCGACAGTTCCCTTTTGAACGCGCGTTTTGATTTTGTGGAGAGCTTCGGCGCCACCGGCTGCGGCAAGGTATTTGTCGAGAATCTGTTCGGCGGAGGGCAGGTTTTCCTGGGCGCGGATTTCGTGGTGCTCGTGCTCGGGCGTTTGTGCGGCGTTGAGGGTGAGGGCGGGAACTCCGACAGGATGCGGCGAACCGCGGTGGCAGGTGTAGCAGGTGACTTCGATCTGGCCGTCGAAATGGTCGGCGTTGATGGCCAACTCCATAGCCATCATCTTTCGCGCGGTCTGCTTTTCCTTTTGATCGTCCTTGTCCATCGCGTCCTTGACGTGGCAAAACTGGCAGTCGGCACCCAGGGCACCGGCGATAAATTGCATGGTGGGAATCAACTGGTCCGCGGGGATGTCTTTCAGTACTTGAATGTTCTTGAATTGTTGCACGGCAGTTTTTGGTTTGGCTTGTTCCTGCGCGGGAGTGGAGAGCGAGTTCGTAAGAAATGCACCGCTTAGGAGAAAAGCTATTCTGCCAAATTGCCGCGGGGAAATGGGAATCATCCTTGCTCCTGTGATTTGCGCAGGATTTCATTGTGACGGAATTCCTTGATTGTGCAAGATGGACTGCGCGAGTTTTTGAGTGCGGGAGCGGAGCTCCCACTTTTGGGCGTCATGATGTAGACGAATTGAAATTGGGAGGTTTACGCCCGAAAAGCGGCAACTTCGCAGTCGCACCCAAAATGGCCGATCGATATTCCCGGGGAGTTACGCGGGAATTTCGCCGCGCTTGGCCAGGGCGGTGATGCGGTCGGCGGCGCGATAGGCGAGCGCCTGAATGCTCATGGTTGGCTGGCCGCGGCCGGAGGTGACGAGGCTGCTGCCATCGCAAAGGAAAAGATTTTTTACGTCGTGGGTGCGATGGTCCGCGTTGATGACCGACGATTTCGGATCGTTGCCCATGCGGCAGGTGCCGAGCAGATGCACGGCAAACTGCTGCTCCTGCACCGGCGGGCTCCACTTGGATTTGGCCCCGGCCACTTCGAGAATTTCGAGGGCGCGGGCCTGCATCCACTCCATCATTTTCAAATCGTTCGGGTGATCGCGGAATGTCATGCGCAGAGCGGGAAGGCCCCAGGCATCTTTTACGTCGGGATCGAGCGAAAAGCTGTTGGACTCGACGGGCAGCGAAGTGCCGTGGCAGAAAATTTCCAGAGTGCGCGCGAAATTGTGCGCCAGCGCTTGCTTGAAACCAGCACCCCACCTTGGCGCGTCGGCAGGAAGGCCGTTGAGCGCGAAGCTGATGGGGGTGAAATCAAAGCGGGCATCAAGTCCGCCGCCGCCATAGAGCCCGAGCTTCGGATCGAGTTCGTAGAAATCGTGCATGATGCGGCTGACGGCGGGGCCCTTGTAGTCGTTGAGCGGCTCGTCGAAAACGGCCAAGGCGAGGGCGCTGCTGTTGGGCATGAGATTCTTGCCGACGTAGCCGCTGGAATTCGCGAGGCCCGCGGGAAACTGATTGGACGCGGAGAGCAAGAGGAGGCGGGGAGTTTCAGCGCCGTTGGCGGAAAGTATCACGGCTTTGGCTCTTTGCAAAAGCGTGTTGCGCTGCGCGTCGAAATAAACTGCCCCGATGGCGCGGCCGTTTTTGTCGGTCTCAATGCGATGGACGTAGCAATTCGGGCGAATTTCGCAGCGGCCGGTTTTTTCCGCCATCGGAATCACGCTGGAGAGCGACGTGGACTTCGCGCCAACTTCGCAGCCAAATCCGAGGCAGAAGCCGCAATTCATGCAAGCGGCACGGCCGGGCCGCGGCTGTGAGAGAATGGCCATCGGTGCGGGGTATGGGTGATAACCGAGCTTGCGGCACGCGCGTTCGAAGACGACGCCGTTTCCCTTCACCGGCAGCGGCGGCATGGGATAAGGCTTGGAGCGCGGCGGATCGAAGGGGCTCGAGCCCGCGAGGCCGGAGACGCCGATTTCCCATTCCACTTTTGTGTAGTAAGGTTCGAGGTCGGCGTAGCTGATCGGCCAATCGGCAAAATTGGCGCCGGGTATGTCGCCGGTTTTGCTGTGTTCTTTGAAATCGATTTCGTGGAAGCGCCAGAAATTCGCGGTGAAGTGGACACTGCTGCCGCCGACGCAACTGCCGTAGAGGACGGCCTGCTGTTTCCTGGCCGTTTCTTCAGGCGTTTTGCGGAAGGTGATCGGATGAACGTTCACTTTGTTGGTCAGCAGGCTTTGGACGAAGATTTTGGTTTCGTCGTGGGTGAAATCTTTTTCGCGGAGATACTCGCCTTGTTCGAGAACCACGACGCGGAAGCCGTTAGTGGAAAGTTCTTTCGCAAGGACGCCGCCGGCGGCGCCGGAACCGATGATGACGAAATCCACTTCGTCGGAAGGCTTGTAGGTGACCATGGGCCGGCTCATTTTTTCTCCGTTTCGCCGGAGACGGGCTGCCAGCCGGGATAATCCTTATCGTAAAAACCAAACGGCGGCGAAAAACTGTGGGATGGATCGCGGCCGATCGCTTTCCAGCCGGCGAAGTCGCGGTTGCCGCCGCCTTCAGGGTCGACGAGAAATCCGAAGATAGTGTGGACGCGCAGGGTCTGGAAGAAATCCGGAGAGGCGCCGGGGGCGAGGCGGCGAGCGCCGCTTTGCGGCCCTTCGGACTCGTCGGCGAGGTGCGCGAAGATTTTCAGTTTCTGCTCTTCCGTGGCGGCGGAGAAGCGCGGGACGCCGGGAAAAAGTTCCGCGGTGATTTTCTGCGCGGCTTCGAGGCCTTTTTGATAGACGGGCAACGCCTCGCTAAAGAAAGTTTTCAGGGCACGGTCGATGAAGTAGACCACTCCGGCTTCGCGCGCGCCGCCGGTCTCATCGGAGGGGATGATGCAGGTCGCGAGGGCTTCGACTTCGCGCGCCTGGTCCGCTGTGAAAACTTCGAGCGTGGGATGATCGGATTTTGCGGCTTGATGCGCGTGCTCGGCGGCGGAAACGAGCGCAGGCCAATTTGCGGTGAGCCAGGCTGCGCTTGCGGTGCCTCCGAGGAGTTGCAGGAAATTACGGCGAGCGGAATCGAAAGAGTTCATGTTCCTCCAATAGTCCAATCAATTTACGAATTGCGTTTGGCGGCGTCAAGGCGAAAACCCGGCGCGCTGCTGCTAATATGGCCTGTATGAAAAAAATCGATGCGTCGTTGGAGCTTTCGCAGGAAAAAGCGCGGGAATTGGGGCACGCGCTGGTGGAGCATTTGGTGGAGTACCAGGCGCGGGTGGCATCGCTGCCGGTGGTGAAGGTGGAGAGCCCGGCGGCGTTGCGTGCCGCGATTTGGGAGGATTTGCCTGCGCACGGGAACGATCCACTGGCGGTGCTGGAACGGATCCGGATGAACGTGCTTTCAAGCACGAATCACGAGACGCATCCGCGGTTTTTTGCGTTTGTGCCGGGGCCGAGCAACCTGGTGGGGGCATACGCGGATTTTTTGCGCACCGGCTACAACATTTTTGCGGGGAGTTGGCTGGAGGGTTCGGGGCCGGCGATGGTGGAGTTGGTGACGCTGGACTGGATCCGGAAGCTGGCGGGGTATCCGGAGTCGGCGGGCGGGATATTTTTGAGTGGCGGGTCGCTGGCGAATTTGTCGGCGCTGGTGACGGCACGGGATGCGCTGTTGAAGCCGGAGCAATCTTCGCGTGCAGTGGTGTACGGGTCGGACCAGACGCATTCATCGCTTTTGCGCGCGATGCGTATTTTGGGCTGGCAGAAACAGCAATTCCGGCGGCTGGAATCGGACCCGGCGTTTCGCGTGAGGCCGGAAGAGGTGCGACAGGCGATACGGGTGGACCGAGCGGCGGGGCTGTCGCCCTTTTGCGTGATTGCGAATGCCGGGACGACCAACACCGGTGCGATTGATCCGATGGCGGAGCTGGCGGATGTTTGCGCGGAGGAAAAGATTTGGCTGCACGCGGACGGAGCGTATGGCGCCGGGGCACTGTTTTGCGCGCGTGGGCGAGAGCTACTGCACGGGATAGAGCGAGCCGATTCGTTTACGCTGGACCCGCACAAGTGGCTGTTCCAGCCGTTTGACTGCGCCCTTCTGATGGTGCGGAACCGCGCGACGCTGCGCCATGCGTTTCATGTGCGGGAAGATGAGGCTGAATATTTGCAAGATGCGCGAGCCGGCGAGGAAGAAGTGAATTTGTGGGATTATTCGCCAGAGCTGACGCGGCCGTTCCGCGCGCTAAAACTGTGGATGTCATTGCAGGTATTCGGCGCGGACGCCTTCGCGGCGGCCTTAGAGCGGACGTTTTATTTGGCGGAGTATGCGGAGAAGCAATTACGAGCGCGCAGCAACTGGGAAATCACGTCGACGGCCCAAATGGCGGTGGTAACGTTCCGCTATGTTCTGCAGGGGCATTCGGATAGCTCGGCGGAAAGTGCCCGGCGAATCAATACGCTGAATCGCGCAGTCGCGGCGCGAATGCAGGATCAAGGCTTTGCGCTAGTGCTGACCACAGAACTCCGCGGGCAAACAGTGCTGCGCGTCTGCACGATCAACCCCCGCACGACGGAGGAAGACATCGCCAGAACGGTGGAAGCGCTGGACGAACAGGCACGGAAAGAATCGGGTGGTGGATCAGTTTTCGAGTGGCCCGTTACCCAGGAAGAATCGCAGGAATGACAAACGATTTGCGTGTCCCGCACGGGCCGCGACAAACAGTATTCGAGCTAGTTCGATCTCTGCAAGACACCAATGGGATCGTGGATTCTCAAACCAAGAATCAGGCTGCCTGCCATCACATAGACTAGTGCGATAAACGCGAAACTGGCTGTAAGTGAATGTGTTCGATCGTTGAGAAAACCAATCGCATAATTCCCAGCAAAGCCGCCGAGTTGCCCGATGGAATTGATCAGTCCGAATGTGGCGGCGGCCGCTGCTTCGCTTAGCATCATCGTCGGTATCGCCCAGAAAGGGGGGTAGTACGCATACAAGAAACCGCTGCCCATAAGCAAACACGCAATCGCCAGCGGGATTTCGTGGTGGAAGAGGGTCAAGAGTCCGAACATCAATCCGGCAGCGACGAGCGGAATGGCACTGTGCCAGTGTCGCTCAGCAGTCTTATCGGAGTGCCAGCCGTTGATGAGCATACCGGCGATTCCCATCAGAGCCGGAATCAGCAGCAGTGAAGTCACCGTGCGGTTTGGAAATCCCGAGAGGCGCATCACGAAGGTCGGTATCCAGTAGATAGTTCCAAGAGCTCCGGTGAGGGCCAGGAAGTATGCAAGAATCAATCTCAGAATTCGCGCGTCTCCGAAAGCTTCCAAAATCGTAGGGTTTCGAATTTTGTTTTTCGCTTGTAGCTCTTCCTGCAGTTCCTTGACGAGCCAGTCCCGTTCATCGCGAGGGAGCCAAGCCGCTTGCATAGGTCGGTCCGTCATGTAGAAATAGGTGATGAACCCCACGATGACGGCCGGAATCCCCTCCACTATAAAGAGCCAGCGCCAGCCAGCGAGCGACTGCCAATGTACTCCGAGGAGCCAGCCTGCTAAGGGCGAGCCGATCAAAGCAGCAGCGGGATTAGCAGCATATAAGCAAGCGATGGCTCGGCTGCGGTTGCGCGCGGAAAACCAGTGTGTTAGATAAACGATCATGCCGGGGAAAAAGCTGGATTCGGCAGCCCCCAAAAAGAAGCGGGCGACATAGAACTGCGTGGCAGTGTGCACAAAGCCGGTCAGAATCGTAACTATTCCCCACGAGATCATGATTCGTGCAATCCATTTCCTCGCGCTCCACCGTTCGACGATGACGGCTCCGGGTATATCGAACAAGACGTAGGTTATGTAGAACATCCCTACTCCTAAACCGTAGACGCGGTCGCTGAATCCCAGATCTGCACTCATCCTGAGATTGGCAAACGACACGTTGACGCGGTCAATGTAATTGACGATGTAAAGGAGAAATACAAAAGGAAGCAGCCGGTAAGCGACTCGCCGCCTCGCTCGCTGGCTGACATCACTCAACTCGGCCGTCGCCAGAGATACACTTCCAGACGGATTCATGCAGGTTCCTTCGGTCTCTTCGGCCGAGTTTTGGTGCTCATCTAAGCCTCTTCGAAACATAGACGAATCGAGAAAGGCGGCCTTCTCTAGCAACACGCGCAGCAACAGCAAGGAACTCCTGCTGGCCGTTATATGCTTGATCGCCTTCGATCTCACGAAGGGCAGCGCTTCTCGATGCGCGGGCAGCGTGTCTCGCCTCGGCGACTTTGGCCATATTCGCAGTTACGTCTTCAGATACCAGCAATTGCAATCCGCGCTGTTCAATCACGCATTCGTTATAGCCGAGCGGAACAAAAAGATAAGAACCAGCCGAACTCCGTACCGCGACTTCTGCATTCGTCAGTGGCCCGGTCAGGGTGATGGGATCGGTGAACAGCAGCCGTCCGCCCACCTTCAGCAACCGGGCCCATTCCGCAATGACACGAGGCCGGTCGGAAAAGTGGTTGATTGCGTCGATACAGGTGATGGCGTCGAAGCTTGCATCAGAAAACGGCAGGGGTCCGGTAGCATCTATAGATCGAAATCCGGCGCGCTCGGTCAAGCCGCGCTGTGCTGCAAGTGAACTCGCCGTCGCAACTGCCTGTTCGTGGACGTCAATGCCGACAGCAGAACAGCCGGTGGTAGCGGCGATCCGAAGCGCCGGGCCCCCCGCTCCACAAGCAACATCAAGCAGGGTCTTCTCCGAAGAAAGGTCGAGCCACTGCAAAAACCTGTCCTGCTCGTCTGAGGTAAGCCAACTGTTTTGTCCGATGTCCTCGCCAAAAGCTTCCTGACGGATTTGTGCGTACAGTTCCGTTTCGAAATTCCCGTAGTTGGCATCGTAGTGTCCAGCAGGAGGTAACGACTTGGATTCGTCCATCTGGACCTCCATACCAAAGCGGTTACGGGCTATGTTTTTTGCGATCTTGAAAGCGCAGCGAATTGTATCCTGTCTGTGCGCCCCGTGAACAGCCGTACCCATTCATCAACGGTTTTGCAGAGGGCTCAGCATTGGGCAATAAGACAAGTCGCTGTTCATCGGCGCGTGGCCGAACCGACAGTTCTGGGCGGATAGTCGGCTACTCGGAAGTTATATCGGACTGCGTGCCCGGGAATCGGAAACTGGACCAGTTCTGAGAATCGCCGGAATTTGGTTCAGGGGGCGGGCTGAAGTATCATTTCGTTTGGCTTAAAACATGGCGACACTTACAGGCGCAATTGGCATCGGCTCGAAATGGCTGCTGGACCGCATTGTGGGCGCGATCGCGGCGACGGGGATCAATCCCAACCTGCTGACGTTTCTGGGACTGCTGGTGAATTTCGGCGCGGCGGCAAGCTTCGCGGTGGGAAATTTCCGCACCGGCGCGATCATTATTTTTATCGCGGGATTCCTGGACATGCTGGACGGGCAGGTGGCGCGGCGGCAGAACCGCGTGACGGCGTTCGGCGCGTTTTACGATTCGACGCTGGACCGCTATGCCGACATGGCGCTGTACATGGGCCTGCTGGTGTATTACTCGGTGAGCGGGCGGACGCCGTACGTGGTGCTGGCGGCGGTGGCGACGGCAGGCTCGGTGATGGTGAGCTACGCGCGGGCGCGGGCGGAATCGCTGATACCGCTGTGCAAGGTGGGATTCATGGAGCGGCCGGAGCGGCTGGTGCTGCTGATTATCGGCGGTATGTTTAACCGCATGGCTCAGGTGCTGTGGGTGATCGCGGTGATTTCGACGATCACGGTGATTCACAGGATTTTTTATACGTGGCAGGAAACGCGCGCGGGGCGAGTGTTGCCGGGATTTAAGGGCGCGTGGGGCGTTGGCCGGTGAACGGAAGAGCGTGAGTGCGATCGCATCGCTCTTTACAGTGCGATTCGAGTGATTCCCTCCTTTAGTTAGCTTTTAGAAGACATCTTACGCTGAGGTGCTTCGGGCATCCTCGTCGGATGTCCTCAGGATGACAGGCGGTGGTGGCTGTTGGCGTGGGGAGAGGAATTGGGTTGGGTGATTGGACTGAATTCGTAAAGGCGGTGGCAGAGCCACCGCACTCCAATCGGGATAGGGGGAGCAGTCACCTGCTCGCCCCTCCCACACCACCGTACAGGCGGGTCCGCATACGGCGGTTCAGCAAGTGGAGCCCTTGCGGGCCGGAGGTTCGAGTCGTCGTTCGCCACAAGGGCTTCGCCGCTCTGCAGGTTTCCGTTTCGGCTTCACCGTCTTCTGAACCTGCAAAACTCAGCCGAAGCTGATTGGCTGGCGCAGTGCCACCCGTGAGTTCGACGTTCTACTACTCACTCTCACTGTTTGGGCCTTCCTCACTTTCGTGAGTACTACGCCCGCTGCTGACTTCTGCTGCAGGATCAGGGTGAATTACTCCACTCTCAGTCCCGAATCCGAGACGTGCAGCAGATCTCCCGCGATAAGCTCGACTGCTTTCGATACGCGACCGCTGGATTTACCATCCGCGTCCTTGATGGATACGGACTTCGCGATCACTTGCTCGCTCGTCCGACGCCGTAGGCCTCTAATCCAGTTCTTGTCCATCGGCCCGTATCTTTGTTCCACGCTTCCTCGAGACCCCACCTCCCGGTGACGCCCTTGCGCTTCGCTACCCTTCACCTCCATCAGGTTGGGACGGGACTTTCACCCGTTAGCTGTCGAACATGCGCGGCGTACAAGTAAGAGCGGCCCGCCTGAGAAGGCGGGCCCTACTTTTTTGGGAGGGATTCTTCGACCGGTGGTGCGATGGCGTTGCGGACGCGCTCTTTGAGGGCGCGGATGTCTTCTTTGGTTAGGCCGACGGTTTCGATGGTGTCGTGGATGTAGACGCTGATGGTGGCGGGGCGGAGCAGCCAGTGGCCGGTGCGGAGATGGTGGAAGGAGCCGACGAGGCTGACGGGGACGATGGGGACGCCGAGCTGCTGCGCGAGGCGGAAGCCGCCTTCTTCGAATTCCTTGATGTGGCCGTCGCGTGTGCGCTTTGCTTCGGGAAAAATGATCAAGCTGACGCCGCTATTGATGGCTTCCTGCGTCAGGCGCCAGAGACGCTTCAGATCCTTGGGGCTGCGGATGCTGGGCACGGGGACGTTGCCGAAACGCTTCATCAGCCACCCGTAAATTGGGATGCGGAAGTGGGATTCGAGTTCCCAGCCGCGGACGAGCTGCGGAATCGCGCAATAGAGGATGAAGGGATCGAACAGGTTGACGTGGTTCACCATGAAGAACGAGGTGCGGGTGCGGTCGAAGCCTGCTGATTCCTTAACGATTACTTTTGCGCCGGAGAAAAAGGCGATGCGGCGGCACAGTCCGCGCTGAAGATAGTCGTGCTTGCGCGGATCGAGGATAACGGCGAGCGCGATGAGCACGGGGACGACAATCAGGAAGTGCAGCCAGCTCATACCCCAGAGAAACGCGCTGCGCAGAACTTCCCAGAGACGCTTCATACGTAGACGTCCATCGCGCCGGGAAGAACATCGAGACTGAGGACATTCACGGTTACGATTTCGCCGTCAATCATCACATCCACGGGAGCGTCGAGTGCAAACTCAACTTTTTTCACGCGGCGAGTTTCCGACAGCGGATGCTGGGTGTGCGTGCCGTCGTAAAGGCGCGGCAGCATTTTCAGCAAGCCGAGGCGGCCGATGGGGCCCCAGCGGACGAATTCGATGTAGCCGTCGGTGGGGTCGGCAGTGGGCGCGATCATCATGGTGCCGCCCGTGTATTTGCTGTTGTTGAAAGTGAGGAAGAGGCAACGGCGGTCGTCCCAGGAATTTTCGTCGTCGCTGCGAAGTTTGAAGGCGCGGCGCTTGAGCTGCAGGACGCGCACGAAGACGCCGAGAAGATAGCCAAAATGGCCGAAGGCTTTGAAGCGGCGGTTGGCTAACGCGCCGACGTCGGCCGTGAAGCCGATGCTGAGGAGATTGAACGAATAGATGGTGCCGGTGGCGTGGCGAAGGCGGAGGACATCCACGCGGCGCTTGCGGCCTGCGAAGAGGGCTTCGACGGAGGATTCGGCGCCTTTGTCCGTGAAATCGCGCAGAAAAGAATTGCCCGTGCCCATTGGTAGGAAGCCGAGTTCGACGCGGTCGGTTTGCCCCTCGCGAGAGAAGATGCCGTTGACGATTTCGTGCGCGGTGCCATCGCCGCCGACGGCGAGGAAGCGGCGATAGCCCTGCTCGTAGGCTTCACGCGCGAGCTGCACGGCGTGGCCGGGAGCCATGGAAGCGATGGCGTCCACGCGCAGGCCTTTGGCCTTCAGGCGGCGGAGTTCAGCCCCGGCGAGCTTTGCGGAGCGTCCTCCGCCCGCTGCCGGATTGACGATGGCTAGAAATTTATCGGTCACGGTTTTGCCGGATTGGGCATTCTACATGTTTCGCACTTAAATCGGCAGAATGGATTGTTCCCGATCCAACGTGGCGAGGCGCTGGGCCAGTTCGCTGCGCTTGATCTTGAGCGAGGCGGTCAACGGAAAATCCTCCTGGTAGATAACCAGGCCGTGAACGCGCTTGTAGTTCGTCAGGCGCGAGTTGCGCATGGAGATTTCTGATTTGAGTTCGGGCGTGAAGGCTTCGCCGTGCTCGAGGTGGATGACGAGAAGGAGTTTTTCATTGACCATCGAACGCTGCGGCCAGACGAAATTGGCGGCAAACACGCAAAATTCCTTGATACGGAGGCCTTCGAACGCCTGCTCGACGTCCTCTGCGTAAACGTTTTTCCCTTCTTCGGTGACGATCATGTTTTTCTTGCGGCCGAAAAGCTGCAGGTGGCCGGTGGAGTCGAAACGGCCCATGTCGCCGGTGCGCAGCCAGCCGTCAACGATGGTTCCGGCGGTGAGTTCGGGTTCGTTGAGGTAGCCGGCCATCACGGTTTTGCTGCGGACGGTGACTTCGCCGATGCCGTCGCCATCGGAGTTGCGGATTTGCACTTCCATGCCGGGCAGCGGTTTGCCAACCGTGTCCGCGCGGAACGGCTTTAGGTCGTTGACCGTGACCGCAGTGCCGGCTTCGGTGAGGCCGTAGCCGTTGGCGACGGGAACTCCCAAATCATAGAAAAATTGCAGCGTCTGCGGCTCGGTGAACGCACCGCCGACGATGATGGCTTCGAGCTTGCCCCCGAAGGCCGCGTGGACTTCACTGAGGAGCTTGCGGCTGAGCCAGAGACGCGGGCGGTCTTTCGTGAGCGCACGATTGATGCGGCGAATGGCTTCGAGGGCCTTGCGCTTGGGCTCAGGAAGCTCGTCAAAACGCGTTTGCAGGCCTTTTTGCAGGTTTTTCAGGACCAGCGGCACCAGGCTGACGTATGTGATTTCGTATTTCGGGAAAGCTTCGCGGATATATTCAGGGCGCAACGTGCGGAGATGGACCACGGCCGCGCCGCAAGTGAAGGGCCCGAAAAAGCCGACCATGAAATCGATGGCGTGATTCGTGGGAAGAATGCTCAGGTAGCGCACGCCCGGCCAGAATGGATAGAGCGAGGTGAGGGCGACGCACTGCTCCAGATAATTTTCGTGCGTCATCACGCAGCCTTTGGGGGTGCCGCCGGTGCCGGAAGAGTAGACGATGCAGGCAATGTCCTGCCTTTTTTGGGGAACGAAGACGGGAACATTTGCGCCTTTGACGTTTTCCCATCGCTCAGCTCCGGCCAGGTCGGCGTTTTCGGGGGTTTCGGTTGCGAGAACGGTTTTCACATTCATAGCGGCACCGCGCATGGGAGAGCTGCTGAGCTGGCGCCATATTCCATATTCGGTGATGAGCACTTTTGCGCCGGAATGTTTCAGGAGCTGCCACTGCTCTTCGGGCTTCAGCTTGAAGTCCAACGGCACAAGCGTGGCTCCGCAGAAAAAAATCGCGTAGGCGGATATCAGCCACTTGGACTGATTGGTCATGATGATGGCGACGCGGTCGCCGGGGCCGATGGCGAGATCCTGCAGCGATTTCGCCAGCGGCAGGGCCTTGTCCTTGAAATTGCGATAGGTGAGGCGCTGCTTTTCCTTGCCGCGGTCGGATTCGATCAGGCAGACTTCGGTGGGCCAGGTTTCCAAAGCGTCCAGGAGCGCTTCGCCGACGGAATTGTATTTTTTTAAATCGAGCATCAGAGGCGAGCTTGGATGCGCTGGGCGAGCGTCTTAAAGTCGCTGACGCCCTGAACTTCGTAATCGGGAAGCTCGATGCGGAAATGATTTTCGAGGCGGGAGAGCATTTCGAGTGCCTGCAGGCTGTCGATGCCGAGTTTTTTGTAGAAATCATCATCGGCCGCGAGGGAGCCCGCGGGAACTTTGAATTGCTTCGTGGCGAGATCCAGAATCTCTTGCGTGGTTTGTTCGATGGTGCGCATACGCTCTTAATTTATCACCCCCGGGGCGGGAAGGAAAACGGGACCACGGCAAAGAGAAGATTTCAACGCAGAGTTCGCAGAGGAGACGCTGAGGCGCTGAGAAGAGAAACAGGAAAACCCCTATTATTCCAGGAAGGCTCGGGACGCTGCGAAAGATGACTGGGCCACCTGAAGGTGGCCGCTACAGGAGGATTAGGCCGTTGCGCATGCCGATGGAAACGGCTTCGGCACGGGAGGCTGCGCCTAATTTGCCGAGGATGGAAGCGACGTGGAATTTTGCGGTGTGTTCGGAGATTTTGAGTTTTGCGGCGATTTCCTTGTTGCCAAGGCCGGAGGCGAGCAGACGCAGCACTTCCCTTTCTCGGGGCGTGAGGGGCTCGGTTAATTCGTCCGCGGGAGTTGTGCGGCCGGCAGCGGGACGAATCGGGGAGCCCGCTTCGGAGTCGAGCACGACCAGTTCGCGAACGACGGCTTCGAGCGCGGCGGCCAGCTGCTGCGGTTCGGGAGATTGCGGCAGAATTCCGCGCACGCCGACGCGCAAGGCGTGGGAGGCCGCGTCGTGCGAAGAACCGGGAAGCAGAAGGATCACCGGTGTTTCGCGCGCCACGCCAGTTTCCTGCAAAAATTCCAACGTGTCTTCCAGCGAGGTGTCGCTCGCGTCGATAAGCATGGCATCGAGATTCTTCCCGGCGAAGGAGTCAGCTGCGTCTTCGAGAGCGGCGAAGCTGCCCACAACCTCAAAGCCCTGCGCGTGAAGAAGGGATTCGAGCGCTCGCCGGGCGCGAGCCGCGGCCGCGACGATGAGCACGCGGATCACGCGGCGACAGCTCCTCCCTGTTTGCTCCTGGCGCGGAGTTGCACGCTAACTTTGCGTACACGGGTGTAGTCTCCTCGCAGGAACGCGAGGCGCAGCAGGCCGGCACTCTTCTCTTCAAGGGCGTCGGCGAGATCATCGGGGGAGCGAAATGTTTTCTTTTCGGAGCCAAGTAGAATGTCTCCGGGCAAAAGTGAGGCTAAAGAGGCCGGGCCGGATGGCTCGATGCCGAGAACGAGGAGGCCAATTTCCTGGCGGCTGGCGCTTGGAAGGCGAACGGACGTAAGCGTAACGCCGAGCCAGTTTTTGTTCGACTGGCCCTGCAGAAAACGGCGCACGTCGTTGCTGGGGATAGCTAGCGCAAGACGACCCGCGACCATGGAGTTGATGCCGATCACGCGGCCGTGCGCATCCGTCAGTGGGCCGCCGGAATTTCCCGGCGCCAAGCGGACATCCGACTGCACCCAATTCCGCGAGCCAAGTCCCCGCAGAGGTCCCACCGCGTGAACGATGCCGGTGGTGAGCGCGCCCAGAAACCCGAAAGGATGGCCGACTGCGAGCACGATTTCTCCGGCGCGAACTTCGGAGGAGTCACGACTGGTGGCCGCGGGTAGATCCTTCGCGGAAATGCGCAGGGCCGCAAGGTCGCGGCGCGAATCCCTGGCGTTGACTTCAGCTTGAAATTCGCGGCCATCCCAAAGTGAAATTCTTGCGCGTGGCCCGCGCGCAACGTGGGCATTGGTGATGATCAATCCGTCGTCAGACCAAACCACGCCGGAGCCACTGCCGCGGCCTCCGGGCTGAACGAGCACGGTGGAACGTCGCACGCGTTCGGCGATTTCTCCAAGTCCCCGGATGCTCACTTCAGGCGCTCCCATTCGGGCGTTCAGCGATGGCAATGGTTACGTCGCGCGGCGCGCCCCCGCGAAGGAAGCGGGCAGCGACGGACTTGCCGATGTTCTCGCCGTGCAGATGGGCCTGCACATCCTCGAGCCGCGTAACGGGATTTGTGTTGAGCGAGAGCAGAATGTCTCCGATCACCACGCCCGCATTGTGAGCGGGGCCGCCGGGTTCGACTTCCAATACGATTGCGGCGGTTTTTTCCCGGCGTTGCAGCGTCTCTCTGAGATTCTCGGGGAGGCGAACCGGTTGCAGCCCCACGCCAAGGTAACCGCGGGGGATGCGGCCTTGCGCGAGGAGCGCATCCACCACGCGATTCACCGTGGCGACGGGCAGGGCAAGCGCTCCCGCGGGAGCGAATTTAGGCGTGGCGATGCCGGCGACGCGGCCTTCGGCGTCGACAACGGCGCCACCAACTCCGGTGTGTTGCAAGGCGACATCCAGGCGAACATAGGGAGAGAGGGAAAGGCCTCCCCAGAGGCGGCGCTCGTTCGCCACCATGCTGACGAAGGCCAGCGCGGCGATGGGGCCGCTGGCGCGGGTGCGTCCAACAACGAGCGTGACGTTGCCGGGATGGAGCGTCGCGGTATCGCTAAACGACGGCACCGCGGTGGCTGCTTGCTCGCACATCAAGACGGCAATGTCGCTGGATGCGTCGCGGCCCACGAGTTTCGCTCCGGTTACCTTGCCATCTGGCAGCGTCACTTGGATATCTTCGTCGCGTTGCAGGGCGTGCTCGGCGGTGACGATGATGCCGGGGCGCCAGATGACTCCGCTGGACGAGCCGCGGGATTCGGTGTGAACGGCTGCGGCGTGATTGCCGGATTTAGCGGTGGTCTCGGCGAGCTCTTTCGAAAGTGTTGCCCATTCGGATGACATGATTTCTACCTCCTTCGTTAGAGTGACAGAGGGAGAAATTCGGGACATCCGCCATTTGGCTAGGTGAAAGAAAAAGATTTCATCACAGAGAACACAGAGGCCACAGGGAAGAGGCGAGGGGAATTACGGTTTTGGAGCGGCGGGGAGGTGCTTCATGGGGTCGTCGGATTCGACGAAGCGGCGGAGGCTTTCCATTACCTGGGGTCGGTTGAAGAGTTTGCAGAAGAGTTCGACTTCTTTGCGGAGTTCCTTGTAGGGGATGGGCTTGATGAATTTCTTGGCGGCGATGCGGGCTTCGGGGTCGAACTTGGTGATTTGCTGAGCCATGGAGCGGGCGACTTCGAGGGCATAGCCTTCGCCCGCGAGGTGCGTGATGAGTCCGGCCTGGTGAGCCGCTTCGGCTTTGACGGTCCGACCGGTAAACAGCAGATCGCGAATAAAACTGTTGCCAACGTCGCGGTGGAGACGGGGAATGCCGCCGAATCCGGGGATGAAACCGAGGCGAAGTTCGGGAAAACCAAAGCGCGCCATTTTGTCGGCGACGATGAGATCGCAGAGGAGAGCGAGTTCCAGGCCGCCTCCCATGCAGAGACCGTGAACGGCGGCGAGAGTGATAAACGGCGCGGCGTCTATGGCGTCTGCGACTCTGTGGATGCGTTCGATGAATTTTCGCAGGCCGGCGACGCGTTTCTTTGGCGGAAGATTCAGCGCGTTATTGTACAGCTCTTTCAAATCACCGCCGACGCTGAAGCCGCCAGGGCGGGCGCTGGTGATGATGCACGCACTGGTGACGGGGGCAAGGCCGTCGATGGCGGCGACGAACAGTTCGAGTTCGCCGAGGAGGAGCGTGCCGATTTCGTTGAGGGGTTCGTGGTCGAGCGTGAGTTCGACGACGCCGTCGCGCCATTCCCAGCGCAGGCCTTTACCTCGGAATTCTTTGACGGGAAGAAGATTGCGGCGCGTTTTCTTCATGCGTTCGTTCCCGCGGTGACAGCGTGCTTGCTGTACATGTGATCGATTTCCTGCTGAAAACGTTTGTTGATGGCGTCACGCTTCAGTTTTCCGTTGGCCGTGAGAAGGGCGTTTTCGGGAGTGAAGACTTCCTGGAGAATCACGAAATTGCGGACCCGGCGGTAATGCGGCAATTTCGAATTGACCGCGTCCAACGCGGACTGAACGGAGTCTGACGCAACTGATCCGGTGACCAGTGCGCAAAGATATCCGCGGCCGTTGCCGACAATCACGACCTGCTGCGCGCCGGGAAGCTGCTGGGCGATTTTTTCCTCGATCGGTTCTGGTGCGATGTTGTGGCCAGAGTTGAGGATGATCAGGTTCTTGATGCGGCCGCTGATGCGCCAGTTGCCGCGGGAGTTCACTTCACCCTGATCGCCGGTGTGAAACCATCCGTTTCCGAGGACGCGCACGGTTTCTTCCGGGTGATTCCAGTAGCCGGGAAAAATATTCGGGCCGCTGACGAGGATCTCGTCGTTCTCGCCAGTTTTCATTTCGACGCCGGGGACGGACTGGCCGACGCTCCCGGATTCGGACGAGATTCGCGGGTCGTCCATGGTGCAGATACCGCAGGTTTCTGTGAGGCCATAGACCTGCCAGATAGGAATGCCCAGCATGGCGAAGAAATCCTGTGTTTCGGGAGCGAGCGGCGCGGATCCACAGACCAGGCCGCGCAGGTTGGGGCCGAAGCGTTCACGGATTTTGCCGAAGATGAGTTTTTGCGCGGCGAAAAGCCAGAAGCCGCCTCCGGATTCACCCTCGTTTTGTTTTTGCCACGCGACGCGGCCTTTTTGGTAGATGGACTGAAGAATGGAGGCACGCTTCGAAATATTTTCTTCCACGCCGCGCTTCACGCGTTCGAGCAGCGTGGGGACGTTGAAAAAATAGTTTGGAGCGGAGAGGCGAATTTCGTCGGCGAGCTTGTTGAGGTCGGTGGATAGCGTGAGCACTGTTTCACGCGTCAGGCAGGACATCATGACGATCCACGAAGCTGCAAAATTGAAGGGCAGGTATTGGAAGACGCGCAGAGGCTCGCGGGTGTTCTTGTCGAGACGATCCATCCAGCCGGTGGTGCAGGAAAGCATGTGGTCGAGATTTTGGGTGTTGAGGCAGACGCCCTTGGGTTCGCCGGACGTTCCGGAAGTGTAGATGATGGCGACGAGGTCTTCGGCTTTGCGCGGATTGGGAGCGGCGGCGATTCCCTTCCCCGACGGCGAGGCTTGGAGTACCTGGTCAAACGTGAGGCGCAAAGGTGTTTCGGGCCACGCTGCTTCGACACCTTGGCCGAGAGCCTCATCGCTGGTGATTAAGAGCCAGGGATTGCAATCCTTCATCATGGCGACGAGCTCGGCAGGCGCCTGGCGGGAATAAAGCGGCACAACGACGACGCCTTCCGCCATCAGCGCGAGATCGACGGCCGCCCAGCGTATGGAATTGGGGCCGAGGATGGCGCAACGGTCTCCCGGCTGGACGCCATTCTGGCGCAAATAGGCCCGCACTCGAGCAACCAAATCGAGAAGTTCCGCGCCGGAGACGCTGGCGAACTCCGTGCCGCGAATTTCGCGTAGGACCACGCGGCCGGAGGCCTGTTGCAATTGCGCGAACGTATTTTCAAGAAAATTGGCCATCGGCGTCAGCGGCTCCGCGCCAGGACGGCGGGGGCAGAATCGTATTCTTCAACCAGCTTGCGCAGATTGTCGCTGAACGGCGGCAAGTTGTCTTCCCAACTCAGCACGCCTTTGCGCAGGGGAAATTCGGGATACGTTTTGCGCAACTCGTCTTCGAAGAAGCTGGGCATGCGGGACATCGCTTTGAGGTTTGAGACCACGGTACCGCCAATGGAGTTGCGGATTGCGTCGGCTTCGACGACGAGTTTTTCCATGACATCGAGCAGTTTGGGGCCGAGGTCGGGGTCGTCGACATTCAGCAGCAGGTGCTGGTGGCCACGCTCGCGCATCAGGTTGCGGATGCGCTCGTCCATGGTGACGCCGGCGGAGACGACGCCCGCGGGCATGCAGGTGACGATGCCGTGATAGCGCGAAGCAACCATGTACGTGCATGCCCTCAATATGGATACGAGTTCGAACATGTCGTACTCGTCGGAGGTAAGGATTGGCGTTCCGGGAATTTCCTTTTCGATCGCGCGGCAGGCCACGGCGTCGAGGCGTTCCATGGCCACGAGGATCGGAAAAACTCTGTGGCGCTGCAGAAAAGCCTTTGTGGCCTGGGCGTACCCTGCGACGTAGCGATTGAATTTGCGATCGACTTCAGCGCCGGATTCGAAGAAATAGACAGTGCGGTACTGGCTGTCCTTGTAAGCACCGGTCGAGGCGCGGGCGATGTACTTGGCGATGGACGCGCGCACGGGCCAGACGAAAGGATGAATCGGGCAAAGCACGAGAATGGGAGTTTTTTCGTCCCAGCCAGCTTTGCGCAGCGCGTTGTGCGCGAATTCGGGCGGACGCGGCTCAAAGGTCCAGGCGGTGTCGGCGCCGAGTTCGTTGGGAACGCCGAGGCCGGAGAGCAACTGCTGCGATTCGAGGCTGCGCGTGATGACCAGCGATTCGCGAGTGTAACGCGCGCACATCCACTCGATGAGATCGTCCATCTGGCCGGCATCGCCGGCGTAGGCGACGGAAAGCTTGTTTTCCGCGGAGGCGAGGCCGAGCGAGCCGATCATCATGGTGGTAAGCGCGTTGGCGAATTTGCTCTTGAACATCGAGCCTTCGCAGGCGACAACCCCGTGATTGGCGCCGACTTCGCGAAAAAGGAAAGGCGGATATACGTCGGGGAGATGCACCTGGCGCGAGCCGTCGAAATAACCCTGGGTGCGATCGAAATTCTGCGTCATCACGCTGAAGTCGACATTATCGGCTCCGAGAACGTGGCGAATCTGGCGCAGCGTTTCCTGGACGCGGACGTCGCTGCCGGTATTGCGAGTGCCGTTATAGCCGGCAAAGAGCAGCTTGAGTTTTTCGCCGGGTGTCCAGCGATTGCCGATGCCAAACTTCCAGGCGAAGCACCGGAGCTCGATCAGGGCGCTGACCCAGGCGACGAGAATAAAATCGGTCATGCACGGGCTCCAGTCGCGCTTACGACGACGTTCTTGGCCGCATCGACGGGCCAGGGTTTTGCGGGATACTTGAATTTGTTGGCACGGCTGAATTGCAAAAGCGGGTACGCGTAGGTGGAAAACTTTGCGGGCGCTCCCCCCATTTCCTGGATGACGCGTGAATTATCGAAGACGGTGTTCCAATCGAGATACGGCCAGAAAACTTTCAGCAAGGAAGCTCCATAGCCTACCGGGCCGCCCTTGAAGGCCAGCCAATTCACTGTTTTGGAGAACGGCCCGCCGAGCCACGGCTGGTAACTAGGCTTAGACCATCCGCCGACTTCGGCCAGGGTATCCGTGAGTTCCTTATAGGTCTGGGCACCAGTCCCGGAAGATAGATGATAAATGCCGTAATTCGGTTTTTCCATCTGATGAATTTTAACGATGGCCGCGCCGACATAGTTCGCCGGGACAATGTCAATTTTATCGTTGGGCCGCAGCGGGAGAACCGGGAAGCGTGCAAGGGTGTCGAACGCTTGCACCATATCGAATTGCGAGGTCTCCGCGCGGCGGGAATCGCCGAGGACGATGGCGGGGCGGAAAATCGTACGGGGTACATCGGGAAGAAGCTGATGGACCATGTGCTCGCAGAATTTTTTCGTGCGAGCGTAGGGATCGTAGTCCGAGCGGTTCCAGTCAATCGAAGCGTCCTCGGTGACGACTTCGTCCTGGCGCTTGCCGGCGACGGCGACGGTGGAGACGTGGGAATAGCGGCGCAGGCCGTGATGATTCTGCGCGCGGCGGGCAAGCTGGATGACTTCGAGCGAGCCACGAAGATTGACGTTGAGGCACTGCTTCTCCGATTTGCGATTGAGAGACGCGGCACAGTGCAGTATGGAATCGGTGGAGTCCACGAGCGCGTGATATTCCTCGTCGCTGAGGCCGAAGCCTTCGCCGGTGAGATCGCCGCGGAAAATGCGCACCCGGGAGTTCAGGTGTTCCAGGAATTCGGGAAATGTGAAATGGAGCTGCAGCGATTGCCAGAGGCGTTCGCGCGCCTCCTGCTCGCTTTTCGCGCGGATAAGGAGATTTAGTCGATCGGCGTGGCCGGTGAATAGACCCGCCGCGAGGTAGCTGCCGAGATATCCGGTGGAACCTGTCAGGAAAATAGCCATAGACGGATGACGGCGCCCTAGCGAATTGCCGCCGATGCAGCTTCCTCCGGCGGCGCCGACCAGTTAAGCGCGCGCGGCTCGCGAGCCTCGAGCGGCTTCCCTTCCATCAAGGGGTAGCACCAGCGGCGGAGAGCCGGTATGTGGATGTTAATCCAGTAGTCCCACCAGTCAATGGTTTCCGGCGAAAAATCGAACATCTTTTTTTCTTCAGGCGAAAGCGCGGCGGAAAGCAGGCGCGCGTTTTCACATTCGAAGACGTGTTCGTTGTGAAGGATAAAGGGTTCGTAGAGTTCGATGAGCTTTTCGGCGCGAACGAGGTCGCGTTCGGCTTTCGCGAGCGGCGGCTTGCTGATGTTCAGCGAAGTTGCAACCTTGTTGATGCGGGAGACGACGGCCTTCTGCATGGGGATCGAGAGACGTTCGTAGCGCTGCTTGGAAACGGGAATGGTTTCGAATTTTACTTTCAGCCAGTGCTCGATGCCCTGCTGCGTTTTGTAGTGTTTGCGGTGGGCGAGTCCGGTGAGTTCGATGGAGCGCGCCATGTTCACGGGATTGATAGCGGAAGTTGCGAGTTGATAGAGGCGCGCGTGCTTGCGCACCACCAGCGCGGCGGCTATCAGCGTCATGCCGCGGGTGACCATGTCCACGGGGATGACGTCAAGGCATTTGCGCTCGTTCGAAGGCAACTGCCGGAAATTTGTGCCGAGAAGATAGCTGAGAGGGCCGGAGGTGTTGATGCCTTCATTCCAGCCAGTGAATGGCATTCGCTCTGAGCTTTCGACGATGGAGGGGCGCACGATGGCGATAGAGAGATCGCGGCCTTGCTGCGCGAGGATGGATTCGCCGAGGCTTTTCGTGAAGGTGTAGGTGTTGGGCCAGCCGAGATGCTGCGCCCGCTTCATGCCGGCGCGCACCAGGCGGTTGCGAACCCAGCGGGCGCGATTGCGTTTGGTGACCGCGTCGAGCTCGTCGGGAGCGACCTTGGAAGGGTCGCCGGCGCGGCCGAGTGCCTGGCGGCGCAGTGCTTTCGCGAGTTCGGGGCTTTCGGCGCGCTCTTCGATGCGCTGAACCATTTCGCGGAGAGAAACGATTTCTTTTTCGGCTTCGAAATCCGGATGGCCGCCGGGATTGTAGTTGGCGCTGAGCTCTTCGTTGACCCGGCCGTCGCGCATGCCGACGACGTAGCAGGTAGAGAGATGCATCAGGCCGGAGTGGTCGCACTTTCGCAGGAAATCGAGGAGATAGTGCGTGGAATCGACGTTCGAAGAGAGCGCGTCGCGCAGGTCGGGATTGAAATCGGTGAGGCCGGCGCTGTTCGCGATTACGTCGAGAGAACGCTGGAGGCGCGATTGCGTTGCGGCATCGAGACCGAGGCCGGGCTGGCTGACGTCGCCTTCGACAACTTCCACTTTTTCGCGCAGGAACGCGGCGAGATTCGCGCCGTGAATTTCCTGCAGCCGATCGAGCGTGGGCGATTCCTCAACAATTTTTTCGAAGCGCCGCTGCGCAGAAGTGGTGCGGTTGCGGCGAATCAGCAGAGTGATTTTGGCGATGTCGGGAATATTTTCGAGCAGGTCCACCAGCCAGACTTTGCCGATGAATCCGGTGACGCCGATGAGCATCAGGTGCTTGCCGGCGAGCGATTCGCGGACGGACAAGTGTGGGACTTGCGGCGTGCTGCTGAGGCGTTCAACAGAGGTGCGCGCCGGTAGCTGGGAACGAAGCGCAGATTGCCCCGAGGAATCGAGAAGTTGTGCGTTCCCGGTCCAGCCGAGTTGCGTGAGAAGTTTTTCTTTTGTCATGCGGCCGTCTGCGGAACCGCTGGCCAGCCAGGCAAAGGGACCGCGCGGCCGAACCACAGGATCGCGGAGGCGTCCGGTGGTTTCGCCGTCGCGAAACTCCAGGCGATTGGCGATAAAGCCTTCAGCGCCGAAATATTCGGTCATCGGCCGGACGATGTGTTCCAGAAGCTGGCTGACGAAAATGACGCGGTCGCCGTTACGGACCGCTTCGATCAGCTTATCCACGGCTTCGCGCCGCATTTTGGGTTTCAACTCGTACTGGAAATACTCTTCGCCCAGCAGATCGAGGCGGTCGCGGGTAATGCCGCTCAGAACACTGTGAAGCAAGCGAGTAGCAAAGGTGGGGCTGGCTAGGTATGCAGGAGGACGAACGACGCCCATCGCGAGCGTCCCGGCGCGGCGCACCCAACGTTCCAGAAAACTCTGGCTGTTCCAATTGAAGAAACCGACGCTGCGGAGCGCGCTTATCTCAAGCAGCGAACCCTCGACCCGCCAATACGTTACCCCGGGCACACGCCCGGATTCACCGCGACTCTGATTGGAAGTAGCTGCCGACATTTTTCAGTTGAACTATGCAATCCGGCCAAACTGGGGGGAGGGCAGTCCTCACAAATGACGATAAGGTTCCCCTCGGGAGAAGCTTTTATAAAAACTCGATGACCCCGGCTGACCTCACGGTTTCAGGCCCCCAACCCTTAGTCCGGGAAACTGCGAATCATTAAAATTATCATCCCCAACGGGTTCTAGCAACCGAGTTGGGAGGTCAGATGACGGAGTATATTTTTGAGTTTGAGCCGCGTCAGAGACCGCTTGGCTCATTTACCCGAAAGACTTTCGCCGCCATTCTTTCCAACGTTGCTGGAGTTGTGGAAGAATTGATTTGAGTTTCTTGGGAGCGTTTTCACAGTTTGTCATGGCATGTGGGAAAGAAACTCCCCAGACTCCCCAGACTCCCCAGACTCCCCAGCGCCCCGGCGCGAGAGGGCAAACCTCCTCGAAGCATGATTTGTCGGACACTTTCCAGACTAATCCGCATCTGCTATTGTCCGGCGCGATAACGAAGCATCGCCTTCATTGCACTTTTCACTCTATACCGGAGCACCTTTGGGCGGTGCAATAAATGCCGGTTGGGTTAGTGAGGCGCTTTCTGCGGTCGGGTCAAACGCGATCCGGCATCCGAGGAGACCCTTGCCGTTTTTCTGTTTGTGCGACATTTGAAAGAATCCTAGCACGAGCGCAATTGCTTGCGGGCGCCAGCGCTTGAGCTAGTCCCTAGACTCCCGACTATGGGTAATCAAATTTTCAGACAAGCGGAGTTCAGCGCTTGCCGCTGTGGTACCAGCGGTCGAGGGATTGCATGGCGGGTTTGTTCCAGGGAGTGTGGGAGGCGTCGTTCGGGCCGCCGTAGCCGTTGCTGCCGACTTTCCACCAGTAGACGCCGGCGAACCAGGGCTTTTCGTAGAAGGCGGAGAGGAGCGCGTCGTAGCTTTTGGCCTGGATTTCGAGGTCGACGGGGCGAGAGGGGTCGTCCCACGGGGCACGATTCGCTTCAGCGACGCTGGGAAAGCCGGCTTCTGTGAAAAGGACGGGCTTCTGAAAGCGGGCTTGCACGGCCGAGATTTTTTCGACGACAGCGGCGGTCGAGAGATCGTCCGGCAGCGGATAGTATTCGTCGATCCCGATGTAGTCGAGCGCGTCCCAGAACTTGATGGATTCGAATTCGGCGCCAAAGTTGGCGGCGTAGGTGAGCGGGCCGGGATAGATTTCGCGGGCGCGGGCGATCAGCTTGCGCCAGGCCTGGTCGTTGCCGGACATTTTTTCGAGTTCGACGCCGACGCAGAAAACGTCGGTGTGGATCGAGGCGGCGAGTTGCGCGTAATGCTCAAGGAAAGGCTGGTATTGCGCGAACCACTCTGAATTTTCCGCGGCGCCTGGGAAATTAATGTCCGCGGGATTGCCGCCGCGCATCCACAGCTGCGGCTTAAGCAAAACTTTCATGCCGAGAGAGTGTGCGATGCGCGCAAGCTGGGTGATTCCGGCATCGCCTTCCCAGCGAGTGTTCCAACCCCGCACCTTAGGTTCTTTGGTGGAAGCGAAGCCGTAGGGAACGAGCGCGATGGAATTGATGCCGTGGGCGGGAAGTTTTCGGAGCATTTCGACGGCGGCATCGTTGCCATAAAAGGCAGGAAATTCAGCGGTGAAATTGACGCCGCGTTGAAAAAAGAATTCCGGGTAAGGGGTGTTGGCGGCGGGATCGGGAAGCGTGGCAAGGCGGGTTTCAAGTTCGCGCGCGTGCTTGCGAGCTACCGCGCGATAGCTATAGAACGCGCCGAATAGGAAAACGATTGTGAAGAAAAAGAGGATGCCGAGCAGTCGGAGCCAGCGCATGGGTACCGGGAAATTCCGATAAACCTTCCTCAAAGTTGGAAACGGTGGACTAGACGCCCCAGCCGTATTTTTCGGCGTGCTCGAATGTGCGCTGCATTTCGTCGTGCAGCATGTCATTGAAGACGGAGCAGGCGATGATTTTCCTGCCGGGTTCGGCGAGGTCGGCGGTGCGGACGCCGGTGTTGAGCACGCGGACGAGGGATTGCTCGGCCCAGTCGGCTTCGAGGCTGAGGCCGAAGGTGTCGCGCAGCATCATCGTGGCGCTCAAGATCGAGCCAATGGGGTTGGCCATGTCCTTTCCGGCGAGGCTCGGCGCGGAGCCGTGGATCGGCTCAAACATCGGGGCGTTGGTGCCGAAGCTGGCGGAGGGAATCAGGCCGATGGAGCCGACGAGCGCAGCAGCGGCATCGCTCAAAATATCGCCAAACATGTTGGTGCTCAGCATCACGTCGAATTGCGTGGGCTTCAGCGTGAGCTGCATCGCGGCGTTGTCCACGTACATGTGCTCAAGCTTCACGTTCGGATAGACCGTGCCCATGGCTGTGACGGTGCGGCGCCAGAGTTGCGAACTGGCAAGGACGTTGGCCTTGTCCACGGAGCAGAGGCCGCGCGAACGAGCTTCGGCGCGCGCAAAGGCAAACGTGGCAATGCGTTCGATTTCCGGCGTGGAATAAGATTCCGTATCGAAGGCGCGCTCAACGCCGTTTTCCTTGAGGTTGCCGCGCTCGCCGAAATACATGCCGCCGGCAAGTTCACGGACGATTTCCAGATCGAGGTCGCCAAGGCGATCTGGTTTCAGCGGAGAAATTCCGCGCAGCGGTTCGATGACTTTCACCGGGCGCAAATTAACGTAGAGCCCCAGTCCTCTGCGCAGATCGAGCAAGCCGGTTTCGGGCCGCTTGCCGACGGGCAGCGAATCCCACTTGGGGCCCCCGACTGCGCCGAGGAACACTGCGTCAGCTTTTCTGCACGCATCCAGAGTTTCGTTGGGGAGCGGAGTGCCGGCCTTGTCGATCGCGGCGCCGCCCACAGGCATCTCGATAAATGTGAACTGGTGCTGGAACTCGCGCGCGCATTCCTGCAGA
>Ga0210402_10001144_pt1 | contig 27857 bp, 18 predicted proteins | sample IncBWC7MmetaG_FD_161055 | JGI IMG/M metagenome (GOLD analysis project Ga0210402, IMG submission 161055) | Forest soil microbial communities from Barre Woods Harvard Forest LTER site, Petersham, Massachusetts, United States - Inc-BW-C-7-M | ecosystem: Environmental > Terrestrial > Soil >... | reverse complement strand
CTCCTGTGCGTGACAGGTTGAAACTCGCGAGTGGATCTGGGGTCGCGAGATACTTCCTCATTTAGCTCCGTTAGCAAATCCGATGTTCATAACAGGGAGCTCCGGCGGCCTTTGATTGACGATTGCCAAACGATATGCGATTTGAGCCAAGCCAGGATTTGCGCAAAGCGGAATTCCCCATTGGCGATGGAGTTCATCATGAATTCATAGGCTTCGCGAGGTTCAAGATTTAGGTCATGTCCGTTCATGAGCAGAAACGTGTGGGCGACGGCGAAGGCGAAGGCGACACGTTTGTTTCCGTCGAAAAACGGATGATTATTCGCGAGAGACTCCATGAGCGCTGCACCCTCCTCCGCGACGTCCGCGTAGTAACCCACTTGAGGGCGGAATACAGCAGATTCTAGGAGACCCTGATCGCGCACCCCATGAACTCCGCCGTACTCCTCAATTTGTAGTTGGTGGATGGCTAGGATTTCGGCGATGGTCAGATAGACGCGGTCGGCCACTTACTTCGCCAAACGCCGATAAAGGTCGCGAAACCTATCATTCGTGCGACGGTAAGCCTCCATCACTTCCGGCCGGACAAAGTGCTGGGAAGGGACGACGTTATGGATGTAATGTTCGATCGCCTTTTCCAGGAGATGCCGCTGAGACTGGCCATTTTTCTTGGCAACGGTCGCGAATTCCTTGTAGAGCTTGGCGTCGATTTCTGGGCCGATCTTGACTGTGGATTTGGTCGCCATAATGAACTGAACCTCCCACTATTGTATCCGGGTTTCAGCTGTTTACAAGATAAATCTAGATTTCACTAGAGACCGTCGCCTCAAATGTATCAGGATCCGCGGCACATAGGCTGCTGAGATGGCCCGTCAGCGCTATTAATTGCATAGGAAGCGAAACGGCTGCGTTGGTTTAACTGCTATTTTTTACAGTAGGATGCAGTCGGATTTCGGAAGCGCCGAAGAGAAGTTTGGTGAATAGAAGCAAATTGTAGCAGGGTAAAATGGCCTAAACCGAGCCCAATCGAAAAAACTGGAATCGCTGCGATCTTACGGCTGGGATTAGGCGTATTTTCAGCAAGATAGCGAGTGACCGGTTTAGCCTTTCAAGACCACCGCCTCCATTTTTCATCGTACCCTTGAATCCGTCATCTCGTTGCGGCCGGGATTCTTTCAGCCTGCTCGCTTATTGGGAATAACTACGGCATAATCCGTCGGCGTTTCGGAACTTCGAGGTCTGTTGTTGAAACGCGTTGCCGAATTCCTACAGTCCGTCAAGCGCCTTAGCGTTGCGAGACCGCCTCGGAGGAAGATTCAATGATAGGTGCGATAGCGGGTGACATTATCGGATCGGTTTACGAGTGGAAGAACATCAAGACCAAGCAGTTCGATCTGTTCAGTCCGTACTGCTGCTTCACCGACGACACAGTCCTCACCGTTGCCCTAGCCGAATCGATCTTGACCGACGCCGACTATGCTTCGCTGATGAGGGCCTACTATCGGCGTTATCCGGGCGCAGGCTATGGGGGCTTTTTTCACCAGTGGGCGCAGGCTCAGGAAAGCCAACCTTACAATAGCTGGGGCAATGGCGCCGCTATGCGAATCAGTTCGGTTGGATTTGCGTTCAACACGCTAGACGAAGTGCTGGTCCGGGCGGCTGAATACACAGGCGTGACACACAATCACCCAGAGGGTCTCAAGGGCGCGCAAGCAACCGCGGCCGCAATCTTTCTTGCGAGGACAGGAAGTACGAAGGCCGACATCAAGCAATACACGTCGGCAACCTTCCGCTACGATTTATCCCGGACTGTCGACGAGATTAGACCTACCTACCGATTTGACGAGTCATGCCAAGGGACGGTTCCTCAGGCGATTGTGTGCTTCCTCGAATCAACCTCTTTCGAAGACGCAATCCGAAACGCGATATCGCTTGGAGGAGACAGCGACACGCTTGCCTGCATTACAGGTGGAATTGCTCAGGCGCACTATGGCGTTCCGGCGGCCATCGTCGACCGGGCTATGTCGATACTCGACGAGGATCTTAGAGGTGTAACCGCCCGCTTCATGTCGAGCTACTGCCCTGCTACAACCATACGAAATCTGAGCGTGTGACAATCAAGTGCGCTGTTCAAGAACGAAAAGATGATTTGGTTCAAGAATCAGAGCTTGTGCTGGTCAGTATTTTGAATCCCGTAGAAGACGATTGGGTCGAGGATCGCTTTGGAGCTCCTTCTTGGCTTATTTGCAGGGGTGGTCGCCTCGATGAACGGTACTCACCATCGACAAACTGGCGCACGTTTACAAAATGGTGGAGAATGCGATTGTTTGGAAAAGACAAAGGCTCGGAGCGAAAAGAAAAGTGGCCATGGTCATCTCACCCAGGATTTCCCGCAGAGCATTTCTACATTCGACGTCACTGGCGGCTGCGGGAGCAGTAACCCGTCGCCTGGGATTTCCGCCGGCCATCGCAACATCCCCAAATCAACGGCCCCTTAGTGAGTTTGGGTACGCCGACGTCACGTTGAACAGCACGCTGCATGAAAATCAATTGCATGAAACACACGCCGTGCTGATGGAACTGAGCTATGACAGCCTGCTCAAGCCTCTTCGCCAGATGGCGGGGTTGCCAGCGCCCGGCGAGGATCTAGGCGGCTGGTATCACTACGATCCAAACTACGACCCCGACACCGTTCAAGATGGCTTTGCCCCAGCCTGCCCTTTTGGTCAGTGGGTTTCCGCGCTTGCGCGAATGTACGCAATCACCGGTTCTCCCGCCACTCGTGAGAAGGTGTTGAGGTTGAATCGGCTCTACGCGCAAACCATCTCAGGAGATTTTTACGAGAACAATCGCTACCCGGCATACTGCTACGACAAGTTGGTATGCGGACTCATCGATTCACAGCAGTTCGCGGGTGATCCCGACGCCTTCTCAATTCTGGAGCGGACAACGGATGCTGCGCTGCCCCATCTGCCTGGAAAAGCCGTGGAGCATGGCCAAAAATGGCGCAAGAATCCGTCTGTGGGATACACCTGGGACGAGTCTTACACGAATTCGGAAAACTTGTTCATCTCGTATCAACGCGGTGCCGGTGAGCGGTACCGGTCGCTCGGCATTCAATATCTGGATGATGAGTACTACGATCTGCTCGCGGAGGGACGCAACGTGCTTGCGGGCAAACACGCCTACAGCTACGTAAATTCGCTGAGTTCCGCGATGCAGGCGTATTTGACGCTGGGGAGCGAGAAGTATCTGCGCGCCGCCAGCAATGCTTTCGAAATGCTGACGGCGCAAAGCTTCGCAACGGGCGGTTGGGGCCCAGACGAGCTTCTTCGGGCGCCCGACAGTGGGGAAGTCGCCGCCAGCCTGACTAGCACCCATAACAGCTTTGAGACACCGTGCGGCTCGTATGCCCACTTCAAGTTGACCCGCTATCTGCTTCGCGTAACCCGCGACTCGCGATATGGCGACAGCATGGAGCGTGTCATGTACAACACGGTGCTAGGCGCCAAGCCGCTGTTAGCCGATGGCAGCACGTTTTATTACGCCGATTGCAACTTCCACGCACGCAAGATCTACAAACCGAATCGCTGGCCCTGCTGTTCCGGCACGCTGCCACAAGTAGCGGCCGATTATCGTATCAACACCTACTTTCGCGATGACGACGGGTTGTACCTTAACTTGTACATTCCCTCCAGCTTGAGATGGGCGCAAAATGGAGCGCAGGTTTCTCTTACACAGAGGGGCGGATATCCGTTTGATGGCGCGGTGAGCGTCGAAATTGCCGTTTCTAAGACCACGGAGTTTGCAATCCACTTGCGGATTCCGGCTTGGGCGGATGGAGCGTCCGTATTCGTCAATGGCAAACCTCTGCCGGGACCCGTGGCCGCCGGCAATTTCGCTACAATCCGTCGCGCATGGAAAAAAGGCGATCGCATCGAACTGGATTTGCCGATGAGGTTGCGTCTTGAAACTATTGACGCTCAACATCCGCAAACCGTCGCTTTGCTTTGCGGCCCATTGGTCTTGTTTGCCATCACGGATGCCCTTCCCGCAGTATCGTCTCGGCAACTATTGGCCGCAAAAAAGGTTGGAGAGCAATCGTGGCAAGTTGAGACGGGTAGCGGGACGCTCACCATGTTGCCGTTTACTGCCATCGACGACCAGCAATATTCGACCTATTTGATTGTGGCTTAGCTTTTCGTCGTCTCCTGACCGCTCACTCTCATGTCCGCCTGGCGTAGATAGGCGAATTTACCCGGGTGGCTGGCAAAATATGCACCCCGCTGCATTTCTCGGCTCACTATACTCCCGAACGCTCCATTTCCTTTCGACGGTCGGCCGTTTTACCGAATTATCTGAGGAAAACTGATTTGGCTCATCTGCTTGAGAAGAAAAAGTCCTGTATCATCCTGGGTGCCATGGTTGAGAAAGAAGCAAAAGTAATTGCGCGGGATGGAGCGCGAAAGATGCGGAAGCGGCCATTTGGAAGAACGTCGGATGGTAGGGAGGTCGATCTTTATTTAATTAAGAACTGCAACCGAATGGAAATCGAAATCACAAACTACGGCGGAATCGTCGTTTCGTTGAAGGTTCCCGATCGCCGGGGCGAAATGGCCGACGTGGTGCTGGGGTACGACGATCTTGCAAGCTACGAAAAGGATAAGTGGCACTTCGGGGCGATCATTGGGCGTTACGCGAACCGCATCGCAAACGGCAAGTTCCAGTTAAACGGAGCCGAGTACACGCTCGCTCGTAACAACGGACCGAATCATCTGCATGGCGGACCATTAGGATTTGAAAAAGCCGTGTGGCGTGCGCAAGAAGATTCCGGCGAGCAGAATGACCGCCTGGTTTTGGAATACGTGAGCGAAGATGGCGAAGAAGGATATCCGGGAAGGATGGAAGCCCGCGTTGAGTATTCTCTGAGTGATGAAAATGAGTTTGCGATCCATTATCGCGCGAGCGCGGACAAGGACACGGTCGTCAATCTCACGAATCATTCCTATTTTAATTTGATAGGCGCAGGTGAAGACGACATCCTGCTGCACCAACTGCAGTTGAAAGCGGATCAGTTTACGCCGGTGAACGAGAATCTGATTCCAACCGGCGAACTGCGCCGCGTGAACCACACACCTTTCGATTTCACGCAACCAAGAACGATCGGCTCAAGAATCCATCAGGATGACCAACAATTGAAATTCGGAAGGGGCTACGACCACAATTGGGTGTTAAACGTGAACCGAGCGTTGTCGCATGCGGCGACGCTATACGAGCCACTATCAGGGCGCACAATGGAAATATTCACCACAGAACCGGGAATCCAGTTCTACAGCGGGAATTTTCTGGATGGCAGCATGCGGGGCAAAGCTGGCGCCTCCTACGAGCTGCGTGGTGGATTATGCCTCGAGACCCAGCATTTTCCTGATTCTCCGAATCATGCGAATTTTCCCTCCACGATGCTCCGGGCGGGCGAGCGGTACGAGTCCACGACGGTCTTCAAGTTTTCAAGTCGATAACGAGGATGGCGAATAAAAAAATCCGCACTCCGAGCCGAGGGATAAACGTTGATTAGGATTTTCTTGAATGGAGATAACCGACTCGGAAGTTGGCTGCAGATTTCAGTTGCGGTGTTTTTGTGGTTTGCGCTGGTTTCACCAATACATGCGGATCCAGTGCTGCCGCATTTGTTCAGCGACCACATGGTGCTGCAGCGAGATGCGGCCATCCGTGTTTGGGGCTGGGCTGATCCGGGCGAAAAGATTTCTGTCAGCTTGGCTGGCCGGATGACGGCGACCATCGCCGATGGCCAGGGACATTGGAAGATCGATCTTCCTGCCCTGCAGGCTGGCGGCCCCTTTGTGCTCAGGGTGCAGGGTAAGAAGACGGTCGAATTCAAGGATGTGTTGATGGGGGAGGTGTGGGTCGCATCCGGTCAGTCGAACATGACGTTTGCACTGAGCGGCGCGACGGGCGGCGCAGAAGAGATTCCCAGGGCGGATTACGAGGATATACGTTTCTTCACCGTTCCCCAGAAGAGCTCGTTGACCCCGCAGGCAGATACTTCCACAGCGGAATGGGTGGTTTGCTCACCGGAATCGGCAAAAACATTTTCGGCCGTGAGTTATTTTTTTGCGCGCGATGTGTATCGAGCCTTGGGTGTTCCCGTCGGCTTAATTTTAAGCGCGCGGCCGGGTACGGCAGGGGAGGAATGGACCGATCCAGATGCCCTGCGCCACGAGCCCGCGCTCAAATCCATCCTGAAGGCGTGGGACGATTCTGCAATCAATGTGAAATCGTTTGCGGCCGAGCCAACCGATTTTTGGTTGGAGTTTGATGATTTCGAGTTGCTGCCGCAACCAGCCGACAGTAGTTCCCCGGTACGTATCAGCGATTTTAACGAGGGGACAGCCCGCATCTCCACGGGAGGCGATTGGACATATAGCTGGAAGGATTCCCCTGGGGCAGCGTTTGAGCTCGTGTCCCCCGGAAGAGGCGGCAAAGGCTATGCCGCGCGCGTGTCGGGGACACTTGATGAAGTGAGTTCTTCCCGGTTGCAGGCGAATTTTCATGCGGATCTTTCGGCTGCGGACTTGAGCCGGTACTCCGGCATTCGATTCTGGGTGCGCGGAAACGGGCAATTCCAGTTGGAGATTCTGCAACCGACAATTTCGGATTGGGATAACTACGCGGCGGAATTAACTCACGCCACTCCGGAGTGGAAGCAGGTCACCATTTCCTTCAAGAATTTGAAGCAGGAAGGCTGGGGAGTCTCGAAACCGCTTACGCTGCAATCGCTCGCTGGATTTCAGCTTGTGAACATGACCTCGGCCGGAGACCCTGCCAGGCCACCCTCCGGGCTATATCAGGGAATGATAGCGCCATTACAAGAGTATCGTATTCGCGGCGCCCTCTGGTATCAGGGAGAAGGGAATACGTGGCGCGCCAACCAATACCGCAAATTATTGCCCTCATTGATCGCCGGCTGGCGCAAGGGCTGGGGAGAGGGCGACTTTCCTTTCCTGATCGTGCAATTAGCGAACCACGGATCAAGTCCGGAGCTGGGCGATTCGATCTGGGCCGAGCTCCGCGAAGCTCAATTTTTGACGGCGCGAACCGTGCCGAATACCGGCCTGGCCGTTTCCATCGATGTGGGCGAGGAAAAAAATCTTCATCCGCCGCGAAAAGAAGAGGTTGGCCACCGACTGGCGCTGTGGGCTTTGGGCACCACGTACGGCGAGAAAATCGTCTATTCGGGGCCGCTCTACGATTCGATGCAAGTCACTGGAGAGAATGTGCGGATCCGCTTTCTGCACACCGGCTCTGGATTAGAATCGCGCGGCGGATCGCTGAAAGGGTTTGCGATTGCGGGAGGCGATCGGATTTTTCATTGGGCGGAAGTGCGGATCGAGGGCGACACGATTGTAGTTTCTAGTCCCGACGTGAAAACGCCAGTCGCGGTGCGCTATGCCTGGGCAAGTAGTCCGGACGGTAATTTGTACAACAAGGAAGGCTTGCCGGCGTCCCCGTTCCGCACCGACGACTGGCCCGAGCGATCCGCTTCGAGCAAGTGAACGCTTCCGAAAGTTTGTGAAAAAAGTAGATCCGACTCTTGCTCGGGAGGCCACAAGTGATGCGGTCAAATCAGAAAAAAACACTAACCGGATCTTCGACGGCTTTTCTGGCGGTGTGTTTGGTGCTCGCGTCGCTTGTTCCCGCCATCCGGACTCCCTCGCAGTCCAAGGATAAAAATAAGCCGCAAGGCGTCGCGCCTGCCGCCGCGGCAGCGTGGACGCCATCGAAGCTGGGCTCTCCGGTGCTTCGCGATCCAATCTGGGTTTACAACGACTGGTCTGCCTACGACGAACTTTCCGACAACATCCCGCTGACGGAATCGCTGGCGATGAAGGAACTGGGCGAAATCGTCCGGCTGCGCAAGCAGGGTGTGCATTTCGATTACTACATGATGGATGCCTTCTGGTTTGCAAAAGACGGAGCGTACCGCAAGTGGAGAACACCCAATTGGCCGAACGGGCCGGAGCGGTGGATCGCGGAGTGCAAAGCGAACGGCCTTCTTCCCGGTTTATGGTTTAGCACGAATACGTTGGTGAAGATCGACGCCGCGCCGCAGTGGCGAGACTCGCTGAACGCCAAGGGCGGTTCGATGTCGTTTTATGAAGGTGGTTTTCTGCCGGATTTCATGGAAGCCCTACAGTATTGGTACGACCATGGAATCCGCATGTTCAAGTTTGATTTCGCGGATTTTGGCGCGGCGACCCCGCGCACGGAGAAAACGCAGACGCCGGAAGAGATTCATGCGCGAAACGAGGCGGCATTCCGCGAGGCGCTTCGGAAATTCCGGGCAAAAAATATGGACGCGGTGTTGGTAGCTTTCAACGGATTTGGTGGGGACGTGGAATCCACTGCGGGACCGTTTCCTTTTCGCAACCCGATCGATTTGCGCTGGCTGGAAGTTTTCGACTCGATTTATTCCGGCGACCCAAGGCCGTCCGATGTGCCGGAAACAAATTTCTGGCGCTCGATGGATATCTACAGCGACCACATGGTGCGGCGTTACGAGCAAAGTGGATTGCCGCTTGAGCGAATCGATTCCACGGGATTCATGATCGGCAATACCGGAACCATCTACTATCGGAAAACAAATGCGTGGCAGGGGATGTTGCTGCTGATGGTGGCGCGCGGCGGCTGGGTGAATACCATCCACGGCAATTTGGAGTTTCTGGACACCGACAAGGCTCGCTGGTTTGCAGGTGTGCAGAGAATGTTCGAACCACTGCAGGCCATGGGGAGGACTAAGACGTTCGGTGGGATTCCTGGAGACGTGGAACCGTATGGGTTTGGGTCGCTGACCCATGGCGGAGTGGTCTACACAGTGGTGAACCCCGCACAGGCGGTAAGGGAGATCGAGTTGCCGGTGCTATCGCGGGTACTGGGCGCGCAGGGCGAAGGCAAAATTATTTTTCATGACGCGGGATTTGTTCCGGTCTTGCGCGGAAATCGAATCACGCTGGGCCCCGGGCAACTCGCCGCGGTTGGGTTTGGACGCTATGCGTCGAAAGAGTACGACCTGGACATTCAGGAGGACGTGCAAATCCCGAGATCCATCGAGCGGATCGGAGCGAAATTCGTTTCCCCGACGACGAATACTATTGAAGCAAGTATTGCGGCGCCGGCAAAGGGAGACTTGCGAATCATCTTCCAACAGCATGGAAAAGCCGACGAGATCATGCGCAGTTGGCCGGGCGGCCCGCCGGACGGAACTTCGATGGGCAAAGTGCTGAGGATTTTTGCCGAGCAGGACGGCAAGCCACTGCCCATTGAGATTAATTACGACAAATTGATATGGAGCGGCCTGTCCTGGGGCGCGGGCGAGATCAAGCACAAAGATTTCATCAGCGGCCGGACGATCACCATCCGTTGCTCTTCGGCGGAGAAAGATCCCGTGCGGCTGGACGGGCAATTATTCGAAGTCGAGTATTAGCAAAGCACCTAAATCCCCAATCCTCGCAATCCTAGTAGAATGCGCAATTTACCCACCCTGGCAGGCAGGCGACCGAGGTGCGATCGAAGTCTTCCAATTTCTGGAGCAAACGATTACTTGCTACAGCGATTTGCTGCGCCTGGATCAGCACGGTTTCCATCCCCGTAGCAATGTCAGAAAAACCCACCAAATCGAATCAAAATGTTTGACATTGAGCGAAATGAGGGATTAGAGTATCTGGCAATCGCAAACAGAAGCATCTCTGGCCGGGGTTGGCAAAGTAATCGTTTACTGAAATTGCGAAGGGGAGGATCGGGGTATGAACGGCAATGCATTTAGTCTTCGGAGCGGGTTGTGCTTGCTACTGGTTGCCATTCTGGGTTTGGCTACGGCGGGCACTCTGCTCGCACAAGTGAACCGCGCCAGTATTACTGGGACAATTTTTGATAGAAGCCATGGAGTCATACCAGGCGTGGAAGTAACCGCTCGGAACGTGGATACAAACGTAGAGACCACTGGCGTCTCTAATGGGGATGGCATTTATCTTGTGCCTAATTTGGTGCCTGGCGCCTACGCGCTTACTTTCCGAAAGTCTGGCTTCAAGGAGATTGTGCAACCTTCGGTGACGCTTATCTCCACGCAGGTGGCGGGCATAAACGTGACTATGCAAGTAGGCACCGCAACGGAAAATATCACGGTGACGGTCGACACTCCTATTCTGGACACGGAGAGCACCTCGATTGGTACCAACCTAAACGGAAAAGTCGTTACGGATCTTCCGCTCGACATTTATGGTGGCGGAAGATTTATCGAAGATTTCGCCGTTGCCCTGACTCCCGGATATTCGCCCTACAGCAGCCCTTACGGCGCCGTCGTAAACGGAAACCAGTATTTCACCAAGGATTACACAATCGACGGAACGAGCGGCACCGCGTCAATCCGAGGAAACTCGCTTCTCACCGGGCCTGCAATGGAATCAGTCGAAGAGTTGCAAGCGCAAACCAGTGGCCTGGACTCAGCTAGCGCGATTACCAACGGGGGTCTAATTTCCTTCACTCTGAAGTCTGGGACGAATCAGTTCCACGGTTCCGGCTTTGTCTACGATCACAACGAATTCCTCGATGCGAACACTTGGACAAACAACTTGACGAAGGCGCCAAAGGCGAAAGCTCGAGCCTGGGATTACGGCGCGAGTCTCGGCGGACCAATCCTCAAGGACAAGTTGTTTTTCTTTGGCACGTTCGAGCGGTTCGTGAAAAACGATTTCACACTTGGCAGCCCAAGTTCATTCGCGCCCACGGCGAAGATGCTGAACGGTGACTTTAGCGAGCTGCTGGGGACCAATCTTTGCACCGATTCATCAGGTGCGTATGGTGGTTGTGGCCAGGGCAATGGCAACAACGGAACGTACTCCAATGTCGTCAATGTCCAGAACAAAGGTGGGCAGACTGTCCCACTTCAAGCGGGCATGATTTTCGATCCAACCACTTGCACTTCTCCTGGCCAGAATTGCAAACAGTTTATCGGGAATATTATTGACACACCGATTAGCTCGGTCGCAGCAAAGATTAATGCCCTCTTCACACAGAACTATGCACCCCAGAATGGCTCACTGATTAAGAACAATCGCTTTGTGCAGAACGGCGCTCCTTCGGAGACTTCAAATCTCCCCGTGCTCAAGTTTGATTACGACTTCAGGGGCAGAGATCGCCTGTCGGGCTCCTGGATTTATATAAACCACCCTAGGACACTGGCAGATAGCGGTGGACTCTGGGAGGAAGGTTCCACAACGGGTGGGCCGCTCTCCGTGGTGGCCATCGAAAAAATACTCTCCGACCAATACCGGATCAGCGAATCGCACACGTTTTCCCCAACCAAGCTGAATATCTTCAATTTTACCTACAACTGGTACGAGCAAGCGGATCGTACATCAGCCCCGGGGGACTGGAATTCCCAGTTAGGGTTCGGGAACACCGGCGCACCTAACTTCCCTTCAATCTCGTTCGGCAATTCCCAGAATGGGCAAGCTTCCGACGTCTCGTACATTGGCAATACCCGCCAAGGAAGTTTTGCCGGGGCAAACGTGATCACCGGGGATACGTTTACGTGGACGAGGGGCCGTCATACCATCTCATTCGGCGGTGATTTCCACGCTTATCAGGTCAACAGTCACAAGGGCGAAGGAGCATTAAGTTTCAACTTCGTGCCTAATACCACCGACGGTGGTTATACCAACTTAGCGGGCTACGGTTTTGCCAGCTATTATCTGGGAGATGTTACAACCGCTAACCAAACCACACCCTTTGACTTGTACGGCCGACGCAAAGCCATGTCGCTGTTTGCGCAGGACAGTTACAAGATCACATCGAAGTTGACACTGAGTGCAGGCCTGAGATGGCAATACTCCTGGCGCTTTCACGAAAAGTACGGACACTGGGCCAACTTCGATATGACGCAAATTGATCCGACGTTCGGGTATCCCGGCAAGCTCGTTTTTGCCAACGGTGGTGGCGACAGTTTCGAGAAAAAGGAATATTGGGATGGCCTCGGGCCCACGATCGGTTTTGCCTACAGTCCTCAGCCCAAGTTGGTTTTCCGCGGCTCGTTCGGATTGAACCTAACACCACCTATCAGTCCGTATTTCAATGGAGTGCCGAACGGATTCGCCCCGGGTTTTCAGGGGACCAATTCGGTCAACGCGCCCTTCAACTGGGATGGTGGTTATCCCGGCGTCTTCAAGCCAGGCGACAAAAACATCGACCCGGGTTCAATCTTTGGACTCGTCTATGTGGACCAACATGCGCTTATGCCGGGCTTCACGGATGCGTTTAATATCGGCATCCAGTACGAGCTAACCCCGACCACGAGAATCGAGGTGGCGTATGTTGGCAACCGCGGCCATCACCTGCCGGATACTGCTCTCGCATGGAATCAACCTTCTTCCGCGACATTCTTGAATGTGGAAAAACAGAATCCCGGACTTGTCCCCTATGGTGACTTCAGCAGTTGGAATTTTTCAGGAGTAGGCTGCACGAAGGGAGGGGGTGTACCGAGCGGATTCGGTTTTGGTGCCCCCTATGTGGGCATCACATGTCCGTACAACGGTTTTACCGGACCGGCGCTCACCGCTCTGGCCCCCAGCCCCCAATTGGCTGTCTGGTCAACAGCGACTTACTTCTTCTACGACTTGCAATATGTTGGGTTGCCTATAGGCCAGACCTCTTACAATTCCATGGTTGTGGACGTCGTGAAGCGCCCCAGCCGTAACTTGTCGTTGGATGTCAACTACACCTACTCCCGTACCCGCGGGGATACCTACTCGGCCCAGCAAGAAGTCAACGGTTTTTATACCGGTGTTCAGGATTTCCAGAATTTGCCCGCCACAGCTAACTCACTGACCAATTTCGACTTGACCCACATCATTAAGGGATATGCAATTTATCAACTTCCCTTTGGCAAAGGTCAGAAGTGGGGTTCCAGCGCTAGTTCGTTCGTGAATGCACTGATTGGCGGATGGCAGGTCACAACGCTGGTAAGGTACAACACTGGCCAGCCCCTGCGAGTCGGTGTAAATGAGCCGTTTTATCCGGTTTGGGGAAACTTTTTCCCTAATTTTCACCCCACCGGTGCCGCCGGACCATATAAACTGAGCGGCTATAGCGGTGCGCAAGCTCTCTCAGATCCCAATTACGTCTTCAATTATTTTTCGTCCTCTGTTGCGAGTTCTCCGATCAACGGGAATACCATAGCCTTCGGACAGAGTGGTGCAAACGACGGCAATCTGCGGTGTCCCGGCGAGGCGCACGAGAGCGCGAGTCTGATGAAGTATTTCAGCATGGGGCCGGACGGGAGATACCAACTCTCGATTCGGGCTGAGTTCTACGATCTTTTCAACCGGCACTACTACAACATTAACGGCTGCGGAGGAACCAGCACCACAGTCGGGCAGCCAGGAACGTTTGAGAAGAATTTTGCCGCAGTCACTGGTGTAAGCGGGAACCGCACCGGCCAGCTAGGCCTCCGCTTCACGTTCTAATTCCCGGAAGGGGACGGGGCAATTCTTGCTGCAGCGAATTGCCCCCTTTTCAATTTGTTTGTACGCTGAGGGTGCTGTGGAAGTTCGAGCCGCTTCGGCATGCTCGTCAAGTAGAGTTGGGCTTCAGCCAGCGAGGCTCAGGAACGGTACGACGCGCCATGAACATTCGGGAAATCGCTAAGCGGGCGAGGGTTTCGACGGCGACGGTGTCGCGGACGATTAACCGGATTCCGACGGTGCGGCCGCAGATGGCCAAGCGTGTGTGGAAAGTGGTGGAGGAGCTTGGCTATTTTCCGAATACGCAGGCGCGGGCGCTGGTTTCGGGGCGGAGCCGCATCTTTGGTTTGATCGTTTCAGAAATTACGAACCCCTTTTTCCCGGAAATCGTGCACGTCTTCGAGGACACCGCGGTGCAGAACAATTACGAGATACTGTTGACCTCGACAGTTCACAATCCCGAGCGCATGAAGCTGGCGGTGCGGCGCATGCTGGAGCACCGCGTCGAGGGCGTGGCGGTAATGACGTTCGGTATGGAGGAATCGCTGCTCGATGACCTGAAGCTGCGCAAAATTCCGCTGGTCTTTGTGGACGTCGGTCCGGCGCGGCCGCACGTCAGCAATATTCGCATTGATTATCTCCATGGCATACGGCAAGCGGTGCAGCATCTTGCGGCTTTGCGGCATGAACGGATTGCGTTCGTCACCGGGCCGTTGAAGCTGAGGTCCGCGACTGCGCGCCGCGAAGCGTTTGTGCAATCCATGAACGAAATCGGCATTCCCGCGGACCCGCAGCTAATCGTCGAAGGGAATCACACGCTGGAAGGCGGGGAAGCGGCGTTCGAAAAACTGATGCGGCTGAAGTCACGGCCTTCCGCGGTGCTCTGCTCCAACGACATGACCGCTATGGGAGTAATGCACAAAAGCTACGCGGAAAAGATCGCCGTTCCGCAAGGTTTGTCGGTCATCGGATTCGACAACATCCGCATCTCCCAGTACATTCTGCCTCCACTCACGACGATTGAAATGTCTCAGGCCGAACTCGGGCGGATGGCGTTCCAGGCGCTGCTCGATGAGGTACAGCGGGAGAAGCCCAACCTCAAGGGCACGGAATATGTTTTGAAGACGAGCCTTGTCCTGCGGGAATCAACGGCGCTGAATCATCGGGCAACGGCTCGTCCGGGTCAGGCGTAGAGCCGGAAGCAAGGGAGACAGAGTCAATGCCCAATCGGTGCTCCAGTCGGAATTCTTGGGCGACCAGCAAACGCGTGAGTCTCGCCCTTGCCCTTGCTCTGCTTGCGGCCCTGCCTGTTCTGTCCCAATCCCGCGAAGTGTTTCGCCCAGATCACATGGATACGGTTCTCTACGGCGTGGCGTACTACCCAGAGTACATGCCCTACGAACGGACCGACCAGGACATCACCCTGATGCAAAAAGCGGGCATCAGCGTGGTGCGGATTGGCGAATCGAGTTGGGGATTATGGGAGCCGGAGGACGGAAAGTTTGAATTTGCGTGGATGGACCGCGTGGTGGGAAAACTTCACGCGGCCGGAATTCGAATCATTCTCGGAACGCCGACGTACTCGATTCCCGCGTGGATGTACAAAGAACACCCGGAAATTCTCGTGACCCGGCTTGGAGGGCAGTCTCCCTATTATGGATTGAGGCAAAATACCGATCTGGCGAATCCCACCTACCGTTTTTATTGCGCACGCGTGATCCGGAAGATTCTGGAGCATTACAAAAACAATCCCGCGATCATCGGCTTTCAAATTGACAACGAGACCACCTCCGCAGGCGCCGCGAATCATGACGTTCAGGTGGGGTTTCAGGAATACCTGAAATCGAAATTCAAGACGGTGGACGAACTGAACAAGGTGTGGGGACTCAATTACTGGGGCCAGCGGCTGAATGACTGGACGGAGCTGCCGCCGCGTGACGGCATCATCAATCCAGGATGGAAGTTGGAGTGGGAGCGCTACTCGCAATGGCTGACGACCGATTTCTTAGCGTGGCAAGCGAGCATCGTGAATGAATACAAAGCGCCGAATCAGTTTGTGATGCACGATTTCGCCGCGCCGCCGAACCCGCTGGTGAACGAGGAAGACGTGGCTCGGTCGCTCGATATTGCCGCGGCGAATCCCTACCACGGCACGCAGGATCAGTTTGACGGGGAAACGTCCTCGATGGTCGGCGACTACATGCGGTCGTTGAGGAATACCAATTACCTGATCACGGAGACGAATGCCGAGGCTATCGGCTGGGATTCGAAAGAACAGTTTCCGCCCTATGACGGGCAGCTCCGGCTTGACGTATACACGCACGCTTCCTCCGGCGCAAACATGATCGAATATTGGCACTGGCACTCGATCCACTATGGCCAGGAAACGTATTGGAAGGGCGTGCTCGGCCACGACCTGACGCCGGGCCGCACTTACGAAGAGGTGAGCCGCACGGCGCACGAACTGCAGCGAATCGGACCGGAAATTGCGGACATTCAGCGCAAGAATCAGGTTGCCATCCTGTACAGCAATGATTCGTATTATGGGATCGAGTTCATGAAGTTCAGTGACCGTGTGAATTACCGCACGGTTCTGCGGCAGATGTATCACACGCTTTACCGGGAAAATGTCGGCGTCGATTTTGTATTTCCAGACAGCACGGACCTTTCGAAATACAAGGTCATTGTCGTTCCGCCACTCTATGTGGCGAATGACGCCCTGCTGAAACGCCTGGCCGAGTATGTGCGCGGCGGCGGAAATCTTGTCGTGGCATTCAAAAGTGGATTTTGCAACGAGTTCTCCACCGTGCGTTGGGAGATGGCGCCGGGCCCGTTGCGCGACGCGGCTGGATTTCACTACCAGGAGTTCTCCAGCCTGCGGCAACCTCTGGAGCTGAAGGATGATCCGTTTCACGCCGGAGGCGAAAACAGGGTTTCCGAGTGGGCGGAGATGATTCTGCTCGATTCCGCGAAAGGATTGGCGTATTACGACCAGCCATTTTTCGAGAAGTATCCCGCGATTATCCGTAATTCGTTTGGCAGGGGCACTTTGACGTACGAAGGAACGGTTTTGAGCGATGTGCTTCAGGACCGCGTGATGTCGAGCGTGTTGCAGTTGGCCGGGTTGACAGGGCCGGACCAAACCCTTCCCACGAATGTGCGCGTGAAACACGGCGTGAATCGCAAGGGAAAGACGCTTCACTACTTCCTGAATTATTCCAGCGATCCGCAGACAGTTACATACTTATTCAGCGCAGGCACCGATTTGCTGGCGCAGTCGGCCGTTGCTCAAGGCGAGAGTATCAAGCTGAAGCCGTGGGACGCGGCGATAGTCGAGGAGAAATAGTTTGATTTCCGCTATAGGAACCCGGGGCGTCTGGGCAAGATCCATATTCATCGTGTGGCTCCTTGCTAGTTTCTCCTGGTATGGGTCGCAGCAGACCTGTGCTCAGCAGAAACCAGAAGTCGAGAATCGCGTGGACGCCCTACTCTCGAAAATGACTCTCGATGAAAAGATTACGCTGATCGGCGGAATCAACGATTTTTACACGCAAGCCATCCCGCGGCTCGGGATTCCCGCACTGCGAATGTCGGATGGCCCCCTCGGCGTTCACGATTACGGACCGACGACCGCATACCCGGCAGGCATTGCGCTGGCCGCGTCCTGGGACACGGATCTGGCCAAGCGTGTAGGCGAGGCGATGGGTCAGGACGCGCGCGCTCGCGGAGTGAATTTCATTCTCGCGCCCGGCATGAACATCTATCGCGCGCCGATGAACGGGCGGAATTTCGAATACTTTGGGGAAGATCCGTTCCTGGCGGGACGCATGGCGGTTTCGATGATACAGGGAATTCAGTCGCAGGGAGTGATCGCGACCGCCAAACACTACGCGGCCAACAATCAGGAATACGGGCGGATGGATCATAGCTCCGACGTGGACGAGAGGACCCTGCGCGAGATTTACCTTCCAGCATTCGAAGCTTCCGTAAAAGAAGGAAAAGTTGGCGCCATCATGGACGCATACAACCTGGTGAATGGCGTTTACATGACGCAGAACGATTATCTGAACAACGTGATTCTGAAAAAAGAATGGCGATTTGACGGCATTGTGATGTCGGACTGGGGTGCAACGCACGACGGCATCGCCGCGGCCAAAGGTGGGCTCGATCTCGAAATGCCTTCCGGCCTGTTCATGAACAAAGACACGCTGCTCCCCGCGATCCAGCGAGGAGAAGTCTCCGTCGCGGTGATTGACAACAAGGTTCGGCGAATTCTCCGGAAAGCCATCGAATTTGGTTTCTTTGACCGCGGCCAGACAGATAGGACGATTCCGCTGTACAGCCAAAAAGGCAGAGAAGTAGCGCTGGAAGAGGCGCGCAGCGGCATGGTTTTGCTGAAAAATGAAAACGACATTCTTCCGCTGGACAAAAAGAGGATCAAAACCATCGCCGTCCTGGGTCCGGATGCTTACCCCCCTGTAATCGGAGGCGGAGGAAGCTCCCTAACGAAGCCGTTCGGCTCCATGAGCTACCTGGAAGGAATCAGCAACTATTTGGGAGAAAACGCGCGCGTCCTTTATACAACGGATGAAGCGTCTCTCGACGAAATCGTCAAGGCAACCGAGTTTGCCACATCTCCCGGTGGAACCGTTGGGCTGCGGGGTGAATACTTCAATAACGATTCGTTGCAAGGCGAACCTGCGCTGGTCCGTACCGATGAAAAGATCGATTTTCACTGGGGCGCGGGAAGCTACGCGCCAAACGGTCCGGACGACCGATTCTCGGCGCGATGGACGGGCTACTTCATTTCACGCACTGACGACGACTACAAATTTTATGTTTCCGCCGATGACGGAGTGCGGCTCTTCATAAACGACAAGCAAGTGATCGACGATTGGCAACGGCACAGCGAAACACTGGACGCCTACTCCACGCACCTGGAAAAAGAGAAGCTCTACAAAATTCGTCTGGAATATTTTGAAGAGGTTGGCACGGCCACGGTGCGTTTTGGAATCGCCGCGGCGACGAAGCCCCTTGGGGAAGACACCAAAGCGCTAGTTGCGAAAGCGGATGCAGTTGTTCTCTGCATGGGTTTTGACCCATCTTCCGAGGGAGAAGGCGGCGACCGGACGTTTCAACTTCCAGGTGGCCAGGATTCATTCATCCAGCAGATCGCCGGCCTGAACAAGAACGTGATCGTTGTGCTGACCGCCGGCGGCAGCGTGGACATGACCAGATGGATCGGCAGTGTCCCGGCACTGATTCATGCATGGTACCCGGGACAGGAGGGCGGCACGGCGCTGGCGCAAATATTGTTCGGTGAAGTCAACCCTTCGGGGAAATTACCCGCTTCATTCGAGCGTCGCTGGGAGGACGACGCCGCGTTCGAGAGTTACTACCCAAAATCGCCTGATAAGCATGTTAAATATGAAGAGGGCGTTTTTGTAGGTTACCGTCACTTTGATCGCTCGGAGGTGAAGCCCTTATTTCCATTCGGCTTTGGCCTTTCCTACACAAAATTTCAATACAGCGATCTGCAGGTTATACCTGCTTCTTCTGACTTAAATGCTCCGGTCATTGTCTCGTTTAACATCAAGAACGTAGGCCAGCGAGAAGGCGCCGAAATCGCCGAACTCTATGTCGGCGATTCGCATGCAAGTGTTCCGCGCCCCGCGAAAGAGCTGAAAGCCTTCACGAAGGTAAATTTGCAGCCTGGGGACAGCAAGCGCATCTCACTTCAACTCGATCGCCGCGCCTTCTCTTTCTTCGACGTTAAGAAGCATCAATGGAGTGCAGAACCTGGAGAGTTTGCAATTTTGGTCGGCAGCTCGTCCGCAAGAATGGAATTGCAAGGGGAATACGTTCTGAGTTCCGTACAGGAGAAGCGATAGCGCGCCCATGATTCCAGCTTTCGCGTTGCCGATCACCCAGCGAATGGTCCACCTGTCCTCGGTGGATCTGGTCATCATCGTTTTCTATTTTGTCCTGGTTCTGGCGATTGGTTTTTACCTGAAGGGGCAAGCGAAGACGAGCGAAGACTATTTTATGGCGGGAAGGGAAATGACCGCTTGGATCGCGGGCCTCAGCTTCCTCTCCGCAAATCTCGGGTCGCTCGAATTAATGGGATGGGCGGCGGCTTCCTATCAGTACGGTATTTTGGCCGCGCATTGGTATTGGATCGGCGCCATTCCCGCGATGCTGTTCCTGGGCATCGTCATGATGCCGTTCTACTACATTTCGAAAACACATTCCGTTCCCGGCTACCTGAAACTAAGATTCGGTGAGCCAAGCCGCGCGCTGTCCGCGATTTCGTTTGCCATGATGACCGTGCTGATGAGCGGCATCAACATGTACTCCATGGCGCTGGTTATGAAGGTCGTGCTGGGCTGGAACATCAATTTCAGCATCTGGGTTTCTTCGTTGACCGTGGCGATCTATGTCGGCCTGGGCGGCCTGCGTTCGGCGATCTTCAACGAAGTTCTCCAGTTCATCTTGATCTGGGCCGGGTCGCTGCTGATTCCGATCCTCGGGCTTGTCGAAGCAGGCGGCTGGCAGAATCTGAAGACCAAGATCGCCGTAAACGCTTCCTCGGAATACACGCACCTTTGGCGCACGCTTGGCTCGTTCAGCGACAACCCAATGGGGATTCACTGGACAGGAATTGTTTTTGGATTGGGCGCGGTGATTTCCTTCGGTTACTGGACAACGGATTTTCTGGTGGTGCAGCGCGTGCTAGCCGCCAAGGATCTTCGGGCTGCCAAGATGGCGCCCATCATCGGTGCGGCGTTCAAAATGTTTGTTCCCTTCATCGTAATTTTGCCTGGATTGCTGGCGATTGCCGTTCTCCCCGTAAAACTAACGGGCGAAAGCGCAGCGCTGGCGACGGGTGGACACAGCTACAACGAAGTTCTGCCGCTGATGCTGGCGCGATACTGCGGACCGGGGCTGCTCGGTTTGGGAATCACGGCGCTCATGGCGGGCTTCATGTCCGGCATGGCTGGAAACGTCAGCGCATTTTCAACGGTGTGGACGTACGACATCTACGGCGCGCTGATCAACAAAAACGCCAGCGACGAGCAATATGTGCGGATGGGGCGCTGGGCCACTATCTGGGGCGTGCTGATCAGTATCGGGACCGCCTACCTGGTGATGCAGTTCCTCAGCATCATGGATTACGTTCAGGCGCTCTTCAGTTTCTTCATCGCTCCGCTGTTTGGAACCGTGGTGCTGGGGATGCTCTGGAAACGCACCACGCCCGCCGGCGGATTTTGGGGGCTTCTGGCAGGCACCGCATCATCCATCGGGATGTGGGCCTGGGTAAAGATCGACCCATCCGCGCTTGCCTATGTAGCACTCTCCACTCACGCGCGGGATATGGCGGAAAACATGTATCGCGCGCTATGGTCGTGGGTGGTGTGCGTCGTTATCACGGTTGGCGTCAGCCTGGTGACGAAATCAAAGCCCGAATCCGAATTGGCCGGTCTGGTATATGGCGCGACGCAGATTCCGTCCGACCGCCAGATGCCTTTCTATCAGCGGCCAATCTTTTGGGCCACGGTCGTAGCCGTGCTCTTTGTAACATTGAACGTTTTGTTTTGGTGAGGACAAATGCGAACCGGTGTCATCTCAATTTGGTTTTTTGTGGGCGTCTCCCTGCTGGTCAATGGCTTGCTGATCCTTTGCGCGGGCATCTATGAATTTGTGCACCCCCCGGAAAAGCCGGTGGTGCTCTTTCAGGTCCACGCCAATGTATGGTGGGGTGCGGTGCTGCTTCTGGTGGGAATACTCTACTGCGTCGTTTATGCGCCAGGCCGGAATCGCGTAAGTGCAACCTCATAAGGGGGAAGGAACGATGGGAAAGACCAGAATGACCATGGGGCTGATTGTCGGGAACCGCGGATTTTTTCCCGATCATCTCGCCAAAAGCGGCCGCGAAGAAATGCTGCAAGTGTTGGAAGGCGCCGGCATGGATGTGGTGGCCCTAACGCCGGAGCAGAGTAAGCACGGCGCGGTGGAGACGCACGAGGAAGCGAAGCGTTGCGCCGCGCTGTTTCGAGCAGCCAGCGAACGTATCGACGGTGTAATTGTCACCCTGCCAAACTTTGGCGACGAGCGCGCCATCGCGGACACGCTGCGGCTTGCCCGGCTGAACGTGCCAGTGTTGATTCAAGCTACTCCAGACACACCTTCCAAAATGACCATCTCGCATCGCCGCGACAGTTTTTGCGGCAAGATGTCCGCTTGCAACAACCTCAAGCAGTATGGAATTCCTTACTCGCTGACAACGCTCCACACGGTCGCCCCCAATTCGGAAGACTTCAAGAAAGACCTGGCCTGGTTCGCAGGCGTCTGCCGCGTCGTAAACGGCCTTCGAAACCTCCGCATCGGAGCCATCGGTGCTCGGCCTGCGGCTTTCAACACAGTCCGCTACAGCGAAAAGCTGCTCGAAGCCTCCGGCGTTTCCGTCGAGACCTTGGATCTCTCTGAAGTCCTGGGAAGCATCAGCCGTATGCGCGACGACGACGAACAAGCCGTGCGCAAGTTGCAGACCATTCAGAAATACGTCTCCACCTCCGGTGTCCCGCAAGCCGCCTTACTGAAGATGGCAAAGCTTGGCGCGGTCGTCGACCAGTGGATGAGCGCCGCAAGCGTACACATCAGCGCCGTGCAGTGCTGGACTTCCATCGAAGAAAATCTCGGCGTTGTCCCCTGCACGGTCATGAGCATGATGAGCGACAACCTGCTCTCCAGCGCCTGCGAAGTGGACGTGTGCGGCGTGCTAAGCATGCACTGCCTGCGGCTGGCCTCCGAAACTCCCAGCGCCTTGCTCGACTGGAACAACAACTATGGCAGCGATCCCAACAAAGCCGTCTGCTTCCATTGCAGCAATTTGCCTAAGCATTTCTTTCGTGACGTCAAAATGGACTATCAGGAGATCATTGCGGGCACAGTCGGCAAGGACAACACGTTTGGCACCTGCGTCGGCCGCGTTAAGTCCGGTCCCATGAGCTATGCGCGCTTTTCCACAGACGACTGCACCGGCAAGATTCGAGGTTACGTCGGCGGAGGTAATTTCACGGATGATCCGCTGGAAACATTTGGCGGCGCCGGAGTTGTGGAGATTCCGAGGATGCAGGAACTTCTCCGCCATATCTGCGAAAACGGATTCGAGCACCACGTAGCCGCGAATTTTTCTACCGTTGCCGGAATTGTTCACGAAGCTGCCACTCGATACCTGGGATGGGAAACCTACTGGCACGCGCGGTAGCGATTGCATGAGTTAGCGCGTGCTGTGACATTTTTGTATGCAAGGAGTCGAAATAGGGACATATGGCGATTGTCGCAGGCGTAGATTTTGGCACATTGAGCGTTCGCGTCGCGATTGTCGATAGCGAAAGAGGACGCCTGGGTTCCGCCGTATCAGAATACCCGCTGCATCGCACCAAGGATGACCCGGATCGCGCCACGCAGAGTCACGCGGATCACATGCGGGCCTTGGCTGAAGCCATGCGTGGGGCTTTGCACGCGGCAAACGTTTCTGGAAATCAGATCGTTGCGCTGGCATTGGACACCACCGGCTCCAGCGTCATTCCCGTCGGCGAAGGCCTGGAGCCGCTCGACGACTATTACCTGTGGTGTGATCATCGCGCATGGCGAGAGGCCGCTCTCATCACTGAGACGGCTCACAAACGAAACCTCGAAGCGATTCAGTGGTGTGGCGGCGTCTATTCGTCGGAGTGGGGTTTCTCGAAACTCCTGCACTGGCTGCGGACGCAACCTGCAAAGCGCAGCCGCTTCGTTACCGCATTCGAGCATTGCGACATGCTCACGGCCGTGCTGTGCGGCGTGAAAGATTCCGCGGAGGCTCCGAGGTCGGTCTGCGCCATGGGTCACAAGTGGATGTGGAACGAATCCCTCGGCGGGTTGCCTCCCGAGGACTTCCTGGAAGCAGTCGATCCGCTGCTCAAAGGAATTCGTCCTAAGCTGAACGGCAGGTACGCCGCGAGCGACACCATCGCCGGAACTCTGTGTTCAAACTGGGCGGAGAAACTCGGATTGCGGGCGGGCATCCCAATTCCCGTGGGCGCCTTCGACGCGCACTGGGATGCGATTGGAGCAGGTGCGCGGCCAGGTGACGTTTCAAACGTCATCGGCACCGCTACCTGCATCATGGCCATCAGCGATGAAACGCACCAGATTCCTGGCGTTTGTGGCGTCGTCAAAGGCTCCATTGATCCCAAAAGAACCGGTGTGGAAGCGGGCCTCTCTGCCACAGGGGATCTCTTTGGAATCGTCGCCCGTCGCGCCGGAACCTCCGTCAAGGAACTCGCCGCCGGCCTCGAGCAATATCGTCCGGGTCAAACGGGCCTTCTTCGCATGACGTGGGACAACGGTGACCGCACGATCCTCGTCAACCCCGAGCTCGGCGGAATCACTCTCGGCTGGAATATGACCAGCACCCCGCAGGACGAACTCTTCGCGGCTATCGAAGGCACCGCTTTTCACACCCGCGTCATTCTCGAACGAATGGCCGAATACGGTGTGCCGGTCGAGCGCGTGATCAACGCCGGCGGGATTCCCCAGAAGAACGTCGTGTTGAATCGCGTGTATGCCAACGTTCTCAATAAACCTGTCCTCGTGCCAAAAGCCGAAGTCACCAGCCTCGGGTCGTCCATCTTTGCGTTTCTCGCAGCGGGCACGTTTCGGTCCATCCAAGAGGCGCAAAACGCGATTTGCCCCGATTATCTCGTAGTCGAACCCGACTCCGCTGCGGCCCGGGTCTACGAGGAGCTTTATCAAATCTACCGAGACTTGTACTTTGGCTTTGGCGCGGTGAATTCGAAACCTATGCTTGCGGGTGGCGTCCTGCCGGCGTTGCGCAGGATTGCCGCCACTGCCAGAGGCGCCCTATGAAACTCCAGACGTTGCGCGAAGAGGTCCTGGAAGCGAATCTCGAACTGGTGCGGCGTGGGCTGGTTCTCTACACTTTTGGAAATGCCAGCGGGATTGCGCGCGAAGAAGGGCTCGTGGTCATCAAGCCGAGCGGCGTCGCTTACGACACGATGAAGCCGGAAGATCTGGTTGTCGTGGACCTGCAGGGAGATGTCGTCGAAGGTTCCCTACGGCCATCCTCCGATCTTCCAACACATCTTATCCTCTACAACGCCTTCCGCAGCCTCGGCGGCGTAGCGCACACCCACTCAAGAGCGGCCACTTCCTGGGCCCAGGCCGGGCGCGAGATACCGTGTTTCGGCACCACTCACGCCGATTATTTTCGTGGCTGCGTTCCCGTAACGAAACCACTCACGCCCGCGCAAATCCGCTCAGACTACGAAACAAATACCGGCCGTGCCATCGTGCGCTGCCTGGCGAAACAGGATCCTCTTCATGTCCCGGGCGTGCTCGTGGCGGGCCACGCACCCTTTTGCTGGGGAGAAACTCCGGCAACCGCGGCACACAACGCCGTGGTCCTGGAAGAGATCGCTGCAATGGCGCTGCAGACGCTTATTGCAAATCCGAAAGCGCGTCTCATTTCCAAACCGCTTCACGAAAAGCATTTCTTTCGAAAGCACGGCAGCAAAGCCTATTACGGCCAGAAAAAGTAGCCAGCCTATCCTGCTGTTTAGTTCGGCGGCACAACGGCTTTCAGCGAACAGAATTCATCCATCCATTCCATTATTGGGGGACGCAAATGAATCGAGGTTTTCCTTGTCTGGCAAGCGCTGCGGTCTTGCTTTGCCTGACTCCTCACAAAAGTCCAGCGCAAAGACCCGCCGGTTTCACCGCTCGAACCGCAACTGACAAGATCAATCAAGTTTCACTGGATGTGACAGAGCCGGAAGCGGGAGGAACCAATTACTACGTCGATTGCGGCGACGCGGAGACCAATGGTGACGGACTTTCGCCTGCAAAGCCCTGGCGTACACTCGACGCAGTTAACGCACGCTCCCTTTTGCCAGGCGACGCCGTCTACCTGAAGCGCGGCACCGAGTGTCATGGCATGCTCTGGCCGAAAGGTTCCGGCTTGCCAACCGCCGCCATCCATCTATCGGCGTATGGGCAGGGGCCTCGCCCCAAAGTGATCGCGGCCCAGAACGATGAGGAAGCCTTCAAACTCTTCAACCAGGAATATTGGGATGTGGATTCGATCGAGTTTTCAGGCGGCACGGTGTTCGGCGTTTTTGTCAGCGGCGATGCCGGCATTCTTCATCACATCCACGTCCGAAATCTGCTGGTCCACGATGTGCATGGCGGCGAAGTAAAAAGCAAAGAGAGCGGATTGGTTGTGATCTCACCGGGAAAGCTTGGCCAGCGTTTTGATGATGTCCTCGTCGAAGGTGTCACTGCCTACGACACCAACCAGTGGTCCGGCATCCTTGTCGGCGGCGGCAACTTTGGTGAGGTTCCAGAGAAGGACTGGTGTTCGCACGTCATCATCCGCAATTCCTCGGTGCATGACCTCTACGGCGACGGCATCATTCTCTTTCGCGTCAAGGACGGCCTGATTGACAACAGCGCCGCGTGGCATACCGGCATGCAGCCGACCCAAACCATCGGCACTCCTAACGCAATCTGGACCTGGATGTGCACGGACTGCGTGGTCAGCCGGAGTGAAGCGTTTCTGACGGATAGTCCCGGCGTGGATGGCGGGGCCTTCGATATTGATTGGGGGAACACACGCAACTCCGTGATCGATAACTACGGCCACGACACCCAAGGCTATTGCATTGCCGTGTTCGGTGCCGGATACGTCACGCGAGAAAGCTTGGTAAAGGGGAATCTCTGCATCAACAATGCCCGAAGCCCCCGCATGGCAAGCTATCAGGGCGCCATTTTTCTCTGGACCTGGAATAACGGGGTTATCGAAAACCTCAGCGTGGAAGAGAATACGGTTTATTGGGCTCCGCCTGGGAGTTTCCCAGCTATTGTTAACCACGGGGATATTCAGGGTTCGCAAAACATTTTTCACGAAAACCATATTTTCTCTGCGTCTTCATGGGTTCTCGATAGCAACAATAAAATGTCATTTCAAGACAACCGGTACACAACCTGCCGAGGAAATGGCTCCACCTGGGTGTTTGGTGGCCAGTCCTATAAGACATTCGATGAGTACCGCATCCGAACCGGTCAAGAACGCGGAAGCATCTGGAAATCCGAGAGGGCCGCAGCGCCGTGTCTCGGTGGCGAGAGGCTGCCAGAGATAAAAAGTTTAAATGTCGCCCAAACCCGCAGAAAAGCCGCCAGCACGAGCCGGACGACACAGACGGCGTGGGTGGTGGCTTCCGAAATTCCAGTGAGTATTGATGCAGACGGTTTGCTTGACCCGGCCTCAGCCGGACAGCTGGTGATCTTGAAGAACCTCGAGATGCAGTTTCGGGCCAGCGGCCTAAGGATGAAAATCGTACTCAAGTTGAAGAGCCGGAATTCGGCCGAATCCCTGCAAAATGTGATCCGCGATCTGGACCTGAGCGGTGTCAGCACATCCTGGTCAATCGAGCAAGAATCTCCGGGCCTTGTAAAGATGGTTCTCGTCGCTCCAGATGGAACAAGAGTGCGAGAGCGGCGGGATTTTGTCGGCCCGGCGGAGATCGGCTTGACAGTCCGGAACGTCCTCGGCGAACCTTTCTATTCTGAAATGGAATCGGAAGCTCATTGAAAATGCGTTCAACACCGCTAGAGTGCCCAATTTTGATGAGCTACGAGCAACGCTCGAAGCTGCTTGAGATTGCCGAGAAATGCCCAGTCCACCGCACCCTCGTCTCCGAAATCAACATTCGCTCCCGCGTGCTGGAGCAACTGCGCACATCTGTCAGAGGTAATCGCGGTCCCAACTTAGTGAGCGCTTTGTAGTTATCCTCAACGTCGAAGAAAGTTTAGTTTCGAGCCGCCAAATTACACCGCCCTAATTTTGTCTTTACCCCTTCTTCAAGTAAAATTGTTGTTTGGAGACAATTTTCTTTTCGCTTGACGGAATGCGGGTTGGAGGTTTCGCTTGTTGAAGGCAGTCGTGGCATTTAGGTTCTGTGGCGCTCTTTTGATTCTGGCGGTTATCTCCGCCTGCAATTCCTCCTTCGCCGCCGGAACCATTTCTGCGCAGGAACATCATCTCCGCCTTTATCATACGCATACAGGCGAGCACATTGACATTGTGTACCGTCGGGGCGATGTCTACCTTCCGGAAGCTGAAGGAGAGCTAGATCATTTCCTGCGCGATCATCGTACAGGCGACGTCAAACACTATGATCCTCGAGTGTTCGACATTCTTTCCGATGTGGCCGCGGCGGTCGGACATCCGGGCGTGGAGATCGAGATCATTTGCGGATA
>Ga0210402_10001143_pt1 | contig 27870 bp, 22 predicted proteins | sample IncBWC7MmetaG_FD_161055 | JGI IMG/M metagenome (GOLD analysis project Ga0210402, IMG submission 161055) | Forest soil microbial communities from Barre Woods Harvard Forest LTER site, Petersham, Massachusetts, United States - Inc-BW-C-7-M | ecosystem: Environmental > Terrestrial > Soil >... | reverse complement strand
GTCCAGCGGCACCTCGAAGACGTCGTGCACCTCCGCGGCGGCGACATTGAGCTGATAGTGAGGATTGACGAAACCAACCACCGGCGTCACCCGAAATCCCGAGATCACCACGTGGTCCGGCAAATAGCCTGCAAATTCCACCAGTTCGGAGGAAAGTCCGATTTCTTCGAACGTCTCCCGCAGCGCGGCGTCCCAGGCATCGCGATCAGCCGGTTCAATGCGGCCGCCGGGAAAACTGATCTGACCGGCATGATCCTTCAGCGTCGTCGCGCGCTGCGTGAGCAACACGGTCATGCCGGTTTCCCGCTCCACCAGCGGCACCAGCACCGCGGCCGGCGTGCGGCGCGTGGGCAAGGTGGCTCGAACGCGCGCGGCCACGTCGGGCGGGGCTGCGGCCAGCCACTGCATGTCTTCCGCGGGCGTCGAAGGCGCAGTATCCAGCGCATCGCGGATATGCTGTTTGGTGTAGAGCGGGTCCATCGGCTCCTTAGCTACCCGCACCCTTGATGCCTCCCTCGGTGAGGGATTTTGGATCCAACAGCCGCCGCAATTCCTCGAGCCCCAAGTCGGTCATTTCCGCGGCAACATCCAGGATAGGCCGGCCTTCCCGGTAGGCTTTTTTTGCGATCGCCGCGCCCTTCTCGTAGCCGATGATCGGATTCAGCGCGGTCACCAGGATCGGGTTGCGCGCGAGCGCCTCCTGAATTCGATCGCGATTCACGCTGAATCCTGCGATTGCGTTGTCCGCCAGATTGCGGCTGCCGATGGCAAGCAACTCCAGGCTCTGCAAGAGATTGTAGGCGATGACCGGCAGCATGACATTGAGCTCGAAGTTCCCAGATTGGCCTGCCAGCGTAATGGTCGAATCGTTGCCGATGACTTGTGCGGCGATCATCGTCACGGACTCAGCCACAACGGGGTTCACTTTTCCCGGCATGATGCTGCTGCCGGGCTGCAGGGCCGGCAGTGCGATTTCCGACAATCCCGCCAAGGGACCGCTGTTCATCCAGCGCAAATCATTGGCGATCTTCATCAGGCTGACGCTCAAGACCTTGAGCTGGCCTGACAGTTCGACCGCCGTATCCTGGCTCGACAACGCCTCGAAATAGTTTTCACTGGGACGAAATGCGATCCCGGTAACTTCTGCCAAATGCCGCGCGAATACTGCGCCAAACTGCGGCCGGGCGTTGATGCCCGTGCCTACCGCGGTCCCACCCTGTGCCAATGCATGCAGCCGCGGGGTCACCGCCGCCAGGCGCGCTTCGCATGCGAGGATCTGCGCATGCCAGCCGCCGAGCTGCTGAGCTAAGGTGATCGGCATTGCATCCATCAAGTGCGTACGGCCGGTCTTGACGACGCCGGCGAATTCCGCGCCGCGCGCCGCCAACACCTCCAGCAAACGCTTGAGCGCGGGCCGCAACTCCTTGTGCAGCCGCAGCGCCGCGGAGACGTGGATCGCGGTCGGCACCACATCGTTGCTGCTTTGGCTCATGTTCACTTGATCATTCGGATGCACCGCCGCGCCGAGCACACGCGCTGCGAGCGCCGCAATCACTTCATTGGCGTTCATGTTGCTGCTCGTGCCCGAGCCCGTCTGGAACACGTCCACCGGAAACTGATCGTCGTATTTTCCAGCCGCAACTTCGAGCGCGGCCTCCTGAATGGCCTTGGCAATGGCCGCGGAAAGATCGCCCAATTCGGCATTGGCCCCCGCCGCGGCATGCTTGATGAGGGCCAGTGCCTCAATGAACGCACGCGGCATGCGCAGCCCACTCGCGGGGAAATTCTGTATCGCGCGCTGCGTCTGGGCGCCCCATAGCGCCTCGGCAGGCACATCGAGCGACCCTAAGCTGTCGCGCTCGACGCGGGTAGTTGCTGTCATCGAGCCTTGCTCCGCAGAATCCGGGTGGTTTACGGTAGAATCGCACATTCTACCACTCAAGCTGCAGCGCTCCGATGTCCACCTCTTTGACCGACGCCCTGTCTCCCCTCGACGGCCGATACGCCGGGAAACTCAGCGAGGTGCGCAGTATTTTCAGCGAGGCCGGGCTGATGCGCGAACGGGTCCGCGTGGAATGCGCATGGGTTCTTGCGCTGGCCGCCGGTCCCGCGGCGCAGGCGCTGGCAAAATTGCCGCCCGCCGCCCGCGAGCTGCTGGCCAAGTTGGCCGGCAATCCGCAGGCGACTGACGTCGGCGCCATCAAGCTAATCGAGGCGCGCACCAACCATGATGTCAAGGCGGTCGAGCTTTGGCTGCGCGGTGAACTCAAGGCCCTGGGCGCAACCTTGCCCGAACTGGAGTGGATGCACTTCGCCGCCACCTCGGAGGATATTAATAATCTTGCGTATGCGCTGATGCTCAAAAGCGCTCGCCAGACCTTGTTGCTGCCGATGCTGAAGGCCTTGAGCGGCATGTTGGACGCGCTCGCGGTGCGTTACGCCCATGTCGCGATGTTGGCGCGCACCCATGGGCAAACCGCGACGCCAACAACCGTGGGAAAAGAACTGGCCAACGTGGCGGCACGCCTCGAAGCACAGTGCAGCGGACTCGGGCGGGTCGCCATCCTCGGCAAGATGAATGGCGCCGTCGGCAATTTCAACGCCCACGCGGCCGCTCTGCCGCAGGTTGACTGGCCGGCCTTCAGCGCGGCATTTGTGGCATCGCTGGGACTGCAATCAAACCGTCACACTACCCAGATCGAGCCTCACGATTGGATCGCGGAATACTGCCATGCGCTGATGCGCGCGAACACCGTGCTGTTGGATCTGTGCCGCGATATGTGGAGCTACATATCGATGGGCTATTTCAAGCAGAGGCTGGTTTCCGGAGAAGTCGGTTCCTCGACCATGCCGCATAAAGTCAACCCAATCGATTTCGAAAACGCAGAAGGCAACCTCGGATTGGCCAATGCGTTGTTGGGGCACTTCGCCGACAAACTGCCGATATCCCGCTTACAGCGCGATCTGACGGATTCGACCGTGCTGCGTAATGTCGGCGTGGCGATCGGTCATTCGGTTTTGAGTTTCAGATCGCTGACTACCGGGCTCGAGAAGATCGACCTTGATGCAGCGCGGGTGGCCGAGGATCTGAATCGCGCCTGGGAAGTGCTGGGCGAGGCGGTGCAAACCGTGATGCGTGCCCATGGCATTCCGGACGGTTACGATAAGCTGAAAACCTTCACGCGAGGCCGCCCCGTGGATGAGCACGCCATGCGCGAATTCATCGCCTCCCTGGCCCTGCCGCCCGAGGACAAGGCTCGCCTGATGGCGCTGACGCCGGCGACTTATGTAGGCTTGGCGCCGCGGCTGGCGCTGCGCGACACCCCGCAGGAGCCTGTCTGATTGGCTCCAGGGTTGCTTGAAACGTGACGCAGTTAGCACGGGGGCGCCCGACTCAAACGGTACTATCAAGCTCAAACTACGCGGGGTCGGGGTCAAGCTTATGGCGGGTAATACGGAAGAACGCTCAAAATCGGGGACGGGGGACAAAGTTCCTGCGCCCGGAGGCGACGCTTCCATGGGATCGGGCACCCGGACCATATTGAGCACCATGCCTGAGGTACGCGACGCGAGCCTCAAAGTCGCAAAATCAGCTCAGCGTTTGCTGTCCATATTTACGCAAGACTTAGAGCCCCTGGTGTATGGCGAGGAACCGTTTCTCGAAGCCATCAAGCGACTCGTGTTGGCGCGCTCCTATGCAAAGGTCAGAGTGTTGCTCGCCGACCCGTCGCGCGCCATGGTGGACAACAATCGCTTTCTCGCGCTCGCCCGGCGGCTGACCAGCTGCATTGATCTGCGCGCGATGAGTCCGGAATACCCGGCCAGCGCCGGCGCCTTCATCATCGCAGACGACAAAGCGCTGGTGTATCGATTACAGGCGGATCGTTGGGATGGAATATCCGACATGAACGATCCGGCCGTCGTGCGCCGCTACTTGAACTTCTTCGATGAAGTGTGGCAGACGAGCATGCAAGAATCGCAAATGCGGCAAATGCTCATGTAACGCTTGCGCTGGCGCATTGCCCGTATAATGGGCGGATGCAGCAGCCCCCGCCAAATCCCCTGGCAAAAGACACCGTCATCGTCGGCATGTCGGGCGGCGTCGACTCGGCCGTTGCCGCCCTGCTGCTGCGCGATGCTGGGTTTGCGGTGCAGGCGCTGTTCATGTCCAACTGGGAGGACGATGACGGCTACTGCACGGCGGCCGCCGATTTTCAAGACGCCCGGCGGGTCTGCGATATCTTGGGTATTGCCCTGCATCGGGTCAGCTTCGCGGATCAATATCGCAAGCAGGTCTTCAGTCATTTTCTGCGCGAGTACGCGGCGGGCCGCACGCCGAATCCGGATGTCCTGTGCAATCGAGAGATCAAGTTTGGTATCTGCCTGGACTACATGCAGCGGCTCGGCGCCTCGTGGATGGCGACCGGTCACTACGCGCAGGTTCGCCACACAAGCCCCTATCCTGAACTGCTGAAAGCGGCCGATCCTGCCAAGGATCAAAGCTATTTCCTGCATAGCGTGGCGGCATCTGCCCTCGCCAAGACGCTCTTTCCCTTGGGCGGCCTGGTCAAGGCGCAGGTGCGTCGCATGGCGCACGCGGCGGGATTGCCGGTATTCGACAAGCCGGACAGCACCGGCATTTGTTTCATCGGCGAACGGCCGTTCCAAGAGTTCCTAAGCCAGCACCTTCGCACCGAACCCGGACCCGTCGAGACCGCGGAGGGGCGAATCGTCGGTGAACACAAGGGTCTCGCGCTGTACACGTTGGGTCAGCGCTCCGGTCTCATGGTGGGCGGCCGGGCCGGCGCCGCCGCGGCTCCCTGGTACGTGGCGGACAAAGTCATCTCCCGCAATGCGCTCATTGTCGTTCAGGATCAGAACCATCCGCTGCTCATGTCGGATGCATTTACCGTCGAGCAGATGCATTGGATCAATCCGGGTGATGCGAACCCGCAGCACCAAGATGCGTCTTCGCAGCCGATCGAATGCGCGGTCAAGACGCGCTATCGGCAGAACGACCTGGGCTGCTCGCTCCGATTGAGCGGCGATGAGTGCTGGCATACAACTTTGAATCGTCCGGCGCGTGCTGTTACCCCAGGGCAGTACGCGGTGTTCTACCGCGGCGAGCGCTGTCTCGGCGGCGGCATCATTGCCCGTCGCTTCAATTCCGAGCTCGCGCCGGCACTCGGCGGAATCACTTATAATTCTCTTTTTTCGGTGGAGGGGTCATGACGGACAGCTTCAAGGCGCGAACGACGCTCAAAGTGGGAACGCAACAGTACGAGATCTTGAGTCTCGCGGCCCTCAAGTCGCTCAATGTGGAGCGGCTGCCGTTTTCCTTGAAGATATTGCTGGAGAATCTGCTGCGATTCGAAGACGGCGTCAACGTGACGAAGAGCGATATCGAGGCGTTGCTCAAGTGGGAACCCAAGGCGCTTCCGAGTCATGAAATCGCCTTCACGCCTGCCCGGGTCATTATGCAGGATTTCACCGGCGTCCCTTGCATCGTGGATCTCGCCGCCATGCGCGAGGCCATCGTGAAGCTCGGCGGCGATGCGCAGAAGGTCAATCCTCTAGCGCCCGCAGAGCTGGTCATCGATCATTCCGTACAGGTCGACGAATATGGCGCCGCCAATTCGCTGCAGCACAACAATGAAATAGAGTTCCAACGCAACGGCGAGCGCTACATGTTCCTTCGCTGGGGACAAACCGCGTTCAGCAATTTCAAGGTGGTGCCGCCCAACACCGGCATCGTGCACCAGGTCAACATCGAGCGGCTCGCACGCGTCATTTTTTCGGACGACGTCGCCGGCAACAAAACGGCCTATCCGGACACCCTCGTTGGCACGGACTCGCACACCACCATGGTCAACGGCTTGGGCGTTCTCGGCTGGGGCGTCGGCGGCATCGAAGCCGAAGCGGCCATGCTGGGCCAACCGGTTACCATGCTGATACCCCAGGTCATCGGCTTCAAGCTCACCGGCGCATTGCCGCCGGGCACCACGGCGACCGACCTCGTCCTCACCGTGACCGAAATTTTGCGCAAGAAGGGAGTGGTCGACAAGTTCGTCGAATTCTTCGGCGACGGCCTCAAAGGGTTGCCGCTCGCCGATCGAGCGACGATTGCCAACATGTCGCCGGAATTTGGTTCTACCTGCGCGATTTTTCCGATTGATGAAGAAACCATCCGATATCTCGAACTGACCGGCCGCTCGGCGGATCAGATCGCGCTAGTTGAGGCGTACGCGAAAGCCCAAGGCTTGTGGCGGATCAACGGCGCGCCGGCGGCGGATTACACGGATGTCGTCGAATTGGACCTCTCGAAGGTTGAACCCTCTCTCGCGGGACCCAAGCGGCCTCAAGATCGAGTGCCTCTGAAAAGCGCCAAGGCTGTCTACCAGAGCAGCGTGAAGAAGATGGCGGAAGAGCGTTCGCAGAAAAACCCGAGTGCGACCGGCAGCGCGCCGGCCAAAGTGGGTGGGACGAGCTTTGAGGTCAAGGATGGTGCCGTATTGATCGCAGCGATCACCAGCTGCACCAACACCTCGAATCCGGCCGTACTCGTGGCCGCCGGATTGCTTGCACGCAACGCGCTGAAGCTTGGGCTCTCCGCCAAGCCCTGGGTCAAGACCTCGCTCGCTCCCGGTTCGCGTGTGGTGACGGATTATCTGACCAAAGCCGGCCTGTTGCATGATCTGGAGCAACTCGGCTTTTACACCGTGGGGTACGGCTGCACCACCTGTATCGGCAATTCCGGACCGTTGAAGCCGGAAATTTCGGAAGCGGTACGAGCCGGTGATGTGGTCGCCTGCTCGGTGCTGTCCGGAAATCGCAATTTCGAAGGGCGGGTGCACCCGGAAATTAAAATGAATTTTTTGGCCTCCCCGCCGCTCGTGGTCGCCTACGCGCTTGCAGGCAGTCTGAACATCGACATCACCACCGAGCCCCTGGGCCACGGCAAGGACGGTAAGCCGGTGTACCTGAAGGACATCTGGCCGAGCGCGAAGGATGTCGCCGGCGCAGTCGCCTCATCGGTCGACTCAGCGATGTTCACGAAGGGCTACGCCAATGTCTTTTTGGGCGATGCCAACTGGGCAGCGATCAAGACCCCGGCGGGAAAGATCTATTCCTGGGATGGAAAATCCACATACGTCAAGAATCCGCCCTACTTCGACGGCATGACCATGACACCCGCGCCGATGACCGACATCAAGGGAGCCCGGGCTCTTGCCGTGCTCGGCGATTCGGTCACCACGGATCACATATCGCCCGCCGGCAACATTGCGAAATCCAGCCCTGCCGCCAAGTACCTGATGGCGCAGGGCGTGCAAGCCGTGGATTTCAATTCCTACGGCGCACGCCGCGGCAATCACGAAGTCATGATGCGCGGTACGTTTGCCAATATCCGCCTGCGCAACCTGCTGTTGCCGGGCACCGAGGGCGGCGTCACGCTGCACATTCCCAGCGGCGAACAGATGTCGATTTTCGACGCGTCCATGAAATACAAGGCGACAAATACGCCGCTGGTGATTCTTGCCGGCAAGGAATACGGCACCGGCAGCTCGCGAGATTGGGCCGCCAAGGGAACCATGCTATTGGGCGTCAAGGCCGTGATCGCCGAGAGCTTCGAGCGCATTCACCGCTCCAATCTGATCGGCATGGGCGTGCTGCCGCTGCAATTCAAAGAGGGACAGAACACCCAAACTCTGGGGCTCACCGGCAGGGAATCGTTCGAAATTGTGGGGCTGAAGGGCGGCGCGGCGAAGTTCGTCAAAGTCATCGCGAAGACCGACGCCGGCCAGACGACAGAGTTCGAAGCACGCCTGCGCATCGACACGCCGAAGGAACTCGACTACTACCAGCACGGCGGGATTCTGCAGTACGTGTTGCGGCAGCTCGCGGCGGCCGGCAAGGCGGCCTAGTCAGGATCTATGCTTGCGGCATACCGATTCCTCAGCTCGGCTCTTTGGTCCCGTTTTTCGAGAACACAGTTTCCGACCACCAACAAATCAATCTCGCTGCCCATGAAACATCGAAACGCATCGTCTGGTGTGCAAACAATCGGTTCACCCCGTACATTGAAGCTGGTGTTCACGAGCACTGGGCAGCCGGTCAGTTCTTTGAATCGCGTGATCAAGGCGTGGTAGCGCGGATTTGTTTTCGCGTGCACCGTCTGCACACGGGCGGAATAATCGATGTGGGTCACCGCCGGAATGTCCGATCGCGCGATGTTCAGCTTCTCTATTCCAAAGAGCGCATCCTCGGCCTCGGTCATCTGCCGTCGATGCGATTTGGCGACGTCCGCGACCAGGAGCATGTAAGGGCTGTCGATATCGAGGTCGAACCAGTCTGCGACATCCTCACGCAGCACAGATGGCGCGAATGGACGAAAGCTCTCCCGGTATTTGACCTTTAAATTGAGCGTGCGCTGCATGCTCGGGCTGCGGGGATCGGCCAAAATGGACCGACCGCCGAGCGCTCGGGGTCCGAACTCCATGCGACCGCTAAACCAGCCCACTGCCTGACCGTCGGCGAGGGATCGAGCGGTCCGCTCGATCATCTGGGCGTCGGTGAGCCTTTCGTAGCGAGCCCCCACTGCATCCAACCGCTGCGCGGTGTCCTCGTCGTCGAATGCCGGTCCGAGGAAAGCGCCCGACATGCCATCCCCGGAGGTTCGGCTCGCCCGGGGTCGCCTCAGTTGAATGTGATAGGCGGCAAGAGCGGCTCCGATGGCGCCGCCAGCGTCGCCCGCGGCGGGCTGGATCCAGATATTCTTGAACCGCCCGTCGCGCAGGATCTTGCCGTTCGACACGCAATTCAGTGCGACGCCTCCGGCGAGACAGAGGTTTTGCGCTCCCGTCTCCGCCGCCAGCGATCGTGTGATGCGCAAAATCACCTCCTCAATGACAAGCTGGATGGAAGCGGCGATGTCCATGTGGATCTGCTCGAGATCCTGCTCGGGCTGGCGCACGGAAGTCCCGAACAGACGCGCGAACTTCTCGTTCGTCATGACCAGGCCAACGCAATAGTCGAAATAGGACATGTCGAGACGGAAGCTCCCGTCTGCCTTGAGATCGATGAGGTTGTCCAGAATGAGCTGCGCGAACCGCGGCTCCCCATAGGGCGCCAGACCCATCAGCTTGTATTCGCCCGAGTTAACGCGAAAGCCAGTGAAGTAAGTGAAGGCGGAGTAGAGAAGGCCCAGCGAATGCGGGAAGTGCAGCTCCTTGTGAAGCGTCAGGGCGCCGCCGTCACCCATCCCCATCGAGGTGGTGGTCCACTCGCCGACCCCGTCCGTGGTGAGCACGGCGGCGTGATCGAAGGGAGATGGGTAGAACGCCGAGGCCGCGTGGCTGAGGTGATGGTCGGAAAACATCAATCGCTCTTCCCATTTTACGCCTGGGGCGGCGGCTCTGAGCTTGCGCACGAGCAGCTGTTTCTGAAAGAGCTTCTCCTTGAGCCACAGGGGCATCGCCCTGCGGAACGAGGCAATGCCCCGGGGCGCGTGCGCCAGATAGGTCTCGAGGAGTCGCTCGAATTTCACGAATGGCTTCTCGTAGAAGACGACATGGCTGACATCGCCGAGCGAGACGTTTGCCTCGCGGAGGCAATAGGCCATCGCACTCGAGGGGTAAGCGCTGTCGTGTTTCTTGCGCGTGAAGCGCTCTTCCTGGGCGGCGGCCAAGATGTGACCGTCCACGATCAGCGCGGCTGCGGAGTCGTGATAGAAAGCGGAGATGCCGAGGATGCAGGTCACGCCAGCGGCCTCGTTGCTCAAGTCCGGCGCATTTTCGCCTCAGAACAAGGCATAGATAAACGGCGCCAGCGCCGAGCCCTGTGTGAAAACGATCAGAAATCCGAGTATGCACATCATGACGATAACCGGTATGAGCCAGTATTTCTTACGGCGGAACAGGAAGGCAGCCATTTCCTTGACGAATTCGATCATCCAATCCTCAAAATTGCCGACGCATGTCCGAGGTCTTTGATTCCTCGCGGCAGTCGATCCAATAGCTTGAAGCGTGGGGGTCGCGACGCAGGCGCAGGGAATCCTTACCGACGGCTCTCATCGCCAACCCGACTGGTGTAACGACGCCATAGAACAACACGAGGATCAGCACAGGGCTGACCACACGGTTCAGCGCACTGCCGACCCACGCCCATGTGCGATTGAGGGGCGCGAGCATGCCCGGGGCGAACGCGGCGACCGCGAGTAACCCGACCGCCAAACCCAGCTCCCCGGCTCCGCGTTCCAACCCGCCACGCCAAAGCGAGATCGCTCCGAGCGCCGCGAATGCTCCGGCGAAGGTCAAGCCGAACGAGCGATTGGACGAAACGGGAGCCTCGTCAGGTCGCCACAACGTTTCGTGTGAAGACCCCGAGCGGCGATCGCCCGTTTTCATGCGTACTGGCTCCGAGTGTTGATGGACGGTGGCATCTTGTCAGGGCCCTTACTGTGGGAGCTGGGACGAAGTGTCCCCGCCATGGGCACGATCGCGATCAAGCGCCGCCGCGATGGTACGAGCCGCGAGCGCGTAACCGGCCGGATTATAGTGCGATCCTGGATAGGCGAACAGCGTCTCCGGCGCCGCATGGCGTGCAAACGCGCTCGCAAGGTCGATCATCGGGATATCCAGTCGTCGTGCCGTGTCCTGCACACCGTGATAGATCGTCTGGCGCACGGTCCCGACGCCGAAGCGTGAAAGATAACGGTCCGAGTCTGCGAGGTATACGAGATAAAGCTTTCCGCCCCATCCCTTCACCCGGTCGCGCGCGCTCAGCAGGACCTGATCGAACACCGTAAGTTCTTGGCTTAGATCACCGAAATTATATCCGATCAGGATCGGACCCAGTCCGACCGCCGAGCGAACCCGGTCGAGCGTGACGTAGCGGACAAAATTCTCCGTGGGATCGTCCACGCGGTCAATCGCCTCGCGCAGATTGCGATCGAGGTAGGATCTCATCGCGGTCGAGATGATGGCGTCCTTGTGGATCAGATCCTGACGGAAGGAGGGGTCATCGAGGTAGGAATGCAGGATCGGCGCCCTGAGCTCGAATGGCAGATCCTCGTTGAGGTCATTACCCTCGCAAAAGACCCAGAGCACGATCTTTGGGCGCATTGGCCCGGCGTATTCCGTCAATGCCGCCAATTCAAGAAGAGGGCCATCGCCGCCTACGCCAAGGTTTAACGTCGCGCCGAAGCGTCTCTGGAGAATGGACGCCATGTTTTGATCGCGCGGCACACAACTGCCGTGCGTGAAAGAGTCGCCGATCATCGCGATCTCGGGCGCCGGGCCATCCCAGATCACGTCCGGATTGTTGAAACCGTGGCGGTCCGTCTCGTAGACCAGCCATTGACCGGTCTCGTTGCAGGCGACGACCGTCGTCCGGGGCGTCGCGGTGAGCGGCAAGAGCGGCGCGCCGCCGGCCGACAGCAGTGGCTGCAGATGCCCCTTGCCATCTTCCGCGAGCAGATTCCGGCCTCTGATGATCGGGTAAGCGTCGATCCCGGCCGTCCTGAGATCGCGGACGACGCTCAGCTTGGTGCGGGCGTCGAAGGCTGAGCCCACCCTCGCCGCCGCTGCCTGTTGGGTGTGGTCAAGCTTCCAGGCGATATAGAACTCCCCAATGTACAGGCTCAGCACGGCAGCGCTGATCACATTGGCGATTACCAGCCTCCAGTCAAGCGGCAGCCAGAGTGCAATTCCCATGAGTCCGGCGACGATCAGGGGCGCTACGAATCGCACGATCGCCGAAGATGCGTGGCCAATGTAGACGCTGAAGTGCAACGCATTGTGCACGAGTATCGCCAGAGCTAAGAGCGCGACCGCAGCGAAGACTCCTCGCGTGTAGATGCTGGATGCCCGCACGTCTCCCCCCGGGCCCAGGCTTGCCCGTATCTCATTGGCAATTCGTAGTCGCTTACCCATACTTTGTATCGCAAAGTTAATAGGTGTCAAGGGGGTCTCGACAGGCTCCTCGCTACTTGCCGGCAGCCGGCACGCTGCCTGCCTCCACCAGCACGAGAGCGTTTGGATTGATGTGAGTCCTGATCGCGGCGTTGACCTGCTCGCGCGTCAACGCTTTCAGGGCCTTCGGGTAGGCGTCGAGCCAGCTTACATCGTAGCCGCGCTGAGTATTCACCAGGATGGTCTCGGCCAACCCCAGGGTCGTCGATAAACTCACGAAGTAGCTGCCGATCAGACCCTGTTTGTGCGCGGCCAGTTCCTGTTCGCTGACTCCATCCTTCCACCATTTAGCGACTTCGCGGCGGGTCGACTCCACGCCTTTAGCCAGCAGCGTCGGCGCGAAACTGGCGGAGATCTCCCACACACCATCCGTGACGCTGTCATCGCTCATGTTCGCGCCGATGTTGTAAGTCAGCCCTTCCTTGTCGCGGACCGAGCCCATCAGCCTTCCGGTAAAGCCGCGCCCGAGAATTGCGGTGCCGACCCGCAGCGGCAAATTATCAGGATCGCTGTAGCGAAGTCCGCTCGCCTGACCCAATAGCATGGTCACGCTGGGTTTATCCGCAAGGGGCACGGTAACTTCGCTCGCCGCAGCCGCGGCGGCCGGCTTCGCGGGCCGAAGGTAGTCCTGACCGCCGGACCAACCCGAAAACGCTTTGCCGATCTCCGCCTGCGCGTCCGTGTCGGACACATCTCCGGCCACGACCAAGGTCATGTGCGCAGGTCCGTAATATTTTGCCTGGAATGACCTGAGCTCTTCCAGGTTGGCGGTCTTTGCGGCCGCGATGTATTCGGTCAAGGTATGCGGGCGGTTCGGATGACCCGCCGGGAATACCGCCCGGTCAAAGGCCTCTGACGCCAAGGCGCTGCCGTTCTGCGCAGAAGCCTCGAGCTCGCCGACGAGCTGCTGCTTGGCTTTGTTGAACTCCCCGACGAGCAGCGACGGCGTGCGCAGCTCCGCTGCAATCGTGCCGATAACCAGCGCCAGATCCTTCTTCAGGCATTTCGCATGGATCTCGAGCGATTGCACGCCAACAGTGAAGCTGATCTCCGCGCCGACGTTATCGAGTTTCTCGGAAATGGCAAACTTGTCGAGCGCCTTGGTACCGCGGTCGAGCATCATCCCCGACAAGGTGGGGATTGCGGCGTTGCCCGATTCTGCCATGGCATCGCCGGCCGGCAAGATGCCCAAAATGATGACCACGTCTTTCACATTGCTGCGATAGGTGATCAAGTCGATTCCATCCACCTTTGAGCGATGCGCCTGATCCGCCATGTTGGCGGCGGCAGCACCGCTCAGCGCCATCATCACCATCATCAGCGAAAGTCGGATCACGAGCCCTTCTCCGTTCTCGGCGCCGTCGGCACGAACCAACCCGTCGTGCTCTGATCCGCGCCGAAGTATTGCTTCGCCACGCGCTGCACATCGGCAGGAGTCACCAACTGAACTTTCTGCGGAAAGGTAATGTACAGCGTCCAATCGCCGATGCCGATCCATTCGCTGAGCTCGCTGGCGACCGCAGCCGTGCCATCGCGCTTGTACGCATCCTCGGCAATGAATTGCTGCTTGACGCTGGCCACCTCGGCCGGGGTCACGCCGCTGTTCTTGATCTTGTTCAATTCCGCCACCAGCGCCCTTTCGACCTGCTCGTGGGTGGTTCCCGGCGTCAGCGCCGCGTACAAGGTGTGCAGCGACAGGTCGCGGTGCACGTCCGTGCCGGCACCGGCGCTCAAGGCCAGGCCTTGGTCGACGAGCGAACGATAAAGGCGCGCGTTCTTGCCCGAGCTCAATATGGCGTCGAGCATTTCGAGCGCCGGTTGATCGGCGTCTCGGCCATTCGGCACCTTGTGAGCAACGATGATCGAACCCAACTCGCCCGGACGTTTGACGACTACGCGCCGCTCGCCGCTCTGTGCCGGCTCCTCGGTGTAGATCGCTGGTATGGGCGCCGGCGAATGCGGATAGACGCCATAGTACTTCTTGATCAGGCCGAGCACCGCATCGGTCTCGATATCGCCGACCACGGTGAGGGTCGCATTGTTCGGCCAGTAAAAAGTGTCGTAGAACTCGCGCAGCTTGGGCAAGGGGACGTGTTCGATGTCGCTCTTCCAGCCGATGGTCGGGTGATGATAAGGCAGCGCCACATACGCCGCCTCCATGACCTCTTCGAGGAGCACACTTTCAGGTTCGTTCTTGCCGCGCTCATATTCATTGCGAACGACGGTCATTTCAGCCTGTCGATCGGCTTCGTGCAGCCACAGATGGCGCATGCGATCGGCCTCGATGGCGATATAGCTCTCCAGGTTCTCGCGGCCGATGGTTGCGAAATAGTTCGTACGGTCAAAAGAGGTGCTGGCGTTGAACTGGCCGCCCACCCGCTCCAGCATCTGCTTGATGCTGTTGCCTTTCGCATCGTTGAACGCCTCGCTTCCTTTGAACATCATGTGTTCCAGGATGTGTGTGGCGCCGGTCGTGCCGGTCACCTCATTGCGGGAGCCGACTTGATAGGTGACCTCGAATGTCACCACGGGCGCGGAGTGATCGGGCACCAGCAGCACCGTCAGCCCGTTGCCATCCAGCCGATACTCATCGATGCCGCCAAGTGATTTGACGCGAGAAAAGCCCGTCAAACCCGCGGCGGGAGCTTGGCCGGCATTTCCTGCTGCGGCATTTGCTGCCGTATTGCCCGGCGCCGCTAGAACGATGGCAGTGCCCAGCGCCAAGACGGCCAGGCCCGTCCATTTCGCCGCGCGCGAGACATAATTGTCCTTCTCGAACATGCTGTATTCCACCATTCAACCGGGTGAGCGGCGATTCTAATTCTTTTTTGGCTCCGGCGGCGAAGCAAGTCTGCTCAGGCCGAGTACCGAACGTAGGTTGGGCGTCTGAATATTCAGCCGGTTAGCGATCTCAACCACGGCACCCAGTTGCGGATCGAGCTCGAGCGGATGTCCTGCTTCGAGGTCTGCAAGCATGGAGGTTTTGAAATCACCGAGCTTGAGTGCGACCTCGAGACGCTCCACGGGAGAGATGGCTGCGCCCAGGTTCAGGGGCTGCGCGCACAGCTGCATTTCTTCCATCATGCGAAGACAAAGTTCGCGCACCTCGGCGTTTGCCAGCATCGTGGAAGTCCCGCGGCGTGTCAGGGCGCTGAGCGGATTCAGCGCCATATTTCCCCAAAGTTTGCTCCACACGTCGCGGCGAATGTTGTTCGAGCTTTCAGCATTGATGCCGCCTGCGCGAAGCGCATTCACCAGGGAATCGAGCTGCAGCAGCCTTGAGCCGTTCGGGGCGCCGAGAATGAGGCGGTCGGCGGCCACAACCTCAACATGGCCGGGTGAGACGACGCGCACGGACGCGTGGATCACCGAGCCCAGCGTGCGATCCTTCGGAAACGTTCGCTGTTGCGCACCGGTTGGATCCACGGACAGGAGCGATTGATTCGCCAACGGTCCGCCAAAATCCTGAAAGAACCACCATGGAATGCCGTTGGTACCGCTGATCAACACAGTCGACGGCCCGATGAGCGGGCCCAACTGCGGCGCCAGCTCGGGCAGGCGTTGCGCTTTGACCGTCAGAGCCACGAAGTCGTGGACGCCGAGTTCCTGCGCAGACCCCGCACGCGGTCGACTCACTCGACTTTCGCTGCCGCGGGCCACGCGCAAGCCCCCTGCGCGCAGGCTCGCAAGCGTTGCGCCCCGAGCCATCATCGACACGCGCCATCCGGCGCGGTCAAACGCGTCGGCGAGCCAAGACCCTATGGCACCGGCGCCGACGACTGCGATGGATGGCATCATAATGGGTGCGCATTGTAAGCCGGCCCCTTGAGGCGATGGCGCGAATTCGTTGTTATACTAATTCGATATAAATTCTCTAGTACGTTGTATTTACGGGAAAATAGTGCCAAACGATTCCACCGACAACCCCGCCGCCAAGGCCTGGATAGCGCTCTTTGATTTGGACGGCACGCTGACTTGGCGCGATACCTTGCTGCCTTTTTTGGTGGGATTCCTGCGTCGACGCCCCCATCGAGCGCTCGGTCTCTGGCGGCTGCCCGGAGCCCTCGCGCGCTATTGGCAGGACCGCGATCGCGGGGTCCTCAAATCCAGCATCATCCGCATGCTGATGCGGGGCGAAAAGCGCCCCGTGCTCGATGCGTGGGCGCAAACCTTCGTTGCCGGGTTGAAACCCAAGCACCGCTTTCGACCGCTCGCCTTGGCCGTCGTGGAGGCACATCGCGCGGCCGGCGATCATTTGGTATTGCTCTCGGCCAGCCCCGATCTCTATGTGCCGCTGATAGGTCGACTTCTCGGCTTCGAGCGTACGCTCTGCACCGAAATCGAATGGCAGGACGACCGTCTGGACGGACGGCTCAAAACCCCCAACCGCCGCGGCGAGGAAAAGCTGCGCTGCCTGGCGTGGCTGCGGGAACAATATGCCGATACGCCGGTGATCGCCTATGGCAACGCAGCGTCCGATCTAGATCATCTGCGCAGCGCCGATCGCGCGCTTCTGGTCAACGCCGACAGCGCCGCGCGGCGCTTGGCCGCCAAATGGAATATCGCCGTCTCCTACTGGGGCTAGGACCGGCCGCTAGGCGCGAGTTGCGTTCTTTTCGAGAGAGCGGTGCAGCTTGAGCAACAGGCTCTCGGTTGTCGCCCAGTCGATGCAGGGATCGGTAATCGACATGCCGTACTCGAGCTTGCTCAAATCCTTCGGGATCGATTGGCTGCCGGCCTTCAAGTGGCTCTCCAGCATGAGGCCGACAATGGAGCGATTACCGTCGACGATCTGCGTGACGCAATTATCGGCCACCAGCGGCTGCAAGTCCGCATCCTTGTTCGAGTTGCCGTGACTGCAGTCCACCACGATCGTGGCAGGCAATCCCGCAGCGCTCAGCTCCCGCTCCGCCACCGCAATGCTGACGGCATCGTAGTTGACGCGCCCACCGCCGCCCCGCAGCACAATGTGCGCGTGTTGGTTGCCCTTGGTACGAAACACGGCGGACTGGCCTTGCTGCGTGATGCCGAGAAAATGATGCGGACGCCGCACGGACTGCAGGGCATTGATCGATGCCGCGAGCGCGCCATCCGTGCCGTTTTTGAATCCCACCGGCGTCGACAGCCCGCTCGCCATTTCACGATGTGTCTGCGACTCGGTGGTACGCGCGCCGATGGCCGTCCAGGTGATCAGCTCCGAGAGATATTGCGGCATGATCGGATCCAGGGCCTCGGTGCCCGCCGGAAGCCCCATTTCCGCCACGAATAGCAGCAATTCGCGCGCCAGCAGAATGCCCTTCTCGATGTGGAAGGAATCGTCCAGATCAGGATCGTTGATCAGCCCTTTCCACCCGACGGTGGTGCGCGGCTTCTCGAAATAGACTCGCATGATCAACAGCAACGTGGATTTAACACGCGCCGCCAGATCCTTGAGACGCCCTGCGTACTCGCGCGCCGCCGCCACGTCGTGGATCGAACAGGGTCCCACGACCACGAACAGGCGCGGGTCGCGGCGCTCCAGGATTGCCCTGACCGCTTCGCGCGATTTAAGCACGGTCTCCGCGGCTTTGGCGGTCAGCGGCAGGCGCCGTTTGACCTCTTCCGGTGTTGCCAACAGGTCGCTGGAGACGACGTTGACGTTCTGCAATTGATCTTGAATGTTAGCCACTGTCCTTAAGCCTACATGGACGTGCGAATCGTCCAAAGCTCCGGAAAGAACTTCAGCTCCAGAGCCTTGGTCAAGTACGACACGCCGCCCGTGCCGCCGGTGCCGCGCTTGTAGCCGATGATTCGCTCCACGGTCTTTACGTGCGCAAACCGCCACAGCTGGAACTTATAGTCCAGATCCACCAGCCGCTCCGCCAATTCGTACAAATCCCATTCCTTGACGGAGTTGTGATAGACGCTAAGCCAGGCCGCGGCAACGTGCTTGCTGGCCTGGTAGGGCTGCGTGAAATCGCGATCAATGGCCTCCGGCGGCACGTCCAGGCCGCGCCGGCTCAAAAGGCGCAAGACCTCGTCGTACAAGCTGGGCGCGCGCAACGCACGCTCGAGCGTCTCGAATACCGGCGGATCGTTGCGGAATACCTTGATCGTATCGGCGTTTTTGTTGCCGATCAGAAACTCCAGCAGACGATACTGGGGCGACTGAAAGCCCGAGGATTTCCCCAAGGTATTGCGAAAAGCGGAGTAATCGTGCGGGGTGATCGTCGCCAGCACGTCCCATGATTGCAGCAGCTGCTGCTGGATGGTCGAAACGCGCGCCAGCATCTTGAACGTGGGGCCAAGATCGTCGCGCCGCACACAATCAACCGTAGCGTTGAGCTCGTGCAGGCACAGCTTCATCCACAACTCGGAGACCTGGTGGATGACGATGAACAGCATTTCGTCGTGCTGATAGGACAGCGGATGCTGTGCGTCGAGCAATTTGTCCAGATTGAGGTATTGCGAATAGCTTAGAGCTTCGCTTAGATCCCAGTGAACCGGCTCGTCGCTTAAGTCCACGAAGGGTTTAACCCGTGGCGGCGTTTCGTTCATCAGTTCTTGAAGACCCAGGCGGGCACCGTGCGCCAGCCGGCCAAGAGTTCCCGGTCGAGCCGCCGGTAATCGGGCTCGAGCTTTTCCACCAAGCGCCAAAAGCTCGCCGAGTGGTTCATGTGCTTGGTATGGGCGAGTTCGTGAATAAAAAGGTAGCGCACGATGTCCGGACGCAGAAACACCAGTGAGCAGTTGAGGCTGACCGTGCCGCGCGTTGAACAGCTTCCCCAGCGGGTTCTTTGACAGCGAATGCTGACGCGCGACACGGAATACTTGAGTTCGGCCGCAAGCTGCAGCAGTTGCGGCACGAGCCTCTCTTCCGCCGCTCCTTTCAGCCAGCGCTGCAGCAAGGTCCTGGCCGCCGAATCATCGGGCGCCTGCACCACGATGCGGTCGCTGTGCTGCTCGAGCCGGCGGGTGGCTCCGCGCTGCCATTCGACGTCCAGGTACTCGCCCGTCAATGCAAACTCTATCGCGGGCGGCACCGGCTCCATCGGAGCGACGAAGCAGCGCATCGCAGCCACCTTGCGGTTTATCCACGGCGTGAATCGCTGCACAAAGTCGCGCACGGCGTGTGCATTGACTCCGACGGGCACGACAATCTCGACGCGGCCGCCGACGTGAACGCGCGCGGTAAGCCGGCGTGCACGCGGGCTGACGCGGACCGCGAAAGGGTCGCTGGAGCTGCGCGTCTCGAACAAGGATAGCTGCGTGCCTTGTGGCTTCATCGCACGCAATGATATCAGGTTAGCAATGCAACGGAACGCACCGCCGAGGTTGGGAGCCTGTTGAGTATTCCGCGTGGCCGCGAGCGTGACGGATTCTATGGCTTGGCCAATGATGCAAGCTGGTGCTGCGCCGTCTTGTAGTCCGGGGCCGCGATCAGCGACTTTTCAATCCAATTGCGCGCACCCAAGTGATCGCCGCGAACTTGCAATTCCCGGCCGAGGGCCAGGTATGCTTCCGCATGTCCCCATCCGGGTGCGTCGTTGCTCGTTCCGGAAGATTGTTCGAACAATTCCGCGGCCGACTGCAATTCAGCGAAGCCTCGCTTGCCCTCGGGCGAGCCGGGTTTCGCGTGCCGCAGGTCCTGCATGGCGGACAGCAGCGCGGCGCGCGGATTGCGAGGCTCGAGCAGCAACGCCGATTTCAGCCGATCCGCCGCTCGCGATCTCAGCAGCACGGCCTCCAGCGATCTGACGTCCGCCAACCCGGAGTAGCAGGCGGATTGCAGCACCATCGCCTCCGCCGATTTGACATTTTTTTCGATCACCGGCTTCAACTCGTCGATGCAATCTGAAAACGCCGAGTCGGCCCCGCGCCCATGGCGCTCGCCGGACAATTGACCGAACCGGTATTGCGCATGCGCCAGGTGATAGCGTAAAGCACTGTCTGCGGAGTCATTCTTGACCTGGGTCGTGAGATTTTGGATTAGGTTTGTGAGCCGATTGACGTCCTCGGTTTGATAGGCATAGTCGATCTGCGCCTGGGTATCGCCGCCTTCCTGAGCTCTTGCGGCAGCCACCGCCACCAGCATGAGAATTGACAGACAGTTTCTGATCAGCATCTAAAATAAGATATCACAACGAGGTTTCGAATCTTGAGCCTGGACCTGATTGACATTGGATCGAACCTGACACATGACAGTTTTGCAGGGGATCGTGACGCGGTCATGTCGCGCGCATTGCAGGCCGGTGTGCGCCGCCAGATTGTCACCGGCGCGGATCTGGCCAGTTCCCATCAGGCAGCGGCGCTCGCCGCCGGACATCCGGCTCGCCTCTGGAGCACGGCCGGTGTCCATCCGCATCACGCGCAATCCTTTTCCGCTTCGCAAGGCACCGAATTGCTGGAACTCCTGCGCCTGGATTCAGTCGTGGCGGTGGGCGAATGCGGGCTCGACTATTTTCGCAATCTCTCGCCCCCCGCCGCTCAGCGGCAGGCCTTCATCGCGCAGCTGGACATCGCCGTGCAGGTGCGCAAACCCGTATTTCTGCACCAGCGCGATGCGCATGGCGACTTTGCCGCGATCTTGCGGGAATACGCGGGCAGGTTCCAAGGGGGAGTCGCGCACTGTTTCACCGGAGGCGAAGTTGAACTGGATGCCTACCTTGCATTGGGACTGCACATCGGCATCACCGGCTGGGCCTGCGATGAGCGGCGCGGTCTAGCACTCCGCGAGAGCGTGCCGCGCATCCCGCTCGAGCGGCTGCTGATCGAGACTGACGCCCCGTATCTTTTGCCGCGAGACTTGATTCCCGCCCCCAAGTCCCGGCGCAACGAACCTGGCTATCTGCCGCACATTGCGGCAACGGTTGCGGGCTTGCGGGGTGAGTCCGTCGAAGCAATCGGCACGGCCACGACGCGCAATGCAGTCAGGCTATTCGGGCTTATAGATTCGTAAACAAGTGCGGGCTCGGGCGCAATTGCGCTACCAGCCGGTTCCAGGCGTCCTGGTATTGGTCGGACGGGGCGAATACCTGGTTGCCCCGATCGACAACGGGAAATTCCACTTCGATGCCATCGAGCATCACCACCCACTTCGGAATGCCCTTGGTGAACTTTCCAACATTGGAAAATAGCAGCCGTCCCTCGACCGGGATATCGCCGACGACGGCTTTGACGGCAGCGATGCGGTCGTACAGGGCCGGCTGTGGGTTGTCGAACGTATAGCGATGACCGCGGCCCATGACGGTCCAATCGCTCATTTGATCACCGCCGAAAATGAGTCCCGCGACACGCCGGGTATCCAGCACCAAGATACCGCGCGGGGTCAGCAGAATATGATCGATGTGAATGAAGCCGCCCATCCCGTCCGGCACCAAGACTTGGTGGGCGGCCGCGGATGCGACCCGTTCCAGCCGCGCCAGCAGAGATTTTCGACGCGAGCGTCGTTGGTAGGCGCGCAGCCCGAAAAAAGCCAGGGCGGCCAGCAGCAGGCCGGCCGCGCCGAGCCCAATCCACTGCGGTTCGATCCCCATGCTCGTCATTCGAGCGCCGTGCTCAACGCCTCGAGCGTCGGCGGCATGTCCGCGTGGTGCTCGGGCAAGCGCAGGAGGTGCGCGAGACTGTCCGGAACGTCGATCGGCCGGCCAATAATGGGTTCCACGACTTCATTGAACTTCGCCGGATGCGCGGTCGCCACCACCACCCAGGGTTGATCGCGCTTATCCTCCGCGCTCAGGCGGCTGTAGACTTCCGCAGCGGTCGCGGTGTGCGGGCACCATTCGCGTCCGAACTGCATGAAGTCCCCTCCGATACGAGAGCGAATTGTAGCGTCATCGACGCTGTCCGCGCTCAAATGTTCACGCATTGTCTCCCACGTCGGATACAGCGCACGAAGGCGTTCCATGTTGCTGGGATCTCCTACGTCCATGGCCGATGCAAGTGTCGCGATGCTGGGCCTCGGTTGCCATCGGCCCGTGGACAGGAAATCCGGCACGGTACGATTCAGGTTATGCGCCAGGATGATGCGCGCCAACGGGAATCCCATGGCCCGCGCCCACAACGCCGCGCAGGCATTGCCCAAATTTCCCGCGGGAATAATGTAGGACGGTTTCCGACCGGTGCTGTTGGCGATCTCGAGACTTGAGGCCACGTAGTAAACCATCTGCGGCAGCAAACGTCCGATATTGATGCTGTTGGCTGAACTGAAGCGATGCTTTCGGCTCAAAACCGGATCGCGGAATGCTTTCTTGACCAATCCTTGACAATCGTCGAACGTGCCGTCGACGCGCAGCGACAACACATTGTCGCCCCAGCAGGTCAACTGCCGCTCTTGCCGCGGGCTTACCAGCCCTGCGGGGTAAAGGATGACCACCCTCGCCCACGCGCGGCGATGAAAGGCGGCGGCGACTGCGCCGCCGGTGTCCCCCGAGGTCGCGACCAGGATGGTCAGCGGCTGGGCATCAGGCGAGTACAGGCGCTGCTGGCACTCCGCCAGAAAACGGGCGCCGAAGTCCTTGAAGGCCGCCGTCGGCCCGTGAAAGAGCTCCAGCACAAAAAGGGGATCGGGAGCACCGGCCACCGGCGTCGTGGGAGCGGGAAAATTCAGCGCCGCATCGGCAATTGCCGCCAGCTCCTCGCGCAAGCCGTCCCCCGCGAAGAATCCTTCCAGACTCAAGCGCGCGATGTTCGGGACACTTGAGCGAATCGGGAAGTCTTGGAGCTCGACCGTCGGCATCGCCGTCGGGACGTACAGACCGCCGTCCGGGGCCAGTCCTTGCGCCAGGGCCTGACTGACGCTCACCTGTGGGGCGCCGCCGCGCGAACTGACAAACTTCATGCCGAGGAGCCTGTCTGAGTATTCCGCCTGGCCGCGAGCATCAGGCTTTTACCACTCGAGCGCCGTAGTTCTGCATGAGAGAAACCCACGAATCGGACTGCAGGTCATGTGCGGCGAAGGCAGCCACCATGGCACCGCGCACCGCCTCGGCATGCTGAATCGCCGACCAGGCAAAGATGGCCGGCCCCGCTCCGGAGATCGAGCAGCCCAGAGCGCCGGCGGACATGGCAGCACGCTGCACATCCTTGAAGCCCGGGATCAATGAATGCCGCTGCGGCTCGATGATGACGTCGTTGAAGGACTCGCGGATCATTTCCAAGTCGTTCGAGTAGCAGCCGCTGATGAAGCCCGCGAGATTGGCGCTTTGCCAGACAAAATCAGAACGGCTCACATTGATGTTGAGGATCGCGCGGGCTTCGCGGGTCCCCAGATACATGTGCGGATGCACCAGGACGCAGCGCAGTCCGCGCGGAACCGGAATCTGCTTGACGCGCGGATTGTCGATGCCGACGCTCAAGGTCAATCCGCCGTAGAGGCACGGCGCGATGTTGTCGATATGCGCCGCGCCGCTGGCGACAATCTCCCCCTCCATGGCAAATTTGAGCAGCTGAATTTGCGGCGCCGGGGCATGCAGCAGCGCGTTGGCCGCAACCACGGCGGCGACAGCGGAAGCCGCGGAGCCGCCCATGCCGGATCCCAGGGGAATGCCTTTTTCGATATCCAGTTCGAATCCGAAGCCCGGCTGCAACGCGGCATGCATCGCCTGTACCGCGCGACCGGCCGTGTTGTGTTTGGGTTCGACCGGCAGCTCTCCGGCGATGCCGGTGATGGAGCGGATTCGAACTTCGTTTTCCGCGATGCGCCGTATGCGCACGCGATCGCCGACCTCGTCGACGGCATGACCCAGGATATCGAAGCCGATGCCGACATTGGCAACGGTGGCGGGCGCAAAGGCGGTGACGTCGGTGAGCACAGTGTCCTCTGAAGTACTAAATATGTGCGCCAAGATAGGCGGACAAGCGCAACAGATCGGAAAACACGCCGGCCGCAGTGACTTCAGGCCCCGCTCCCGGACCTTGAACGATCAACGGGTTGTCGCAGTAGCGGCGCGTCGCAAAGCGAACGACATTGTCGGTCAGCGCAATGTTCGCAAAGGCGTGCTTCGCCTCCAGGCGCATCAGGCCCACGGTTGCCCTGCCGGCGGCATCGATACGGCCGACATAGCGCAGCACTTGATTCTTCGCGCGGGCATCGGCAAGCGTGGCCGCCATGGCGGCATCGGACTCGGGCAGTCGGGCCATGAACTCATCGACGCTGCACTGGGTGAGCGCTTCAGGTACCAAACCTTCGACCTGGACATCGGCCATTTCCAAGGTGAGGCCCATTTCGCGCCCGAGAATGATGAGTTTGCGTGCAACATCGACTCCCGACAGGTCGTCGCGCGGATCAGGTTCGGTATAACCCTTCGCTTTGGCGGCCCGGACAATGGAGGAAAAAGACTCGCTGCCGTCGAACACATTGAACAAATACGCCAGGGTTCCCGAGAAGATGCCTTCAATTTGCGTCACGTCGTCGCCGGTTCCGCGCAAGTCGCGCAGTGTCTGAATAATGGGCAATCCAGCGCCTACTGTCGCCTCGTACAGGTAGTGCGTTCCTGAATCTCGCTTCGCGTCCTGCAATGCCCGGTAGTAGGGAAGCGTGCCGCTGTTGGCCTTCTTGTTGGGCGTCACGATGTGGATGCCGCGCGCCAGCCACTCCTGATACCGGTCGGCCACCTCAGCGCTCGCGGTGCAGTCGATCACCACTGTGTGCGGCACGTAGTCTGCCTGCACATGATTGATGAATTTCTCCAGATTCAAAGCTTCGCCCGTCTCGGCCATGCGTTCGGTCCAGCGGCTCAAATCCACCGAGCTTTCCTCGAGCAGCATGCGCTTCGAACTGGCAATGCCCCGAACCCGCAAATCGAGGTTCAATTCCCTCAAGCGGTCGATTTGCGTTGCGATCTGCGCCAGCAGCACCCGGCCGACGGTGCCGGGGCCGATCAAGCCGATGGACAGCGTGTTGGGCGATAGATAAAAGGCAGCGTGCACCGCGCGCAGTGCGCGCGCCGCGCCCTTGCCGTCGACGACCACCGAAATATTGCGTTCGGAGGCACCCTGTGCAATCGCGCGCACGCTGATCGCGGCGTCGCCCAGCGAGTTGAATACCTTCGCGGCAACGCCGTGCGCGCCGGCCATGCCGTCGCCCACCACGGCCAGAATGCTCATCCCCAGCGCAATCTCCACGTGCTGAATCTGGCCGTCGCGCAACTCAGCGTCGAAGGCGCGGCGCACGGCCTCCTCGGCCCGCACGGCTTGTGCCTCGGGGATCGCAAAACAAATGGAGTGCTCGGAGCTGCCTTGCGAAATCAGAATGACGGAAATCCCGGCATCGCGCAGCGCTCCGAACAGGCGATGCGCCGTCCCGGGCACGCCGATCATGCCGGCGCCCTCCAGATTCACCAGGGCAACCGGATCAATGCTGGTGATGCCCTTGACGATCAGCGCCGAAACCGGATTTCCGCAAATCAGCGTGCCGCGCTTTTGCGGCGCAAAGGTATTGCGGATGAAAATGGGGATGTCGCGTGCTACCGCGGGAGCCATGGTCTGAGGATGAATGACCTTCGCGCCGAAATAGGCGAGCTCCATCGCCTCGTTATACGAGAGCTGATCGATGACCTGCGCGTTCGGCACGAGCCGCGGATCAGCCGACAACACGCCGTCGACATCGGTCCAGATGATGATTTCGATGGCATCCAGCAGCGCCCCGAAAATAGATCCGGAAAAATCACTGCCGTTGCGGCCCAGGGTGGTCTGCTTGCCCTTGGTCGTGGTGGCGACGAAACCCGTCACGATCAGACGGCCGGTGAAATTCGGCGGCACCAATCGCTGCAGGTTCTCCGCGCTCACAGTCCACTGCACCGCGGGTCCCAAGGAGCCCCATTCCACAATGATGACTTCGCGCGCATCGATCCACAGGATGTCGCCTTTGGTGCGGGCCCGCTCTCGAAGAAACGGCGCGAACAGCCGCGTGGACCAGATCTCGCCGAAGCCGGCGATCACATCGCGCATCGAATAGGTCGAAGAGCGAATCAGGCGCACCGTCTGCAGCATGCCGGCGATGTCGAGGCAATCCCGTTCGAACTGCGCCTTGTAGTTCTCGTATGCGGGCTTCGATATCAGCTCAGCCGCCAGGTCCAAATGACGAGCCTTCAATGCGCGAATGGCCGTACCAAATTCCTTGTGAGGTTGCTCCGCCAACGCAACCAATTCGAGCAGAGCGTCCGTGACGCCGCGGCAGGCCGATAGAACGATGGCTTCGCGCGGGTTTGATGAAGCTTCGATGATTTCGGCAACCCGCCGAAAGCACGCGGCATCCGCGACGCTGGAGCCTCCAAATTTATGTACCACCCACTTTTCCATTCTGCACACGCGCCCTGACAAACCTAAGGCGTATTTCGCGCTCCTAAGAAGAGGTATTGTTGAAATGCGGCGGTGAGCCGCTAGACAGCCCAGAACTGTAATCGTACTAAAGGGACGCTAGCAAGCGATTCCGCACGCGTTTTACGCCTTGCGCCGCCGGGAATTGCCGCCCGCGCGGCCCGACTTCGGCAGTCCGGTGTGCTGCGTGCGGAACGGGCGTCCTGCAGCTGCGCGGCTTCCGCCCACGGGTTGATACGCGGGAATCAAATGCTGCTTGCCGTTGCCAATCAGGTCCGCGCGCCCCATCCGCTTCAAGGCTTCGCGCAGCAGCGGCCAATTTTCCGGATCGTGATAGCGCAGAAACGCCTTGTGCAGTCGGCGCACTTTGATGCCCTTCGGTATCACGACCTCTTCACTGGTGCGGCTGATCTTCTTCAGCGGATTCTTGGAGGAGTGATACATCGCCGTTGCGGTCGCCATCGGCGAAGGTAGAAAGGCTTGCACTTGATCGGCACGAAAGCCGTTTTTCTTCAGCCACAGCGCGAGTTCGAGCATGTCCACATCCCGGGTTCCCGGGTGCGCGGCGATGAAGTACGGAATCAGGTACTGTTCCTTGCCCGCCTCTTTCGAATATTTGTCGAACAATTCCTTGAATCGGTAGTAGCTGCCGACGCCCGGCTTCATCATCTTGGACAGCGGACCCTCGCCGATGGCCTCGGGCGCAATCTTCAAATAGCCGCCCGTATGATGCGTTGCCAGTTCCTTGACGTACTCCGGCGATTCGATCGCAAGATCGTAGCGAACGCCCGAGGCGATCAACACTTTCTTGATGCCCGGGAGCGTCCGTGCGCGGCGATACAAATTGATGAGCGGCGCGTGATCGGTATTGAGATTCGGACAGATGCCGGGGAATACGCAAGAAGGCCGGCGGCACGCGGACTCTATGTCCGGGCTCTTGCAGTGCAGGCGATACATGTTCGCGGTGGGCCCGCCCAGATCGGAGATGACGCCGGTGAACCCCTTGACATCGTCGCGGATGGTCTCGATCTCGCGAATCACCGAGTCTTCTGAGCGGCTCTGGATGATGCGGCCCTCATGTTCCGTGATCGAACAGAAGGTACAGCCGCCGAAGCAGCCGCGCTGAATGGCCACCGAGAACCGAATCATGTGGTAGGCCGGAATTTTCGCGCCGCCGTACGAAGGATGCGGGCGGCGGGCGTAGGGCAACTCGTAAATGGCATCCATGTCCGCCGTGCTCAACGGAATGGGCGGCGGATTCAGCCACAGTTCCTGCGTTCCGTGCCGCTGCACCAGCGCCCGTGCGTTTCCGGGATTCGACTCCATGTGCAAAATGCGCGAGGCATGCGCGTATAGCACCGGATCCTGGCTGACCTGCTCGTAGGACGGCATGCGGATGACGCTGTGCTCGCGCTGTGAGTTAGGCACCTTGCGGTAGAATTTCACGACCTTCTCCGCCGGCGCGGGCGTACTCAGCGGCGTCGGTGTCGGCATCGGCATCTGCGTCGCCGTCGCCGTCGCCGTCTCCGTCAGCATCGCGGCGGATTGCGCCGGCTGTAACGCGAGCTTGCGCTCCGCTTCACTGGCATAAGGATCGACGGGC
>Ga0210402_10001141_pt1 | contig 27889 bp, 26 predicted proteins | sample IncBWC7MmetaG_FD_161055 | JGI IMG/M metagenome (GOLD analysis project Ga0210402, IMG submission 161055) | Forest soil microbial communities from Barre Woods Harvard Forest LTER site, Petersham, Massachusetts, United States - Inc-BW-C-7-M | ecosystem: Environmental > Terrestrial > Soil >... | reverse complement strand
GTCCTTCATGATGCTTTGTGCCTGGCTCATTCTCTGCCCTGGCGGCAGGGACGCATCAGTGCGGATCGCTTGGATCTTCTGCTGGCGCTCGGCGATGATGGGCAGGATTTGCGATTTCTGCTGGTCTGTGAGCGACAGCCGCTTGCCAAGCATCTCCACAACTTCACCAGGACTGTGTGCGGGGGCGGCCGGCAGCGCGCCAGGGGCCGGCGCCTGCGGCGGCGACTGAGCGTAACCCGAAGTTCCGGCTGCGCCGCCGAGCAGAATCAACATAGCAAATATCGGTTTCATGAGCCTTAGGATCCAGGCTGATTGGAATAGTTCAACGATTCCGTACCGCTCAGCACCAGGTTCGCATAGCGCGCCGCCGCGACCTGTTTGCCGCTCGGCGGCCCCGCCACGTTTGGGTATGCAGCGCCTTTGTAACCGCCGCCAAGTGCTCAAGGCTTGCGGTGGACCGGTGGATTTGAGGTATTGGGATTACCTTTGCACTTTTGTCTGCTTATGGCAAGAATAAACCACGCGGTCGACATCATATCGAGGTTGCGGCCGAAACTTAAGTCACGCCAGGCGCTGCAACTAAATGAATTGGGAATTCTCCCCCGACATACTCGCTTACTACCGACGGGCGCCCGAGCACCAGCGCCTCCAGACCGGAGCCTCGCAACTGGAATTTGCGCGAACCAAGGAAATTATCAGTCGCCGGATCAAGGCTGCGCCGGCGGTGGTCATCGATGTGGGCGGCGGTCCCGGCGCCTACGCAGCCTGGCTTGCGGAACTAGGACATGAGGTTCACTTGGTGGACCCAGTCCCGGAGTTGGTCGCTCGTGCACGTTCGTTGCGCAATGTTCGTGGCCGGCAAATCGAAAGTTGCACGCAAGGGGACGCCCGCGCATTGAGCCAAGCCGACCAGTCAGCTGACGTCGCGCTTCTTCTAGGACCGCTTTATCACCTCATCGACGCCGGAGAGCGCCAACGGGCGCTCAAAGAGGCGTATCGGGTTCTGACCCCTGGAGGGCTGCTGTTCGCCGCCGCGATCTCGCGCTTTGCGTCCGTTCTTGACGGGTTGCACCGCGATCTGTTCGCGGATCCCGAGTTCGGGCGAATCGTACAGCGCGACCTCGACGCAGGTGTCCACGAAAACAGCGCCGAGAAATTGGATTACTTCACGACCGCGTATTTCCACAGGCCTGAAGAACTGCATTCAGAAGTGACGGCCGCAGGATTCTCGATGGTGTCGGTTGTCGGCATCGAAGGACCCGGCTGGCTGGTTGCAGACTTTGACGCAAGATGGCGCGATGCGCGGCGCCGCGAGGATCTGCTGCGTAGCGCTCGGGTACTGGAGGCGGAGCCCTCAATTCGCGCAATGAGCGCACATCTGCTTGCAATCGGGCGTCGTAACGGGGATTAGCGCGCCTGCAACTTTTGGCGTGTCGCGGTGTTTTGTCGGTACCCGCAAACGTTAGGAGCAAAAAGATGCGCAATATAACTGCTGCTCTGATAGTCGCGATGCCGCTCGCCGTGCTGCCGTGCGTTGCGAGCGCCAAGGGATGTTTGAAAGGCGCGGCGGTTGGTGGGGTGGTGGGGCACGTGGCCGGCCATCATGCCGTCGTGGGAGCGGCTGCAGGATGCGTCATCGAGCACCACCGCGAGAAGATGAAGGACAAGGCGGCCAAACAGGAAACCGCGTCTCAGGACGGTGCCGCCGGCGCCGCCAACACAGCCCCCAACCGGTGATTCGTCTGCTCGCGCCTTAGCCGGCCATCAGCGGCGCTCCGCGGCCGGCCGGCGCAGGCTGTCGAACATCGAGAACACCCACGGCCGCGCGGCCAATAGGAAGCCCATGCTGCGTTTCTCGCGAGCGGGCAGCGAGCGGTCCAGTTCGGCCAGGTCGCGAAATTCGGTGGCCAGGCGTTCCAGCTTGCGCAGCAGCACCTGGCACGATGCGTCCGACATCTCGGCGGAGCGAAAATGCATTGCCTCGAATGGCGCGCTGAAGGTCGATTGCAGATATTCCTGGCGGACCTTGTCCTCGTAGAGGCGCCACATCGGCCCATCGTGTCTCCAGGTGATCGATGAGCTGGTGCGGGCCCGGGCGCGCATCTTTGCGCGCAGCTCGACCAACCCGAAGGAATGTAACTTAACCATCCAGCGCCGCACCTTGATTTCCTCCACGCCGAGTTCCTTGCAAATTTCCTGACCGGTGCGGCCATTGGCAATCAAGTAATAGCAGGCAAGAAGATTCGGATCGGCCGCGAGCGCCTCTTCCTGTTCCAAGGTGACGGATTCGGTTGCGTCTGCCGTCTGTTCTCCGGAGAGCCGCGCAATCTCCTGGATGCTGACATCCAGCGCCTGACAAATCTGCTCCAGGCGCGCAAGACTCAATGACGACTGCGAGAAAATTCGCTTGATCGACACCTCGCTCAAGTTTATCCGCGCCGCCAACTCCTTATAGGTAATCGCCCGCGCTTTCATCATGCGCTTCAGGCCCACGATGATGCGGGCCGCTTCGCCTGCGATCGCTACTTTCATCCCGTACTCCCGGTCAGCTTTGGTATCCCATTATGATACGTTGTCATTTGGTATAGAGATATGTTCGGCGCCTGCCTCGAGCATTTGCGGCAAATGACCACTTCTCAACCTCGCCGCTTCAATTGATCGAGCTTCAGTGTCGATTTTTTCCGGCACAGCCGCAATACCTCGCGTGCGTGTATCACTCCGCGAGACCCCCGGTATCACTTAGTTATACGAAGCCAGCTGCTGTTTTTGCGGGTTGCAGCGGCCGCTACGGTGCGACTGACGGTTCACAAAACTAGGGAGATATCATCGTGAAGAATTATTTGCCGATTGCCGCACTGATGCTGACAACGACGCTCGTCGCCTGCGGCACGACGAGCAACATAAAGCCGAGCTCAAATTCGGAGGCCATTGGATCTGCAGCGCAGAAAACTGGCAAGGCGATCGATTTATCCGCCTATGACAAGGTCGTCGTGCTCGATTTTGTGGACGGCACCGACAAGAGCAAGCTCAAGCCGGACAAGGTGCGCTCGCAGTCGGACGCCATGGCCACTGCCGTGCGATCCTTTCCGGATCTGATCGCAAGTAAGGTGCGCGGCACCGGAGCCTTTCAGGAGGTGGTGCGCGGCCCAAGCCCGGGCAACGCGCTGGCGATCTCCGGCACCATCACGCGCCTCACCGAGGGGAACGCGGCTCTGCGCCTGTGGATTGGTATGGGCGCGGGGAGTTCCTACTTCGATGCAACGACCGACCTGTCGGACGGCGAATCCGGGGAAAGCCTCGGGCAACTGATCACCGACAAGAACAGCTGGGCGCTGGGCGGTGCGCTGGCATCGGCGCAAACAGTTCAGAGCTTCATGGAGGGAGCCGCCGAGAAAATTGCCGCGCAGCTTCGGGACAGCAAGAAAGGTCCGCCCGTCGCCAAGGCGCACTGAGTGGAGGCGAATGCGAACGCCCGTGACGACGGGCGGCGTTCTGTTACCTTAGCCACCACCCGCAGGGGCTTCTATCGAGTCGCGAGGTGGCAATGAGGACGCGAACGAAAATCGTGATCGCGGCGTTGGCGTTGGCGGCGGCGGTGCTCATCATCGCTGCCGCCGTCGCCACGAGCTGGGCACCTGACCAGCCCGTGTCAGCGCTCGCTGCGCGCTGGGCGCCGCCGCCGTCCAAGTTCGTGCAAATCGCGGGAATGAACGTGCATCTGCGCGACGAGGGGCCCGCCGACGATCCCGTACCCATCATTCTGATCCACGGCACTTCGGCAAGCCTGCATACCTGGGAAGGCTGGGCCAGCGTATTGCGCACCCACCATCGCGTCGTCTCTTTCGACCTGCCGGGGTTTGGACTTACCGGACCGGCGCCCTCCGGCGACTACAGCGCGGCGGCCAACGTCCGCTTCATGCGCGCGCTGCTGGACCGGCTGGACATACAGCACTGCGTGCTCGCCGGCAATTCACTCGGCGGCAATATCGCCTTGGAAACCGCCTACGCCTTTCCGGAACGGGTGGACAAGCTGGTGCTGGTCGACTCGGGCGGCTACCCGGCGGTATCGACATCGGTTCCCATCGGCTTTCGCGTCGCGCGCATACCGGTGCTCAATCGCCTGATGCAATCCATGCTGCCCCGCGGCCTCATCGAATCGAGCTTGCGCAATGTGTATGGCGACCCGGCCAAAGTAACGCCGGCGCTCGTCGACCGCTATTTCGACATGACGCTGCGCGAGGGAAACCGCAGCGCGCTCCTGCAGCGCTTCGGGCAAACCGACTTCGGGAGCCACTCCAGCCGGATCGCCTCCCTCAAGCTGCCGACACTCATCATTTGGGGAGGCCGCGACCACTTGATCCCGCCGGAAAACGCCGAACACTTCCATCGCGATATCGCCGGCAGCAGCCTGGTGGTATTCGGCGATCTCGGGCACGTGCCGCAGGAAGAAGACCCGGCGCGCACCGTAGCCGCAGTGGAATCGTTTCTCGACACGGCAGGCAAGTGATGGGCGTGATCGCGCTGTTCTTACGGGCCGGCATGGGATGCAGCCGGCTGCGCTTCCCCCGCATTCGCGGGTTTCGCTACCTGCGTCGCCGCGAACGATTCAAACCTAAGACTGATCACAGATCCTGATTCCTGATGGGGGACGCAGGTGGTACGGCTGTCGATGTTGCGCGTGGCGAACATCGGCAGCAACAGCGAACGAAACTGCTCGATGAGCTCACAGTCGCCGGTACCAAGTTCCCGCGGCGAGCGCACGGCGAATCTGACGGCGCGCCAGGTGCCGTTTACGGGAGTGCCGTTGGCGCTCGAATCTCCGCCCGCCGGCATCAAGGTATAAAAGGTCAGATTCGCCTGCGCAAACTTGTCCGGCACACCCCAGCCCCTCGAGCAGACGCCTGCTCGGGACTTCGAATCCGAACGCGCTCCGGCAGCGAGCAGCAATACTTTGAGTTTACCGGCAAGCCCATCGCAGGAGTAAGTGGTCGTAAATCCCATGAATTGAAAGGTATAGACATGCTTCTGCCAGACGCCCGGATCCGCTGATGCCGGCGCGCCATCCGCGAACGAGACATTCCAAGGAGCAGCGCACAACAGCGCCGTACTGCCGATGATGAGCTTCCGAAGCGACTTCATGTTCATCCTTCCCGGGCACGCGGCCAAACGCATAGCGCGGTCATTCGTGATCGACGATGGCCGAACTTTCACCGATCGATATTATAAAACTCCGGCCAGTGCTGCGTCATGCGGCGCGGCGATGACCGCGCTTCGGACGCGCGGCCTGCTGGTCAACCGGCGCGATTCTCCGCGAAGCCCAGGGTATCGAAGCGCTTGGCCTCGGCATCGCCCAACTTTTTCTGCGCGCGAATCTCGTTCACCAGCTCGAGCGCAGTCTTCGAACTGGGTGGCAGCTCGGCATCGCAGGCATTGAGCGGTGTGATGCGCTCGCCCCAGCGAATCAAATGCGCGGATAAGGTCAGACCACCGCCGAACGCAGGCATCAGCACCAGGCTGCCGGGCGGCACGCGGCCTTCCTCCACCGCCTCCACCAGCGCGACCGGCGCCGTGGCCGCGCTCATATTGCCGTACTTCTGCACGGTCAGGAACAGCTTCTCCGGTCCCGCTCCCGCGCGTTTTGCAACCGCGTCGATGATGCGCAGATTTGCTTGATGCGGCACGACCAACGCGATGTCATCCATCGTGACGCCGGCGCGGCGCATCACGTCGAGGCTGGCCTCGCTCATGCCCTGCACGGCCTTGCGAAAGATTTCCTGACCGTCAAAATCCCACCGGGTTTGGCCGAACTGCACGCCCAGGTTGGCGTACATCGTCCCCATGCCGCGCACGCGCAGAATCTGGCGCGCGTCGGCGTAACATTGCAGCTTCTCGGCGATGACACCGGTCTCGTGCTCCGAGGCTTGCAGCATGACGGCCGCTGCGCCGTCGCCGAACAGCACTGCGACATTGCGATTGTCCCAGTCCATGTACTGGGAGATCAGTTCGACGCCGATCACCAGTGCATTCTTGACGACGCCGCTTTTTATCATCGACGATCCGATCGTCAGTCCGTACATGAAGCTGGTGCACGCGGTATTGACGTCGAACGACGCCGCGTGAGTCGCATGGATGCGCTGCTGCACGCCGGAGGCGCTGTTGGGAACCGTCTCGTCGTTGCTGCAGCTGCCGTAGATCACAAGCTCGACGTCCTCGCCGCGCATGCCGGCGCAGGCGAGGGCGCGGCGCGAGGCGGTGATGGCAAGTTCGATGCCCGGCACGTGAGAGATGCGCCTCTCCTTCATGCCGGTTCGCGACGTTATCCACTGATCGTCCGTGGGCAGGAATGTCGCCAGGTCCTGGTTCGTGAGGATGGACGGTGGCAGGCACTTGCCCCAGCCGACAATTGCAGCATGAGTCACAGGAACTCCCCACGGGCTATATCGTTGTGGCGGGCATTGTCGCCGATATGGGCGCCGCGCGCACGCCTGGCCGTTCAGCCTCGGTTGTGCCGCGCCCGCCGATCTCATCGGCGAGTTGCGAGGGCGCTAGCGGCGCAGCTTAACTTTGCGCCGCGGCAACGGCGCCATCCGTGCTGGGCAAACGAAGCTTGGCCTCGCTGCGCGCCAGCAGTGGGCGATCGTCCTTCTGCCAAGGGTGAAAGCCGGGGCGAAAAAATGCCAGCCAAGCCGGAAATATCTGGCGCAACAGCCCGGGATAAATCAAAAGATACCAGAAGGTCCGCAGCCAGGTGGTTGGCTTGTTGATGCCGTCCTGGTCGAAAAAGTGAGCCATGTTGCGTACGCGCGCTCTTAGAAATTGATTGGTGGACTGCAGCATCACCAGGCTGCGGAATTTCCAGCGTTTGAACGACGATATGCTCTTCGTGGCCGCCAAGAAGGCGTCGAAGGCGACGGCCTTGTGCTCGATCTCCTCGATGGCATGCCATTTCCACAGCCGTGCGGCATCGGCGGACGCGCTCTTGAAATGGCGATCGCTCTTCAGCGCCGCGTGCGCGATGATGGCGGTGAAGTGCTCCAGCGCCACGGTGGTGGCGAGGTTGACCACCGGCGGAAATTCCCTGGCCTTTGCCAACTGCTCCGCCAGATTGGCTTCGATGGAATCGACCTCGTAGCCCGCCTCACGAACCTGTTTATTGAAGTGAATGTGTTCGCGGCTGTGCGCGGCCTCCTGCTTGATGAACGCGTCGATCTGCGTTTGCTGCTCCGCGGGCGCGGCATCGCGAAAGTGCCGCACGCTATCGATGAAGAATGCCTCGCCCAGCGGGAAAGCCACCGACATGCCGTTATAAAACGCGGTCGCGATTGGATCGCCGCCATTCCACCAGCGCATCATCGCCTGGCCGCGGCCGATCATGAGGTTACGCGGATGGATGACGAGATCGGCAGGTGTGTAAGACGCGTGTTCCATGGAATGGGGCTCCTGTGGGAGCCTCGCACACTACCCATTATTTATGTGCCCGTCAATATATTATTGATGGATGCATAAATTGTTAATTGCGCAGCGCCGCGAGCGCCTCCGCGAAATGCCGGCGCCGCACCGCCGCCGGCGCGCCCAACACCTCTCCCAGCAAGGGGCCCACCGACGATTCCGCATAGGCGGCAAACGACACTATGAGGGCCAGCCTTGCGATCCGCCGTGCCTCGGTCTTCGAGCGACCGCGAGACCGGCCTGCGATGAATTCCGTCAGCAGCTTGTTGACCGGCTTCAAGCGCGAAGTCTCGCCCGAACGCACCAGCCATCCCAATACGCGGCCCAATCCATGGCGATCAAATAGATCGAAGACGCGATCCACAAGGGCGCGATATTCGAATTCATTGTGGTCCATTTCCCGGCCGAACGTCTGCAGGCCGGCCAGCAATTCCCGCACCAGATCCTCCGCGATCGCAGCGTGCAGGCCGGCGGCCGATCCGAAGTGGTGGCTGAGATTGGGGTAGGTCACACCCGCCGCATCCGCGACCGCGCGCATGGTGAGCGCATGTTCGGGACCCGCGACGATCAGCCGCCGCGCCGCGGCCAGCGCTTGCGCCCGCATATCGGAGGCAGCGCGCCGGATGCGACGAGGGTTGCTGTTGTTGCTTGGTCCTGGGGTCACGAGTTTATAGTCTGCGCGATGCGCAGTTGCCCAGCAACTTGCGCTCGGAAATCGTAGTACGATTAACCCATGTCCGCGGATCGAAAATACGACATTACGCTGTATGGCGCCTCGGGATTCACGGGCAAGCAGACGGTGGAGTACTGCAGGCAGTTTGCCCCTCCGGGATTGCGCTGGGCCATCGCCGGGCGCAACCGATCGAAGCTTGAAGCGGTCAATGGCGCCGCGGTGGACGTTCTGGTTGCGGATTCTGAGGATGACGATGCGCTCAACCGTCTGGCGGCGCAGAGCCGGGTCGTGGCGAGCACGGCCGGGCCGTTCAGTCTCTACGGCTCCAAGCTGGTCGCGGCCTGCGTGCGCAATCGCACTCATTATTGCGACATCACCGGGGAAACGCCCTGGATCCGCGGACTGATCGATCGCCATCATCAACAAGCCGCCGCCGATGGCACGCGAATCGTGCCCTGCTGCGGTTTTGATTCGATTCCATCGGATTACGGCGCCTGGCTCATCTCGCGCCACATCCGCGAGACTTTGCACACCGAGTGCACGCAGGTTGCGGCGTATTTCCGGATGGACGGGGGCGGGGGCTTCAACGGCGGCACGGTGGCCTCATTCTTTCACATGGCCGAGACCGGTCAGATGGCCCTGGTGCGCGATCCGTTCCTGCTGGATCCGGATCCGGCGGCGCATACGGCGGAACAGCGCGCGCGCAATGCCGACCCCACCGGAGTCCGCTACGATGAGTATCTGCGGGCCTGGGTCACCGCCTTTCTGATGGGATCGATCAACACGCGCGTGGTGCGCCGGACCCAGGCTTTGCAGGGAACGCGCTTCGATTATCAGGAGTATGCGCAGTTCCGCCGATCCAAAACGGCGCGCATGGTCATGATTGCAAGCAAACTCTTCGAGCTGATTTCAGGATCTGGAGTCGGCCGCCGGCTCGTAAACCCTCTGCTGCCCAAGCCCGGCGAAGGTCCCTCGGAGAAGGCGATGAATGAAGGTTCCTTCCAATGCGAATTTGTCGGTACCGCGAAGAGCGGCGTGCGCGTTCGTGGAATCCTCAAGGGGCAGGGCGATCCCGGAAACCGGATCACCGTCAAATGCCTGTGTGAGTCCGCCTTCGTCCTGGCACTGGCGGGCGGCGCAACGGCCGCGCCCAAGCCGGGGTCGGGCGGGGTTCTCACGCCCGTGACCGGTTTGGGCGATGCACTGACCGCGCGATTGAGCCAGGCCGGGATCCAATTTCAGATCGTCGGCTCCTAGCGCCATCACTCAGCGTCCATCCGCATTGACAAAGGCTCGATCATGATCGAACAGCACATCGACATCGAAACGCAGGACGGGCTCATGAATACGTTCATCGTCCATCCGGAAGAAGGTGCGCCGTTTCCAGTGGTGTTTTTCTACATGGATGCACCCGGTAAACGCGAAGAATTGCACGACATGGCGCGCCGCATCGCAAGTGTCGGCTACTACGTCGTGCTGCCAAATCTGTACTACCGCAAGACTCGCGAATTCACCATGGTCCGCGACGAAGAAGGCATGAAAAGAATGTTTGAAATGATGCGGCACCTTGAGGTCGAGCTCGTGATGCGCGATACCCGGGCCATGCTCAAGTTCGTCGATCGGCAGCCGGCCGCAAAAGCGGCCGCATTGGGCGGGGTGGGCTACTGCATGAGCGGGCCTTTCATATTGGCGGCATGCGCGCACTTCCCGGAGCGCTTCAAGTGCGGCGCATCCATCTACGGCGCCGGCCTGGTGAGCAAATCCGCGGATTCGCCGCATCTGTTGGCCGACCGGGTCAGCGCCGAAATGTACTTCGCATGCGCGGAAACTGACCGCTACGCGCCCAAAGAAGTCATCGACGCCATGCAGGCGCACTTCGATACCACCACGCTCAATTATCGGTTGGAGTGGTATCCCGGCGCGGAGCACGGATTTGCATTTCCGCTGCGCGCCGGCGTTTATCACAAGCCAAGCGCCGAGCGGCATTGGGAACGCTTGTTCGCCCTGTTCTCGCGCAATCTTCACTAAGTCAGGTGTAGCCTGCGGTCTGTGTTGACGCGAACCAAACGATTTGCTTTGATGCCTTAAGGCTCAAGGTTCCGGCCGCAGGGGAGTGCAGAGGCGCCGCGAGCGTGTTAGTGCGCCGGGTCCGGCTATCGCAATTCAACAACTATGACCGCTGACACCCAAGGACCGTATCACATCGCGCGATTTGCGCAGGAACGCCCAAGCCGCCCGGCCGTCATCACCGGCGCCACGGGAGCTACGCTGACTTATGGGGATCTCGATCTGCGCTCCCGCAAGCTCGCTCGATACCTGAGCTCCCGGGGCATGGCGAAAGGCGATCACATCGCCATCATGATGGAGAATTGCGCCGACTATTTCATTGTGTGCTGGGCCGCGCAGCGCCTGGGCCTCATCTACACGCCCATCAACTGGCATCTGGCGGCGAAGGAATCGGCGTACATCATCGAGAACTGCGGGGCCAAGGCGCTCATCGTGTCGGAGAACACTCGGGCGGTTGCACAATCGATCGCGGAAACCCTGCACGGGGTTGCTGTTTCGCTTACCACGGGCGCCCCGTTTGGGCGATTCGAGAACATCAATCGTATCGTCGCAGGCGCTGCGGACGGGCCCGATGTTGGCCAGTACGAAGGCAATATCATGTTCTATTCGTCGGGTACCACGGGGCGGCCGAAGGGCATCTCGCACAAGCTCGACGAAGTTCCCTGGGGACAACTTACCCCGCTTGCCGCATACATGCGATACGCGTACGGAATGGGGCCAGAAACGGTGTACCTCGTACCCGCGCCGCTGTATCACGCGGCGGCCCTGGGGTGGACCATGCTGGTGCTGCGGGTCGGCGGCACTGTCGTGGTCATGGAGAAATTCGATGCGCTCGAGGCGCTGCGCCTGGTGGAGGCGCACCGGGTGACACACGCGCAATTCGTGCCCACCATGTTCGTGCGCATGCTGCGCTTGGCGGATCACGAAAGGCGAAAATACGATCTTTCGAGTCTGAAGCTGGTCATCCACGCGGCGGCGCCGTGCGCACCGCAGGTCAAGAAACAGATGATCGAGTGGTTCGGTCCCATCGTCCACGAGTACTACGCCGGCAGCGAGGGCAACGGTCTCACCGCCGTCGACTCGGCAACGTGGTCCGCGCATCCGGGTACGGTCGGCAAAGCTGTCGTGGGTCAGATTTACATTGTGGACGAAGACGGCAAAGTGCTGGCGGCGGGCAAGGACGGCATCGTCTATTTCAGCGGCGGCACGGATTTCGAGTATTACAAGGACCCGGAAAAGACGGCCTCTGTTCACCATGCGGCCGGCTGGACCACGCTGGGCGACATCGGGCACCTTGACGAGGAGGGATTTCTCTACCTGTCGGACCGGCGCACCGATCTCATTTTATCCGGCGGCGTAAATATCTACCCCAAGGAAATCGAGGATGCGTTGATCCAGCATCCGGCGGTGCAGGACGTCGCCGTGATCGGCGTACCCAACGAGGAATTCGGGCAAGAGGTCAAGGCAGTGGTCGAATTGCATCCGGGCATTACCGGCAGCGGCGAATTGGCCGCCGAGATGATCGCGTTCTGCCACTCACTGATTGCCGCCTTCAAATGCCCGAAGAGCGTCGATTTCGCGACATTGCCACGGCTGCCGAACGGTAAAATGCTGAAACGCGAGATCAGAGAGCGCTATCTGCATCGCCCTACAGCGAACGCGCGATCAACACCTTCATGATCTCATTCGACCCACCATAGATACGCGAAATGCGGGCGTTGCGGAACATGTGCGCGATCGGGTAGTCGTTGATATAGCCGTAGCCGCCGTGCAGCTGTAGACACTCATCGATGATTTTCCACTCGGTGTCGGTCACCCAATATTTCGCGATCGCCGAGGTGGTGTTGTCGAGTTTGCCCAGCAGAACCTTCTCGATGCAGTCATTGACGTACACCTTGGCCACCGTGGCCTGAGCCTTGCATTCGGCGAGCTTGAATTGGGTGTTCTGGAAATCCATGATGCGCTGGCCGAAGGCCTTGCGATCCTTCACGTATTGGATGGTGGTCTCGAGCGCAAGCTCCATGGTCACGACTCCGCTGATTGCCAGCAGCAAGCGTTCGCGCGGCAGTTCCGCCATCAATTGGTAAAACCCCTTGCCTTCCTGCATGCCGAGCAGGTTCTGCTGCGGCACCCACACGTCGTTGAAGAACAGTTCCGAGGTGTCTTGCGCTTCCAGGCCGATCTTGTCGAGCTTTTTGCCGCGTTCGAATCCCTTGAGGCCTTCGGTTTCCAACACCAGCAGGGACACGCCTTTGTGTCCCGCCGTGGGATCGGTTTTTGCGACGACGACGATGAGGTCCGCGGTTTGTCCATTCGAGATGAACGTCTTGCTGCCGTTGATGCGATAGCCGTCGCCGTCGCGGATCGCGGTCGTGCGGATCGATTGCAGGTCCGATCCCGCCCCCGGCTCGCTCATCGCAATGGCGGCGACGCGTTCGCCATTCGCGAGCTTCGGCAGCCAGCGGCGCTTTTGCTCTTCGGTGCCGTGCGTCTGAATGTAGGGCGTCACAATCACATTGTGCAAACTGATTGCGAAGCCGTCGACGCCTTTGCGAATCGTCTGCTCGACGAGCACGATGTCGTGCCGAAAATCGCCACCCAAGCCGCCATATTCGGCCGGTACGCTGACGCCGAGAAGTCCCGCCTGCCCGGCTTGACGCCAGAACTCGCGTTCCACCTGTCCCGCCTTGCGCCAGCGGGCGACGCGCTCCGGCGGCGCCTCACGTTCGAAGAATCGAGCCGCGGAGTCGGCGAACATCTGAATGTCGGGATCGTTCATGAACGCGGGTTGGGGAACATCGAGAACGGACATTTATGATTCCTTATGCCTTCGCCCAAGCAGTGTACGTGAGAAGTGCGGTTACCAGCGCTATTGCGCCTTGGCAAAGCCCTCGGCCGCCAGCCAATTGAAGTAATCCTCGAGCCAATGATCGGAACTCTTGCCCTGTTTCTTGGTGCCGAACCCGTGTCCGCCCTTGTCGTAGATATGCAGCTCAGCGGATTTGCCGGCGGCCCGCCACGCATCGAAGATCGGAGTCGCGGCGTAGGCCAGCAATGGATCATCGGCAGCAACCAAGATGAATGCCGGCGGTGCATCGGGCGGAACATTGCGCTTGGGCATGGCTCCGTAGATGACGCCGACGAAATTCGGGCGCGACGCCGTGTTGTAGGCGGTGGCGACGTTCATGGCTGTGATGCCGCCTGCGGAAAAACCCATGAAACCAATGCGCTGTGCATCGATGCCGAAGGTATTGGCATGGCTGCGCACCCATTCAATTGCGGCGAGACCGTCCGCCTCCGCCATGGCAACCGCTGGCGAAGACAAGGTGCTGAAAGTCTGCTTCGAGTCTATGTTGCTGAACCGCGCCGCAATGACGTTCCAATAGCCGTCGATGTCGGCGGGCGTGTCATCGAGCCGGTACATGAGCACAAAGCACGCAATCCCACGCGCAGCCAGGAACTGAGCCACCTCCAAGCCTTCGGTATCCATGGAGAGATTCAGAAATCCGCCGCCCGGGGCGATGATGAGCGCCGAACCGTTTGCGCTGCCCGGCTGCGGCATCACCGGGATCAGCGCCGGCTGGGTGACGTCGCGCACGGTGCGCCAGCGGCCGTCGGTTTCCCAAATTACCGAGCCGGGTGATCCACCGCCCGAGAGCGCGATGGTTTTCAGGTCCGCTGGTGCGGCAATCTTTTGCGGCGGATGGGCTTTGAAGAAGCCTTCGTACGCCTTCAGTCCCGGGCTCTGCGCTCGCGCGGCGAGAGCGGTGAGCAGTGAAAGGATCAAAAAGATTATCGACGCTGGATGCTTCATGAATTGGCCTTGAAATTCGAAAACACTCTCATTCTAGCGCTGCGCGCCCAATTCAGCGCAAGGTCCACCGCCTGCCTCAACTCAATTGGACGCGGACCGCAAGGATTGTGACAATCGGCCGGATGCGGCAGGAATCCCGGTACGACGAATCAGCGGCGCGCCGCGCGGCGCTCCCGGATCCCTTTTACTATCTGAACAATTTTCAGACGGTTTTATCGTCGATAGAAGGACGCTACCCGCAACTTTTGTCCCTGGAGGAGCGGCAATTCATGGACCGCTTCCATGCGCTGCCGCGCGCATCTCGAGCATTGCTGGTTCGATTGGTTACGCGCAACGGCACGATGTTTCGCCGCAGTCGATTGAACTACGCGGAAATCGGCGATACGGCCGCGGCGGCAGCGCCGCTGGTGCAGCTGGGCTGGGTCGACGAGGCTCCCGATCTCGATGTGGAACAGTTGCAAGGACTGCTTACGAAAGCAGAAGTGCTCGATAATTTTCCGATTGTACGGCCGCACCGCGCCCGCAAAAAGCCCGAGCTCGTCGCCGTCCTGCGCGCCCAAAGTCCCGGTTCGCAGCCGTTTCAGGCGTGGTGCAAACAAACGACTGATCGGGTTTATCAGCTGATCGTCGCGGCGCTGTGCGAGCGGTTTCGGCTGATGTTCTTCGGCAATTTTCACCAGGACTGGAGCGAATTCGTACTCGCCGATCTCGGCGTCCTTGCCTATGAAAAAGTTCCTGCGGCGCTTCAGTCGCCGGCATTTTGCAGCCGCGCTCATGTGGATGCATTCGAACAGCTCTATAGTTGCAGACAACAGCTCGATGGCGGATTCGACTTGGCAGCGGTCGCGGAGCGAGTGCCTGCGCCGGTCCATGATTGCGACTGGCTGGAGGACCGGCGGCAAAAGTTGCTGTATCAGATCGCCAGGGGCCATGAAAAATCGGGGGATCCAAGCTCCGCGCTGGCGGTTCTGGCGGGTTGTTCACATCACGGGGCGCGCATGCGCAGAATCAGGCTGCACGAACGCGACCACGCCTGGACGATGGCGCGGGACCTTTGTCTTGAGGCGTTGCAGAAGCCGGAGAATGCGGCGGAGCGCCAGCAGTTGAATCGCGTATTGCCGCGTTTGAATCGCAAGCTCGGTATCGGCAAAGCGACGTCGTTCGAGCCGTGCCGCGTGCCGAGCTTTGAACTGCTGGTGGCGGCGCCCGCAGGATTGCGCGGTGGAGCAGCGCGCGCGCGACCGTCTGGCGCAGGACGCCGAAGGCAGCGCGGTTCACTATGTCGAGAACGGGCTGGTCAACGCGCTGTTTGGGCTGCTGTGTTGGAAGGCGATTTTCGCCCCGATCGCGGGTGCGTTCTTTCACGATTTTCAATACGGGCCCGCTGATCTCGCGAGCGGCCGATTCTATCGACGCCGATGCCGTGAATTTGCCGAGTGCTTTGCGGAGTTGGAATCCGATCGATATAAAGCGACCATTCGCCGATACTTTGCAGAGAAAGCCGGCATCCAATGTGCATTTGTCGATTGGCGGTTGTTGAACAAGAGTCTGTTGGAACGGGCGCTGGCTTGCATCCCGCCCGCGCATCTTAGGCTTTGGTTCGAATGGATCGTGAGCGACGTGCAGGGAAACCGCGCGGGATTTCCCGATCTGGTGCAATTTTGGCCGCAGGAGCGGCGCTATCGAATGATCGAGGTCAAGGGCCCGGGTGATCGATTGCAGGATAATCAGCGCCGACTGCTCGAATACTGTCTCACACATCAGATGCCCGTCGCGGTGTGCAAGGTGCGCTGGTCCGATTCATGAAGCGCAACCCGCAAGCGCGGGTAGAATGACGCCCTGATCCACCCAGAGCCGTTTACCGATGCGAATCTTCCAGCGCTCCGATTTGTCGAGTATTTCCGCTTTGCGGGCGGCTGCCGCAACGCTTGCGCCCGGAGTCATATCGACCTTCATTGTTGCGCTGGCTGCAACCTACCTTTCGGATCACTATCACGCACCGCCCATCATTTTTGCGCTGCTGCTCGGCATGGCATTGAACGCCTTGTCTGCCGAGGCTCGCTACTTGCCCGGCATCAATGTTTCCGCACGGGCCTTGCTGCGAATCAGCGTCGCATTGCTCGGATTGCGCATTACGTTCGGCCAGATCAGCAGCCTCGGTTGGTCGACTGTGGCGATGGTCGTGGCCAGCGTGCCGCTCACGATCTGCATCGGTTGGCTGCTGGCAAAGATCTTAAAGATAGACGGCCGGTTCGGAGTGCTGTCCGGCGGTGCGGTCGGCATTTGCGGGGCCTCCGCCGCCATGGCGATCGCGGTAGCGTGGCCCCGCAAGGATTCAGAGCGCGATACCGTAATGGTGATCGCCTGCATAACGACTTACAGCACGATTGCGATGCTGCTGTATCCCGCTCTGCTGGCGCATCTGGATTTGGATCCGCTGCAGACCGGCCGCTTTCTCGGCGGGTCGATTCACGATGTCGCGCAGGTGGTGGCTGCCGGATATGCTTCCTCGCCGCAGGCGGGCGATACCGCGACCATCGTCAAGCTGATGCGGGTGGCCATGCTGTTGCCGGTGGTGCTGATCATCACGCTGGCGGCAGCCAGGGGTTCCCGAGGCAACGAACCACACGCCAACAAGGTGGCGTTGCTGCCGGGCTTTCTCGTTGTTTTCGTGATACTTGCCGCTCTGAACGGTTTTGATCTGGTTTCCAAACCCATCGCTGCCGCCTTCACTGAATTGTCGAAGTGGCTGCTGGTGATCTCGGTCGCCGCGCTGGGCATGAAAACCTCGTTGCGGGAAATGATGGCAGTCGGGTCCACCGCGCTCGCACTCATCGCCGCGGAAACCATATTCCTCGGCCTTCTGGTGCTCGGCTGGATTCTGGTGAGCGGCCCTCGCTAGCGCGGCGGTACTCGCATTCCTGCGCGGATCGCATCCTGCGCGGATCTGACTCGTTAGATTTGCCCGAGATCCGCGATGAACGCGCGGCCCGCGCGGCCATTCTTGAGCTCCACTCCCTCGGCGCGCAGCCGTTTTGCCTGTTCTCGATAGGGCAGGGAGGTGGTGGGGAACACGATACGGCCCCCGGCGCCGACCACGCGATGCCACGGTAGGTTGATCTTTTTCGGGGCAATCTTGAGTGCGAAACCGGCCAGCCGTGCGCGGCCGGGCAGGCCGGCGGCGCGCGCAACCGCTCCATAGGTTAAGACCCGCCCGCGCGGAATGGCGCAAACGACATCCCAGATCGCTTGGATCGATGGATTGCCATCGACTGATCCGCCCCGCCGCGGCCTCGAACTCCTATTTTCGAGCGGCAGAAAGAGTTCAGCGAATGATTTCCTCGGACGCGCCATGTCCGCATTATAGGCATCGTCCCCGAGAGGCGCGCGACCAGTGGTATGAGTGACATTCGATTGCGCGCGGAGAATTTTGAAGTCCGAAAGCGGCGAGAACGCGCAGCGGGGTTGCTGTACATTGCGCAGCGCCTGCACCTCTAAGACCCGCGATTGCGCGTCGAGACTCCCGATGTCAAACACAAACGATTACGTACTGGGAACCCACAACGCTGAGATTTCCCGCCTCGGCTTGCAGCACCGAGTGTGGCGCCCGCACATGCTGGATGCGTGGCAGCGTGCGGGCATGACGAGCGGCTCGAGAGTGGTCGACATCGGCTCGGGACCCGGATACGCGACCCTTGACGCGTCCGAAGTGGTCGGACCGGACGGCGAGGTGGTCGGAGTGGAGCGGTCCAGCAATTTCTTGAGCTTCGCCCGGCGACAGATCGAGCGTCGTGAGATCTCGAGTGTTCGTTTCCTCGATTGCGATCTGAACAAAGACGCCCTGGAACTTACGGGGTTCGATTTGGCCTGGTGCCGCTGGGTTGCGTCCTTTGTTGCGAATCCCGGCATATTGGTGCGTCGAATCGCAGACTCTCTGCGCAGCGGCGGGAAGGTGATTTTTCACGAATACCAGAGCTACGCAACCTGGCGGTCCATCCCGGCAAGTAAGCCCATCGACAACTTCGTGGCCGAGGTCATGTCCAGCTGGCGGGCGTCCGGCGGCGAACCCGACATCGCCCCAGCGCTCATACCGTTGCTGACCGATGGCGGGTTCAAGCTTCTCGAGGTTCGGCCGCTGATTTTTGCCGTGCGACCCACCGAGTTCATGTGGCAGTGGCCCGCCGCATTCGGCCTCAGCAACTCGCAACGTATGGCGGATCTCAAGCATGTGAGCCAGGATTGGTCCGACGCCGTGCAGCGCGAAATCGCCGCGCTGTCCGCGAATCCCAACGCGCTGATGATCACCCCGATGGTCATGGAGATCATCGCCGAGAAAGTTGCGGATTCCAGCGCCGGGGACGCGATCATCCCCGGCGCCGCAACGCCTGCATAGACTAGTTCTCTGAGTCTCCCTCGTCCTCGAGCCTGTCAACAGGACGCAAGTAATTCCTAAATACCCAATTCGAGACACGGCGGCCCTGCTTTCTGGCGGTGGTGTCCGAGTTGCGGTAGTGGATACCCGAAAACACACGCGCATCGACCACCTCCTGTTCCGCCTGCGACAAGCGGGTGAAGGTGCGGGTTTTTTGCACGGCCAGCGCGTTGGTGGTGGTCATTTGAAAACCCAGCACATCGCTTCGGAAGTAGAGTTGCAGCATATGAGAAATCGCGCCGCTGATGTCGGCGTGACCCGAGGGGTACTCGGGAAAATTGGGCGTGTTGATGAGCGGCAGCCAATTGGGATCTACATCGGTGAGCGGATTGCCATCCTGGTCTCCCAGCCGGATGGCCGTGATCGGCCGCCAAAAATCGTAGAAGTACTTGGTATCCCAGCAGGCGATCTGAGCATCGGCGAGTGCGGCCTCAGCCAGCGCATACATGCGGGCTGAGTCGCCAGTATCGTTCAAGTAGTGGCCCGAAATGTAGCGCAGGGCGTTCTGCCACAGCACCGGACCGCTATCGGCCCAGAAATAGGCCATGTCGGTCTGCTCGGCGGTACGGGTAGTGCTCGACAGAGATCCGACTGATTTTACTTCGTTGTAATCATCAGCCCATTTTTCGCTGGATAGTGCGGGCGGCGGGCCAACGCGGAATTGTGAGTCGCTAGTCATCGTGAAGGGCCTGACGCTGGCAACCCAGGGAGTAAGGCCCGGCGCAAGCGACGGCGGCGGCCCCGGCAGCAGGGACGGCGTCGGCCGCCACTCGCCGATTGCGGTGCCGCCGAGGAAGGGCGGCGGGCTGGCAGGAAAGCGGCCGTCGTTTGCACGCAGCGCCAGCATATTCGCCGCGGCCAGCGCCCCTACCGCAGTCCCGGGGTCCAGAGGGTCAACGCCATTGGTTTCCAGGAAATTCGCATATTCAGCATTCAAAGTGGTGCTTTGGAGCGGAAACAGCCCGACCAGTATGTCGTGGCCAGCCTTGGCTGCCGCGGCACTCAGGGAGCCGGTCGCACCAGGTACAGCGGTGTAATATGGCTCGTAGCGCCTGTCGATGGACTCAACGGCGTCGTAAATCGCCAAGTGCACGATGGCAAAGTCCAGCGCCGCGACCGGCGGCGGGTGTCCAGCGGTTTTCACAGCCGTTTCGCTGATCGCGTTCCAAGCAGCGATAGGGTCTGCCGCTCTGGCATTCATTGCCGAAGCCATTGCGAGCACGGCCAAAGCAATTCCACATCGAATGATCTTGTTCATGATGGTTCCCCGTTGTCTTGTAGAGGGTTCGCTCGACGGTGAAACCCTGGGACATTGGCAAACCGACATCAATCCGCTGCGGCTGTTCATTTCGTAATTTATTTATATCCCGCTAAGCCACTGATTCTTTAAAGACATGGCGGTATGGGCTAACCTGTTGGAGCAGTTCTTGGACGAGCACTTTTGCGCCAACGCAGGGTTTCCCCGCGACCCGACTATGCAAGCACCAGGTCCACCCACCGGTATTTATCAATTCGGCATATTTCAGCTCGACCTGAAAGCGCGCGAACTGCATAAGGCAGGTATAAAGGTCAAGTTGCAGGGTCAGCCGTTTCGAGTCCTTGCACTGTTGGTCGAGCAGGCGGGCCAGGTAGTCACGAGGGAGGATTTGCAGAAGAACGTTTGGCCCACGGATGTCTATGTTGCTTTTGATCAGGGCCTGAACAACGCGATCAAAAAAGTCCGCGATGCTTTGGGAGATTCGGCGGATAGTCCCCGATTCATCGAGACCGTCGCCAGACACGGTTATCGATTTGTGGCGCCCGTCCGCGCACCGCCGGGGAACGAATCCTTACCCCGTTTTCATATCGGTTCGCGCGCTCTGCGGAACGCATTGATCGGCTTGACTGCCGCTGCGCTGCTCACGGCGGTGGCATATTGGGTGTGGTATGCGGCCATGCCTGCCGAACCTACTTCTGAGAAGGTGATCCTGGCGGTGCTGCCGTTCGACAATCTGAGTCGCGATCCGGACCAGGAGTTCTTTAGCGATGGCTTGACCGAGGAGATGATTGCTCAGATTGGCAAGCTTAATCCGCAGCGGCTCACGGTTATTGCCCGTGGTTCCATCGCAAAGTACAAAGACAGCCACCTGGCAATTAAGCAAATTGGCAGCGAGTTGCACGCCGACTACCTGGTTCAGGGGAGCGTGCGACGCGCATCAGATCGCGTGCGAATTACCGTGCAACTGATCCAGGTCCGAGACCAGACCGATCTCTGGGCTGAGAGCTATGATCGCGAACTGAAGGACATACTGGTACTGCAGGATTCCGTGGCGCGAACCATCGCCAACCAAATCCACATTACGTTGACTCCAGGACAGCAAACGCGAGTACCAGGCCGGACTAACGTGGATCCCGAGGCCTATGAGGCATATCTCAAGGGACGCTATTACTGGAACAAGCGAACAGGCGAAGGACTACAGAAGGCAGTGGTCTACTTCCAGCAGGCGATCAACAAGGACCCGGCTTACGGTGCCGCCTATTCAGGATTGGCCGACTGCAACAGCGGACTTGCGTGGCACGGCTTCAAGTCTCCGGCCGAGGCGCTTCCCAAGGCTCATGCAGCGGCGCTGAAGGCCATTGAGATCGATCCGCAGTCCGCTGAAGCCCATGCTTCATTGGGTCTGGTGCTTAACCATACGTGGGATTGGACTGGAGCGGAGGCCGAGTTCAAGAATGCGCTGCGTTTGGATCCTAGATACGCGAATGCGCACCATTGGTACGGAGATAATTTATCGGTTACAGGTCGACATGACGAGGCGCTGCTCGAGGCGAAGCAGGCTTTGGAAATTGATCCGCTGAACCTCATGATCGGCACCTGGGTTGGATTGCGTTACTACCTCGCGCGAAAATATGACCTGGCAATTGAGCAAACCCGGAAAACCGTGGAGCTGGACGCAAACTTTGCGGCTGCTCATCTTGTCCTCGGCGAAAATTACGTTCAGCTGGGGCTGCGGGAGAAAGGTCTCGAGGAGCTGCAGTTTGCAGCCAGCCTATCCGGAAACAGCCCGCTTTATCTGGCACAGGTCGGGGTCGCGCATGCTTTGGCGGGGCGGCAGTCCGAGGCGTTGCGGGTCATTGCCCAGCTGCAAACGATATCCGGCGAGCGCTATGTATCGCCGTACGGAATGGCGCAAATCTACGCTGCTCTGAACGACAAGGAACTGAGCTTCAAATGGCTGCAGATTGCCTACGAAGATCGCGCCGTGTGGCTGTCATATCTGGCTGTCGATCCCGTATTTTATGGTTTGCATTCAGATGAGCGTTTTCACGAGCTATTGGGGCGCGTCCACCTCAAGCCACAACAGATCGGAAGTTGATATGGGAGACCCCGGCGGAGCCGGTCGGCGGCGACCAGTTGCACGGGTATTGCATTGCGATGTGCGCGCTGCGATGCGCTAAATTTGTTGGCCGTGGCGGGTAATTCGCCTAGGATGCTGCATGGCGAAAAAACAGGAAGTCGTCGACGATTTGCTCGACGCTCTCGTATGGATGCGACGCAAGGCGAAAAAACATGAAGCGGTCGATGACCTAATTGATGCGCTGGTGCGGATGCGGCGCAAAGTAAAAAAGAAGGTCAAGCGCAAGATCGTCAAGCGCAAGAAGGTCAAGCTAAAGAAGGTCAAAGGGAGACCGCAAAAGCGCCAAAAATCGAAGCGCTGAACAGCGCCCTACGGCGATTGGGAACGCGCCATCCTCAAACAATGCGCGGCCGCTCGCCACTTTATGGACGGGGCTACAATTTACATACAACTACGGGTAAGCGGGACGGTACCATGAAGCAAACCATCACGAAGAGCTTGATCGGGCTGCTGTACGGTTATTCCGCTTTCGCGGGCACCCTGGTCGGTACGGTCAGGAACGCCGATGGCGTGCCACAAGCGGGCGTCATGATTCGCGCAACAGAGGCGGCGGGCGGCAGCAATTCCGAGGTGGTTTTTTCCGATTCGCAAGGACGCTTCAAGCTCGATACGTCACTGCAAGGTAAATTGAACATTCGCCTGCGCGCTCCGTACTACCAGGATTTGCAGGACTCCATCGATTTGAATTCCGGCGCATCGCTGACGCGAATCTATGCGCTCAAACCCATGACCGACGCGCAGCAGATTTCCGACAGCCTGCCTGCGGGTTATCACTTTGGGCATCTTCCCTTTGATACCGCCGGCGGCTCGCCATTTACCAAGCCTCAATTTCAGCGCGACTGTTTAACGTGTCATCAGATCGGCAACGCCCTTACGCGCGTGCCGCGCCCGCCGGAAGGTTGGGTGGGAACCGTTCAGCGCATGCATGGCTACCTGGGAAATTTCGATGCGGATTTGCGCGCGCAGCGCGCGCAGATTCTATCGGCCGGCTTCGACGGCAAGCCGTTGTCCGCGCGGCCGCTGTTTCCGGTCGATCCTGCGATTTTCACCGCGAAAGTGTACGAGTACCCGCTGCCGCACACGATTACCCCGCACGACGCGGCTGTCAGCGTAATAGACGGCATGGTCTACACAGTCGATCAGGGAGCTGACCTCATCGCGGTAACCAATCTTGCAACACGCACGACGCAGTACATTCCGCATCCGTCTCAAGGGGCGCAAGCGGGGAGGCCGGGAGACATGGGAGCCAACGTACTGCACGGACCGCATTCGCTGGCGCAAGGCCCCGACGGCAAGTGGTACACCACGAACTCCTTCGCGAAGCGCATTGGCATCTTCAATCCAAAAACCATGAAGTGGGAGGAATCCATCAAGCTTGGCGGCCGCGCCGCCTATCCCCACACCATCCGCTTCGATAAAGCAGGCATTGCGTGGTTCACCTTGGCGGGAAGCGAACAGGTGGGACGGCTCAATCCCAGGACTCGCGAAGTGAAGCTCATTGACCTGCCGCTCGTGCGTTCGCTGGGCGCCGCGGCAGGCACGATTCCCTATGGGATCGACGTCAGTCCGATCGACGGGACCGTGTGGTACTCGCGATTATTCGGAGACAAGCTCGGGCGCATCGACCCCAAGACGCTGCAGGTGAAGGAATACGAATCGCCGGTCAGAGGACCGCGCCGCATGCGCTTCGATAAATCAGGTCGACTGTGGTTGACCGGCTTCTCCGACGGAGTATTGGCACGGTTGCAGCCCAATCAATTCACGGCCGCCGTGGGATTCACCGCCGAGCTTTACCCACTGCCTGAGTTTGCGCCGGGATATCAGGCGGCGCCGTATGCCTTGGCCATCAATCCCAAAACGCAGGATGTCTGGATCAACGAAATTCTCACGGATCGCGTGTTTCGCTTCATTCCGAAGGACAAGCGCTTTGTCGCGTATCCGATGCCCCTGGTGGGCACCTACACCCGTGACTTCAGCTTCACGAACGATGGCAAGGCCTGCGCTACCAACAATCCAGTGCCCCCGGCCGCGCTCGAGGGAGGCGTGCAGGAATTGCTTTGTATCGCCCCTTAGGAAGCGCGGCGGCCCCGCCGGGGCGAGCTGACCACAACGGACTATCCGTGTGCTGCGATCAGCTCGCCCCCTCGACAACGCCATTCATGGCGTGTGATCAGGTTAAACGTCGATCATTGCGCGGTGGTGTCCAAGAAATTGCGGTTGCGTGACGTAGCCGCCGCCGGTCACGGGTTTCTGCGGATCTCCTTTATCCCCTGCCTCAGGCGGCGGCGCAGAAGATTCCTCAACGTTACCCCATCTCCGTATCCAACCCGTGCGGCGATCTGCTCGACGCTTTGTTCCGTTGTCTTGAGAAGGTGCACGGCGCGCTCGACTCGGAGATCCTGGAAGTACGATAGCGGAGATTTTCCGAGCACAGCTTCCATGCGTCGAGCCAGCGTTCTCTTGCTGGTTCCGGTCGCGGCCGCGGCCGAGCCCAAGGAAAACCCAAACGTCAGCCGACCTCGCGCCCAGCGCTCGAAGCGTTCAACCAAGGGGTCGGAATGCGCCAGATGGTCGGCCAATACGTAAGCAGATTGCGACGGACGGGGATCCACCACCAGATATCGTGCCGTCAATGCCGCCAGTCGCGGGCTCTTTTGGCGGATGAGCCACAGCGTCATGTCCATATGGCTCAAAGCGGCCCCCGCGGTAACCACTTTCCCCGACCTTACAATCATTCGCGATTCATCGAGGCGCACCTTTGGATATCGCTGGCGAAATAGCGGGGACAGCCACCAGGTGGTTGTTGCATCCTCATTGTCGAGCAGTCCGGCTTCCGCAAGTACAAACGTGCCGATGCATGCGGCCGCTGTTGTTGCGCCCCGAGCTGCCCATTCACGCAGGCCGCCGACCGCATCGGCGACATCGGATCTGGTCAGCGCCTTCTGCAGCGGTTCCGGCATCTTGAATCCGAGCGCTGGAACAACGACCCAATCGGGCGTGTCGCCTGGTCGGGCGGCATGGACCGGGACCGTAAGACCCTGCGACGTCTTGACCGATCTGCGCATGCCGACGATGGTCACTTCGAACCGCACCGCCGAAAGACCTGACATCTCCGCCAGTTCATTGGCTGTCTGAAATGCATCGAGTACCGTCGCCAGGCCGGTATCGAACACCCCATCCAATGCGAGCACATGGATCTGCATGGCAAGGATGATATCAAACATGGCTATCTTGCCAATGGCTGCCGCGGCATTCGCGCGTTAGGCTGACTGCTCCTGACATTAATTCAATCGAGGAGAAGCCGATGTATCCAGTTGCACTGTTTGCACGTTTGGAAGCCAAGACCGGTAAGGAGCGCGAGGTTGAGCAGTTCCTGCAGAAGGGGCTTGCGATGGCCAATGACGAGGCGAGGACGCCGATCTGGTTTGCGTTGCGTCTGGGGCCGACAACCTTCGGCGTGTTCGACGCATTTGCGGACGACAGCGGACGCCAGTCGCATCTCAACGGGCCGATCGCAAAAGCCCTTATGGGAGTGGCTCCGGAACTATTCTCGAAGCCGCCGGCGATCGAGGCTATCGAGGTACTGGGCGTCAAACTTCCCGGGCAGCGGCAAGACTAGGAACCTCGACGATCAGTGTGCTGCCCGCGTAAGATGCGCAAATTGCGGGGAGTAAGCCGGGATCCGACGCATATGGTCCGAGCTATCGGCGTGGCTGCGGTGTTGTTGTGCTGGGTTGCCGGAGCGCCGGCGGCGGCGGCCCAGCCGCGGGTCGCGGCCGATGAGATCGGCGGCAGAGTGCGCAGCCCCCGCGGCGCGGAAGCCGGCGTCTGGGTCATTGCCGAAACGCATGATTTTCAGACCCGCTTCGCGAAAATCGTCGTAACGGACGAAGCAGGCCGCTACCTGATTCCAGAACTGCCGCGTGCCAAGTACAGCGTCTGGGTCCGCGGCTACGGCCTCTCCGACTCGGTCGCGGTTGACGCAACGCCCGGACAGCATCTGGACCTCGCCGCCGTCGTTGCACCGGACGCGGCCGCAGCGGCGAAAATCTATCCGGCCGCCTATTGGTACGCGATGATGAAAATTCCCGAGGACGCGAAGGTCGCGGCGCTGCCGGGGCGGCGCAACGGCTATCTGATGTGGATGAAGAACATGGGCTGCGTCGGTTGTCACCAGCTGGGGAATCTGGCGACGCGCACCATTCCCAAATCCCTTGGCACATTCAAGTCATCGCAGGAGGCTTGGACACGGCGGCTGCAGTCGGGGCAAGCCGGCAGCCAGATGATCAACATCGCCCAAGGTGTGCTTGCGGGCATCCCCATTCATTATCTTGCAGATTGGACCGACCGCATCGAGGGCGGCGAGCTTCCCGCCGCGGCTCCCACACGCCCGAGCGGCATTGAGCGCAACATCGTCGCAACCGTGCGCGACTGGGCGGATGCCAAGGCGTATTTGCACGACCTCTCGGGAACCGATCGGCGAAACCCGACGCTCAACGGCAATGGACTGATTTACGGCGCCCCGGAACTCAGTACCGATGACTTCCCGGTGCTCGATCCCAAGAATAACGTTGCCAGTACGTTCAAGGCGACCGTGCGCGACGCGAATACGCCGACGACACACGATGACCCGGTGCTTGGCGCCTCACCGTACTGGGGCGAGGAGCGCATCTGGGCTTCCCAGGCGAATGCACACAATCCGATGCTCGATCGATCCGGCCGCGTCTGGTACACCGCGCGGATTCGTGCGGCGGACAATCCGCCATTCTGCAAGGCGGGTTCGAGTCATCCGTCGGCCAGAGCCTTTCCCATCAACACGTCGGAGCGGCAACTCGCGATTTACGAGCCGAAGAGCCGGAAATATATATACGTCGATACCTGCTTCAGTACGCATCATCTGCAATTTGCAGAAGACTCAAACGACACCCTCTGGACCAGCGGCGCCCGTGAGGTCGTAGGTTGGCTCGACACCAGGAAATTCGATCAGACCGGCGATGCGGCGGCTTCCCAGGGGTGGGCGCCCGTAGTGCTGGACCTCAACGGCAACGGCAGACTTGATGCGTGGACCGAACCCGGGCAACCCGCGGACTCCAAGCTCGATCAGCGGCTGGCTGTCGGCTTCTATGCCGTCATGCCGAATCCGGCGGACGGCAGCGTGTGGGGATCGGTGGCATTTCGCTATCCCGGCGCGCTTGTCCGGTTCGATCCGCGAACCCGACTGAGCGAAATCTACAATGTGCCGGCGCCGGGCTTCGGGGTGCGCGGCGCGGACATCGACCGCAATGGCGTCGTCTGGGTGTCACTGGCGAGCGGTGATCTGGGGGAGTTCGACCGCGGCAAATGCAAAGGTCCCCTCAACGGTCCAACCGCGACCGGTGACCACTGTCCGGAAGGCTGGAGTTTCCATCGCTTGCCGGGCCCGGGATTTGCGGACGTGCCGCAAATGAGCGTCGAGTCGAGCTACTACACCTGGGTGGATCAGCACGACACGTTGGGATTGGGCGCGAATGTGCCGATTGCCACCGGCAATCTCTTTGACGGCGTGCATGCGCTGGTCGGCGGAAAGTTCGTGACGCTGCGTATTCCCTATCCCCTCGGCTTTTATGCCAAGGGCCTCGAAGGCCGTATCGATGATGCCGCAGCGGGATGGAAGGGGCGCGGCATCTGGATCACGAGTGGCGACCGGACTCCATGGCACAAGGAAGGCGGCAAGGGCACCAAGCCGCTGGTGGTGCGCTTCCAAATTCGTCCCTCGCCCCTGGCCAATTGACGTAGCGCTCGCAATACGGCGTCCGCCGGTCCCGGCCAAGTTGCACTTCGTCCCGTATGCAGGTGCCCTCATCACATTGATGGGGCGACTGAAATTCTCTCGCCTAAGCTTCCCGCCGCGAACTTAATTGCCATCGATTGGCAGGCAACGGTCACCAATCGTCGTGCGTGCGCCAAGACGCAGCAACGGGAGCTGGAAATGACAAATCATCGCGTGCTACCGCGCATCCTTCGACACATGGTTTTCGGCGGCATGCTGGCCGCGGTCAGCATGCCCGCGCTGTCGC